>Ga0326727_10016591_pt1 | contig 15507 bp, 14 predicted proteins | sample MB2enrmetagenome_FD_207643 | JGI IMG/M metagenome (GOLD analysis project Ga0326727, IMG submission 207643) | Lab enriched peat soil microbial communities from McLean, Ithaca, NY, United States - MB29MY | ecosystem: Environmental > Terrestrial > Soil > Wetlands > Peat | place: USA: New York... | reverse complement strand
AAGGATGTCGAGGACAACTACAAACGCCTCGAGAAACTCTCGCAGCTGACGAGCCAGATCTACGGTCCCTGACCCGGACAAAGCCATTCTCAAAGGTCGAGACCTCAGATGGGCCAGATGGAAGTGCTGACGTAGGACTCTGACGCTCCCTCTCTCCGGGAATCCTTAATGGCAACCGAGGCTGTCTTGTGCAAAGAGATGCCTCTCTCGGCGAAGCTGACGAAGCCCTCCGGCAAGGAGGCGGTTCTCTGCCGCAATCTGCCTAGCGGCAGGGTCCAATGCACTGCATGCGCGAGGGAGTGCCAGATTGGGGAAGGCCAGGTCGGCTTCTGCGGCGTAAGAGGGGTCGTCGGGGGAAGGCTGTACCTCTTCGTCTACGGCAGGGTGGTGGCAGAGCACATCGACCCTATCGAGAAGAAGCCGGTTGTCCACTACAGGCCAGGCTCAAAGGTCTTCTCTATTGCGACGAGCGGATGCTCATGGGCATGCTCCTACTGCCAGAACAGCGATATCAGCCAGCTGCGGAAGATCGAGGGCATCGAAGCCACGCCTGAAGAAATCGTTGAGAATGCGGTTGACCACGGTTGCGAGGGGATCGCCTACACATACAATCAACCAACGATATTCATGGAGTATGCACGCGATGTCGGGGTGCTGGCGAGGTCTAAGGACCTCTTCAATATCTTCGTCTCCAATGGGTATGACACGCCGGAGACAGTCGGGCTGATGAGGGAGTTCCTGGACTGCGTGACGGTCGACTTCAAAGGAAGCGGCGAGACGAGCTTCGCGAGAAGGTACATCGCGATTCCGAACGCAGACCCGATCTTCCAGAGTCTGCTCGAGATCAAGAATCGCACCAGCGTGCGCATCGAGATAACCGACCTAATCATTCCACGCGTGGGAGAATCACTTGAGGCGGCGGAGAAGCTATGCAGATGGGTCTACGACAACCTCGGCCCGGATACTCCTGTCCACTTCCTGCGGTTCCACCCTGACTACAAGATGATGGACTTCCCCCGGACCCTGGTAGAGGTCCTTGAGAAGCATCACAAGATAGGGAAGAAGGCTGGCCTCAACTACGTCTACATCGGAAACGTGCCAGGCCACCCGGCCGAAAGTACCTACTGCCCCGGTTGCGGGAAGGTCCTGATCAAGCGATACGGCTACGAAATCCTCGAGTACAACCTAGACGAAGGGAACCGCTGCAACTCTTGTGGTCACAAGACGCCCATCGTTGGTCCCCTGAGCCCCTCGTATAAGGAAGACAGATTCGTCTCTGTTATCAGCTGACCATCTGCGCGTCAAGCCTCTGTTTGACGAACTTCTCCGCGTCCAAGAGCGCCTTGCAGCCGTCGGCGGCGGCTGTTATCGCTTGCCTGTACCGGAAGTCATGGACGTCTCCAGCCACAAAGACCCCAGGGACGCTGCTCTCGGTCCCGTTCCTTATTGCGACGTATCCTTTCTGATCGAGCTCGACCTGCCCCTTGAAGATCTCGGTGTTGGGATCGTAGCCTATCGCGACGAAGAGGCCGTCGACCTCCAACACCCCTTCCTGCCCTGTCCTCAGGCTCTTCGTTCTGACTCCCTGCACACGCTTCTCTCCAAGCACGCTTGTGATGGCAGTATCCCAAACAAAGCTGATCTTTGGGTTCGAATATGCCTCATTCCTCAATGCCGCGCTCGCCCTCAATTCGTCCCTTCTGTGGATCACCTGTACGGAGCTCGCGAACTTAGCCAAGAACGTAGCCTCCTCCATCGCCGTGTCGCCTCCGCCCACGACCGCGACCTTCTTCCCCCTGAAGAAGAAGCCGTCGCAGACCGCGCAGTTGGAGACTCCCTTGCCCATCAACCGCATCTCGGATTCGAGGTTGAGCCGTCTGGGGTTTGCCCCGGTGGCGATTATCACGGATAGGGCCCTGACGACTCCGCTGTCTGTCTGTATCACGAAGGGATAGACGCCGAAGTTGACCTTCACGACATCCTCCTGGATTAGCTTGGCGCCGAGTCTCTCAGCCTGTGACTTCATCCTCATTATCAGATCAGGCCCCATCACCGGGTCTGGGAATCCCGGGAAGTTCTCTACGTCACTTGTCAGCATCAGCTGACCGCCATACTTCGTTCCCATGTACACTACTGGCTCAAGGTCAGCCCTGCAAGCGTAGATGGCAGCCGTGAGCCCAGCAGGGCCTGAGCCGATGATTACGAGCTTTTTCGTGTCCACACTCATTTCTGACCCTCAGGCCGCCTCGCTGACTCATAAATTTGCCTCCGCAGGGCAGGTCGGCTACAGCAGCTTTGCTTCTCTCTGAACCACATGCAGCTCATCAGATAGCTGATTGAGCGCCTTCTCAAGCCTCCTCGAATACTGGGGAAGGAGCCTGTCGAAGACCTCCTTCCTCATCCTCCTAGTGTAGTATTGTTCGTAGAGGTTGAGCTTGTCTTTGGTGGCTCTGTCCACCTCTCTCTCGGTCGTGTGGATTTGGTTCAACAGGTCGAAGAACTTCTGGGTCGTCGACTTCTGCCGGACCTCGTTTAGCCTCTGGAGGGCCCTGCTCCTGAAGGTGTCAAGACGTCCCCTAATTTCGTCGAAGTACGCCCTGTTAAGCTCGTTTGGGTCAGCCGCGGCCACTTCGGGCCAGATGCCGTTGATCAGGCTCGTCTTGTCGTCGAAGGCCTTGATCATGGCGGAGGCCCTCTCGGTCGACGACTCCTCCTCTGTCTCCTCCTTCTCCGTCATCGTGGTCCTTGAGACGAAGAGTCCTATCAGAAGGAGAACGAATATCGCGGAAGCTGCCGGTATGCCTTGGTCCAGCCCCCAACCTACCGACAGGCCATAGGTCATCGCGAAGCTGCCCGTCTGCCAGGGGGCAGGGTCGACGTTCGAGAGAGCCGAGGGAGGACCCTGGACGACCTTGACCCCAACCGGCAGAGAGAATCCAATAACGTACGAATCTACGAATGCGGCTATGGGAGCAGTAGTAGGCAGGTGCAATGTGATCTGGCCCCCTGAAGTGCTGTAGTACTTCTGCGGCAGAGGATACTGGTAGACCAAGGTGTAGTTCGCATTCGGACTCACAGAGAATCCTACCAAGGCTGCTGAGAGGGTGATGTCATAGTCGCTGAGTGCGACGCTTACCGGGTTCAACAGGTGGGGTCCTGCTGGCGGCAACACCGTGACCGTCCCACTGGCAGACGTCAGCGGCGAGATGTACAGTGTTGTCAGCGCGGTCGTACCTAGGTTCTCGAACGATATCTGGTCGGTGATCACGGGGTTCATGTTCGAGTTAACTGATATCGTTCTCTTCGCCAGGGAGACCGCTAGCGGATGGAAATCCTGTCCCGAGATCTGTTCGATTGCCTTTAACTGCGTTAGGGCGGCCTTGGTCGTGACATTCCCAAGTGTGGCTGAATATGTGGTGGCGGGCCCCGTGACTCCTGTGGTGAGACCGGTCGGAGGCGTTGCGAACTGCGTCGAGGCAGGCATCTTGACGGCCTCACTGAGGCTGCTGACTGTCAGGTTCACGGAGGGCCTGATGAGCACCATGACTTCCAAGCTCCCGTTGGCGGCGGTCGAGACCACACCGTCGATCAGTGCCTTCAGGCTGAAGCTCGTGTTGGCCCCTGCAGCCAGCGACTGCCCTCCTAGGACGGTGTACGGACCTCCTGCCATGATTCCGAACCCTAGTTTGAAGCCGCTGCCCGTGAGGTTGTACGAAGCTACCTTGGACGAGAGGCTGCCGAGTCCTACTGAGACGTCGGGCACCATGACCGCGGCAGTACCGGTGTTGGTGAACCTGATGGTCTCGTTGATGATCGCATATCCGTACCTGTTGAGAATGTACTGACTTGTCACCTGCGACTGGGGGCTCGCTTGGGCGTTCGCGACCGGCTGCACCGACACAATCAACACGGTCAGCAGGACGAAGAGGGCGGCAGAGACTAATCGCTTCAAGCGAATGCCCCCACGCCGCTATGTTCTTATTTTAAGCGTTTTTCGGGTCATCCGAATGCAAGGAATACGTTCGCGCCATCCGTTGCTCCCCAACCTCGACGAGGCCCTTCTGTCAGAGATGCTGACCAAGGTGGGCGCGGGATCTATCGATGAACTCTTTTCCGACATACCTCCAAAGATCAGGCTCAACCGAAAGCTGAGAATACCTGAGGGGGACACCGAGTACGGCGTCAGGCGCGAGGTTCAGAGCAAGCTCGCCACCAACCGGACTCCGCCCAAGGCGCTCTGCTTCTTGGGCGGCGGAGTCTGGCCCCACTACGTTCCCGCCGTCGTTGAATCTATCATGGCGAGGCAGGAGTTCTACACGAGCTACACGCCATACCAAGCCGAGATCAGCCAAGGGATGTTGCAGGCGCTCTTCGAGTACCAGAGCATGATGTGCGATCTCCTCGGGATGGGGGCGTGCAACAGTTCCCTGTACGACTGGGCCTCAGCCGCGGGCGAGGCGGTCAGGATGGCGGCAAGAGTGACCGGCAGGAGAAGGGCTCTGATCGGCGCAAACATCGGCCCCCAGAGACGCGCCGTAATCCAGACCTACGTCGAGCCCGCAGGAATCGAACTCGAGTCGGTGAAGTTTGACATATCGAAGGGAACCTTAGACACCGCAGACCTCAGAGCCAAGGCATCCGACGATGTGGCCTGCCTATATCTTGAGAACCCAAACTACTTCGGCGTGATCGAAGAAGGGGCGGAGGAGCTCGTCTCCAAGATTCACGCGGCCGGGGGAGTTGCAGTGGTCGGGGTCGACCCCATTTCCCTCTCTCTGGTCAAGGAACCAGGGGCATACGGCGCCGACATCGTGGTGGGCGAGGGACAGCCACTTGGGATTCCGATGAACTACGGCGGACCCCACCTTGGCATTTTCGCGGTCAAGGACATGAAACTGGCGAGAAGTATGCCCGGACGGTTGATTGGAATCACCACCCCAGTCGGGGACCCGGATCAGAAGGCTTTCACCATGGTCCTGCAGGCAAGGGAGCAACACATTCGACGAGAGGCCGCGAATTCGAATGTCTGCACCAACCAGTCCCTGATGGCGGTGGCAGCCGCGAGCTACCTCTCGCTTCTGGGCAAGGACGGGTTTCGTAGGCTTGGGGAGACGATACTATCGAACTCACACTTTGCAGCCAAGACACTTTCACGGATCAAGGGAGTCTCCTCGCCCCATTTCACTGGCTCATTCTTCAAAGAGTTTGTCGTCTCTTACGGCAGGGCCAAGGCTGCGTCTGTCTTCCGGCGAATGGCAATGTCTGACGTGCTGGCCGGTTACCCTGTCGACGGAAGCTTCGGACTCGGCGTCGAAGCGGCATCGTTCTGTGTGACCGAAGTCCACACCCGAGCCGACATTGAGCGTCTCGCGGCAGCCCTAGAGGAGGCCCTCTGACATGCCAAAGGGCTTCAGACAGGCTCGCTGGAACGAGCCCCTCCTGAATGAGCTGAGCAGGCCCGGCAGGATAGGGATGCTCCCACCCTCAGACCCGAGCATCGAGAACGAAATCTCGGACCCAGCGCACCTTGTCCCGGCTTCCATGAGGCGCGAGTCTGTCAAGCTTCCGGAGCTCTCCGAGTTGCAGGTCCTGAGACACTTCAACCGTCTTTCCCAGATGAACTTCTCGGTTGAACTCGGGATGTATCCCCTCGGCAGCTGCACGATGAAGTACAACCCGAAGGTCTCGGAGATGCTCGCTTCTGCCGACTCGATGAAGCAGGCCCATCCGCTCCAGCCGCAGGAGACGGTCCAGGGCGTCCTTTCGATATTGTACGACCTAGAACGCATGCTGAGCGAGATTACCGGGATGTCAAGGTTCTCACTCTCAACGGCTGCGGGGGCGCAAGGCGAGTTCGCTGGCGTCCTGATAATCAGGAAGTATCTGCGAGAACACGGTGGAGAGCGCAGGGATGAAATCATCGTGCCCGACTCAGCCCACGGCACCAACCCTGCGAGCGCCGCGATGGCGGGGTTCAAGGTGATCAAAGTTCCATCTGACTCCAGCGGACAGGTGAGGGCGAAGGCAGTCCAGCAGCTGGTCTCCGAAAGAACAGCTGGCATGATGTTCACCGTTCCCAACACACTCGGCCTATTCGAGAGCGAGGTGGCCGAGGTGTCTGAGGCCGTCCACGATGCAGGAGGTCTCATGTACTACGATGGCGCCAACATGAACGCCCTTCTTGGTCGGGCGCGACCAGGCGATATGGGTTTCGACGTAGTTCATCTGAACCTGCACAAGACATTCGCGACCCCTCACGGGGGCGGGGGCCCAGGTGCAGGTCCTGTAGGTGTCACCGAAAAGCTCGTTGAGTATCTCCCCGTCCCCGTCCTGTCGCATGATGCTGGCATCTATTCGCTCGACTACGATCTGAGGCATTCGATTGGTTCGCTCAAAGGTTTCGTGGGGAACTCTGCCATCCTGCTCCGAGCTTACGTGTACATCCGTCTTCTGGGAGCTTCAGGCCTCTCCGACGTCTCCTCTCTCGCCGTCCTCGCAGCGAACTATCTCTGGAAGAGTCTCGACCCAGATGCATTCCAAGTCTCACACGGGGCGGGCCTTCGCAGAAAGCACGAGGCGGTCGTTTCTGTTAAAAGCGAACTGCCGGGGGGTGCGCTCAAGGTGGCGAAGGCTATTCTTGACTATGGCATGCACGCGCCGACGGTCTACTTCCCTCTGATCGTCAGCGAGGCCTTGATGATTGAGCCGACCGAATCTGAACCAATGGAAATGCTGGACGAATACGCAGAGTCGATGAACAAGATCTACAGGTCGCTTAGGGACGGAACCCTAGGCGAAGTGCCGAAGAACACCAGCGTCGGCAAGGTGGACGAGGTCAAAGCATCGCATCCGCTGACCCTAAGGGTCCATTGGTAAGGCCAAAGGTCATATATCCTACCGTAGTTCGCGAAGCGCTAACGTGGACAGCGATCTGGAGAAGCGCGTTTCAAAGCATCTGAAGGATTTAGTCGATGAGGAAACGACCAGGAAGTTTGGCGAGCTCAACATCGTAACCGACGTCTTCGAAGTCTCCCCGGGCTCAGTAAGGGTCAGGTTCCAGCCGCTCTCTGCCTATAGCCCTCTCGCCGTCGACACAGGCAAAAGCATCAGGGACGCAGCACTCGCCGTCGAAGGGGTCAAGACGGTGCGCGTGGAGTGCGGCGGGCACATGATGGACGAGCTCGTCGACAGGATCGTCAACAAGGACGAAATCAAACTGAAGGTCACGAAGTAGGTCCATCGCCGCTCCGCAGGACGGAGTAAAACAAAATTGGATGAAGAGTCAACAATATTGACTTATGGGTTTGTAAATCAGCGGACTCACACAACGCCTGCGCCCTGAAAATGCTCACGAATGATTCTGCTGAAATCACCGCTGTCGGAATAGGGAGTGCGGGCAGCAGGATCGTCTCCATGCTAAGCAGGCAGTCCCTGCTCGTCAGCAGGTTTGCCTACGTGTCCTGTGACAGGGACGACCTCTCAAACGCTGGGATCGGAGAGAAGATTCTCATCGAGTCGCCCATCGACCAGAAACTGACGCCGGCGATGGTCCGGGGCCTTGCCCTCGGGTCTCACTTGAGGATCAAGGACGCCGTCGAGGACTCCAAGGTGGTCTTCGTTGTGGCTGGGCTGGGAGGCGCCACTGGGAGCGGCCTGTCGCCGCTTGTAGCCGCGATAGCAAGGGACGCCGGGGCCACCACAGTGGGCGTCGCCGTGATGCCCTTCGAATTCGAAAACAAATTGAAATTCTACGCTGGCACATCGCTGAAGCGTCTCCGCGCGGCTTCGAGAGGAGTGATTGTCATCGACAACGATACGCTGATGAGGTCCTCTCCAGAGGATTCCACCCTCACCAGTCTATACGACTCTGCCAACAGGGAGGCGGTCAACGCTCTTGGCTCCCTCTTATCGAAGTCTTCCGAGACTTTGGTCTCAGTTGGCCTGAACAAGTTGCTGGGGACAGTCCTCCAGAACGGATACTCACTGCTGGGCGTCTCAGGCAGCGGGTCGATTGACAAGGCCGAGGAGGCACTAGCCGGGGCCGTCATTTCGATAAGCAAACTCGCGGAAGCCAAGGAGGTCAGCCGTGCCGTGGTGATGCTCTGTGGCGACTCCTCACTGTCAGGCCAGGAAGTTGGTCTGGTCGTGAAGAGGCTCGGCTCGATGATAAGCAACCAAATGGTGGACGTAGAGTACGGCGTGAACTACTCGGGAACGGCTCAGCTGCAGGTCAGCCTCCTTGCGTCTGGGTTCACGTCTACGAAGTACGATGAGTACGACCCCCTCGGCGAGGTCCTCGCCGGGAGAACGATTGACGACGAAATGGACTCCGCCCTTCCACTCGGTCTTGAGTCCCTTCAGTCCTGCGACTAGCCGAGCATGACTCGGACCTTACTGAGGTCCTTCTCTTCGATCTTCCTGAAGACCGGTTTCGGTTCGCCTATCTTCTGCCCTACTTCGACCCTCAATCCTGAGGCCGAAGCCCACCCGTCCTCCCTGAGCGGCCTATCGAAGCCCAGCTGGACCCAGAATTCCTCGGAACTGAACGGCAAAAACGGGTTCAGCAGGGTGGCGAGCCCCGCTACAAGGTTGCAGGAATAGTACACCGTCGTGGGCTCTTCTTCAGCGTTCTCCCATGGTGCCTTGTGCTGGAAGTAACGGTTACAGCTTCCAGAGAAGTCAAGGACCCTCTTGAGCGCCCTGTCGTAGTATCCCTCTTCGATCAGCCGGCCGGTCTCCCTGACTGCTTCTTCGAGTTCCTTCAAGACCGCTTCCTCATCCTTGCCCGTTCTTCTAGGCTCAGGGACGACCCCGCCGTGTTTGTTCTTCACGAAGATCAATGCTCTGTAGACGAAGTTTCCGATGCTCGCGACCAGCTCATTGTTGATCTTATCAGCGAACTCCTGGAGTTCGAAGTTGGCGTCTACCTGACTGTAAGGTATTATCCTGGTCAGGTAGAACCTCAGGTAGTCGGGCGGGAAACTCTCAAGGAATTCCCTGATGGTAATCATCCAGTGCTTGCTCCTCGATATCTTCTTCCCCAATAGGAGCAGATGTCCCCTTGTCGGAATCTTGTCGGGAAGTTTGTACTCACCTTCGCCCATCCTCATGCTAGGGAGGAACAGGTAGTGGTGATACACGATGTCCTTCCCGATGAAGTGGTATACCTTCGCGTCGTTCCAGTACTCCTGACCAGAGGCGCCGCTCTTTCCTGCAGCCTTCAGAGCGGCGGTGATGTAGCAGAGATGGTTGTCGAACCAGCCGTAGAAGACTTTGCCCTTGGCCTCCTCGAGCGGAACGGGGACCCCCCAGGAGATATCTCGCGTGATGTCCCAATCCTGTAGACCGTCCTTGATCCAGTTGAGCACGTAGTTCTTGGCGTCAGGTTGCAGCCCCTCGTTCTCCCTCAGCCATTCTTCGAGCCTCTTGGAGAAGGCTGACAGCTTGAAGAAGTAGTGAGTGCTCTTCCTCATCGCCGGGGGCTTTCCGCAGATTGCGCAGCGCGGACTCAGGATCTGACCGGGTTGCAGTGTCCTTCCGCAGCTGTCGCACGCGTCCGAGTATTGGTCTTCTGTGCCACAGTAGGGGCACTTCCCCTTGACATACCTGTCAGGCAGGAATTTCTTGTCGTATTCGCAGAAGAACTGGTCGACCTCGGAGACGAAAATGAATCCATTCTCATTGAGCCTTGTGAAGAACCTCTGGACTAGCTGGATGTTCTCGGGAGAGCTGGTTCTGTCGAAGGCGTCGTAGACTATTCCCAGCCTCTCCAGATCTTCCTTGAATCTCCCGTTCCACTCTGCGACGTATTCTGATGGTTTCTTGCCCTTTTTCTCCGCTGCGATCAGAATTGGCGTCCCAAAGTCGTCGGAAGCGCAGACTTGGATGACCTTGACGCCGCTCAGCTTGAGGTACCTGTAAAGGATGTCAGGGGGTAGATGGGTGCTTGCAACGTGTCCGAGGTGGAGGTCATCATACGCGTACGGCAGGGCCGCAGTGATTATGACGTTCTTGTCGCTGAGCTCATCCACCGAGACGAATCCGACACCCCGCGGATTTAACCTTTCTGAAATCTAGAGCTTCCAGCTCTTGGCGTATTCCTTCTGCTCTTCGGTCTGGGTCTCGATAGCGATCCCCATGGACTTCAGCGCTGCCCTCGCTACTTCGTTCTCCGTTTTGACCGACACGCCATATACCTTCGGTTCCATCTTCTCGTGGTTCTTGTGCAGGTTTATGGCCGCTAGGAATTGATTCGCGAACGACATCTGCATCACTTCTGGAGGGTGTCCCTCTGCCGCCACAAGGTTGGCTATCCTTCCCTTTCCGATGAGGTACACCTTCTTTCCGTTCCTAAGGGTGATCTCGTCCACGTTGGTCCTCACTTCCTTCACGCTCTTGGCCTTCGACAGCAGAGTCTTCACGTCAATCTCAACGTCGAAGTGGCCGGCGTTCGCTAGTATCGCGCCATCCTTCATTCTTTCAACCACTTCGTAGGGAACGACGTTCTTCTGACCGGTCGTCGTTATGAAGAGCTGCCCAATCGGCGCTGCACTATGAATATTCGAAACCTCGAAACCGTCGAGGTGCGCCTCGACGGCTTTGATTGGGTCCACTTCGACCACGATCACGTTCGAGCCCATCCCCCTCGCCCTCATCGCGACCCCCTTCCCCACCCAGCCGTATCCTACCACTACCACGCGCATGCCGGCGAGCAGGAGGGCAGTTGCTCTCATGATTCCGTCGAGGCTGCTCTGCCCGGTTCCGTACCTATTGTCGAAGAGGAACTTTGTCTGGGCATTGTTGACCGCTATTACTGGATAACGGAGTTTCCTCTCAGACTCGAGCGCCTTCAGTCTGACGACGCCAGTCGTCGTCTCTTCAGACCCTCCTACTATCCCCTTCGAGCGAGAGTTATGCGCGGCCACATGCAGGTCTGCCCCATCATCGATCAGCTGGTCCGGTCGTGTCCTCAACACCTCTTCGATGGCCCAATCGTATTCCTTGGACGTCTGTCCTCTCCAGGCCCACACATCAGTCCTCGTCGAAAGGTACGCAGCGATGTCGTCTTGGGTCGACAGGGGGTTGGCGCTGGCGAGCTTGACTTCGGCACCCGCGTCCAGCAGTGCATCTATCAGAACGGAGGTCTCCTTTGTTACGTGGAGGCAGACGCCCAACTTTACTCCCCTGAGCGGACGGGCTTTGGAGTACTTCCGCGCAAGCGTCGTGAGCGCTCCCATGTGCGCTTTCGCCCACAGGAAGTTCTTTTCTCCAACGTGGCTTAGGTCCGGATTCGCAATCTTAGTCATGCCTGAACCCTACCCGCTCTTCCCGGTGTTTTATTGTTGCCTTGCCTCCTCTGCCATGGTTCCTCTGCTCAATTGTGCGCGGAACCTCTTTGCGAGTGCATTCTGAGGCAACTCCGCCGCCCAGTCGGTTGCGACCACGACAGGGGTACGCCTCATCACAATTTCACAGGATGCCACAACCCCTCGCATTCTAGTCATCCCAGCACGCTTCCTGCCCTTTTTCCTGCGGACCCGCTCCCAGTTATCGCTCCGAAACGGAGGCTACTGTTCGGAGTCGTACTTTGCCAGGGAGTGAACTTCGTAATCCTTCAGCTTCTCCCTCCCTTTGAGGTAGTCGAGCTCGGCGACGAAGGCGAAGCCCAAGACCTTCCCCCCGAGCTTCTCGACCAGTGCCCCCGCTGCTCTCGCGGTGCCCCCAGTCGCTAGGAGGTCGTCGACAATCAGGACTCTATCTCCTTTCGAGATTGCATCCGAGTGGATCTCCAGGCCCTGCCTCCCATACTCAAGCTCGTAGTTCACGCCCAGCTTCTTTCCTGGGAGCTTTCCCATCTTCCTGGCTGGCACGAACCCGATTCCGAGCCTGTCGGCGATTGGTGCACCTGTGATGAAGCCCCTGGCCTCGATTCCCACTATCTTGTCGACCTTCTTGTCCCTCCACTTCGAAACGAAAGCGCGCGTCACCTTCTGGGCTAGCGGGCCGTTCTTCCACAGTGTCGTCAAGTCCTTGAATGTGACTCCCTTTCTCGGGTAGTCTTGGATTGTCCTGATATTCAGCCTTATCTCCTGTTCGAGGGCGACCATCAAGCGTTCAGTCTCGCATTCTCCAGTGCAGAACCGCAATGGCATGTACGCTCTCGTGGGAGCCGTTCCGCGATCTCGACTATCAGGCTCCTGAGCCTCTCCATGTTCCTTTCAAAGACTCTGATCACCTCGTGCTGAGAGACAGGCTTCACTTTCGAGTCGCCTTCCAGACCGGCGTCATAATCCGTCACCACGGAGATGTTCAGGTAACAGAGCCCCTGCTCTCTTGCGAGGACGACCTCTGGATACTGGGTCATGTTGATGACGTCCCACCCTTGTTCTCTGAAGAATCTACTCTCGGCCTTCGTCGAGAACCTCGGTCCCTGTATTACGACCACAGTACCCCTGCTGTGGGATTTTATGCCCAACTTCCTCGCAGCTTCCACAGCGGCTTTTCTCATCTGGGGGCAGTATGGTTCGGCCGTGCTCACGTGAGTCGTCTCGGGCCCGTCGTAGAACGTGTCAGCCCTCCCCGCGGTGAAGTTCACAAACTGGTCACAGAAGACGAGGTCCCCCGGCCCGACTTCAGCTCTGAGGCTTCCAACCGCATTCGGTGCTATTATCCTCGTGACTCCGAGCTGCTTGAAAGCTTGGACGTTGGCCTTGTAGGGGACGACGTGTGGGGGGTACTCGTGGTGAACTCCATGTCTCGGCAGGAAGGCGAGCTGCCTCCTCCCAACGGCTGAAATCGTGATCTTACCGCTGGGGGGCCCGTACGGGGTGCGCATAGCAATCGTCCTGCCAGAGTCCTTAAGGAAGCTGTAGAATCCAGACCCGCCAAAGACGCCGATTTCCGCCCTCGGCTTCACGTTTCCAGCCACAACGAATTCAGTATTAATTCTTTGGCAGCACAATGTGTTCTTGCGTTCAGATCCATGACCTTACGGGCCCTGTGCAAGCCTGACGAACAGAGGTTGGGGTTGAATTCCATTGTCGGGAGAATAACTTTCTTCGTTCCCATCCTGCATTGGGCCATGGACGTGGCCGACCTATGCGCGGCAGTCATTCCCCAGACGTCCACTGGGTGAAGCCGCCCAATTGCCGTCGCTGAGCTGCATCTTCATTGGTCTGAAAGACGTTTGGTCTGAAATTTCGTGCTGATAGGCCACAGGATGTCCTGACGTCCTGTTTCAATGATGGGACCCAGAAGAGTTGAAATACCCAAGGCGAAGGATTTGCCCGATGCCCCGTTCTTACGACGAACTCCTTTCAAGGGCTAGGTCTGGCACCGACAAGGAAGCCAAGAAGTCAGGGGCCCTCCGCCTTGAACTCCCGGAGCCCGACGTCATATGGGTTGGAAACAAGACGATATTCCGCAACTATGCTGAATTTCCGAAGCTGATCAGGAGGGATTCCGCTAGGATCCTCATGTACCTAGCAAAGGAGCTCGCGACCGCGGCCTCAATTGACGGCGAGAGGGCGATATTCATCGGGCGCAAGGATCGCGACTCTTTCTCTCAGTTGCTCCAGCGCTACGTGAAGGAGGGCGTCCTCTGTCCTGTCTGCGGCAGCCCAGACACCCACTTAGAGAAGGAGAAGAGGATGTGGTTCATGGTCTGCGAGGCATGTGGCGCACGGTCGATCGCCAAGGTGGCCTAGAGTGAAAACCGGAGGGTTCGCGGTCAAGACGGCCGAGTACAGGGGGAGCGTCCTAGTCAACGTCTGCGACGAAGAGCTCGTGGGCCGGACAGTTGCAGACGGCAAACTGAAAGTCCATCTTTCGAAGGAGTTCTACTCTGGCGAGGTGGTCAACAAAGGAGAGGCACTCAGGCTCATCCGAACCTGTTCGATCGTGAACCTCGCCGGCGAGAGGTCGGTCTCGCTCGCGGTCGACAATGAGGTAGGCGCCCGGGAGGCCATCCGCGAAATCGAGGAAGTACCCTTCCTGATGATCTACAAGTTCTCGGGCTAACCTGTCTCACGGAACCTCTTCAGCAATTCCTTCTGCGCGTTGCTGAGGTCCTTCGGGATTTCCACTCCTATTGTGACGTACTCATCCCCCTTCCCCCAGCTTCCGTACTTGGGAAGGCCCTTTCCTTTCACTCTGAATACGGTGCCGGGCTGGGTGCCGTGCGGTACGCTCAACTTCACGTCTCCGTAGAGGGTCGGAACCCTCAGCTCGGTCCCCAGCATCGCCCCGACGACTCCGACTTTGGTTTCAAGGTAGATGTCGCTCTCACGGCGGGTGAAGATTCTATGGGGAGCCACGTTCAGCGCGACGTACAGGTCCCCCGGCGGGACCCCGTTTTCACCGGCGTTTCCCTCGCCTCTCAGACGCAAAGTGAGCCCGTCCTCGACCCCAGCAGGTATGACGACTCGGATCTTGCGAGTCCTCTCGACTGACCCTCTTCCCCTGCAATCCTTGCACGGAGATTCGATGGTGTATCCTCTGCCTCCGCACCTGTTGCACACCATCACTCTAACGAGTCTGGTGAATCCCGCCGACTGAACCCTCTGGACCTGCCCGGTCCCGCCACAGGTGGCACAGCTTTGCGGAGAAGTGCCAGGCCTGGCGCCGCTTCCATTGCAGGTTGCACACACCTCGTCCCTCGGGACCTCAATCTCCCTGCTAGACTCTTCCACGATGTCCTCCAGGTTGACTTGGAGGTGGTAGGTCAGGTCCTCGCCCCTGCCTGGTTGCTGGTCAGGTCCTCCCCCAAAGAACTGGGCGAAGACGTCGTTGAACCCACCAAACCCCATGCCTCTGAAGAATTCACCGAAGTCGACCCCTCTGAAGATATCCTCCTGGCTGTACTTCTGGTAGACTCCTTCTCTTCCGTGCGCATCATACTGGCTCCTCTTCTCATCGTCCGACAAGACAGCGTAGGCCTCGGAGATCTCCTTGAATCGCTCTTCCGCTTCAGGCGACTTGTTCCTGTCTGGATGGAACTCTAGGGCCAGCTTCCTGTAGGCGCTCTTGATCTGTTCCTTCGTGGACCCTCTCTGGATGCCGAGCACCTCGTAGTAGTCTCTTCCCGCCATCCCGCAAAGCCTCTACTTCCCTTCGTCGACAACCTTGTAGTCTGCGTCGCTCACTTTGGAGTCCTTGGGCGGTCCGCCGGGAGCGGCGGCGCTCTGGCTCTGCGCCTGCTGGTACACTGCTGTTCCGACTTCCTGAAGCACCCGCTTGAGGGCCTCGTTCTTCTCCCTGATCTGGGCAGAGTCCTTGCCCTCAAGGGCGTTCCTAAGTTCCTTGGCGGCCGCATCGACACGATCGAGGTTTTGCTTATCGACCTTCCCCTCGAGATCGCGCTTTGTCCTCTCGGCCGTGTATAGAATCGAGTCCGCCTCGTTCCTCAGCTCGGCCTCCTCCTTCTTCTTCTTGTCTTGCTCGGCGAACGCATCTGCATCTCTTATCAGTCTCTCCTTCTCCTCCTTCGAGAGCTTCGTCGAAGCCGTA
>Ga0326727_10016590_pt1 | contig 15508 bp, 13 predicted proteins | sample MB2enrmetagenome_FD_207643 | JGI IMG/M metagenome (GOLD analysis project Ga0326727, IMG submission 207643) | Lab enriched peat soil microbial communities from McLean, Ithaca, NY, United States - MB29MY | ecosystem: Environmental > Terrestrial > Soil > Wetlands > Peat | place: USA: New York... | reverse complement strand
TGTTCCCGACCGGCCCGTTCGTATTCAGAGTGCCGTCGGGCGCCGCCATCCAGCCCTGCAGGTACTCACCCGTGGCGGTCATCAGGTCGCCGCTCTGGTCGGTTTGAAAACTGCCTCCACGCGTGTACTCGACCGCGCCGTTGGGGGCGTTCACGATGAAAAACCCATCGCCGGAGATGGCGGCATCGAGCGGACCGTTGGTGGTCTGGATCGCGCCCTGAGTGAACTCGGTCAGAGTCGCCGGCGCGCCGACCCCGAAACCGACCTGGGTTTCTCCCAGACCGGCCCCGAGCGATTGTGCCACCAGATCGTGAAACGAAACCGTGCTGGCCTTGAATCCGTCGGTGTTCATGTTGGCGAGGTTATTGCCGACGACATCGATGGCCGTCGATGTCGCGCTGAGCGCCGAAAGCGCCGTCGAGAATGATGTGAACATGTCTTCCTCCTGCCTTTCCCTTCCCTAAGATCCGCTCGCGGGGGACGTCTGGCTGTTTGCGCCGCCCGAGGCGGCGGCGCTTCCCGACGACGAGCCTGAGCTACTGCCGCCGCCCGATCCACTGGTCGGCGCCGTCAGGCTCGACATCCCATCCAGATCCGACCGGATTTCGAGCAGTTGCTCCAGACTGTTGATCTCGGTGAGCTGCGACAGGAACTGCGTGCCATCGGTGGGATCGAGGGGGTCCTGGTTCTGCAGCTGAGCCACCAGGAGACTGATGAACTCTTGTTTGGTCGCTGCAGGGTCGTCGGATGAGTCGGTCGAGGAAGTGGAAGTGGTCCCCGAACTCGCCCCCGTGCCCGCCGCGGGCGCGGCCGCCCCGTAGGTTATCGGACTGGTTGCCATGATGCTGCTCCTGTGAACGCATTACTGAAATTCTCGTCGGACTCTTCATCCGCGCTCTCGCCCTGGAATTGCTTCCGTCCGCCGTGCGGATTCCCGCCGGCGCCGTGTTGCGAACCGCCGGAGCCGGTCCGCCCCTCGGACTGTTCGCGCGAGTGCCCCGGGTTCTCGTGACCTGCCGCGGCGCTATGCATTTCAGCAGGGCTCCAGGCTTCGCCTTCCATGCCCTGCTGATTCAGTTTCTGCGTCAGCTCCGGCAGGTTACTCCTGAGGTCCCGCGTCAGGCCACTGTCTTCGGTGCGCACAACAATGTGAACCGTGCCGGCCCGATCCGTCACCTGCACTTCCACGCGTGGCCCGTCCGGGTTGGGCACCTGCAGGGAGATATCGCGCGCCGGCGAAGCTGCACCGACGTTTGGCGGAACCTCGGGGGGCGCGCTGGCCGGAGCGGAATCCCCCGCGGACTGGAGTTTCGGGGCGGGCGATGGAACGGGTTCAGCCACGGATGGCACCGGAGCACTGAGGACCAGCGGGGTCTCCGCCCGGCCGGCGGCCGCCGCGCCCTGACTGGCCTGTTTTGGGTCATCCGGTAAGTCCTGTTGTTGGTCTCCGCCCAGCGAGGCTGCCTCGCTCTCCCGCGGCGTAGTGACGGGCTGCGGCTCGCTCGGAATGGTGGTCGGGCGGTCGGGGACGCTCCCCGATTCCTTGCTTGAGACGGGCTCCGGCGAAGCAGGGGCCGGCGTGCTCACCGACTCCGCCGAAGGGGGCCGCTGGATGGCTGGCGCCACGGGCGACCCGGCCGCGCCGGTGAGGGAATCGGTGGCCGCCTCGTCGCTTCCCGCATTTTCCGCGTTCGACGCTCGAACCAGCGCCTCGAAAGCGGTCGGAGGTTGGATCGGAGCGGAATCGGACGCGTTGTCCGCCGGGGCGCCAGGTCCATCGACGGAAGTCGGCCGCATCGGGGAGGTCCCGGTGTTTCGCGGCCCGCTGAGACCATCGGTCGAGCTTGTATTGGCAAGCCGGTTTTCCGATGTTTTCGCCGAGCTCAGGTGCACCGCGATTTCGGGAACGCACGCGGCCACCGGAAAAGGCGGTTCAGGGATAACCGGCGACGCTGCACATGCCAGCTCATTTATCTGATCCTTCGACTTTCCTTTGGCCAGCGCACCCGTTCTCCCCCCGGTCTGTTGCGGACCATTTCCATCGTCGGGTGTGGGCTGCGGCTGGCCATCTGCGTCTGAAATGCCGGCCGCCGTTTCGATTTCCAGACCGGCCACTAACATTGCGAGAAAAACGTCGCCTGGCGCGCTCGGCGATTGCGCCGACGGGGAATCCGCCGCACCGGCCGACTTTCCCGGCTGGCCGGGCGAGTCGCCGCCGGCGACAAAGTTCAGGGACGCCGTGAGTGCAACAGAAATCACGCACTCGCAGACGCAGGTTGAGCGCCAATTCCCAAGTTTCGCGTTCCATTGAATTTGCTCTTCCGCTCAGTTCGAAAATGGAACGGGAAGTTTCATAGCGAAACGCACGCTCGCGCGAATCTGTGCCAATCGGGAAGTGCCACCTCGGATATCGAAGACAACATTCGTTCAGTCCGCGGAACGCGAATTGCGAGAGTCACCGTGCGATGGATGCTCAGGCCACCACGGCAGCAAGCGGTATGCGCGCGCGCATGGAAAGCCTGGACATGCTGGCGAACAACCTGGCAAACTCGTCGGCGGCGGGATTCAAAGCGGACCGCGAGTTCTATTCAACTTATGTTGCCGCCGAGGCGCTCGACTCGAACGAAGCCGCAGGTAATCTGTCGGCGCAATCGCCCGTCGTGGAGCGGCGCTGGACCGATTTTTCCCAGGGCGCGCTCACGCCCACTAATAATGCCCTCGATCTGGCGCTGGAAGGAGAAGGTTTCTTTGTCGCGCAGTCGCCCTCCGGCCCCGTGTACACGCGCAGCGGCGATTTCCATATCGACAGTCAGGGGCTGCTGGCCACGCACAGCGGTGAGGCCGTGGAAGGCAGCGACGACAATCCGATTCACCTCGACCCGGTGCAGCCCGTGGAGGTTTCCACTTCCGGACAGATCCTGCAGAACGGTACGCCGGCAGGTCAATTGAAACTGGTGCAGTTCACGGCGCCGCAGGCGCTGAGCAAAAGAGGAAACAACTCGTTTCAGCTTTCCGCTGCGGACCTGACGCCGGTTCCGTCCAGCGCGACGGTGCGGCAGGGAAACGTCGAAGCCGCCAACGTCCAGCCCGCCGAGACGGCCGTCCGGCTGGTCAGCGTGATGCGGCAGTTCGAGATGTTGCAGAAGGCCATGTCCCTGGGCAATCAGATGAACCAGCAGGCGATTCAGAACGTCGCCAAAGCGAGCGGATAAGGAGCCAGAGATGATCCGAGCACTCTACAGCGCCGGCAGCGGGATGGCTGCCGAACAAATGAACCTGGACAACATCGCCAATAATCTCGCCAATTCGAACACCACCGGTTTCAAGATGCGGCGAACCCAGTTCGAGGATCTTCTTTATCAGAGCTACATACAGCCAGGCGCGGCGGCGGGAGCTCAGACCATCGTGCCCAGCGGACTGCAGATTGGTCTGGGCACGCGTCCGGCCGGGAACGAAGTCATCTTCTCGCAGGGCAATTTCCAGGAGACCGATAACCCGCTCGATGTGGTGATTCAGGGCAAGGGCTTTTTCCAGGTACAAATGCCCGACGGGACGCTGGCCTATACGCGGGCCGGCAACTTCCAGATGGACCGCGACGGGAATGTGGTCACCGCCGCCGGCAACCCCGTCCAGCCGCAGATCACCATTCCCGCCCAGGCACAGTCGATCACCATCGCCGCGGACGGAACAGTGAGCTATACGCAGCCCGGCCAGACGGCCGCGCAGGTGGCGGGTCAGTTGCAGATCGCCAACTTCCCCAATCCGGGCGGTCTCAACAGCATTGGCAGCACTCTGTTCACGCCGACAGATGCGTCGGGCGAGCCGGTTCTCGGAATCCCCGGCGGGCAGGAAGGCCTGGGAACGTTGCTGCAGGGCTACATCGAGCAATCGAACGTGAGCGTGGTGGACGAGTTCGTCAACATGATCGTGACGCAGCGCGCTTATGAGGCGAACTCCAAAGTCGTCAAGGCCGCCGACGAAATGTACCAGGAGGTAAACAACATCCCACAATGAGAGCCTCGTTGCTCATTCTCGTATTGGCGCTCAGGCCGGCCCTCGCCGAGTGCGTGGCCATCAGCGGAGACGACATCCACGCGCGCGATCTGGCTCGCGCGGCGCCGGCGTTCTCCGCGGCGGGTCCGGACGAGGTCCTGGGCCGAACCCCGGCCGCGGGTGTGCGGCGTGTTTTCACGGTACGGGATCTGATGGCCGCGGCGCGCCTCGCCGGCATCGACGAACCAGAGTTGCCCACGGGCGGTGTGTGTTTTGAGCGCGCCGTTCATCTGCTGACCGAAGAAGATTTGCGGGCCGCGATGGCCGCGGCACTTCCGGGAATATCCGTTCAGATTGCCATCACCGATTTCTCGCGCTATCCGGTGCCCGAAGGGCATCTGGCATTTCCCGTCTCCGGCCTCGGCATGCCGCCGCCGGCGCACCCGGAAACTCCGGTCGTCTGGCGCGGGAAGATTGCGCTCGAAGGCGGACGAAGCACGGAGATCTGGGCGAGGGTCCGGATCGTTGCGATGAACTCGGCGTGCGTGGCGGTCACGGACATTCGGGCCGGCAGCCAGATCGGCGCGATTCAGATCCGCATGACCCAAATCGCCGGCTTCCCGCTGCGATCCGGACCACAAATCGGAGACGTCAGGGATGTGCTCGGGCGTGTCGCGAGACATTCCATTGCCGCCGGACAGGAGATCCTGCCGCGAATGCTCGACGAAATTCGCGAAATCCATGCTGGAGACAGGGTGCAGGTTCTGGCCGACTGCGGCAACGCGCGGGTCAGTCTCGAGGCGGTGGCCCTCGGCGACGGCCGAAAGGGAGAAACCATCGTGGTGCGAAACCCAGCGACACACAGCGCTTTCCGCGCGATCGTGCAGGCCAGAGGCCAGGTTGTGGTCCACGCCGGCCGGGGAGACCGATCTTGAGCCGGGCACCGCGGATCGCCGCCGCGCTGTTGCTGGCGGCGATGAGCGCGTGGGCGGGCAGGAAGCCGAAGAACGACGCGCCGCTTCCTCCTCCCGCCGTGTTACCGCCGCCGGCCATTCCCCAGCCCTCGCCCGGCTCCTTGTACACTTCCGCAGGCCGGCTCGCCGATCCGGCCCGCGACCCGCGAGCCAGTCAGCTCCACGACCTCATCACCATCGTTGTTTCGGATCAGGCCTCGGCGGTCACCACGGGCACCACAAACACCTCCCGGAAGTCCAGCGTGGCCAGCGCGATTACCTCGCTGGGTGGCGTGACGCGCGCGACCGGACCGTTCGCCAATCTGGCCAACACCAGCAACAACCAGCAACTGCAGGGAACCGGCACCACCAGCCGCACCAACACGCTGAGCACGACTCTCAGCGCAGAGGTCACGGGAGTGACGGCGAACGGGGTCCTCATTATCGAAGGCCGCAAGGCGATCACCGTCAATGGCGAGAAGCAGGTGGTGCTGGTCCGGGGCATGATCCGCCCCGACGATGTCTCCCCGGTGAACTCGGTGATCTCGTCGCAGATTACCGGTCTGGAGGTCAGCGTCAACGGGCGCGGCGTGGTCGGCGATTCCGTGCGCCGGCCCTTCATTCTCTACCGGCTTCTGCTTGGTCTGCTGCCATTCTGAACATGATCCGCCGAAGCATACTCGCGCTCCTGATTCTCGCCGCCGGCGCGGCTCAGGCGGGCACCAGGATCCGCGACCTCGTCAACCTCGAGGGCGTGCGCGACAACCAGCTGGTGGGCTACGGGCTGGTGGTGGGCCTCAACGGGACTGGCGACAAAGTCACAACCATCTTTTCCGCGCAGACGCTCACGAATCTGCTCTCGCGGATGGGCGTCTCCGTCCAGCCCTCGGCAATTATGGTGAAGAACACGGCCGCCGTGATCGCGACCGCGAGTCTGCCCCCCTTCGCGCAGCCCGGCTCGCGACTGGATGTGACGGTGGCGGCAGTGGGAGATGCTTCCAACCTTCAGGGGGGCCTGCTGGTGATGACGCCTCTGAAGGGTCCCGACAATCAGGTTTACGTTGTCGCGCAGGGCTCCGTCGTAACCGGCGGATATGTGGCGAGTTCCGGTGCAACCAGCAAGACCGTGAACCATCCGACGGCCGGCCGTGTGCCCAACGGCGGCATCATCGAGCGCGGGGCGCCTTCCATCGAGCCGTCCCGGCGCCTCCACCTGCAGCTTCGAACGCCCGACTACGCCACCGCCGCGCGCATCACCAGAGCCATTGACGGGCAATTCGGCGAGAATCACGTGAGCCTGGCGCACGCGGACAATTCCGCTCTGATCACGGTGGAGGTACCGGCCGCATTCTGGAGCCATCCCGTGGATTTCATCGCCGCAGTCGAGGAAATCACCGTGGATGCCGACCATCCGGCGCGCGTGGTGGTGAACGAGCGGACGGGAACGGTAGTGACCGGCCGCGACGTCATCATCGCTCCCGTGACCATCCTCCACGGGCCGCTCACCGTGGAGATCGAGACTACGGAGACCGTGTCGCAGCCGTTGCCGCTGTCGAGCGGACAAACGGTGGTCGCGCCCAGGACGGACATCACCGCCAAACAGGGGCCAATGAAGAACGTTAGCCTGAAGCCCGGGGCCACGGTGGAAGAGCTGGTCAGAGCGCTGGTGGCGACGGGTTCGACCCCGCGCGACATTATTTCGGTGCTTCAGGCGCTGAAAGCCGCCGGCGCGATCGAGGCCGAGCTGGAGGTCATATGAACTCGGCTGCGCTGCCTCCGGCGCCAGCCCGGCCTCCGGCGGCTGCATCCGCCCCGTCGTCATCGGCCGCGTCCTCGCCGTCATCCTCCTCCAGTGGAATCCGCCATGCAGCCGAACAGTTCGAAGCGTTGTTTGTCGGGCAGCTCCTCCACTCGGTCCGCGAGTCGTCAGCCGACGATTCCGACGAAGACGGCACGAACTCAACGTTTCTGGAGCTGGCCGAGGAGCAAATGGCACAGGCGCTGACGGCGCGAGGCGGACTGGGGATGGCTACAATGGTCATGAAAGAGCTCGGGAAAACGCAGTGAAGATCGACAACAGCCGCAACGTCCCGCCACCGGAACCCGCCCCGCTGCAGAGGAGCCCCGCGCACGCCGAGTCGAGCACAGCCGCCGCCTCGGATGAGGTTCAGCTTTCGCGGCTCCCTTCTGCCGCCACCGTTGACGCGTCACGCTCCTCGCGCATCGCAGAGCTTCGCCTCCAGGTGGAGCAGGGATCTTATCGAGTGCCCGCCGAAGACGTCGCCCGCGGCATTGTCGACGAGATGCTCGGGAACCCGAAGCCCTGACCCGCGCTCGTTGCGGCTGCCTCAACCAGTGCGTTTCCAGCTTTTTCGGATAATCGACCGGCGCGTCGTTGTAAAGCGCATGAGCGTAGGCATTGGCGAATCGGGTTGGAACGGTACTAGCCCGCGCAACTGATTGGCGTATATTCGCAGTCTTCCTTCGCATTGCTGTGCCGGGGCGTCGCCGGCCGGCAGTTTTCCCAGGCCTCCTGCAGCGTGGTCATGAGCTCATGCGCTTCCGCCAGTGGCTCGTCCACCTGCCGGCAATTGGCATCAATCAGCAGCCGCTGGACATAGTTGTATAACTCGACCAGGCCACGGCTGATCTCGCCGCCCTTCTCGTGATTGAGCGACATGGCGAGTTCGGCGACGATCCGGATGGCCTTATTGACGGCCCGGCACCGGCCGGCAATGTCGCGCATCGCCAGGCACCCGCGCGCGCGCACGATTTCGTCGAGCGCGCCACGATAGAGTAGTCGAACAAGCTGGAGCGGATCGGCGGAGAGGATCTCCGCTTCCTGGTAGCTGTGGTTGGCGTAAGGCCGCATTCGGTTTCCCCGGAAATCTTATCGGCAAACCGATTCAGGACTTGCCACTGAGTTCCTGGGCCATCCGCAGCACATAGTCGGGCGGGATCTGAAAGACGACGTCTTTGGTCTTCCGATCGATCACACGCACGATGGCTCTGCGCGTAGTCCGATCGAACAAAAAGGTCAGTTCGTTGTTCTCGCCGAGCATCTCGCTCTTGTTCACTTCCCGGACCGCCTGAATCAATTGCTGGCGCTGGGCCAGTTCCTCCGCCGGAATATTCTGCTGCACGGTGACGGGGAGTGGCCGTTGTTGATCGACCGATGAGATATCCATGGCAACCCGGCGCGCGACCATTCGTGCGCCTTCCCTTCCACGTGGCTTATCGGCCGCTCCCGCGGGTTCTTGAAGGGGCTTTCGAAAAAGCTCAGGCCAGATTGAGGACCTTGCGAATGGTGCCCCGTTCGGCGTCGATCTTCTTCTGCAGCAGCATGATCGAGTAGATCAACTGCTCCGGCCGCGGTGGGCACCCGGGCACATACACATCCACGGGAATCACCTGGTTCACCGGGAGCAGCGCGTAATTGCTGAACACGCCCGTCGAGGTCGCGCAGGCGCCCATGGAGATCACCCATTTCGGCTCGGGCATCTGCTCGTAGAGCCGGCGGATTACCGGCGCCATCTTGTTGGAAACCCGGCCGGCGATGATCATCAGGTCCGACTGCCGCGGCGAGCCGCGCATCACTTCCGCGCCGAACCGGGAGATGTCGAAGCGCGAGGCGATAATCGACATCATCTCGATCGCGCAGCAGGCCAGCCCGAAGCTCATCGGCCAGATGGAGTTGCGACGCGCCCAGTTGACCGCCTTGTCGAGCGTCGTGGTGAGCACGCCTTCACCCAGCCCCTGATCGCCTTCGACATCCACGCGGGCGAACAACTCCGGCGGAAGACTCAGATCGAACCGGGGCGCAGCGGCATCGGCCATGTCGTCATTATCGCATGCGTCACTTTTCCAGCAGGGCAAAGGGCTGCGGGGCGCAGACGGTAAAATCAGATTTGATCTCCTCCCCGCACGGCCCTGCGCCGGAATCCCCCGGCTACCTCGAGAAACTCGGTCAGGCGGCCGACCTGTGGGGCATCGAGCGGGACTACTGGGATATTTTCGGCCAGCGTCATTTCGCGCCCCCCGAGGTGCTGCGCGCCATCCTCGGTTCGCTGGGCGTTGACGCATCCACTGCCGAGTCGCTCGATGCCGCCATCCGCGATCGCCACGCGCGGCACGCTGGCACACTCATGCCGTCGACCCTGGTGGTCCTTCCCGGCGAGCAGGTGCCGGTCTCCATCGCCGCGGAAGCGGCAGGCGCGGCCGCCAGTGTATGTATCCGGTTGGAGGACGGGGCAACCCGAAGGTTCGAGACCCAGCTGCGCGATTCGCGCCTCCCACTCCCCGAGGACCTCCCGCTGGGTTATCACCAGATCACACTGCGAATCGCGTCTCGGGAAGTCGCATCGCGGTTGATTGTCTGCCCCGCCAGAGCATTTAGCCCGCTCGCGGGTGCCCCATCGCGCAGCGCGGGAATCGGCGTCAGCCTCTATGGCCTGCGTTCCGCCCGCAACTGGGGGTGCGGCGATTTCAGCGATCTGATGGCTTTCAGCGCCTGGGCGAGCGTCGCTCTCGGAGCCAGCTTCGTCGCTCTGAACCCCCTGCACGCCATTGCCAACCGCGCGCCGTTCAACACCAGCCCCTACCTGCCCACCTGCAGCTACTATCGAAACTTCATCTACGTCGATGTCGAAACGGCGCCCGAATTCGCCCGTTCCTCGCTGGCTCGCCGGTTGCTGGCCGCCGACGCGGTACAGAAAGAACTGGCCAGCCTGCGTGACGCCGCCGAAGTGCAATATGAACGGGTGAGCCGCCTGAAACGCGTCTTCCTCAGGCTGGCCTTCCGGGAGTTCCTCAAAGAGCGACGCGCCGGCTCCGAGCGAGCGCGCGAATTTCAAGCCTGGGCTGAGCGGGAAGGCGAACTGCTTCACCGCTTCGCAGTGCACGCCGCGCTGGACGAAGCCATGCACCGGCGCTCCCGCGACGTGTGGAACTGGCCTGGCTGGCCGGAGCCGTTCCGCTCTCCCGATTCCGCCGAGACGCGGGAGTTCGCCCAACAACATTGGCGCAGCGTCCTGTTCCACGAATATGTCCAATGGATCGCCGACGCGCAGCTCGCTCAGGCGCAGGAGCACGCCCGGTCGCTGGGCATGAGCATCGGCCTCTACCACGATCTGGCCCTGGCCACCGATCGCTTCGGGGCGGACCTGTGGATGCTGCCGCAGTTCTTCGTCGCCGGCTGCCGGGTCGGCGCGCCGCCCGACGGCTTCTCTCCGAAAGGACAGGACTGGGGCTTCCCGCCGCCCAACTCGGACGCCCATTATCGCGACGGCTACCGGCTCTTCGCCGAGTCCATTCGCAAGGCCTGCCAGCACGGGGGCGCTTTGCGCATCGACCACGTCATGCGCTTCTTTCGCCTCTATTGGATTCCCGACGGCATGGAGGCCGCCGCCGGCACCTACGTCCGCGATCGCCACGAGGATTTGTTGCGCATCCTCGCCCTCGAAAGCGTGCGCCATCGGGTGGCGATCGTCGGCGAGGATCTGGGCACCGTCCCCGATTCCGTGCGCGAGACGCTTGCGCGTTACGGAATACTCAGCTATCGCCTCTTCTACTTCGAAAGGGAGCGAAGCGGACAGTTCAAACCGCCCGCCGAGTATCCCGAGCTGGCGCTGGTCTCCGCCGCCACGCACGACCTGCCCACGCTGGCCGGCTTCTGGCAGAATCGCGACATCGAGGCGCGCCGTCAGGCGCGTATTCTGCCCGACGACGAATCCGTGCGCCGGGCCATCGAGCAGCGCATGTACGAGAAACAGAAGATCCTCGACCTGCTCCACCGGCTCCGGCTCATTTCGGCGCAGTCGCCGCGAAACGCGGCGGAAATCCCCGAGCTGACCGGAGAGCTGCAGAATGCCATCGTGGGTCTGCTGATGAGCACGCCCTCCATGCTGCTGCTGCTGAACCAGGAAGATCTCTTCAAGGAGACGGATCAGCAGAACCTGCCGGGCACCACCGCGGAATATCCCAACTGGCGTCGAAAAATGAAGTACACGCTGGAAGAGTTGCGCACCCCGCCGGCCAGCGCTTACGCGGACATGTTTCGTTCCTGGGCCGAAAAGACGGGCCGGACGAGCGTTTCTACCGCGGATAGTAGGTAAAGGAATTAATCCCGATCTCGTCCCGTCCGCCGATGTGCAGGCCGAAGCGGCCCTTGTCGAAATTGCCGGCCGGATTGGTTAGCGGGGTTGTGCTGGTCCATCCGCCGGTTCCCTGGCGGAGACTGGTGTTCACCGCTCCCGCATCGACCTCGATGCGCACCGCCACGGGTTGATCGTGATCGAAACTCACCGGCGTTTTCGCGATCTCCCGATTCTTCCCCTCCGCCATTTGTTCCACCACCAGGTTCTTCTTGTCGAGGCGGAACAGGAGATAATTGCGGTCATCTCTGCGGGCGAGGAACCACTCCAGGCGCTTGCCCTTCTGGAGAAGCGCATTGAACTCGATGCGGCCATCGATCTCCTCGCTCTGGAAACTGAGGAAATTGCCGCCCTTGTGGATTTGCCACGCGCCTTCCTGGGTCCAGCCTTTGGCGTCGTCCCAGCGGTTCATGCCGGTGACCGCGGCGGGTTTCTTCACCGTCGCGGTGAGAGCCATGTCCACCGTCGCCGGCGCGCTGGAGCTGACGGCGACCGTTTTCGACGACGGGTTGTAGTCCGGCGCAGTTGCGCTCACCACATAGGTCCCTTCGGGAAGAGTGAGCGACTCCTGGGTCATAACGCGCGCGGCCGATTCATGCTCGGTCTCGCCGCGAATGGTGACGTGGGCTCCGGCCGGCGACACGTGCACGCGCAGCACGCCCTGCGGCAACTGCAGCGCCAGCTCGCTTCCGGAGAACTGCATGGTCTGACCCGCGGCAAATTGCCGCTGAACCGGGTGCGATTGGGCGCGGCCATTTCGCAACATCACCGCATGCGCTCCTGGCGTCACCGGCGCATTGAAAGCGCCGTCGGCCTGCACGACGCCGGCCGGAGTCTCATCGATCAGCACCTCGGCGCCCGCCGGCGCGCCCTGCACGTGAATGGTGGCCATGCGCACAGCCGGCCGGAGCTGGAACTGCAGCCGCGCATCCTCGCCTTTCTTCACCGCTACCTTCTGTTCGGCGGGCGATTCGAAACCGTCTTTGACCACCCGGATCGAATAGTCGCCGGGCTTCAGATTGCCGATACGGATCTGCCCGTTCTTTGTCGGCCGGCGGTAAGCCTTGCCGTTGATGAAGACCGTGGCGCCATCGATGCCCGCGGTCACCAGCACGCCGCCCGTTTCCGGCGCGGCTTTCAGCTCGATGAAGGCGGTGAGGGCCGGAGCATTTCCCGACTGGAAGGCGAGGCTTCGCTGCGCGGTGCCTTCGCCAATGCTCAGCGTGTGGCTGCCCGCGGCGAGTATGGGAAGCTCCATCCCATCCGGCGTGGCGGTCACGGGAGCGCCGTTGTCCACTGAGACCGGCAGCGGCTCGCTCGCATACAACCGCGCGTGAGCGCCGAACTGGCTCAGCACAACCGCGTTGATGTTCTTTGCCTGGAGGGTTCCGGCGATCGCCGGAAGGGTGGCCGGAGCCGCGTCGAACTCGATGGTCGCCTGTCCCTGGCGGCTGTTCAGGACGAGGCGATGATGGCCGCTGGCGACGGAGTCGGCTGCAAAATCCGGCGCCGCCCCTCCCAGCGCCTGGTCGTCCAGCTTCACGTCGGGGTTGTCGGCGTCGGTGGTGACCCGCAGGCCGGCGGGAAGCGGAATCAGAGGAGGAATCTGGACGGCAAGTGGCGAGTGCGCCACGAGGCTCACCTGCTGAGAGCTGGTCTCATACCCGTCGAGGACCGCCTGTATGTTGTGGACGCCCACCGGAAGTTGGAGGCTCACTCCGGAAACACCGCGGTCCTGCCCATCGACGACCACCCGAGCGCCAGCAGGAGTGGTGGTCACGCTGAGTGCGACGGTGATCGCCGCAGGAGCTGCCGGAGCCTTTCGCGGCGTTAGTCTGGCAATGTACTGGGCGGCGAAGGCCAGCGCGAGAACGCCGATCACGGCGAGAGCTACCCACTGCCACATGGCCATCTGGCGCCGTTCCCCGTGCGCCGCCGGAGTTACGGGCGGCGCCGGAGTTACGGAGGGAGGTTGCGCGGTGGCCACCGGCGGCACGGCCCCCGCGGGAGACGGAGAAATCGCGTGTGGTCCGCCCGCTGCGGGAAACGCCTCCGGCAGCGGCGCGACCGGCGTTTCGATGGAGGGCAGGCTGAATGCGGCGGCCGTATCGGCGTAGCGCACCTGCGACATCTCTTCGGCCAGCGGCGCAGCCGGGGGCGCGGAAGGAGGGGGCGCTTGCACCGCACTGGGCATCACGGTAATGGGCCGCGCCGCGGGAGGCTCCGGCTGGGGACGCTTCGTCGCATCCACTTGCCGCTGCAGTTTCGCCGCCAGTTGCAGAAGGCTGGGCTCCTGGGGCCATTGCGCCAGCCCTTCCTGCACCACCGCGCGCGCCCCCTCGAGATCTTCCGCCTCCTGCAGACGCCGCGCCTGCGCGGTGCACCAGTAGACGAACTCGGACCGCTGGGCGTCGGCATGCTGGCGCCGCAGGCTCAGAGCAAAGCTGTTGCCCGGGTCGAGCTGCAGAACCTCGTCGATCAGCGCTTCCGATCCACTAACGCTCCCCGCTCCCAGTTCGCGCGCGCGTTCTGCCAGCGCATCCACCAGGGTGGCGCGGAGAACCGGATCGCCGGGATCGAGATCCAGGGCGGCGCGCATCAGCTTCAAACCCTCATCGGGGTTCCCGGCCACGCAGGCGGCGCGCCCCGCTTCGAGCATCCGTTCCACCTCCGAACTGGTGGCGATCCTCTTGCACGCGAGCTTTTCCAGTTCCAGGATCTCGGCGTCGCCGGGGAACTCGACCAGGGCTTTTTCGGTAGTCTCCGCCGCTTTCTCGAACTCGCGCAACTCCAGCAGCTTGTCGATGCGCTCCACCCATGCCGATCTGGCTTCGCTCCGCGACGCCGCGTTCCGGCGCTTCTCGGCCCGCGCCATTTCGTTATCGAGCCCGGGATACTGGCTGTAGATGGCGCGCAGCATCTCCCAGGTTTCCACCGCTTCGCTGTAGCGCCCCTGCTCCTCCTGCAGCCGCGCTTTCTGCACCACCGAGCTCACCAGATTGCGCTTGTCGCGCGCCAGACGCAGAGCGCGCTCGAAGTGGGGTTCGCCGGGACAGAGCCGGGAAGCCTCCTCGAGGATGGCGCATCGCTTCTCCGGATCGGGCTCGCTTTCCACGCGCTGGTCGGTCTCGGCGATAAATGCCGAGAGGTTCTTCCGCCTGCGCTCCTCGATGTCGAAGCGCAGCGCCTGAAACAGCGGCTGGCTGGGGTACTTGGCCAGGCAGTGATCGCAGATTTCCAGAGCGGCGGTGAAGTTCTGTTCCGCCAGGAGCTGGCGCGCCTGGTCGAGCGAATTTCTGAGCGCCTCGTCTTCGCTACGCACCTGACTATAGAAATTCTGGCACGAAAGCTCGCGAGCGGCATCCGTTTCGGGCAATTCCCGGTCGAGAAACGCCCAGCGGTCCAGGCGCACCAGCGCGGCGCTCACTTCACCCTTTTCCCAGCAGCGAACGGCTTCGTCGTAGAGCCGCGATTTTTCCTGGCGGCGCGTCTCGAAGTCCCCGGCGCGCCGGTCCACCTCGGCCAGCATCTCCTGCGCCTTCGCGTCGCCGGGCTGTAACTCGAGCAGACTCTGCAGCGCGACGCGAGCCTCGCCGAAGGCGTTGTTATCCAGGCGCTGGCGCGCCAGTTGCGACCATTCCTCAAGCTGGCGCGCGCGCCGGTTGCGCTCCACCTGGCTCTTCAGATCCAGCGCCTCCCGATGCTCCGCATCGAGCTGCAACGCTTCGTCGATTTTGCGCAGCGCGAGCGAGTACTCCTCTTCCTCGTAAAATCGCCGGGCGCTCTCGAGAATCTGGCGGATGCTGACCTGCCGTCCCGCCTGGCCCACCTGATTGCGCAGCATGGAGATCTCGGGATCGATGTACCCTTCGCCATCCAGCTCGTCCAGAATCTCGGTGGCGAACTGATACTCGCCTCGCTCGTACGCCCGCGAAGCGCGCTCCACGCGGGGCAACACCCGCGCCTTGTCGAAGAAGGCGATGGGTTCGTTGTGCACGGCCCGCAGCAGCGTGTCGCCGAACTCGCGCGCGCTGGAGTAGCGGTGCCAGGGTTGTTTGGCGAGGGCTTTATGGACCACCTGGCTCAACAGTTGACCAACCGCCGGATTGACCTCCGAGGCCGGCGGGGGAGAGCTGTGCAGCAGCGCCTCGCTGATCTCCGGATCGGTTTCCCCCCCGAAGGCTCGCCGCCGCGTCAGCGCCTCATAGGCCACCGCTCCCAGGGCAAAAATATCGGTCAGCACCGAAGGCGGCTTGAGCTGAAGAAGTTCCGGTGCCATGTAGGGCAGCGTCCCGCGCATGGCCGTGTGCGTGGAGCCGGCCTCGGCGAAGGCGATCCCGAAGTCGATAATCTTCACCGAATCGTCGGCCATCACAAAAACGTTGCTGGGCTTGATGTCGCGATGGATGA
>Ga0326727_10016589_pt1 | contig 15508 bp, 12 predicted proteins | sample MB2enrmetagenome_FD_207643 | JGI IMG/M metagenome (GOLD analysis project Ga0326727, IMG submission 207643) | Lab enriched peat soil microbial communities from McLean, Ithaca, NY, United States - MB29MY | ecosystem: Environmental > Terrestrial > Soil > Wetlands > Peat | place: USA: New York... | reverse complement strand
TTCGGCACCCCAAAGAAAACCTGCTTGTCTGTGAAACTTCAATCTGGCGGGTGGTCTACTTTTACTCCGCCACGTCACGCCGCTAACGCGGCGTCACGTGGTCTATTTTTGCTCCGGCGCGTACAACTGTACTTGCTGCTCCCCGGCCACACTCCAGCTTTCTTGATGGCGATCTTGATCTGCTCGGTATCAACCCAGAAACGGCCGCCGCCATTACCGCTCCACTCGTAAGCGATCTCGATATCCCAACGTCCGATCAATGCGTCGGTCGATGGATTGTAGACCTCAAGCACAATCGTTTCCAGGTGCTTCGATTCGATCCACGTGCTGATACCGCGCTCAAGTACCACCCAGTCGTCTGCAATCTGAGTGGGGTCCAATCCGCTCAAACGGACGATGTCCTGTAGGCTGCGCAGAATGTTGTCCGTGACATAGGTCACTGAATGCGTATAGGTGTTTACGGCAACGAATGTGCTCATAATTTGAAAAATGCCTCCAGATCGACAACCGTTTCAGTGGCACTGTCCTCGCTTGATTCTTCCTCGTCACTGTCGAGGTCCGTCTCCATATCTCGCGCGCTTACGCGCTTGCTTTTTCCTTTGAGAGCGTTCTTCACCCAGGAAAGGTCTTCGGCGGGACAAGGGAGCGACATGTGCCAGTCGCCATCAGTTGGATCGAACGACAGCGCCGTTTCGTTCGCATCATCCCCCTCGACAGCATCATCGTTGTACAGGCAGTAAACCCGCACCCGCGGTCCTGCTCCCCAAACCACGATGGGGGATGTCATAGCCTCCCGCGAGATCAGCGATGATGAAATGCCGGCAACGGACGCAAGTTCGGCAGATGCGGCAGACCCCGCCTCTGGTGCAAGAAGCTGACTGATGGCACTCCACGTCGCCGATGCAGTGCGCTCCGGAATAGAAACAAACCGTCTGGCAACGACTGTCATAATTTACCCTCCGGATTCCTTTCCTTGACCGCCTTGTCTGCCGCACGCAGCAGATCGTCCAGCTTTAGCTTGTTCGGATCGGCGGCGGTTTCACGATTCAAAGTGCAAGCCGAAGCCACCATCTTGCGAATCTGTCTTCCATCGAGTCCGTAGCAGGCTTCCGCAACCTTGTGGAGATCCCGGTGATGTGACAACTCCTCTACCTTCGGAAAGGCTTTCGAGAGACCCCGTAGCGTATCAGCAAGAATCTCCTTGCAGGCGTGCTTGTCCGGCAACGGAATTGTGACGAGGAGATCGCTTCGAGAGATGAAGGCCGAGTCGATTGCCTGCGGGAAGTTGCTGGTCGCCACCAAGAGCAAGTTGGGGTATTGTTCGCCGAGGTGGTCCAACTGCACGAGGGCGGCGTCCGTCGCTCGGTGAATATCAATCGGATTGGCCTCCAGGCTCAGCTTGCTGCGATCCACGGCAATAGTTTCTACTTCGTCCAACAACACAAAGGTCGGACCTGCTTGGGCGTACTCGGCGATGGTCTGCCCGAACAGCTCGGTCACCGCCTTTTGGGTCTTGCCCATTGCAGAACTGGCGAGGGAATGCGGTTCAACTTCGAGATACGCAATCTTTTTTGTCGCAAGCAGTCCGGCTGTCTTGGACGCGAGACCGCGTGCTAGAGAGGTTTTGCCTGTGCCGGGCTTTCCCACGAGCATGATGATTCCGTGCAAAGGAATGACTGTGCGGCTCACCTTGGGCCGTAGCGTAAAATTCAGCAAAGCCTGGCTGAGCAGAGAATCCTTCAAGTCATTGGAAACATGGATCGAATCCCACAATTCGGAATAGTCTTGAGTGCCCAATGTGCGGGCGATGTGGATTCCCTTAATGTCCTGCCTGATGTTCAAAGCGACCTCTCCAGAACACCTCGGGGCCTTCTTGGTGTTCACTAATCTAACTATACACGAATTTTATCTGTTGACAAGTGGGCGATTTTCAGACTATTGTTGCAAAAGGAGGAAAACATGCCAATCACCAAGCAGGAGCTCGGGAATCGGCTGCGCCAGCTACGCGAAAACCGTGGTTATACGCAGGAAGATGTTGCCGCAGTTCTGGGAATCTCCCGCTCTGCTGTTGTCCAGTTGGAGGCGGGCAATCGAAATCTGGACAGCGTTGAACTGATGGCTTTGGCAAATGAGTTTGGTTTTGACCCGAAACAGCTCTTTGAAGAGAACTTCGATGCAGTTCAGGATTCGGTAACGGCTTTGTTCAGGAGTGACACCGAACTTGCGACCAGCAAGGAACTAACCCATGCCGTATCGCAATGGTCAACACTGTGTAGACAATTCACGAATTTGGAAAGGCTGGTTGGCGCCGACCGGAAGAACGTCAGTCCGGCGCAATACGACCTGCTCTCTCCGAAAAACAAGTGGGAAGCAATTCAGCAGGGATCGCTTGTTGCCGATTATGAGCGGAACCGCCTTCGGTTGGGTTCATCTCCATTGCTCGAACTGCCCGAAGTGATCGAGAGCCAAGGTGTTCGGGTTGGCCATCTGCCTTTGGACGACACCATTTCTGGTCTCTTCCTTGCCGATCAGGCAAATGGACTCGCCATCTTGGTAAATGCCAAGCATAGCGAACAGCGGCAACTGTTTTCATTTGCTCATGAATATGGGCATTTGCTCTTTGACCGGCAAGCCAGAGGCAATGTGAGCCGTCTCGCAGATCGCGAGCAGTTGAGTGAAGTCAGGGCCAATTCTTTCGCTGCAACTTTGCTGTTGCCTGAGCAGGGAGTGAGAGAGTTTCTTTCGAGTGCCGGCAAAAGCCGGGACTTTCCTCTCTTTCAGGAGGTCTACGATGAAGGAGGGGCCGCAGTGCGGGCACAACGCCGCGAAGCATCGGGTCCAGTTGCGGTGCAATTTTACGATGTCGTTCATCTGGCCTTCTACTTTGGTGTCAGTTATGAATCCGCCCTCTGGCGGTTGAAAACGCTCAAACTCATCTCCGAAGAAGAGCGCGCCAATCTTGCTTCCCAAAATGAGAGTGCCAGCGAATTCCGAAAATTGCTTTGGACGCAAAGCGGAAGACCGCAACGCTCGGCAATCAGGGAAGGCAAATTCCAGCATAAGTTGTTGATGCTGGCTTTAGAAGCATTTCGCTTGGGAGAGATCAGTCAAGCCAAACTGCGCGAGGTGGCTAAGCTGGGAGATATTTCCCCCCAGCAGCTCGACACTTTCGTCGCGTCCATTGAACCCCAAGATCATACGGAGGTCAAGGCACTCTTGCCCAACTAGATGAATGTCTCGACCGACGCATGTATTTTGATCAATCTCTTACGGGTGCATCGCCTCGACATACTCGGGACGGTGACTCCCTATGTCTTCTGTGTGCCCACAGAAGCATTAGGAGAGATCACGTACCCAGACCAGCAGGCGGAACTCAAAGAATCGCTCGATCACGGATGGATTCAGGAAGTGCATCTGGAAGCAATCGCCGAGTTACAGATATTCGCACATGCCAATGAACAACTCGGCAGTGGTGAAAGCGCCTGCCTCGCTCTTGCGCAGGTGCGCAATTGGATACTCGGCACTGACGACTCCAAAGGCGCGAAGTGGAGAAAGGTGATTTCTGCACCGGGTATCAAAGTCCTGAATACCCCAGGAATACTCTTGTTGGCGATTCGACAAGGTGTGCTAACAGTGCGACAGGCCGATGAAATCAAGGCTACTTTGGAGGCCAATAAGTTCCGCATGGGTTTTGTTTCGTTCCAGGACTTGTTGACAGCCGAGTGAATGGTTAATCTTGCGTTTGCTGTGCAGCGTACATGATATGACACAGACCGCAAGGAAACACTAACATGCGCGGAAGGTGCTGTACTCGCGGTGCTCGATTTGGGAGAGGGCGTTCAATGAGCCAAAGCAATTGGTCACTTCCACTTTTGATGCAAGGGCTACACGACAGGGTCACTAATGACCTGAAAACGGCCCGAACCGCTATTGGTCACCCAGGGGCGAAAGGCGACGGCAGCGAAAAGGTCTGGCAGAAGCTATTCAAAACCTATCTGCCGATGCGTTACGCAGTTGATAAAGCCACGATCATGGATAGCACGGGGGCATTCAGTCAGGAGATCGACGTGGTGCTATACGATCGCCAGTACACATTTCTAATTTTTGAGCTTGAAGGTGTGAAGGTCATCCCGGTCGAAGCAGTTTACGCAGTATTTGAATCTAAACAGGAAATCAATGCCGATCACATCGAGTATGCGCAAGGAAAGGCAGCATCCGTAAGAGTCCTCCACCGAACAAGTGCTGAAGTCATGACAATTGACGGCCCCAAGACTGCTGTTCCACAGCCCATTCTTGCCGGATTTTTAGCGTTTGACAATGGCTGGAAATCCGACCCTAGAGAGCTTCTGGCGAAGGCACTTTCTAAGAATCAAGGGAATGGTCGCCTTGATATGGGATGTATTGCAGCATACGGAACTTTTGGCTGTGAAGGCGCAGACTGCCTAACGAGTATCCAGCATGATAAGTCCGTAACGTCATTTCTTCTCGACCTCATCACGAAGTTGCAACGGATCGGGACAGCACCGGCCATTGATATGGCAGCATACTCACGATGGCTCCAAGGCGACACGCCGACCCCATAAAGGAGGTTGGTTCGACTATGGCAAAGTTCTATGAGTTTCTTTCGTGGATGATAAGGGCCGATGCCGGTGCGCGTCTGGAGGGCTTGCCTCATCGCTTCGTTAGAAGTTCCATTTCTTTGATGAAACGGGACGGTTTCTTCGACCAACCGGAATAATTGTTAGCATGAGTGAGCACAAGTGTCTTGCGTGTGCGAGTAATCGCAACAAAGCAGTTACGCCTCTCCTCTTCCAATTCGCCAGGCCGTGCCTCCGGCTTGAGGCTCTGCCATGAGGGGAGTACACTTTCAACGAGTCCTATAAGCCAGACACGATCAAACTCCAGACCCTTTGCTGCATGGATCGTAAGAAGACTCACCGCACTTGGATCAATTGGGGGTTCTTTTGGGCGAAGCGCAATACCTTGCAATAACTCCGCCAGGTCTGGTTCCATTCCCTTCTCGGATCGTATAGCGCGAGCGGCAGTTTCCCACGCAGCCTTATCTTCAGAGGCATCAGTTACAATTCCATCTGCGCCTTCAACAGTTTGGGGAAGCCAAGCAAGTGCTTCAGTCACGACGGCTTTCCAATTGGATCGCGACTGTACCAGTCGCAGACTAAATTCAGAAAGTTTAGTTGCAGTCGGATTAGAAGGATCTTTCAAAGCGAGCGCCCAATGCTCCAAATAAGTCCGGCCGGCCGCCTCTGCTTCAGTCGCGAGAAGCGGAACGTCAACTTCAGTATTGGCAACTAGATTTGCTGCGTCCGCCATTGCCGTGAACATTTGCTTGTCCGTTGGACGCAATGATTGATCGAGGCAGCATTGCAACCAAACAAATTGGGGTGAGGCGAATCTGTCCCGGCGCGTTGCAATATACGCCTTAACTCCTTTCGCGTGGAAGCATTCCAGAACTGGCTGTAAGATCGCTCGCGTCCTGGCGAGTACAGCGGTATTCCCCCAATCGTTCTGTGATGCCGCTGCGATTTCTTCTGCAACACCCGCAGCCTCTTCTTTATCGGTCAAGAATATGCGTTGCGTGATCGCGCAGCCCTCATCCGGGCACATCGAAACAAGAGCTGTCTTGCCAGGTGTACGGTCGCTGTTGTGAGCAACGAGATTGTTAGCGGCATTGACAATCTCGGGGGGACAACGACGGTTTTCGACAAGCTGAAATAGTTCCGGAGTGAAGTGTTCTCGGAATTGGACAATTTGCTTGTAACTTGCTCCCGCCCATTGATAGATGATCTGATCGTCATCCGCGACCGCAAAAACATTCTTAAAACTATTACCGGCTAGATATCGAATGAGACGATATTGAGCTGGGGACGTGTCTTGAAACTCATCTATGAGCCAATAAGGATAGGACTGCTGTATTCTCCCCGCAACGGCCGGAAGCTGGACCGCCAGACGGCAGGTGTCGAGGATCATGCCATTAAAGTCCATGATGTTATGGTCGCGCAAAGCAGCCTCATAAAGACTGTAAACACGGGCAATACGTTCTCCTATAGAAGCGTCCTGAAAGTGTGATGCAGCCTTTTGTGGCCCAACGAGACCGCTTCGCAGTTGGTCGATGGTTCTGAGCCAACGGACATCTTCGGATGAGACAGCATCTCCCCTTTGAGCCGCAACTCGGAGAGCGTCATTAAGCAATTCTTCGCGGTCACCGTCTTGGTCGTAGACTCCAAAGTCAGGCTTGATTCCCAAATGCGAGCCGTGTTGTCGGAGCATCTGAGCGCAGAATGAATGGAAAGTGCCGATCACCGTTCGATCCGTAAGCCCAGGTACGAGTGCCTCCACACGTGCGCGCATTTCATCTCCGGCTTTAGTAGTAAAAGTGAGAGCAAGAATGCGGAAATTCCGATTTCTTGACTCGTCAAGAATACGTGCAATCCGTGTGGTCAGAACCGTTGTCTTACCGACTCCAGGGCCTGCAAGTACAAGTGCGGCGCCATCTTTCCAATCTACGGCCTGCCTCTGTGTCGGACTGAGTCGTCGCATTTGTGCTTCAAATTCTGGGGTCATGCTGTTCCATCCCTGAGATTCGTAATGAGAGTCACAAATGCTGCCGGCATTCGCGCTGCGAGAACAGGATCGGTTGCCACTCGCGGGGCCAAAACACCCATATAGCCCGTTTTGCGGTCTTTCAGCCGCGCTGTGAAATCCTGCAACGAAGAGGTCAGAACTGAGTTACCAGCAACCGGCGCGAGTACCTGCCGAAGCAACTGTTCATGTCCATCAGATAAAAGTTGGTCCTCTAAATCATTTGGTGGCGGAAGGGTTACGAAGCGACCGTTCAAGTCATTCGCAGAGAATCCGCGATCAAACATCTGTTGTTGAAACTTGGCGCTCTCTGCGTCTCCATCTGCAATCATGTGCCACGGAATTCCAAACGCGTCTGCCAATGCTGGATAGATGCCCGCGCTCCCACTCTGCTGAAAGTCTATAACCGACACGCCATGGGTATCCAGTGGCCATCCGAGAGCTTTTCCGATGGCGTGGATAAGAAGGTATTCGGTGACGCCTTCAACAAGTATCCAGCGACGAGCAAAGAATACTTCGCCTCGGACTCTTCGACCATGAAACCCCAATTCCCGTTCGTCTTCATTAGTTGGCAGAATTCGACAGTCATGCCGAAAGCGACTCACTGCGTCTCTTTTTTGACCTGCGTCTGCATCGCGTCGGTAACATGCCGCGAGAGATTCCCCTGTTTGTTCATCAAACCAAGCTGTCGCGGCAACACGCCCCGTGGAAATATCCTTTGAAAAGATTCGACCGGCGGCTCCTAGAATCAGTCCATCCATTGAGGTATTCCAAGGAAGGTCTGAGACGATGAAACGGGGAATCGCGGCCACTTCTGTAGACCCACCGCGAAGACGAACCAAACGTAGGTCGCGGAGAGGCACATGTTGCACGAAGAACGGGGAATGAGTAGTTAGGAGCTTCTGTCCTGATAAGGCGCAGACACGTTCCCATAATACACGTGCTGCTTGTGGGTGAAGATGAGCTTCAGGTTCCTCAATGGCAAATATAGCTTCAACTCCAGGCCGTTCAGCTTCAGCAAGTTGTTGAAGTACAGCCGCCTGAAAAAGAAAAATCACCGCGAGACTTTGCAGTCCTTGACCATGATGATTCAACGGAAGCCATGGTCTCAGATCCTCATTCCGAAGAACGATGCCAGTACGTTGCAACATATCTTCTATCGCAAGCGGCATCGTATTGAGACGTGCTGCTCCTGGTCCTTCGCCCACAGCAATGTCGGTTGCCTGACCAATAAGTGTTGCAATCTCTGTCAATCTTGGGTCTGCTGCCACGATCTTGGCGTCCAACTCGGCAAGGGTCTGTAACGCTTCGACCTCCAATTCGTCTGGAATGCGGACGCCCTTTAATAATCTACCCCAGTGTCCTGTTCGCGGTGTAAACTCATTAGCAGCGTCGCGCAATGCACCTAACCAGAAGAGCGGCATATACCCAAAGAACCCAGTGAGATTTGTCGCTCGGCGTCGCTCAGGCATAGGGAATCCCGCGGCATCGAGAAACTGCCAAGCGGGATCAAATGCTTCCTTCTCTTCACTCCAGGCGCAAGTGACCCGCAGAGACAACACGTTGCGTCCGTCGGCACTTATCCCAAGTACATCCTCCAATGCCGCTACCATATCTTGATCCCAGGTGCCTTGACTTGGTTCTTGAATGACTATTTCGATTGTTACCGGCGGCAATGTTTTGGGATCACCTGTCTCTGTTGGGCGATGCACGTCATGTTCTGTAAAGCCAGTTCCCCTCTGCCCCCATCGCCGCGTGAGAACTATGCGAATTGCGTCAAGAATCGCAGTCTTCCCGGCGTTATTCGGGCCGATAAAGACGGTCGTAGTGTTCAAATCAAGTTCGAGATTCCGAATCGACCGGAAGTTCTGAATCTTTACCTTAGTGATCTGCATGGCTTTCAACCCCACTGCGCGCGCCAATCAATTACCCGGATCATAACTGAGAGGAACAGGAATCGGTGCTTTCCATTCGGAACAGAAAGGCGATAGCCGTCGCCTCTGGAACCCATTCGGTCATGCCGTCACGGTTAATGATTTCAGGCCGTTTACCCATATCAACAGATTGCGCTCGGCCTCCTTCGGATCAGTTATGTCCTTTTCCTGATGGGCAACGCGGGTATTGCGAAAATCATAGATCTTCGTGACGGAAGAGAGTAGCTCGCGCCCGCCGGCAACTTTGAACTTCGTCTTGACCGCCTGGAAGATGCCGTCCAGCTTCGTAGTGTCGTTGAGCGCGTACTCCATGCAGTCGCGGAGCAATCCCATCGGCATTATGCCGTTACTGAAAACAAGAGTGCGTTTAAGGTTCTGTGCCATTCTCTGATAATGGGGTTGCATTCGGTGATCCGCACCTCGGAGGTAGGGATCGAACCAGAGCTTCTGATCGGGAGCATTGACGGGCATTGAAGGCTGTAATCGCCGGATAAGCAGTCCTTTGGCGGCCTCATCGAACGACCCCAAGAGCGCAGTGAAAATGGGCGAGTAGTTCATGCCCTCTTTGTTCTCGAAGAAGCGGAAAAGCATTGTCGCCTGCTCAACAGCCTTGCGATACCGCGGCGGTAGTGCTTGGAGGGTTGCTTCATCGACTATTCCCGCAATCTCGGGGGCCTTTTCCTCTGTTGCCGCTTCTGCCGCGGCGGCGGCGGCAAAGAGCGGCATTTGCAGCGATACGTCTTCGCTCTCGATGAGCGTCAAAAGTGAAGGCTCACATGTGCGGGCCAATTCTGCTACCGTGTCCCCTGTGAGTCGCTCGAAAACGCTTTGGGGCAGGTAAACATACTTCCAGCGACATTCTGGAGTGGACGCTGCCTCACACCACGCGATAGCGGCCTTTGCTTTGCGCGGTACGTCCTTGTCTTCCCGTCCTTTGGTTTCGATGAGGTAGAATGTCCCATCCTTAGTGCGCACAAAGAAGTCTGGGGTATAGAAGGCAAGCCGCGCACCCGAAGCCAAATAGTCGATTCGGAGGCATTGCGGACCCGCATTCTTAGCAAACGCGACCACGTCCCTGGCTCTTTCATCGAGGAAGGCGGCCACAGCAAGTTCCAATTCGCGGTTGCATGGAACCAAATTGAACAAAGTCCTATTCGCCGGGCGCACGGGTCGGTTTTCACTGTGCGTTACTTGATAAGGCTTCCATGATGAGAGTGCGATTGGCGCAACCTCAGCCAATCGCTTTTCCGATGTTGTAGTGCGGGCACGAATCAAAGGAACAAAGACCGCCCGGATATGCTCTGCAACATCGGAATCTGCAAGGCGGGTGATCAGGGCTTGGTCATAGAGCGTTGTCTTCCGTTCAAAGAGAATCTCTTCTAGGAATGTCTGCATCAGAGGGGCAAGTATCGCGTGAGTCCCGCGCAGTTTGCAGATTTGCTCAAGTTGCTTGACGAAATACGAGACGGCCCCAACTCCGGACTCAAGCAAAGGCAGATGAATTTTCAACCGTTCCACGATTTCATTTGTTAAGAGGTGACGGCCTTCATACTGAATCTCTGAATTGCCAAGGCCCCCAAGCGGGAGCGGCCTGTATTTCTCAAACTCCTTGCGAACGTCTTTGAGAGTGAGCCCGCTGATCGTTGCCTGAATGCTGTATCCGCCACTCAATCGCGGAACTTCAATCTCAAGTTCGTTTACATCCTTGTTGGCCTTATCGGCGTAGATCGAAACAGTTGTAGCCGGAATCCGGTCGATCTCCGCCACTTCGATGGGCAAGCCCTCTTGCGCCAACTCGTTGGCATAAAGTCTGGCAAACGCCGGATGTTCGATAACGGTTACGATCTCGTTGGCTTGGCCTGGCGGAGTCATTCGCCGGAGACCACGGCCCAAAGTTTGCTCAGGTAGGATGCCAGCCTGTGAGCTTAACGGGCGCAAGGGTACAACCGTCGTAACATTGCGAACATCCCACCCTTCACGAAGCATCAGCACAGAAACGATGCACCTGTAGGGGCTTGTATCTGAATCGAGGTCCCGGCTCAGTTGGCGCAGTTTCTTCAGGTCTTCATCGCTAATGTCACTTTCGCTTTCTTCAAAAACGTACCGCGCACTCTCCCCTTTTCCTAACTTTTTGAGCTTACCCTTTAGATTCGTATGCAGGTTGATCGTATTTCCATTGAGGTCTTTGAAAAGCTCATCGGTGTTAAGGCGCTTAGCGATTTGATCGGCTTCGTTAGTGCTGTTGCACATAACGAAGAGCAGAGGTTTCTTGCCGCTCTTCTGCCATTCATCGCGGCTTAGCTTCCATCGCTCATAACCCAGCAGCAAATGTTTCTCATAGACGTGGGCGGCGTTATCGCCGGGCTGCTCTTCAAGCCGTCTATCGGCACTGCCGATTACTGGCGTCTTAACAATTCCACCATCAACGGCTTCGCCCAGCGGTGTATCGCATACAACATGCTTGAAGACTTGCCCTTTGTCGTCCTTTGGGGTGGCGCTGAAATCCAGTTGGCTTACGAGTCCTGCCCCTCCGCGCTGCCGGTTATTCTCGTGGATAAACCGAATCGCCTCATTCCACGCTGAATCTGGGTCCCAGACGTGATGGGCTTCATCGTTAATCACCATCACGCAAGGGTGTTTGCCGATTCTGTCTCTCAACGCGGCTGCGGTATCGAGTGCTGTAGCTTTGGAAACGGGTGGCCCCATCCATGAATAGGTTTCTGACTGGGCCTTCCGGGTGCGCTTGCTTGTATCATGCAGGCGGTGAATGTTCGTGAGATAGAGAACCCCTCCAGTGGCAGCGCCAGCGGCCTGATCTTGGAGTAAGACGGAAAGATTCCAATCTCCACGCCATTCTGGCGGAATAAGCGGGTCGCTGTCGAATATATCCGGACGGCCATCACCGGGGCGGAAGTCGTCTTTGAGGCGCTCATAGACCGTCAGACCGGGCGCGATAAGAACAAAGTGCCGCGCCATTTCAGAATCCGATTCACGGAGAGAATGAAAATAGCTCCAGACAATCGCAAGGCTCATCACTTTCGTTTTGCCCGCTCCAGTAGCGAGCTTGAATGCGTATCGGCTCCAGGCGTCTTCCTCCTCGGTGATGCCAAGAGCGGCGATCTCCTTGTCCGCTCCGCCAAATTCAGCTATGAGTGATGAGAGGCTGTTGAACTGGCGCACTTCACTCAGATAAATCAGCGTCTCAATTGCTTCCCGCTGGCAGAAGTAATACTGAAAGTCGATTTCCTCACCCGCCGGAGTAGTCTTTCTGTGACTCCGGTTAAACCAGTGATCGAGCAAATAGCGAGACGTATCGCTTGCACCGGCATAATAGGCTTCGCGCCAATCCCGGACGGCCCCGCGAATGTTATGCGCCAAAACAAGTGGAGAGGCTCTCCGCCCTTTTACGATTCGGGCGGGGTCACCTGCCTTGTCGGCACGAACACGGTGGGAGTTTGGCTCTTCCCAAGGCTTGTAGAGTGGCTCTAGCGCCGATTGATTGATAAAGTCAGGCATCAGATCGTCACCTCCACCGTGATGCTGGTATCGCACCCAAAGACATCAACTACCTTGACGCAAGCCGTATATTTTCCCGGTCCTGGATATTTGTGACCGGCTTCGCTTACCGTTTTCAGAGATCGATCTTTGCGGGTCCGGTAGTCCTGCCAGTGATGATTGAAGGGCTTTTCCGGATGCCAGTCAAAATCAATGGCCCAAAAGTCGATAAAGTCGAAGCCGCTCTTCACGGCCCGCTCTTTCAAGGCTTCCAGTTCTTTCGTCGGCACTTCCGCCAGAGAGGGAAGGAACTTGGTCAACTTTATGTCAACCGTGCGATTTGTCTTGCCCCCACGATAGACCGGCTCTGCTTCGAGCACAGCCATCTCTAGGAAGGGTGGTGGACTCTTCCGATTGCGTTCCATGATTTCTCTCGGAATCGGGATGGGCTTCAGCTTGACGCCAGTTTCCTGCTCAAGAGCGGAAAGTGTGAGCCGGAGGTCCATCTCAAATTCCCACGCGAGGCAATAGCATTCCTGCCCACCAGTCGCAGCAACAGCCTTTGCAACCGCGCGTGCCTGATCTCTGGAAAACATGGAATCTATGCTGGCAACGTGGCAGAATGCGCGCCCTTTGCGCCCGTGGATGAGCGGAGACGGCGCATTGCTCAATTGCTCCGCCTGAAAGAATTCCAGGACTACGCGGCGGTGTTCTTCATCGGCTCCCTTTAGGGATGCTTGTTGCCACCACTGGCGCTCGTATCGGCCGAGATTGTGAACGTCAAACGCGCGATAGGGTTTGCCTTCATTATGAAGTTGTCTCTGAAGGTCAATTAGGCGCTTACGGGTCGTGTGAATCGAGAATCTTCCGAGATCGCACCCTATCCAGCGCCGGGCCGGTACGGTGTAAAACGTCTTCTTGTTCTTCTTGTCTCTTTCGGTCCGCAGCCCCTCTGCCGCGACAAGCGTTGTTCCGCTTCCTGCAAATGCATCGAGAATCAGGTCGTCTGGTTTAGTGAGGGCATCAATAATTCGCCCGGCAAGCTCGACAGGCTTTTGTGTGGCATAGCCCACATTCTCGGTCAAATCAGCGGGCTGAAGCATCGGGATTCTCCACACGTCGTCAACGGTTTTCTCTGTGGCTTCGATGTAGATTACGCCGCCCTCTTCATCTTTGGCGTTTACAACCTTGCCGCTGTCCTTGTCCCAAACTCTCTTCAATTGCTGGACGGCTTCTTCGCGTTGCTCTTGTTGTTTGTAGAAATGATATTGTCGTCCCTTGGTATACCAAAGCAGCGTATCGTGATTAGCTGCGAAGCGATTCACATTTCCCTGCATCTTATTGTAGTAATACCAGACGATCTCATTCTTAAATCTATCGACACCTAACATCTGATTTAGTAGGGATCGAAGCTGGAAATTCACATGCCAATCGCAGTGGACAACAATGCTGCCGTCATCGGAAAGAAGTTCCAGCATCAGCGTCAGTCGCTCGAACATCGTGTGGAGGTAAGAATCGACATCCTTCCCCCACATATCCTGATAGGCGACCATTTCCAAAGTGGATTGGTCCTTCTTGACCGTCTCCTTTTGATCTCCAATTGGCACGTCCATAGTGAAGTCTTCCCCTACATCGAACGGAGGATCGATATAGATGAGGTCAACGCTGCCCTTGAACTCTTTGAGGAGAGAGGCCATTACTGGTTTGTTGTCGCCCCAAATGAGCCGATTGCGGAAGTCGTCCATTCGCTTGGCTTGCCGCTCGAACATGGCAAGCTGGCCCTTGGCGGCGGCTTCACTGCGCGGCTGGTCGATGGTTTCGATCTTTTGCATGGGCATGGATAAGCCCGCAATATCAATCTCGCGCCGGTTGCCGTATTCGTCGTATTTCCCCTCCCAAACCAGTTCCGTGCGGAGTTGGGAGAGGGGGTGGGGGTTTGCGGGACCGTAGATTTTTTCGCTCATCCGTGCCTGTACCCGACTTTCCGTGATCTGGTTAACGATTATCGAACTCTGTGCCGGTGGCTGTCGATTACCTTGTAAGCAGGGCCGCCCCATTGGCTATCCTGAGAGAACCATGTGTGGCCGGTTTGCACGTCGATCAACGCAGGAGGTTCTCGCCGACTGGTTTGGCGTCGAGCCTGAGAACATACCGTTCTTTGCGCCCAGTTTCAACGTAGCGCCCCAGAGCATCCAGCCGGTTGTCCGATTGGGCCGCGACAGCGGTAACCGCGAGTTCGCATTGCTGCGCTGGGGCCTGGTGCCCTTTTGGGCAAAAGACGCAAAGATCGGCTACAACACCATCAACGCCCGCGCCGAAGAAGCCTCGTCCAAGCCGGCCTATCGAGATGCGCTCAAGAAGCGCCGCTGCCTGGTGCCCGCAGATGCGTTCTACGAGTGGCAGCGTCTCGATCCCAAGACCAAACGGCCATTCGCCTTTGCGCTCGCGTCCGGCGAGCCGTTCGCCTTCGCCGGTTTGTGGGAGAGCTGGCGCCCAAAGGAAGGCGCGCCGCTGGAGACATTTACCATCCTCACCACCGATCCCAACGGGCTCATGGAGCCAATCCACAACCGGATGCCCGTGATTCTGGAGCCGAAAGACTACGATCATTGGCTGGACCCCGGAGACCCGGCGCGTCCGCCCGTGGACGTGCTGCGCCCCTACGCCGCGGAGCGCATGAAAGCCTGGCCGGTGAGCGACCGCGTCGGCAACGTGCGCAACAACAGCCCGGAGTTGCTTGATGTTTCGACCTGAACATGATTGCACCACATGACTTCAACTCGCGGTCATTCAGCCGGTTTGGGCCACTTGGCGCCCAACTCTGGCAGCCTTCCGTACGCTCAGCTCTCCCGCCTGCGCGCTTGTTTAGACACAAGGCTGTTGGGCTGGCCCAGGAACACCTCTGAGGGCAAGTACCTTCGCAGCTCTCCACAGAGTGGGCAGGGCACTACGATGGGTTGGAATGGGAACTCCCTCACACCTGCCGGGACATCCCGTCGGCACCGTTTGCAGGTGACAACGAATTGTTTACGCTCCAGGATTGGGAACCCAAAACTCATTGGCTGAGTATAGGCGAATATATGGCGAAGTGTCATCCACAGGGGCGAGCGACGTAGGGGTGGGCGGTTACGTTCGTATGCAGAAACGCCTCACAGCGCCGGACTAAGCGCGGGCCGAAGCGGCCCTAGTCCGGCACGGCGGAGAATATGCCAGGATGAGCACGCACGAAACAGCCGCCAGCGGCGGCACGTGCGCGCAGAATTGCCGCTAAGAGCGCCCCGGCGGGGCAGCGGCAAATACGAAACCATTCCGTTCCATCCACCTCCGCCAGCGGCTCCGGTGAAACACGGCTTCGGAGGTTCACGGTCAACGCGGCTTGTTGCGCTGACCTCTTTTGGATTTATCGTGGGTCTCTGCCGCTTTCGACGCCTTAGCCTTGGCGTCGTCCGCTTGCGGGAGTTCCCATCCCGCCATGCCTT
>Ga0326727_10016587_pt1 | contig 15510 bp, 10 predicted proteins | sample MB2enrmetagenome_FD_207643 | JGI IMG/M metagenome (GOLD analysis project Ga0326727, IMG submission 207643) | Lab enriched peat soil microbial communities from McLean, Ithaca, NY, United States - MB29MY | ecosystem: Environmental > Terrestrial > Soil > Wetlands > Peat | place: USA: New York... | reverse complement strand
GGTGGACACCATCTCCCAGGGGCACCACGTCCGGTTCGTCATCGACGCCCTGAAATTCACCGCCAAGATGAAGGCCAAGGCCGAGAGGAAGCGGGCTTACGCAGTGGCGGCGGCCTGAGCTAACCTTTCCCAGGACGGGTCTCGCCTGCGGGCTGGAGCAAGACCAGCCCCAGAGGTGGCGGGTTTTTTGGTAAAGGCCGCATAGCTCTGCGATGGCACACCAGAACGGGCCGGGGGATCATCCCCGGCCCGCTTAATCTGTAATCCATGTTCCCTTCAGGGCTCCCTTCCTTGAGGTTGCAAAGCGGGGGTTGCCGAAGAATCGGCATCGAAGCTGACAGGTCCTCATAGAGAATCAAGAGGAAATTTGTCGGGGCTAAACTCGGTAATAGTGCTCCGAAAATCGTCTCCTGCCCGCACTGGTGAGTCTGCCGCGTAAGGGAATTCTCCCTCAAAAAATAGGGAATACCCGGTTTACAAAGCGGGAGAAAACCACCAAGCTACGCGCAACACCTTTTTCGACCGCGGGGCCCGGGCGGCCGCAAAATAATCTCGGTTAATACCTGGCAAAGCCTCTGCCGCCGCTATTCCCGGCCAACCCTAGGAAAGGAGACACGGATGCGAGACTCGGTCGAAGAGTTATCGTCCCCGAACCCTGGAATGGAGTTGCTTTATACCTCCAATAGCCGCCCGGATGGCGCCGCCCCCCTCCTGGATATCCTGCCGTCCGTCCTGGTCGTCGATGACGATGACCAGTGCCGCAGGGTTCTCCTTAACTATCTGGAGCTAATCCGCTGTGCCGGCAAGGGCGCCGCCAATGCCTCCGAAGCCTTGGAAATCCTGGCTCAGGAGCGGATCGATCTGGTGGTCAGCGACATTAAAATAGAAGGCATGGATGGGGTGGAGTTGATGCATGAGGCTCACCAGACTTATCCCCAGGTGCCCTTCATTATCATGACCGATTGTGCCCCGGAATATTCCTGCCATGCCATCATTAATGCCGGAGCCAGCGACTTCATAGCCAAGCCCATCTCCCTGGAGGAATTGAGGGCTAAGATTTGGCGGATTCAGAAAGAAAAGGACATTCTGCGGCAACTTCAACATAGCCTGGCCAGGCTCAAAAACCTCATTGAGAACACGGTGGGGGCCCTGGCCTCCACCCTGGAACAGAGAGATCCATATACTGCCAGGCGCCGGAATCGCGTCGGCGACCTGGCCTGCGCCATCGCCAGGGAAATGGGGCTCCCGGAAGAACGAATCGAGGTCCTGCGCCTGGCCGCCTTCGTCCACGATATCGGCAAGATGGGGGTTCCCGCCGACATTCTGACCAACCCGGGAGCACTGACCGCCATCGAAATGATCCTGATTAAGGTTCATTGTCAGGCATTTTTTGAGATCTTGAATACCGTCCAATTCCCCAAGCCCCTCTACGAAATGGTCTTCCAGCACCAGGAAAGGGTTAACGGTTCGGGGTATCCCCTGGGGGTTAAGAAGCCCATGATTATCTTGGAGGCCAGGATCCTGGCGGTGGCCGAGGTGGTGGAAGCCCTGAGGTCCCAGCGGCCTTACCGGCCAGCCCTGGAATTGAGCGCCGCCCTGGAAGAAATCTCCAAAGATCGAGGCGTGCTCTATGATGGCGAGGTGGTGGATGCCTGCCTGAGGCTGTGCCACGAAAAAGGATTTACCTTCGGAACTTCATAAAGCGGGGCAGGCGTCCCGCCCGCCATCTCTTCTGACAATTTCTCCGGCTCCCGAGATTATGCGGCAGCCTCTGCGGTGCTAACGGCTTGCCTCCTCTTGCTCCTTCTTGCCTGCCCTAAGGTGCTTAATTATCTCTAACACAATAATATTAATCATAAGCCAGGAGAATGCCGCGCTAAAGCCCCCAAGAACATCTGTCAGCCAATGCACGTTTAGATAGATGCGGCTAAATCCAATGAGGAGTATTAACAAGGTACATAAAATGAAAATTAAACTCCTTAACCAGTTATTTCTTATAAATTTCCATGTTAGATAAATCATAAACCCATAGACAAGCATCGAACAAAAGGAATGACCGCTGGGGAAACTGTATCCCTTCGCACTTACTATCTGCGGCATTGGCCGGGCTCTGTGGAAAAATTCTTTTAAAAAAGAAAGGATGACTTCGCCTACCCGGATGGTTATTAGAAGGGAGAGCATGGTCCACCATTGCTTTTTTAACAATAGAATAATGATTACTAATCCTGCTAACCCCCATTTAAAAGTGTCACTGCCAAGAAAGGTAATATCTGTCATGAATATTGTCATCGTTGGATTGACTATTCCTTCTACAAGTCGCTGCACCGTAAAATCGAGATAATACAAACTACCTCTATTTATCCAACCCTTCACTATCATGCCGAAAAAATAAAGTGCAAGAAGTAGGCTGGTTAGAGCTATCGACAGGTTCAGTCCATACCCATGGTCATGGGTAAAACGACCTTTTACAAACTCCCAACCTCTCGTCATCTGCTCACCTTTTTTCCCTGTGCAGGCAAGTGAAGAGCAGCAGGTACGCCGGAGAACTCGCCAAATAAGTTTTTCAAAAATTTGAGAATACCACACCATCAGAACCAAGACACCTCACTGCTGTGGGGCCTCAACGCCATAGTAGTCAAAAAAGGTTTTTTTGCATTTTATTTTTGGCATACCCGCCCTCTGAGCCGATTTTTCGTACCTGCGCAGATATCAGTTTTAACCCTGGATTATTCCGCAAGGATTTATGGAAATAGGCATAACTATATGATATAAGGAGATATATGTGGCAATTAGGGGGTATCCAAGATGCTCGATAGTGGTGAAAGCCGGAAAGAGGTAATCAGCCCGGATTTTAACCGAGCCATCATGTTAGATTTCCAAGGCGCCACGATCACCTCCGACGTTGGTTTTTTCCTGCTCCGAGAGATAGATGACCGTTTCAAAATCATCGCCCCCATGGGAGATTGCTTGGAGGACCTTAGGTCATCGACTCATACCAAGCATTCCTTAGTCCAGATCATTCGACAAAGGGTCTACCAGATAGCCGCCGGCTACGAAGATTGCAACGACGCAGATTATCTGCGGATAGATCCTGCTCTCAGGTTGGCGATTGGTAAAGATCATCAGGCTGGGGCCGGTCAGTCCATGCTCTCCCGGTTGGAGAACGACATTCTGGGCAACGAGGCTGGGCTGCCGGCCTTGGAGGCTGCCCTGACCCGGTCCACGGATACCCTGTTAAAGAGGAAGAACAAAAAGCGGCTTATTATCGATCTCGATTCCACCGAGGACCCGGCCCACACCAAGCAGGAAGGGGTTGCCTACAATGGCCATTTTGCCAAGAACTGTTTCCATCCGCTTTTTTGCTTTACCAGCGACGGAGACTGTCTGGGGGCCCGGCTGAGGCCGGGTAATGTCCATTCTGCCGACGGCGTTCTGGAGTTCGTCAAGCCCATGGTGCAGCGCTATCGCCCCTGGTTCAAGCTTTTCCGGTTACGTGCCGACGCTGCCTTTGCCAACCCGGAAACCTACGATTATTGCGACGAACAACGCATCACTTATTTCATCAGATTGCCAGGCAATGCCAACCTGATGCGCCTCTTGGAACCTCACCTTAACCGGCCCGTGGGCCGTCCCCCTAAGTCCGGGGTGCAAGTCAAGATGGTTGATTTGCAGTACCTGGCGAAGAGCTGGAGCAAGTCCCGCCGGGTAGTGGCCAAGATCGAGTGGCATCGGGGTGAGCTTTTCCCCCGGATCGGTTTTGTGGTCACCAACTCCAGATTGCCAGCCGCCAAGGTGATCAAGGTCTACAATGGGCGGGGCGATGTGGAAAACCGGATCAAGGAGGGCAAAAACACCCTGCGTTGGGACAAGACCAGTTGCCAGCGCTTTGAGGCGAACCAGGCTCGTCTTAAGATGGGGGTTCTGGCTTACAACCTCCTGCACATGATCCGTCAGTTTTACGTCTGGGGCGAAGAGGTGAAGCACTCCATGGACTGGCTGATCAAGCGCCTGATCAAAGTTGGGGCCAGGGTTTCTTACCACGCCCGGCGGTGGTATGTTCATGTGGCTTCAGCCTTTCCCCTGGCTCACCATTACAGGGCGGTGCTGACTTGGGGTTCTTAGACCGTCACCCGGTAAGAGACTGCAAACCACGGGAGTGGTATCTTCAAAATCTACAGAAAGGATTCAGTTTAAGGAAAATTCGTGCTATCTTGCGTTCAAGAGGACGATTGGGCCACAAAAAGGGGAACTTCTTCGGGATATTCTCCCCGGACGGTAGGTTCCAAAACCAATTTTCATCGCGGCAGCCCAGGCTGCCGCATAATCTCAGATAACTTGCGCAGGCATAGACTGCCCCCAACCGCTAACGTTTAAGGAGGAGCAACACATGAAAACTCTAAGTATTGCATTGATGGCGGCCTTCATGCTGGTGTTGGCGGCCACGTCCACCGGACAGGCCCAGAGCGCCGAAGACCTCGTCAAGGGTCAAAACCCGGGGGTGAAATATGTCTATAGAGGCTGCAACTTGGCAGAAGTGATATTTATTCGGGGAGATAAGTTAACTGAGATAGATGAGTTAACCCTGATAATTGAAATTCATGGTTGTCCCCCTGAGCGATTAACATTCCCTATATTGGCGAAGCGCCAAGAAGGGAATAAATTAATTCTTGATTACCAATGGCCCCTCGGTGGCGACACCTACGAAGCGACCATCATAGGGGATACTCTTACAAACCGGAAAACTAAAGGCATTCTGGCAGGTAGGGAAGAGTTCTTTACACGCGAATATAGGATTTATGATTTTCACGTTCCTTCGTTTTAAATAGATATTCCCAATTATCGTCCTGTGATAACTGTTTTATCATCAGAAGACCATATCGGTGATCCTCAACCATTAGGGCCAGGTCAGTCTGATGTTTGTGAGGTTCATCCTGGAACGCCGGCGCCGCCTCTATGACAGCCACAGCAAGTTCTGGAAGTTCGGGTGTGGCTGGTATAACCGGTGAGACGGTGTGCCGGCCTTTCTCCGAGGACTAAGTTGCCGGTAAATCTCCGAGAAAAACTTCCCAGTTTTTTTGAGGAGGAGGCCCCGTGACATGAGTAAACCATGTAAATCATGTAAACATAGTCTTGATGGTAATTCCAATTAACAATAAACCTTCGTTTAACCAAATTAATACTAAATTGTTTCGTTGTGGTTCCATACGTTTTCCAGTGAGCCCATTCCATTAAAGTTCGGAGAAAATTTATTAAAACCACCCCAATGGCACAGGCCATTGGCGTTGTCCTGCCCACCTGATCCACTTAACCAGATTTTCCCAGGGACATATACAGGTTATTAAGGGAGTGCACCTTGAGGAAGTAGGTGCCTTGAGGGAAAAAAACGGCTTCCAGAAGTATCCCGGAGACCCGCGGGCTGTCCTGGTCGAAAAGAAAATTCCCCAAGGAAAAGATCCGGCATGACCTCAGGGTCCCTTCCAAGTGGCCGGCCCGGTGGGAATGGCAGCCGATCACGACTTCCACGCCCTTTTCTTCTAGGAGAGCGGCCAGGGCCTGCTCCCGGGGGCCGGCGGCGTCGGCAAATTCCCGGCCCCAATGGATCAAGGCGAACAGGGGTTTGTCTCTCTTTAAGCCGGCCAGGCCTTCCAGGTCTTGCCGGGTGAGCCGGGCGATCTTCTCGGCGCTTTGATTATCCACATCGGTAAAACCGCCCAGGTAAAAGGCGCCCAGGTCCAGGACCCGGCGGTTTTCCAGACAGGCAAGGCCCTGCTCGGCCAGATGCCGGCGCATGGCCCGGTAGGCGTCCTCTCCCAGATCAAAGCTGTGGTTGTTGGCCAGGCTCACGGCCCGGACGTGGAGCCCCGATAACAGGGGCAGAGCCAGGGAGCTTTCCATGCACAGGGTATAAGGACCGGGCGCCTCCGGACATTTCTCCTGAAGCACCCCTTCCAGGTTGAGGATCAAGGGTTGCCTCCCGGTAATCCGCAGAACTTGCCGCTGCAGGGCTTCCCGGCTTTCCGGGATCGCCAGCCTGGCCGCCACCTGACGGCCGCAAAAGGTGTCCCCCCCGAAGAAGTAGGACTGCACCCCCTCTACCGGCAACGGCTCAGCGCTGTAAAGCTGGACGATATAGCTGGTGGTTTTTTTTACCGGCTCAGTCGTGTACTCCTGAGAATTGCGGTTGGCGATGACCGTGGGCCCGGCCCCAAAGACCTGCCGCTGCAGAAGTAGTTGCAGATACTGGCAACCCCGGGAGTCCAGGTGGTCCGGTTCCCTGAGGCTCAGGATCTCCCGGGGGTCGCCGCCGCTCAGGACCCGCAGGGTTTCCTGGTCCCGGCGCCGGGCCTCCTGGTGGGAGAGGTAATGGGAGAAATCCGTACTCTGCACCAGGAGGGTGTCCGGGCCGAGAAGGGGCACCAGGCTCTGGGCCAGGGCCTCCCAATCCGCCGGTTGGCTGGAGTGGCGGAGGGCAATGGGGACAATCAGGGCCCCAGGGCAATAATGGGCGATAAAGGGCAGGAGCGCCTGGACCCCGTGCTCATGGGAAAAGAGGGAGGACTCGGTCACCAGGGGGTTGACCAGCAGGCGGTTCACCGCGGAGCGGTCGGTGGTGAGGCGTCCCAAGGCGGTTTCAAAGTCTCTCCGGGAAACGGCGAAGGGGCTCCGACTGCGGGAGAAATGGTCCGGACTGAGGATGATAATCCGACGGTAACCCTGGCCCTGAACCCGGGCGAAGGCCCCGGCCAGGAGGTCCGCGGCCAGGAGATGATGGGGAACGGTGAGGCCGCTGATTTTCTGGGGTAATGGTTTGACCCGGCATTGGCCGATGGCGGCCAGAAACAGCCCCCGGTCGGGAAAAAGAGGAGGGAAGGCCTCTTTCCCCGGGGGCTGATCTGTGCCGGAACAAGGGGCGACCAGCAGCAGGACCAGCGCGATTAAGGCGAGTTGGCGCATCTATTTAATCAGCAGGCTGCGATACCAGAAGTTCTTCTCCGGCAAGCCGCCGCGGTGTTCGTATACCCGGCCCTGCCAATCGGCGTCGCGGTAACGGGTATCCAGAGGCCCGGCAAACTCGTAATGGTTGAAGGCCACGCCCACGGCCAGGCGCACGACGCCCTCATTGCCCAGCAGGACCAGCATGAGGTAAGGCTCGCCGGTGGCTTCATATTGGATCTGCCGCTGCACTGCGTCAGTATGCACGTCGGCGATCAGGCCGGCGCGCATATCCTTTTCCTCCAAGATTACGTTGATGTCCTGAGGCTCGGCCATGTAGGAGAGCTCAGAGAGCCTCAGTTTTTCATATTCTTCCTCGGTCAGGGGGACCCCCTGAAGCTCCTTGGCGGCCAGAGAGGCGTAGAAGGCTACCTCCTCTTTAAAGCGGTTAAGGCGGCCGTACTCCTCCAGTTCCTTTTTAAAAACCCCGTAATTTCTATAGCCGACTTCGACGTAGGCCACCAGCCGCCCCAGGGTTTCCCAGAAGGTCAGGTTGGGTTCCACAAACCCTTTGGGCACCGGGGGCGGGGTGCCTTCACCCCCGCCGCCGCCCATTTCGGCGTAATTTTGTTTGGCGTACAGCAGGGTGTCATGCTTGAGTTCGGTGTACGAACCCAGGAAGCTTTCCATCTGTTTGACCGGAAAGAGCCGGTCCTGCATGTAGAGCGGGTAGCCCCGCCCGTAGGAGGACGTCAGGGTGCCCAGCAGCTTCAACCAGGCACCCCCCATGGAACTGAACCATTCCGGGTCTCCGATCTTTCCCAGGTCCGCGGTCACCTCCTGCAACCGGCCGTTGAACCCGGCCGTCTCCTCCGGAGAGAAGGGGGGCAAGAGGTTCTGCAGGTACTGGTCCGCAAAGCCCAGGGCGGCCTTATCCCCCAGGGCTGCCGGGATAAAGAGGGCCGAGGGCATGGAGGGCAGGCGCAGCGGCGTCTTCTCCTGGCCGGCGGTCAGGCGGCTAAAGATCCAGCCGTCAAAGGTAAAGCGTTGCCCGAAGAGGCGCATGGACTTGGTCGACTCCAGCAGCTGCTCCTTGGTCGCGGTAAAGACGCTGGGGTCGATGATCACCTCGGAGAGAATCCGGGGGCCCTGAAGTTCCCCCAAGCGCTGGGAAATTTTTGCCAGCGTCGCCGGGTTCAGGGCCTCTCCGGCGGCGAGCTTCTCCGTGCCCAGGACCTTGACCAGGAAATTACGCCACTCCGGGTAACTGATGTCATCCGGCTTCCCGGCGAAAAAGCCGGTGATCTCCATGATCCGCTGCCAGTCTTTCAGGAGCGGCTGGCCATCGGGGCCTGGGCTGGCCAGGAGGAGGGTCACCAACAGGGCGTCGCTGAGGCCGTTATCCTTCAAGAGATAGCCGTTTCTCCCCAGGTAGATCATGGCCCGGAAATAACTCCGCAGGACGGAACTCTTAACATAATGGCTGCGGGGGGTGAATTGGGTGTAATCGGCGGGCCTATCTTGGGCGTACTGGCCATAAAGGGGAGAGGGCGCCAGGTCCCGGGCGGCATAGAGCAAGCGCAATTCGGCGGCCAGGCGATTGAACATCGGCTCGGAGAACTTGCCCTTGAACCGGTCCAGAACTTTGAGGCCGTTTTCCAGGGTGTCGCCGTCATCCGTCAGGGGCGCTTTAGGCGGCCATGAGGCGATTTCTTCCAATTCCTTGGGGCTGGGCCAGTGGGCGTTCTCCAAGATGACCAGAGGAACGGTGAGCTGCGCGGCGATGAGCTCATAATGCTCCGCCAGAGGGCCGGAGGCCGCGGCCTTGTCCTCCAGGGCCTTGGTCTGCAGATTGGTCAAAAAGCGGCGCAAGGTCTCGGCCAGCTCCGTCTTTTCCAGATACTCCAGGGAATTTTCCAGATACTTGTGGAAGGCGTGCAACATCGCATCCGGATTAACGAAGCGGCAGTTCTCCGGCTTGCGTAGCAGAGGATCTTCATATCCGCTCGGGTAGTCAAACAGCCCGAGCATCTCATCATACTGAAATCCCATTCCCCCAAGATTCACCTGCCCTTTGAAACGGGTGTCGCCTTTGGGAATGAGCAAGAACCGATGCTCGTTCAAAAATATTTTCTGCCCCGGGGTGAGCCGGACCCCCAAAAAGGCCGTGACCTGCTTATAGTTCAGCGCCCGGTCCAGGGTCACGGCCTGCTCCTGTAAAGCGGGGGCGACGGCCTCGGGCGGCGAGGACGGCAGGGCGCCAAAGGCCCCCAGTTCCAGGGCCGGCAAGGACACGGTCGGCCCCGTCACAGGCGGGGCGGGCTTTTCGGAACTGCACCTGACGATGCACATTACCACCAGGAGCAGGGGGACAAATTTGACGATTCGAGACTTTGCAGGAGCTTGCATCACGACCCTCCCAGGCTCGGTAGTTGGCCCATTATAGTCGCGGTGGTGATTTATCTCATCTGGAAAGTGCCATCGTCAGGGTGACTCAGCTTCTTAAAAGTTACCCCGGGTCAGGGGAGGTGCATATTTGCCTGGGGATCGGTCAAGTCCAGGTATTTGCGGTTATAGTATTCAGTTGGTTCCTTTATGACTTTTAATCCGAGATTATGCTGCTGACTTAGCCGCCGCAGTCAAAAAATGGTTTTGGGAACCTCTCTCCCCGAGTTTAACCCCGAAAAGGAAGGTTAAGTTTCTTCTTCAACCGCCTCCGACTTTTCTTCTTGCTGGTGAGGTTAGAATTTTGCCCTGCCAACGTTTCATTTTTTCGTCATTCTATTTCCGGGCCATTTTTTGGCGTGCTTTTGCTAGCGGTAACGGGTCCGTGCCAAGTTCAACCTCTCTAAGGGTCAAGGTGGCGGAAGTCCGAGGGTCCGTGACCGTCAGAGTTCCAATCATCAGGCGTTTCTGCCTGAAGTTTTACCACGATTTAGGCTTGAGGACCCGACCACCCACAATAACTCGGGGGACAGCACCACAGTTTCGCTCGCTTGGGCCAAATTAAAGGATAGTACAAGCCTTGAAAGTCCTGTGATCCATCACAGTGCGGGTTTCAGTTGTAGTTCTATCCGCTCCTGGTCTCCATATATAAGGGCCACCAAAATGCTCAAATACTCTTGCAAATTTCTGGTCAGCAGAAAATTTTGCCGGACCAATTCTTTTGCTATTCGACCCATTTCCAGGGCCTTATCGGGGTGGCGCAAGAGATATCTGGCGCGCAAAGCGGCTCCCTCCGGAGTCTTAACCAGGAAACCCGTGTGATGGTTCACTACCTGAAGCCGAATTCCCCCCGCATCGCCGCCAATTACAGGTTTTCCTTTCCATAGGGCCTCAGTCACAGTGAGGCCGAATCCTTCTTTGAGAGATTTTTGCACCACCAGGTCCGCACCTCGCTGCAAGGCATTAATCGCGACATGGGCATCCGGAGGTAAAAGCAGCACGTGGATGTCTTTATCCCCGCCAGCCTCATTACGAACCTCGGCCAGAACCGCGGCGCCTTCGGGGTCATCGGTGGCTTCACCGCCTGCGAGGACCAATTGCAGTGACGGAGCGAAAGACTTGACCAACCGATATGATTTAATTACGCCTAGAGGATCCTTGAACCGATCAAATCGTGAGACCTGGAGCATTATCAGTCTATCGGGGTCCAGACCGAATTGAAGTTTGGTGGCCTGGACTTCCTCCGGGGGCAGATCCATGTTTTTTTCGCTGAGAGGGTCGATACTAGGCGGCATAAGATACTGGATATGCGGCAAGGGTTGGGCAAAATCCGCCAGGGAAAAAATACTCGCATCGTATTCCATGACATAGTTACGCAAGTATTGCCACACCGGGCGATAAGGATGGCTCAGGTCGATATGACATCGCCAGATCCACTTGCCTTTTCGGTTCGGGCATGACCTCAAAAGGGGCAGCGGCTGTGGATCATGGATAATAACTATGTCGGCTTCCTCAAGGATCGAACGGAGCTCTTCCGAGTTTTGCGTGCTGGTTTCCTCGTAAACCTTGAAAAACCCATCCCCCAGGTGGACGGGTATGCCTTGTAAGGCGTTGTGGAAACTCTTGGTGACCTGGAAAAACGCCTCTTCACCTCGAATTACTTCCCACCGCACATCGAGGCCCAGATCTTTCTGGAGGGGGACCAGCTTGCTCAGAATTTCCGCGACGCCGCCACCTACATAAGTGGAGTTGATGTGCACTACCTTCATGCCTTTTAATGGCCTGGCAAGTTGACGGAGTCGATCGATCACGTTTTCTCCGGTCACTTCCACATAATCCTGAATAGATGTCATCCGGACACTCCCCGAAAATAATGTGCAAACAGATTGGTCAGTCGCGTGCGCAATTCCTCGATGGAGCCAAAATAGGGATCAACTGCAGCCACTTGTGAGCAAAGGTCTCCATAACCGCAAGACCTCAACCAGGTGCGGAAATCGTCCATCATTTCAGGGCTGCGGCGCCTCGCATCAATAAAATGATAAAATATGCTTCCCACGGACATTTTGGACACAGCCTCCACCAATTCCTCCGGCCCTTCAATCTTGCCGCGGGTATCGAAAACCACCATTTGAGCGCGGACAAAATGAAACTGCAGGTCGGGCTTGGCCCAGGTAAGCGTTCCGATCTCATCCAACCTCTGGTCGATGACTTCGAGCAGCTCTTGGCGCAAGGATTCCAGATTTACAAAAGGATCGGGGTCGATAACAGATAATCGTTCCGCGAGGATATTGTCTTGAAGGGCATGATGAACCCATTCGGCAAAATCGTTGTTGTATTCAGGTTCATCGAACCTGGGCCTCAAGAGCCCGCCCCAAAAATGATGGTATATGCTCCCGAGATGGATGTTATGCAAATGCTCTCTCATTTCTTTTAGGTTTTGGGCCTTCCTCCCGGTTGCTATGGTCACCAGCGCACAGTCTTTGACGAAAAATGGTTCCCGGTTGGCTTTTGTAGACATCTTACCCCCACAAGTTCATAGAATTACTTTGATAGCTGGATACGCATTGACTCTCGGCAGTTGGCCGGCACTCCTGGGAACACCGCCGGGGCGGTACCACTCAAGTGGTTTGCACATAATCCTCTTTTCCTCCGCCCATGAGCAACGCCACTGGAAAACTGAGTAATACGTCTCCGACAGGCAATGCCTTGCCCGCAGAAAGTACCTCGCTGGTGATAACATTCCGCCAGGCAGCAGGTGCCCCTTTAGGCATTATCACCTCTGTGTCCTGCCATACCTGTCTTCCCAGAGGAAAATCTCCCTCTTGAATCAGGTGGCTGAGAAACCTCGGAGCAAGGACCAGGGCCCATTGCCGCTGATACCTCCAGGCAAAGGCGATGACATGGCTCCTGAATCTTCCCGCCGACTCAAGGGGAAGATAAGCGCCGGAACGGAAGATCTCACGATTTGCTTTTTTTGCTTTGAGCGCCCGATAAATGAGAAAGAGTTTAATCTTTCCATCCTCTCTCATGGAAAGGAGATCTTGGACCAGTCGGCCGATATCAGCATCCTCCTGTTCACGGATGCCAGCCAGCATGGCGCGCCTTTTTTCAAAATCTACCGGCCGGCGATTGTCAGGATCCACCAGGCTCAGGTCCCATAGTTCGGATCCCTGATAGAAATCAGGCACCCCGGGTGAGGTAATCTTGATCAGTGTCTGTGAGAGGGAGTTGAGTATCCCGTAGTGAGAAACTCTCCGGCAAAACGGGATAAATTCTTTCAGAAAGACGTTGGCTTCTGAGCGGGCCAGGATTTCCTCAGCGAAGGTGACGTAAGCGTTTTCATACTCGGTGTCGGGTTTCAACCACGCGGTATGGACTTTGGCTTCCCGGACAGCTTTGACAATATAACTCTTAATTCTGGCAATGAACTCGGGATACTCGGCATCTGAAAATGGCCAGGCGCCAATCAGCGTCTGGTATAAAAAATACTCGTCGTTTCTATCCGGAACGGCTAAGCCGTGGAGGCGCGTTTTTTTGCCCCTGTTTATCTTGATCCAGGTCCGGAGTTTTTTTAGCCACTCGTCCGGCATCTCGGACAATACATTTATTCTGGCGCGCGCGTCTTCGCCTCTTTTGGTATCGTGAGTCGAGGTTGCATTTAAGGAATCAGGCCACAAGTCTCTTTTCTTCGTGTTGAAGTTGTGGAATTCTTCGAGCGAGCAGCCGAAATGACCCGGCCGTCCACCTACCTCATTGAGTGACAAGAGCCGGTTGTACATATAATGGGTGGTATCTTCGACTCCCTTAGCCATTACCGGCCCGGTAAATTGTTGAAACCTCATGGCAAAGTGGAGCCAGTCCCGCTTCTCTTCCTCAGAAACATAATCGGGAAAGTCCAGGAGAAGGAATCTGCGTACGAACGCAAATCCATGTAATAGGGCGGGGAAATTGGCTCTGGCCCGGTCCACCGCTGCCAAAATGTACTTCCTGGCGTCGTCCGAGACCACAACCTGCCTGATATAGGTCCGGTATACGGGAAATACTGCCAGGACTTCGGTCAAGGCTCTTTGCAGCGCCGTGAGAGTTATGTCGCTTCCATGGCGATCCCGGCTGGAGATATTCTTCAGGAGCTGGGCGAGGTTGTGGACGTCGCTCGCCATATCTTCCTGGATCATCAGTTTTTTGTTGTCGCGCACGACATCTTCATAAGAATTCTTTAAGCCAGTAACGCTGGCATAGATTCTGCTGAAGGCTCGCCCATTTTCCTTTTGGCAAAACAACTCATTGACATAATTTGTAAAATCATAGCCGGTGGTTCCCTGGACCGGCCAAGAAGGTGGCAGGTCTTCCTGAAGATTGAGTATTTTTTCCACGATTATATAGTTTGCCGGTGCTTTTTCTCTCACTTTTTGCAGATAGCTTGCCGGATCGTACAGCCCATCAACATGATCAATTCTTAAACCGGTGACCACTCGTTTTTCAAGCAGATCGAAAATCAGGCGGTGCGTGTAGTTTAGGACGTGCTCGTCTTCCACTCTTAGTGAAATTAGCCCATTAACACAAAAAAAGCGGCGATAATTTATTTCTTCCGCGGCCACTTTCCAAAATGACAGCCTGAAGACTTGTTGGGAAAGAAGGTCATCAAGCAAATTAAAACTCTCGGCCTTCCCCTTGGCACCATTGAAGGTCCGCACGCTTTCATCAATAAATGCCTTGATTACGGCGTTGCTGTTGTAGGCTTCCCACAGGGTGTGTTGGATGAATTTTATCTGGTTATTGCGCTCCTCCGGCTCATCGCTCGAAGAGAGCGACTTCAAGACGTAGAGGATGCCTAAAAGCTTGATAAAGTCGAAATTGTCTTCGGCAAGTTTCTCTTTTAACTGGGGCAAGTTGTTAAAAAGATTGAGATAAGATTCGATTCGTAAGGGGAAGGCGAGGTTGTAGTAAGCCACCTTGAAACCATCAGGACCGTATTGGAGGGCGATCTCTCCATCTTCAAGACACTCCCCATAGAACCAGCCCAGAAATGGCGCCAGAATTCTCTTATTGAGGCTGGCGGCCGGATAATCCCAATCCACGTCGAAAAACTGAAAGTACCTGGAGCTGGAACCATTCTCCAAAATATCCATCAGCAGCCGATTGTCCGAATCTATCGCCATATGATTCGGGACAATATCCTGAATCCACCCCATGTTATACGCTTTTAGCTCCGCGGCCAGCCCCTCCAAGTCAGAGAGCCCTCCCAACTCAGGATTCAGGTGATTGGGGTCAACCACATCATAGCCGTGGAGGCTGCCCTTGACGGCTTTGAATATGGGAGAAGCGTACAGGTCGGAGATACCCAGGTCCGCCAGATAGGAAATGACTGGCTGCGCAGCCTGAAAGCCGAACGCAGGATTGAATTGAATCCGATAGGTCGCGGTTGGCATATTCATGAGAGACTTCCCGGTCTGCTATCCATGTGCAGGTTTGCTCTTTACGGGGGATATGGGCACCCGTAGCAAAAAATTCTCGGCCAAGACCGTGTAATGGCGTAGCCATTCTTGCGCGTTTTGATCGCCCAGCCTGGCCTTCTTCTCGAACTTGGGACACTGGGCGTGAAGGATCTTGTAGCAGATGTTTTGGGTTTTCCAGAGATTAACCTCGAACGGCAAGGTCCGGACCAGTTGTGCAGCCTTATTCAAGCTCTCCAGGCGAGAAAGGTCGTCAGGTTGCTCAAGAAGTTGTTCGGCCAGACTCTCAATGTTGACGGCCAGTAACAAGCCCAGAGCAGTCGCATCCAGAGTGGCGGCGGCCAAACGAGCTTCTTCCAGAAGAGGTTTTACGACTTCGGGGTCAAGCCCCTCCCCTTCAATCACCCGGCGAAGCTTGGCATTCAAGCACAAGTCCGTGGCGACCGACAGGACTTGGGGCCGTGGCGTGCCGGACCCGGTCAGAAAGCGAATCAGGGCAGCATGGTGCTCATAAATCGAGCTATATGCAGCTTCAGCCTCTCTCAGAGTCGGCTCCATGATGATGTTCAGGACTCTTCGCCGCTCATCGGCAAACAACGAGGTCAGAGAGTACGTGGACGTCCCGAAGTATTTACCCAGCAGCAGTATGGTCTTCGGGAAGTCAGCTCCGGCGAAAGCC
>Ga0326727_10016584_pt1 | contig 15511 bp, 13 predicted proteins | sample MB2enrmetagenome_FD_207643 | JGI IMG/M metagenome (GOLD analysis project Ga0326727, IMG submission 207643) | Lab enriched peat soil microbial communities from McLean, Ithaca, NY, United States - MB29MY | ecosystem: Environmental > Terrestrial > Soil > Wetlands > Peat | place: USA: New York... | reverse complement strand
AGGGTGCCTGGGCGGATGCGCTTCGGCGCTACAGGAGGCGCGAGATTTTGCGTATCGGCGCCCGCGACATCTGCCTGGGAACGCCGACGCAACGGATCATGGAGGAATTGTCCGACCTGGCCGACGCCGTCATCGATTCCGCGCTCAACCGGGCGCGCCAGGAGGTCGAAGCGCGGGACGGGGGGCGCGCGGCCCCCGCGTTCTGCGTCATAGCCTTCGGGAAGCTTGGAGGCCGTGAGCTGAACTACAGCTCGGACATCGACCTGCTTGGCCTGTGCGGTTCGCACGAAACGGACGTCGAGCGCGCGACTTCTCTCATGGAGACGCTACGCGCCCACCTTTCCTCGCATACCTCCGAAGGGTACGCCTACCGTGTAGACCTGAGGCTGAGACCGTACGGTAGCTCTGGACAGCTCGTATTCTCACTGACTTCACTTCGCGATTACTACGGCCGTAGCGCTGCGCTCTGGGAGGTGCAAGCGTTGCTCAAGGCTCGGCCGGTGGCGGGAGACGCTGCGCTTGGAGAGGAGTTTCTTCGCATGGCGCGGGAGGTTCTTCTCTCCGTGCATGCCCCGGCAGAGATAGCGGCGTCGATCAGTCGCCTGCGGCGGGAGGCGCTTCGAGCACTTTCGCGCAATATCTTGACCACTACGGACATCAAGACGGGCCTTGGCGGCCTGCGCGACGTGGAGTTCCTGGCGCAGGGGCTTCAACTCGTCCACGCCCGGGAGAAACCCGAGCTTCTCCAGGGCGGAACCCTCCCCGCCCTTCGCGCTCTCGCGGCTGCCGGGGCGCTGCGCCAGGAGACGGCGGAGCAACTTTCCTCCGATTATCTCTTTCTGCGCAGAGTGGAGCATTTCCTCCAGATCTACGAGGACCGCCAGACCCATAGCCTTCCCAGCGACCCGGGGCAGCTGCGAGCGCTCGCGCGCCTGATGTTGGGAACGGGAGCCACTGCAGAGCAACTCGTAGCCAAGCTGTCACGCCGACGCGAAAGAGTACACGCGGAGTACCGCCGCTTTGTGGCGGACAGGGGCGCCGAGACCGAAGACCCTATCTAAGAGGCACGGACTTGAGAGCCTCCTACTTGAGGGACCCCACAGCCGACTCCACCGCCCGGATGATCCGGCCGTCATGCAACAGGTCGACCATGGCCTCGATGTCCTTGGAAAGGACACGGTCCCTGTCTAGCCGGGGAATGCGCTCGCGGATTGCGCGGTAGGCGGCTTCCGTGCCCTTGCCGGGTCTGCCCTTCGTGAGAAGGTCCAAAGCCTGGCACGCGCAGAGGAGTTCGATGGCGATCACGTTCTCCGCGTTGGCGACAACGGAGCGGCACTTGCGAACGGAAATGGTCCCCATACTGACGTGGTCCTCCTTGTTTGCCGAGGTCGGAATGGAGTCCACGCACGCGGGGTGTGACAGCACCTTGTTCTCCGAAACGAGCGCCGCGGCAGTATATTGAGCGATCATGAAGCCCGAGTTCAAGCCCGAATCGTTCACAAGGAAGGCGGGCAATCCACTCAGCTGCGGGTTGACCAGCCTTTCGATGCGCCGCTCGGATATGCTAGCAAGCTCGGAGGCCGCCATGCAGAGGTAATCTGCGGCCAGCGCAAGGGGCTGCCCGTGGAAGTTCCCGCCCAGAAGGAAGTCTTCCGTCGCAGGGAAGATCAGTGGGTTGGTGGTGCAGGAGACAAGCTCGGTCTCGAAAACGCCCTTCACGTGGGAGACGGCGTCCCGGCTTGCCCCATGCACCTGCGGGGAGCAGCGCAGCGTATAGGCGTCCTGGATCCGGTGGCAGTCCTTGTGGGAGGACATAATTGCGCTATCTTGCGTGATACGACACATGTTGTCCGCCGCAGCCCCCTGCCCTGGGTGAGGCCGGGTATCGTGGATTCGCGGGTCGAACTCTACATTCGTGCCCATGAGAACCTCGAGGCTCATCGAGCATGCAATATCTGCTGTCCTACTGAGGCGTTCAGCGTCGCTCACGGCAAGAGCGCCGATGCCCGCCATGAACTGCGTTCCATTGATAAGGGCTAAACCTTCGCCAGCATCAAGCTTTACGGGGACAAGCCCAGCAGCGCGAAGCGCCTCCCGTCCGCCCATGCGGTTTCCCTGGTAGAATGCCTCCCCCTGGCCAATAAGGACAAGGGAGAGATGCGCCATAGGCGCCAAATCCCCACTCGCCCCCACTGAGCCTTTCTCCGGAACGACGGGACAGACGCCGGAATTGAGAAGCTCGATCAAGGCTTGGAGCGTTTCCAGCCTGACGCCGGCATGCCCCTGGGAGAGATCCTGCACCCTTACGGCCAACGCGGCCCGAACCACCTCAGGCGCGAAAGGGTCCCCGACTCCCGCGGCATGACTCATGAGGATGTTTTCCTGCAGCGCGCGAGTCTGGCTTTCTTCGATTGCCACTTCGCATAGCGCGCCGAATCCTGTCGTCACGCCGTACACCACCCGTCCTTCGCGGACCCATTTCTCCACAAGCGCCCGGGCGCGAGTGACGTTGGTGCGCGCGGAGTCCGCAAGCTCCACCCGCGCCCCCTCTCGAGCAATTGCAACAAGCGCTTCGACGTTGAAAATGTCTCTACCGATCACGATGGAACGCACGGAGCCTCCGTCTCGCTTTCCCTGGCCACTACTACCGCGGCTTTCGTCAAAGCCCTCTTCAAGGCCTGGATTGCAGAAGCGCGAGTCGGGCTTCGACGATGTTTTCTGTCTTCTGCGTCTCATCAATCACCTCCTCGAGGACCTTTGCGGTCCTGGCCTGAAGCTCCTCCCGGACAACAGGATTCCTTACGGATGGGAGGTTGACGCGGACGTTGTACGCTGCGCTCAGGGCACCGGCCCGGATCATCTGCGAGGCAGAGCCAGCGTCGGTGACACAGTCGGGGTTGCCCTTTTCCGCCGCGCACAGAGCGAGGGCTGCAAGCTCGCGTAGCGCTCGGAGAGTCGAGAGGGGCACATTCGCCGACTTGAGGGACGCATCATCCAGGGCCTTTTCCCGGACCTTGCGTTCCTGGTCCGTGCGTTTGAGAAGCTTCCTGGCCTCCATAACCGCACAGAAAGCCTGGGCGTCCTCGTCTACGAGCCCGCGAAGACGCTCCCCGAGGCTGGCAGACTCCCGACTCACTTTGTCCATATCCGCCCAGGAGTCCCGGCACTTTTCCTTCCCAGCAGTCAGTGCGGAAACCATCCTGCAAAGCGCCGCGGCAAGCGCTCCCGCCAAAGCCGCAACGCTGCCTCCCCCTGGGGCAGGGGAAACGGAGCCCAACTCGCTAAGGAACTCTTCCAGCGACATCTCTATGAGCTTCATGGAAGCTCCTTCCTTGACCACGCAAGTTGTCCGTTCACATAAACGTGAGTGACCGGCGACACCCCGGCGTGGAATGCCAGGATTGCCGGGGTTTCACCGTCGAGGATGAGGAAGTCCGCCCTCTTTCCGGGCGACAGGCTTCCTGTCTCCTTTCCCAACCCCACAGCGCACGCCGCGTTCAGTGTGCACGCGCACAGCGCCTCAGCCACAGTCAGCCCCATCTGGAGAACCGCAAGGCCGAAGATGAACGGCACTGATTCCGTCAACGAAGAACCGGGATTGCAATCCGTTGCGATAGCCACGGGAAGATTCATACTGATCATCTTTCGCGCCGGCGCATACGGCTTCCTCATGGAGTACGCGGTGGCAGGCAGCAGGACGCCGACCGTCCCTGCGCTCGCCAGTGCCCTGAGCCCAGCGTCAGATGCCGCCAAGAGATGATCCGCAGACGTTGCCCCCAGAGCGGCCGCAAGCCCCGCCCCACCGTTCTCCGAAAGCTCGTCCGCGTGCAGCTTCAGACCCAGGCCTGAGGCGCGTGCGGCCTCGAGGATCCTTCGACTGTCCTCCACGGAGAAAACACCCTCTTCGCAGAAGACGTCACAGAACCGGGCAAGCCTCGCGCTCGAAACGGCGGGGATCATCTCGGAGATGACTTTGTCCACGTACTGCTTCGTCCGGTCGGTGAACTCGGCCGGGACGGCGTGAGCCCCGAGGAACGTGGGCACGACTCGAAGGGCGGTATCACGGCCGATACGCGTGATGACGCGAAGCTGCTTCAACTCCTGCTCTCGTTCGAGGCCATAACCTGATTTCATCTCGATTGTGGTGGTTCCATGAGAAAGTGCGGAAAGCGCACGCCGACGGGTCAGGAGGAAAAGCTGCTCCTCGGATGCCGAACGCACTTCGCCGACCGAGGCGAGAATTCCCCCGCCGCTCTTGAGTATCTCGAGGTAGTCTGCTCCGGCAATCCTGGCGCTGAACTCCTCTTCCCGTTCGTGGCAGAAGCACATGTGCGTGTGCGGATCCACGAAGCCCGGCACGCAACAGAGGCCTCGGCAGTCGATTTCAGATTCGACGTCCCCGGAATGGAGCCCTCTCATGAGGTCCTGCTCACGACCAACGGCGACAATCGTTTCGCCTTGACACACCATCGCGCCCTTGTCCAAGCGGCACACTTCGCCCTGGCCAGGGCCGGCACCCGGCGTCCCTCTCCCCCGGTCGAGGGGAGTCCAGATTCGCGCGTTTCGAACAAGCGTCACCGGCATTGCGCGCTCCCGCCCGGCGCAGGGCCCGGCGCCTCTCCATCCCGCCCCTCAACGCCCATCACGTCGAGCGGGAACGTCCCTGTGCTCGGTACCCCTTCTAACTCCATGCCAAGCAGACGCAGGTCGAGAACCTGCGATTCATCAAACCCGACAACCTGAAGCTCCCGGGCTGCCTCAGACAACAACGCGGAAGCAGGCACCATGCCGTAAAGCTCCGTTTCCAGCACGCCCACACCTTCCCGGGCTGCTTCAGCTCGTACGAGGTCGAGGACTTCGCGTAGCGGCGTAACGCGGTAATCGGTGAGGTTCACGCTGACTTGCACGAGCCTGCGCTCCGCGAGGGCCACTCCCACTGCCTTGACGCATGGAAGACCTCCGCTGGAGGCCCTGATCCTTCGCGCGATGCTTCGCGCGAGCGCGAGGTCTCGCGAGTCGAGGTTGATATTGAAGGCGATCAGAAACTGACGCGCTCCGATCGCGGTGGCGCCGGCGCTTGGATGCAGCTTCGAGGGGCCGAAATCAGGGTTGCGCTCGGGCGTTGAGATCTTAGCCTGAAGAGCCTCGAATTGTCCTCGACGGACAGCCTCCAGATTCCGGCGCTCGGGATGCAGCGCCGCTTCTTCATAGAGGTAGACCGGCAGGCCAGTCTCACGCGCATAGCGCGCCGCAAAGGCGCGAGCCAAGGAAACCGCCTCCCCCATGCTGACGCCCCCAAGCGGCACAAAGGGGATCACATCCACCGCCCCTATCCTGGGATGCTCGCCCTTGTGAACCCGAAGGTCAATAGCGGCAATTGCAGCGGCCGCGGATTCCAGCAGCGCAGCCTGAAGCGGCTGAGCTTCGCCGACAAGGGTTACCACCAGCCGGTTGTGATCCGCATTCGCCCGATGGTCGAAAAGATGGACGCCGGGCGTGGACCGAAATGGCGCAACGATCTTTTCGATGACGTCGATCCTTCGGCCCTCGCTGTAGTTGGGTACGCACTCGAAAAGCTTCCGGCTCATGTCGGTCCAACCAGCCCATCGCCAGCCATCGGGATCTTCACGCCGCGTTCGGCGGCGGCCTTTCGGGCCTGCTCGTACCCTGCATCGGCGTGCCGGATAATGCCAGTGGCCGGGTCGTTCCTGAGCACCGTGGTCACACGTAGGTCGCCTTCCGCAGTGCCGTCTGCAACAGTGACTTGGCCCGCATGGAGCGAATAACCGATGCCAACTCCCCCGCCGTGGTGAAAGGACGCCCAGCTCGCCCCGGACGCCACGTTGACCATGAGGTTGAGAAGCGGCCAGTCGGCAACGGCGTCCGAGCCGTCCCGCATGGCCTCCGTCTCACGATTTGGCGAGGCCACGGAGCCGGCATCCAGATGGTCACGACCGATTACCACGGGCGCCGTGATCCTGCCGGATCTTACCATGTCATTGAAGAGCTTCCCGGCGCGTTCCCGCTCCCCGTAGCCAAGCCAACAGATACGCGCCGGCAGCCCCATATGACGGACTTTCCGGCCGGCAAGCTGGAGCCAGTGCACCATCCGCTTCTTCTCAGGGAAGGCCCCGATGAGCGCCTCATCGGTTGCCTCGATGTCCTTCGGGTCGCCGGAAAGCGCCGCCCACCGAAACGGCCCTTCCCCTTCGCAGAACAAAGGCCGGATATAGGCGGGCACGAACCCCGGGTAGTCGAATGCATCCTTGACGCCCGCGCGCAAGGCCTGGCCGCGGAGGTTGTTCCCGTAGTCGAAAGCCACCGCGCCGCGGCTTTTCATCCCGAGGATTGCTCGGCAGTGCCTGGCCATTGCATCCAGGGCGAGCACGCAATACCGCGCTGGGTCTGAGCGGCGCAGCTTGAGCGCGGCGTCGAGGCACATCCCGTCAGGGACATAGCCCCCCAGCTCGTCGTGTGCGCTCGTCTGGTCTGTGACCACGTCAGGGATGAAACCTTCCCTGACCATGCGGGGAAGCACCTCGGCGGCATTTCCCAGAAGGCCAATGGAGAGGGGCTCCTTTCGCGCCGCCGCTTCGCGTGCCAGCGATACGGCCTGCTCCAACGTATCGACCTTCCTGTCGAGGTACAAAGTCTCCAGGCGTCGATGGATTCTGTGAGGATCCACCTCCAAGCAAATTATCACGCCGCCGTTCATGGTGACAGCAAGCGGTTGAGCGCCCCCCATTCCTCCCAACCCAGCGCTCACAACGATCCGTCCGGCGAGCGTGGCACCGAAATGCCTCTCCGCGAGCGCGGCGAAAGTCTCATAGGTGCCCTGAAGGATCCCCTGGGTGCCGATGTAGATCCATGAACCGGCGGTCATCTGGCCGTACATCATGAGCCCTTTGGCCTCCAGCTCGTGGAAATGCTCCCACGTGGCCCACCGGGGCACGAGGTTCGAGTTGGCGATCAGGACCCGGGGGGACATGGGATGAGTCCTGAGCACGCCGACCGGTTTTCCGGACTGCACCAGGAGAGTCTCATCATCGCCGAGGTCCAGGAGGGATCGTATCAATCCGTCGAAGCAGGCCCAGTTCCGGGCTGCACGGCCGGTGCCCCCGTATACGATCAGCTCATCGGGGTTCTCCGCGTTCTCGGGGTCGAGGTTGTTGCACAGCATGCGAAGTGCCGCTTCCTGGTGCCATCCCTTGCAGGAGATCTCCTTGCCGCGCGGCGCTCGCACAGGCCGGGGGGCAGCGCAGCCAATACGCAACTCCGCCATGAGCCTGTCTCGTGTCTGATCACTCATGGATTCACCTCTTCGGGGATCGATGTCAAAACCGCGGTTCGGGCGGTAGGAAAGTGCGTTTAGGGCTTCGGAGGACTGATCCTCTGGCTCTCTTGTTTGACTCTCTTGATCTGCTCTTCTATCAACATGAGGATAAGGCCCTCAAAGCTCAGCTTGCGGGAGTGCGCCTCGTTTTGGAGGAACTCGTTCATTTCCTCCGAGACGCGCAGGTCCAGTCGAATCGTTACTTGCCTCATATCCTGACCCGCATGATACGTGGGGCGTAGTGAAAAGTCAAACGAATTGCAGCCGCCAACTCCTCGCAAACACCTCTTTGACCCGTCCGTTGCGCCATGCATACATTCTTAGCGACAAAGGAGGCTGGTCTCATGGCGGTCATCGGCATGCGGGAAACAGTGGAGCAGGTGTTGGGGGTGCTCTCCGAGGCTTTTGAAGGCCCACGGGACAGCTGGAGCTACTTCACCGATACGGGGAGAGACGGCGGGATGTTCGGAACCCTGGAAAAGCTCGATGCGGAGGGGGCTTCCCGTATCCTAGGCAGGACGAGCATTGCCGCTCATGTGAACCACGTGATATTTAGCCTGCATGCTTCGGCCAGGTGGATCGAAGGGGACCGCACCACGCACAAGTGGGATGAAAGCTGGAGCGTGAGCGCCGTGAACTCCGAATCCTGGGAGCGAACAAGAGAACGGCTGCGCGCCGCGTACAAGGATATTAGGGGGGCGGTTGAGATCTATGCCATGCAAAGCGAGGAGGCCATGGCGGGCGCCGTTGGCGCGTTGGCGCACGCAGCCTATCACTTGGGGGCCATCCGGCAGAAGGTCTCCTTCGCGGCCGTCGGTTGAGAGCTTGCGGGTCGCCTTGACTGTAGGGGGATGCGTCGGTATCCTACACCGCATCGGAGAGCACGTGGGCACAATCATCCCGCTGAACGAAAAGTCCCTGCCGGCAGAATGTCTTGTGTTCAAGCATTCCACGGCCTGCGGTGTATCCGCCAGGGCATCCAAGGAGGTCGAAGCCCTCCAGACGAGCCTTCCCATCTACTGGGTGAACGTTCGAGAGCAGCGTGAGCTCTCCAACTGGATCGCGGACACCTACCAAGTCACGCACGAATCTCCGCAGCTCATCCTTCTGTCAAACGGAAAGCCGACGAAGGTCTGGAACCATTTCCAGGTGAACCGTGAGATCATCGAGAAGGCGCTCGTCAGCCCTGCTTCGTGATGTCTGAAATCAAAAGAGCATACGCTGCATTCACGTCCTTGCATTTCTCAAGACTTGCGGGGTCGACGTCCGGGTGGTGGCGCATCATGAGCTTCCTGTACAAAAGCCGCAGTTCCTCAGCCGAGTAATTCCTTCCCTCCACCCCCATTACACGTAGCGCCCATGTGCGCCTGTCCGGTCCGTGCGCGCTCCCGCCCGCGTCGCGCTTACCCGCGCCCGGCTGATCCTCCGGGTCGATGTACCCCAGCTGGGCGGCCGCAAGACGCAGCCTTTCCACTAGGCCAACCAGAAGGTTCCCCCGATCCAACACGTGGCGCTCGATCATGTTTTGCAGGTAGCGAAGCGCCGTTGTCCTCCCTCGTGCGGGCAGGCCGTGCAGCGCATGGACCAACTCCACGCTTGCCCGGAGTAGCTCATCGAGGTCGATGTGCTCATTGAGGTAGATTCCAAGCGCCGAACGGACGTTGCCCGTATATCGGAGCATCGCGGCAAGCTCGTCGGAAAGGATCTTGTGAGCCGCGGCCATCCTGCGGGCTTGGAACATCACTTCCTCAATCAGCTCGATGCCCAGCGTGTACGGCACGAAGAGACCGGCGCGCACCATCTGCTTTTCCGCCTCATCCCCGATGAGACTCTCCAGGACCGTGACGAGGTCTCCGACGGTGTCCTGGGTCCAGCCGTCGATGGCCTCGGAGAAGCTGATCCTGTCACGGACTTTGTGGACGGCTCGCCAGAATGCGACAGGCTCCACGGAAAGAAGCCTCGCCACGTCCCCCGAGGATATGCTCCAGCAGCCATCACTTTCCGAGATCCCGCACAGTCGCTCAATGAGCGCAGTCACGCGTCACTCCTGCGGGCATCCTTTCAAGCAGAGAGTCGAGAGTCAAGACTGCCTTTCCTCTACGTGATAGTGTGTGCGACATGAACGACAGCAGAGACGGCTGGCCCACCGAAGACGCTGATGGTCGAGCCGTTCGATTCACCTCCACTGACCCGCGGCCACGACCCGAGGAGTACCTGCCCGTGCTGGAAGGAATAGGGATTAGACTCGAGCCTTTGCGGGGAGACCACCTGGAAGCGCTGTGCGAGATTGGCCTGGATCCGGAGATCTCCCGTCTCATGCCAAAGAGGTTGGAAACTCGCGAAGACATGGTTGCCTACGTAGCTGATGCATTGGCTGCGCGTCAGTCAGGCACGGCAATACCTTTTGCAACGGTGAGTACGGCAACCGGTTCAGGATCCCGAGTGGTGGGAACAACGAGATTCTTGAATATAGATCCCAGGAACCGGAGGATGGAGATTGGCGCGACGTGGATCGGGAAGCAATGGCAGCGCACCCGGGTCAATACTGAGGCGAAATACCTTATGCTCCGCCACGCCTTCGAAACGCTTGATTGCCTAAGGATCGAGTTCAAGACGGACTCGCTGAACGAACGTTCACGGACGGCGCTGGCGCGGATCGGGGCCGTAGAGGAAGGAGTATTTCGCAATCATGTCATAACCGCCGACGGGAGGATTCGGCACTCTGTCTTTTTCAGCATCACCCGCGAGGATTGGCCGCTGGTCAAGGCGAAATTGCAGACGATGCGCAGGGAGCGTTCGACGTGAACCCGCCTAGCGTGCACCTATCGGCCTCCAGCTTCCACAGCCTCTATCGCCCCAGCACATGCACACGCCGCGTGTATCTTCTGGCGCACGAGACACCCGCGGGAGAGCCGTCCCAGTTTGAACTGCTTATGCGCGAGTTGGGAGAGCGTCACGAAAAGGAGCATCTCTCCAGGTTTGCCGGGGTGCGGAACCTGGCGGAAGGTAGCCTCTCCGACCGCGCGGAGCGCACGCGGGACGCCGTTCGAAATGGCGCTCCAGTCATTTACCAGGGAGTGCTTCGCGCCGAGCTCCCCGGTTCCCGGGACGTCGTCACCGGGATTCCTGATTTCATGATTCTCGACGGCGACTCCCACCGCATCCGGGACTGCAAGCTCTCCCGCAGCGTGCGAGAGGACAGCCACCCGGAAATCTTCCGTCAACTCCAAACCTACGGCTGGCTTTTTGAGAAAACCTTTAATCGACTTCCTGCTGCGCTGGAAGCCTACCTGGGCAATCGCATTCTGGAGACGATCCCGTATCGCGGCCCAACTCGAGCAGAGGCAGATTTGGTCAAGCTACGGAACCTGTTGCTCCTCCCCGATGAACCATGGGAGCCCGTGGGATGGTCCAAGTGCGGGGGATGCCCTTTCCAGCACAGGTGCTGGTCACGGGCTGCGGATGACCACGACGTTTCCGTGGTGTATGGCCTCGACCAGGAAACCGCGCGAGCCCTCCGAGAAATGGGGATCAACACGTATGACGAGCTTTTGCAAAATATGGGCGTAGAGAAGCTTGCCGGACTGACCCGCGCGAGGGGAAGGGCCGCGCAGCGAGTGGGAGCGGCCGCCCCCCGGATCATTGCACAAGCCCGGGCGCTTGCCACGGGCGGCGTGATGCGGCTCGGCAGCCTCGCGCTTCCGTCCGGGCCGGCTGTCATGCTCGACCTGGAAGGAATGCCGCCGCAGAACGACGAGATAGACAAGGTCTACCTGTGGGGCATGCGCGTGTATGGGGAAAACGGGCTCCGGGGGCCGTATCAGGCGGCAATTGCAGGCTTTGAGGAGCACGGGGACCGGGAAGCCTGGCTGCGCTTCCTCGACAATGCGGCGAAAGTCCTTCTGGAGCAGGGTCCAATCCCGTTCATCCACTGGGCGGACTACGAGAAGGCGAAGATCGGATCTTACATCGAACGGTTTGGAGATCAGAACGGCGTCGCAGCACGAGTTATCGAGCTCTGCTTCGACCTTCTCAAGGCTACGCGGGATTCCCTTGCCCTTCCTGTCCCGAGCTACGGGCTGAAAATCATCGAGCGGCTTAGCGGCTACAAGCGCACCATGCAAGACTACGGCGGGGACTGGTCCATTGCCCAGTACCTCCGCGCCTCCCAGAGCGCGGACACCGCCGCGCGATCCAGGATCATGGCGGAGATCGCGCGGTACAACGAGGAAGACCTTGAGGCGATGGCGTCGGTCCTCAGATGGGCACGGGGGCTCGCTGGTACCGCCTGAACACGGTCACCAGGTCCTGGAGCGGCTCCTCGTCCTGGCCGTCATGCGCGCCTTCAAGCGTGAACACATTCAAGTTGTCCATGGCGCGGGTCATCGCGACGTAGATGAGGTTCCGAACCAGCCTCTCCCCCTCTTTGCCTTCGTAGTCGGTGCGCGGCGGCAGCGTGGGAAGAAAAAGCAGGACGACAGGAAAATCCAGGCCCTTGCTCGAGTGCAGGCTCGTGAGCCTGATGATCTTCTCATGCTTGAAGGAGAAATCCTCGTCGCGGATGTTGGCGTGCTGGTAGCCGGCGTGCCCGAGCATGTCTCCAATGGCAGCCAGGTCGGTCTTCGTCGGCGCCAGCACCGCGATATTTTCCGGGTCATACCCGAGTCTCTCGATGAAAAGCGAGGCCTTTCGAAGCAGGAGCCGCATGAGGTCCTGCCGGTCGGGAGCCGTGTAGAGCTCCGGGGGAGGCCCCTCGCGGAAGGCGACTGTGCTCCCCGCCTCGTCGTCGTCCAGACCGGAGAGCTTCCGGTAGGCTTCTGTGACCTCGTGGATCGCGACGGTGTTGCGGAAGCTCGTGTGCAGCACCCGAGACCTGCCGCTGATGTCCACGCCCGCCCGTTTGTACGGTGAGCTGATGCCATAAATGCTCTGCCCCGTGTCACCCGCCATCACCAGGCCGCGGCGCGTCATCAGCTTCAAAGCCTTCAGGTCCGCCGCGCTTAGATCCTGGGATTCATCCACGAAGGCAAAGTCCAGGTCCCTCAAGCGTGCATCATCGGGATGGCTTTCCAGAAACTCGATGAGCTTGATGCGTGAGTAGTTTTTGCTAAGGACGCCGTCATGCTCCATTTCCTGCGCTATGGCGTCTCGAATCCTCCAGACCGCTTCGCGTTGTCCGGCCGTGAGAGGCTGCCGCATGCCTTTGCGCGGGAGCATCTGCTCGACGTACTCGCGCCGCGTCACGACGTTACCGAAGATGAACTCCTCGAGCTCGATGGCCAGCTCCTGGGCGGAAAAGAAACCCGTGGTATTGAGCTTCTCGGCGAGCTTGAGATGGATGGAGTAGTCCACCCGCTGCCTCTGGCCAAGGAGGCGAAGTCGCCCTAGAAAAAAGCTGTCCGCGGTGATGATGAGGTCATCCGCCTCGCGTTCTTTGAGGATCTCCGCCACGTAACGATCGTATTTCACGAGCGTGTTCGTGTAAGTTAGGAAAAGGATACCCATCCCGGGCTTGAGGTCCAGCTCCGCGTCTCTGGCCCGCCTGACTTTCTCCAGCGCGTGAAGAAGGACGATCGTCTTCCCCGTCCCCGCGCCTCCACGCACGAGGAAATCGAACCCCGGTCTGAGGCCCTCGACGGCCTCCGACTGCTCGGAGGTGAGCTTCATCACGCTTCGCTCGTAGTCCATGCGCGTGCGGGTATACAGAGAGAAGCGGCTGACGAGATCCACGTACAGGTCGAGGTCACGGTAGGCATCGAGCTGCTCGCCGAGCATGCGCTTCTGCTCGGCAAGGTGGTCAAGATCCTTGTGAAGCTGATCGAGCCTCTCCGCCCGGGAATCCCGGCGTGACCTCTCTCGGGAAAGCTCGGCGGAAACGCGAATGACCTCACCCTCCAGCTCCGCGAGCCTCAGCTTGTCCTTTGTCCACGCCTCGGTCTGGGCCAGCAGTTTTCCAGAGTCCAGGTGCGCGGAGCGAAGGTCGGTCTGGATCCGGCGCAGCTCCTCGCTCTGCCCGAGCGGAGAACGTTTTTCCGCCCAGAGGAAAAGCAGCTGAGAAAGCTTCCCGAGCGCCTTTGAGGTGATCCCGCACAGATTGCAGAACTGAAGGAAGTTGTGCGTGGCGGCGAGCGCTTCTTCTCTGTCCAGCCGCGTGAACGAGTGGCGTACCCGGTTGGTGACCGTGTGCTCCTGGATGATGCGGGAGATGGTCGGCAGGCTCTCCGGGGGAACACCGCGGGCGGCAAGGGTGTCGGCGAACGCACGCAGCCGACCGGAGAAAGTCTCGATTCCGCGGAGGGCAGGCACCTCGTCGCAAATGTAGGCTTCGATGAAAGAATGCAGCGCAACGACGTAGGAGCCCTCATCTGTCCCCGCCGTCTGCGCCAGACGCTCGAGCCGGTCATCCAGAGTCGCTGCCGAGTTCATTTCGTCACCGACGGGGCCGTGTCCGGCGCTTCCGCGCGGTCTCCTCGGGCGAGCTCCTCGTTCCACTTCATGTGGACCTGGCTAGGAGGGTCTCCGCCGGGGCGTGCGTCATTGACGGTTGCGAAAAGCGGCCAGGCCGTCGCGGGCCCTTCGCTTTCGAACACCGCGCGCGCTCTCTGGTATGCCTCGAGGAAAGACAGGTCGGGGATACGGGAAATGTCCATGGCTTCCCAGACGACCTGCGGCTCGGCTTTCCCCTTGACGCGAACTGTCCGCCGGCGCTGCCACGCTATCCCAGGCATCTCTCCGCAGAGTCGGCAGCTCTCATCGCAGAAGAGTGCCTGGGTCCCGCACTGGGCGCTCGCCGGCTCCAGGGGGTCAGTTGCGATCCACGCCGAGTGCAGGCACCTTCCGCGCAAAAAAAGCACTTTCAGGAGAAAGTCCGCGACGAAAAGAGCGTCGAGAGAAAAGGAGATGGTTCTCGCTGCCCCGCTCGGGGCGACGAACCCATGAAGCTCGAGCAGGTAGAGCCACACGCCAACGACGGCAAGCGCCAGCAGCGGTTTGTCAGCTGCCTCAAAGATCCTCTCGGGGACGGACCGCAGGCTCTCCAGCCGGGCAATCAACGGGACTTTCATGGCTGTCAGGATACAACGGATCCAATCGCAGCGGAACGGGTTGCCCTTTAAACGGTGCTTGCCGCCTATCGTCGCGGGAAAAAACGCTCCGCAAGAAATGCTGCAATTATGACGAAGGCCAAGATGCCAATCAGAACGGGAGTAACCATAATCGCCTCCTACGATTTGGATATAGCGAGGAAACGCTTTGCCGCACATAAAGGACGTATAAAAAAAAGGGCAGCTTCCCAAAAAGCGCCGCTAAAATTCCAACCCTTCAAACCAACATGGGGTTTCGATCTGCACGCACTTATTCTACAGAAATGTAAAAACAGTAGAATCTAGATACAAATATGTAGGTCTTAAGAAAATCTTAGCTACCTTCCATAAAACTTTAACGCCCCGGTAACGGCTTCGCGGATTACCTTCTGCTGCAACAAACAGGTGCCGACAGCATTTTGTGGCGCGGTACCGCAAGGAGGTGGGGGTGAATCTTTTGATCTGGATTCCCGCGATGTTTCTCACAGGTCTCGCGCTCATGGCGATTTGCCTCGTATTTATCAGGGCATGCGAGAAAATATGAAGCCCGAAAGGAGCTCGAATAATGATCTATCTGGCAGCAGGAGTGGCAGCGTTTCTTTTCGTCTATCTGGTTGTCGCGCTGATCAGACCGGAAGAGTTCTGAGTCAGCAGCGGCAATCCACCCTGATCTAGCGTGTGAATGGAGTCAACACTATGTTCGTTCAAACATGGTTCCTTCCTTTCGCGGTGCTCCTTTGCGCGACCGTTATTGCGATCCCCCTGAGCCGCTACATGGCGTGGGTGATGGACGGGAAGTATAGGCCCATCGTCGTTTTTCGCTGGTTCGAGAAGCGTCTCGACAGCGGACCTCAGAACTGGAAGCAATACCTGGCCTCCATGCTGATTTTCAATACGGTGCTATTCGCATTCGGCTTCCTCATACTGGCTTTACAGAAATGGATGCCATTGAACCCCGACCACAAGACCATACTGGCGCCAAGTCTCATCCTCCACAGCGCGATGTCTTTTGCGACGAATACCGATCTTCAGCATTACTCAGGTGACCAGCACTTGTCGAACTTCAGCCAGCTGATTTTCGGATACACGAACTTTT
>Ga0326727_10016583_pt1 | contig 15515 bp, 11 predicted proteins | sample MB2enrmetagenome_FD_207643 | JGI IMG/M metagenome (GOLD analysis project Ga0326727, IMG submission 207643) | Lab enriched peat soil microbial communities from McLean, Ithaca, NY, United States - MB29MY | ecosystem: Environmental > Terrestrial > Soil > Wetlands > Peat | place: USA: New York... | reverse complement strand
TGGGCCTCGGGCAGAAAGAAGAGCTTCTGCACGCCCTCCATGTAGCCGCGACCGGTCAGGCCGCCGGTGCCGACGGCGATCAGCGACTGGTTGATGTTGAAGCCGAAGTGCTGCGGGTCGCTGTCGGGATGGAGGAAGACCAGCATGCGCTGGCGGCGCCAGGAGACCCAAAAGAGCAGTGCGGCCAGAACGGGCAGCGTGGCGCAGAGGCCGCCAACCAGGTACTTCCACTCCATGCCGGCCAGAAAGAGCATCATGGCGGTGACGCCGGCCAGAACCAGCGCCGTGCCCAGGTCGGGCTGGCGGACAACCAGGACGACAAAAACTAGCGGAATGAGGGCGGCGCGCAGCAGGGTGTTCTTCCAGTCGCGCATCTGGCCGAGCCGGGAGTGGAGAAACCAGGCCAGGAAGAGAACCAGCACGGGTTTGGCGATCTCCGAGGGCTCGAAGGTGAAGAAATTGCCAAAGCGAATCCAGCGGTGGGTGTGGTGCGAGCCGGGCATGAGGAAGACCAGCACCAGCAGGAAGGTGGTGACGCAGAGGGAGGTGTAGATGAAGCGCGGAGATTTATAGAGGGTATAGTCGACGTGAGAGAGCAGAAAAAGAGCCATCACGCCGCCCAGGGCCCAGAGGGCCTGCTTGCCGACAAAGGTGTAGGGAGAATGGTAGCGCGCCTCGGCCACCACCGCCGACGCGGAGAAGACCATCGCCAGCCCCACCACAACCAGCAGCAAAGTGACGAAAAAGAGCCACTTGTCTCCACCGATGCGTTTCGCCATTTCGCTCAGCCTCGCAATTCTTGGACGAGTTCCTTGAAGACGCGCCCGCGCTGCTCGTAGTTTTCAAACTGGTCGTAGCTGGAGCAGGCCGGGGCGAGCAGAACCACATCGCCCGAACGCGCGGCGGCGGCGGCGGCGGCGACGGCCGCGTCCAGGGTTTTTGAGGAGTGGATGGGGACCACGCCGCGCAGTTGCGATTCGATTTTGGCCGCCGCCGCGCCGATGGTGTAGACGGCGCGCACGCGCTCGCGCAGCAGGGGAGCCAGCACGGTGTAGGGCGACCCCTTGTCCTTGCCGCCGAGGATGAGATGAATGCCAGAGGGGAAGGCGGCGACGGCCTTGGCGGTGGCGTCCACGTTGGTGGCCTTGGAGTCGTTGTAAAACTTGACGCCGTTGCGGGTGGCCACGTACTCCAGGCGATGCTCGACGGCTTTAAAGTTTTCGACGGCGCCGCGAATGGCCTCGGCCGGGACTCCAGCCAAGCGAGCGGCGACGACTGCGGCCAGCACATTCTCGAAGTTGTGCGCGCCCTTGAGAGGAATCCCGCTCAGGGGCATTATTTTTTCGATCGCCGCGTCCTCGGCGGAGCGATAAACCACGAAACCCTGCTCCAGCCAGGCTCCTTGCGGAACCGGGTGCTCGGCGGAGAACCAGTAAACCCTGGCGGCCGCGCGGCTGGCGGCGGCGACGCAGGGAGCGTTGTCGGCATTGAGCACCAGCCAATCCCCGGCGGTCTGGCGGGCAAAGACGCGCTCCTTGGCGGCGCAATAGTTTTCAAAGCTGCCATGACGGTCCAGGTGGTCGGGGGTAATGTTGAGAATGACGGCGATGGTGGGGTGAAACTCGTCGGTGGTTTCAAGCTGGAAGCTGGAGACCTCGATGACCGACCAGCTTTCCTCCGCGCTCTGGTCGATCAGCGCCACCACCGGCACGCCGATGTTGCCGCCGACCAGCGTGGGCAGGCCGGCAGCGGCAAGAATTTCGCCCAGTAGCGTGGTGGTGGTGGTTTTGCCGTTGGAGCCGGTGACGGCGATAGTCCGGCCTTTGAGAAAGCGCGCGGCCAGCTCCAGTTCGCCGATGACCGGCAGGCCGAAGCTCTTTACCTGGACCAGTTCGGGAGTGTCGAGCGGCACGCCGGGGCTGACCACGATCAGATCCTGGCGGCGAAAGGTCAACAGGCCGTGGCCGCCGGCCTCGACCATGACGCCCTCTTCGAGCAGCGTGGGAATCTCCTTGGAGAGTGCCTCGGCCGAGCGCGTGTCGGAGACCGTAACCAGTGCGCCGCGGCGGCGCAGAAACAACGCAGCCGCCAGACCGGATTTCCCCAGTCCAACAACCAGAACTTTCTTGCCTTTCAAATCCAGCATTTAGCGTAACCTCGGGCTGATGCCGTTCAGAGTGACGGGATTCGCGGCTTCTTCAATTGTGCACCGCGAGGGGCCGCGCGCGGAACCGGTTTAACGCAGTTTCAGGGTGGTGAGTGCAAACAGTGCAAACACTAAAGCGCCAATCCAGAAACGGGCGATGACCTTGGACTCCTGCCAGCCCAGTTGCTCGAAATGATGATGCAGGGGAGCCATCTTGAAGATACGCTTCCCATGGCGGAGCTTGTAGCTGCCCACCTGGAGAATGACGGAGACCGCTTCGAGGATGAAGATGCCGCCGATGAAGGGCAGCAGCAGCTCCTGACGGATGATGACCGCGACCGTGCCGATGGCCCCTCCCAGGGCCAGCGAACCGACATCGCCCATGAAGATCTCCGCCGGATGGGCGTTGTACCAGAGAAAGCCGATGGAGGCGCCCACCATGGAGCCGCAAAAGACGGTCAATTCGCCCACCAGGGGCATGCGCTGCAGCTCGAGGTAGTCGGCGAAGACTACGTGGCCGCTGACGTAGGTGAGCACGGCCAGGGCTCCGGCGGCGATGATGGTGCAGCCGATGGCCAGCCCGTCCAGTCCGTCGGTCAGGTTGACGGCATTGGAGGACAAGGCCAAAAACAGCGTGACAAAAATCACAAAGGGCAGAAAGGCCAGCAGGCCCAGGTGGGGGATGGAGCCAAGCCAGTGCCATTCGAGTTCGGGATGCCAGCTTTTGACAAAGGGCACCGACAATTGTGTGGAGAAGAGCTTGAACTGCTCCATGACCACCAGCGCAATTGCCACCGCGGCTCCGGCCAGCCCCTGGTAGAACAGCTTGGCGCGCGCCGTCAGGCCCAGGCTGCGCCGCTGGACGACTTTTATGTAGTCGTCGGCAAAACCGATGGCGCCAAATGCGAGGGTGGAAAAGACGGTGATCCAGACAAAGGGATTGGCGGGGTCGGACCAGAGCACCGTGGGCAGCAGAACGGCGATTCCAATGAGCACGCCGCCCATGGTCGGCGTGCCGGTCTTCTTCAGGTGCGACTGCGGCCCGTCGTCGCGAACGTACTGGCCGATCTGAAACTCGCGCAGCTTCTCAATGACCCAGGGGCCAATGAGCAGCGCAATCAGCAGCGCCGTCCCGGAGGCAAAGGCGGTGCGGAAGGTGAGATAGCGGAAGATGCGAAAAGGGTGAAAAAACGGAAAAAGCTTTTCGTAGAGCAGCCAGTAAAGCAAAGGGCCTCCAAAGCCGGTTCGAGGCGGGTTCCAGTTGATTTTACTAGGCCGTGACGCAAATGACAGTGGAATCGCGTGGATTCATCGGGTTCCGTATTACCGGCTTAGCGCCTCGATGGCTCGTTCGAGGTGAACGCCGCGCGAGCCTTTCACCAGAACAACGTCGCCGGGCTGCAAATTCTGCTTGAGCCAGCGTCCGGCGGCCTCGGCGTCGGGCAAAAACAGCGCGGCAACTCCTCCGGCGCAGGCAGCGGCAGCCAGGTGTTCGGCATTGCCCTGAACGCCGGCGACCAGGTCGAGGCCGGCCTCGGCGGCGGCGCGTCCGCAGGCGGTGTGCAGCGCGGGGCCGTGCTCGCCCATTTCGAGCATCTCGCCAGCCAGCAGAATACGGCGTCGAGCCGGGCGCGTGGCCAGGGTGCGGATCATCGAACGCAGCGCCTCGGGGTTCGAGTTGTAGCAGTCGTTCAGAATTGTTGCGCCATTGATTTCGATCACCTGGCCGCGCTTGTCGCCGGAGGTGAGCGATTGCAGCGCGGCGGCGGCGGCTTCCAGAGGGACTCCCGCTTCGAGAGCGACGGCCAGGCCGGCCAGGGCGTTCAACGCATTGTGAGCCCCCAGTAGTTGCAGCGTAAATTGGCCCTCGCGCTCTCCGGCGCGGAAGCGCACGTGCAATCCGGCCAGATCCTCAACCGCTTCGAGCAGTTGGGGGTCGGCGCAGGGGCCTGAGCCGAAGTAGACGACGCGGCCGAGGAAGTTGCGGCCAAACTGCGAGACGTAGGGGTCGTCGCAGTTGAGGAAGGCGACGCCGGTCGAGGGCAGCGCGTCCACCAGCTCGAATTTTGCGCGGGCGATGCCGTCCTGGCCGTCGGCGAAGTTCTCGATGTGCGCCGTGCCCACGTTGGTAACAACGCCCCAGTCGGGCGCGGCGATGCGGGCCAGCGCGGCGATCTCGCCGGGGTGGTTCATGCCCATTTCGACGACCGCGACCTCGTGCCCTGGCTCCAGGCGCAGCAGTTGCAGCGGCAGGCCGAAGCCGTTGTTGAGATTGCCCTCGGAGCGGAGCACGCTGAATTTTGCGCCCAGCGCGGCGGCAATCGCCTCCTTGGTGGTAGTCTTGCCGGCCGAGCCGGCGACGGCCACCACGCGCCTGCCCCACTGGCGGCGGACGTGCGCGGCCAGCGATTGCAGGGCGGCGAGCGGCTCCTCGGTGATCAGCAGCGGCGCGGCCAGCGCGGCGTCGGGCAGGGTGGCGACGCGGGCGCGCGAAACCACCGCGGCTACGGCTCCGCGTTGCAGTGCGGCGGCCACAAAATCATGGCCGTCGAGGCGTCCCCCACGCACCGCGAAGAAGAGTTCGCCGGGAGCGACGCTGCGCGAGTCGATCGAGTAGCCGGTCACCACCAGCGCGCCGGCGTTGGCCGCGCTGGCCGGCGCCTCCAGCACCGCGCCCGCGCCAATGGCCGCTTCTGCCAGTGTGAGCCTCATGCGGCTTCACCATAGCCCAGTTCGCGCAGGGCCGAAAGCGCGACCTCGGCGTCGTCGAAGAGAATCGCGGTGAAGCCGATAATCTGCTCCTTCTCGTGGCCCTTGCCGGCGAGGAGAACCACGTCGCCGGGGGCAGCCTCTTTGAGCGCCAGCCGGATGGCGGCGGCGCGGTCTGGTTCAATGGCGTAACGGACGCCGCTGGCCTTCAATCCGGGCTCGATCTCGGCCAGAATGGCCGCCGGCTCCTCGGAGCGGGGATTGTCGCTGGTGACCACCACAAAATCGCTGCCTTTGCCCGCGGCCAGGCCCATTTTAGGCCGCTTGGTACGGTCGCGGTCACCGCCGCAGCCGAAAATCGTTAGAACGCGACCGCCGGATGAGGCCGTCATCTGGCGGGCCAGAATCGTCAGGTTGCGCAGCGCGTCGTCGGTGTGGGCGTAGTCGACGATTACGGTGAAGGGCTGGCCGGCATCGACGGATTGGAAACGGCCGGGAACGGGCTGGAGCCGGGGAACGAATTCAACCAGATCGGCAAAGGGCACGCCGCGCGCGTGAGCCGCGGTGAGGGCCGCCAGCACGTTGAGAATGTTCACCTCGCCGGCGAGGTGCGAAGTGACCTTGGCCGCTCCGGCCGGAGTCTCGATCTCGATCACTGCGCCAGAAGGGGTGAGCGTGAAACTGGCCGCCCGCCAGTCGCCCAGGCCGATTCCGTAGGTCCGCACCTCAGCGCCAGCCTTGCGAGCTGCCTCGGCTAACTCGCCGCTGCGTGGGTCGTGCGCGTTGATGACGGCCACGCGGGGTGCCGGGTAAACCGTGCCATCGAAGAGGAGGCGCTTGGCGGCGAAATAATTCTCCATCGTCTGGTGATAGTCGAGGTGGTCGCGGGTGAGGTTGGTGAAAACGGCCACGTCAAAATTGATCCCCGACGCGCGGCCCTGGTCGAGCGCGTGGCTGGAGACCTCAGTCACCAACTCTGTGGCTCCCCGGCTGACGCCCTCGGCCATCAACTCAAAGAGGTCGCGCGATTCGGGGGTGGTGTGCGGCGAAGGGCGCACCTCGCCGGCCACATGGCACTCGATGGTGCCCACCAGCACAGCCTTGCGGGCGGCGGCGTTGAGCAGCTCTTCGATGAGGAAGGCGGTCGTGGTTTTGCCGTTGGTGCCGGTGATGCCGGTGGCCGCGAGCTTGCGCTCCGGGTGGCCAAAGAAGGCTGCCGAGGCCTGGGCCAGCGCGCGCCGGCCGTACTCGACCTCGAGAACCGGCAAGCCCGGCTCGAAGACCAGCAGGTGGTCGAACTTCGGCGCGGAGTCGGTGATAATGCCCAAAGCTCCGGCGGCAATGGCTTTTTCGACGTAGCGGTTGCCGTCGGTCGAGCCGCCCTTCATGGCCACAAAAACCGCTCCTGGCCGCACCTTGCGCGAATCGTACTCGACACCGGTCACCGGCCCGTCCGAGCCGCCTCCGGAGCCAACCGCCGCTACTTCCGCAATCAATTCAATCCAGTTCATCACGGGTTCCATTGTAGATTGCAGGGCCGTTTGGGGTGAGTGGCGCCACGCGGCTTCATCGCCCGCACTTGACCACAATCCTGGTTCCAGGCGCAACCATGCTCCCCGGAGCGGGAGCCTGTTCGCGCGCCGTGCCCGTGCCGGTGATTTGGACCTCAAAACCAGCGGCGGCGGCCTGCTCGATGACCTTGCGCACCGGCAGGCTGGTGAGCGAGGGGACGCGCAGGGTTTTTCCGTCGGCGACGATGACCGTGGTGGCCGTCCGCGGCGGCGCACTGGCCGGATTGGCTCCGGCGTTGGCGGCTGCGTTTACAGGCGGAGTGTGAGGGCTACCTTGCGGTTTCCCTGTGGCGGCGGGCTGGGGCGTGGCCACCGGCGGGGCTGGCGCGCCGCGCAGGGGATCGTCCGTGGGCAGGTCGTTGGCCGCTGCGTAAAGAGCGTTGATGTCGCCAGTCTGCTCGCCGTCGTCTTCCGTCACTTTGACGCTGGAGTTGTCTGCAGCGCGCGTCCGGCGCAGGTCAATGTCGTGCGGCACAGCGAGGTATTCCAGAACCTGCTGCGCCACCTCGGCAAAGACCGGCGCAGAGACACTGGCGCCGTAGTACGCGCCCTTGGGGTTGTCCATGATGACGGCCACGGCGATGACCGGATTGTTGACCGGGGCAATGCCGGCAAACGAGGCCACGTGCATCGTCTTCGAATAGCGATGCGTGGCCGGATCGATCTTCTGCGCCGTGCCGGTCTTGCCGCCCGAGCTGTAGCCGTTGAGCTGCGCCTGTTTGCCGGTGCCATAGAGCACCACTCCCTCCATCATCTTGCGCATCTGGGCCGCGGTCATGGTGGAGATGACGCGGTGCGCGCCGGGAGGCAGCGGGTCGGGCAGCTCGCCGCCTGGCTTGAAGGGCGACGCCTGCGGTGGGGCGGACTTTTGGTTTGGAGCAGTGGAATCCACCTGGCTGGGCATTAGTATACGCGGGGGCAGGTAGACGCCGCCGTTGGCAATGGTCGAAACCATCGAAACCATTTGCAGCGGCGTGACGCCCACCTCCTGCCCCATGGAGATTGAACCGATCGAAGACCCCCCCCATTTGTTGACCGGCTGCAGCAGACCACGGGTTTCGCCCGGCAGTTCGATGCCGCTGCGCTGACCGAAACCGAAGTTGCGGATGTACTGGTAGAAGTGGTCGGGGCCGACCTTCAGCGCCAGTTTGACAGCGGCCACGTCGCTCGAGTGCTCCAGCGCCTCATGCACGGTGATGACCCCGAAGTGGTCGCCCTTGTCGTCGTGAATGACGCGGCCCGCCAAGGTGATCGCGCCGCCCTGGCAGTCGATCTTGTCGTCGGGTGTGGTTACATGCTGATCGAGGGCCGTGGAATATGTCACCAGCTTGAAGACCGAACCCGGCTCGTAGACGTCGCTGACCGCGTGGTTGCGCAACAGCTCCGGCGTGGTGTGGCGGAAGTCGTTGGGATTGAAGGTGGGACGAACGGCCAGCGCCAGAATCTGGCCGGTGTGCACGTCTTGGATGACCACGGTGCCGTTGGCCGCCTGGGTGCGCTGCATGGCGTGGTCCAGCGCCCGCTCGGCCAAAAACTGAATGTTCTCATCGATGGTCAGCACCAGGTTCCGGCCCGGCTGCGGTTCCCGCTCGCTGGAGCCGAGCACTTGGCGGCGCGCGTCCAGGGCCGCGAACATGCGACCGGGAACGCCATGCAACTGGGGTTCGAACTTCTGCTCCAGGCCGCCCAGGCCGTTAGCATCCAGGCCCACATAGCCCAGCACCTGCGCGGCGATTTCGTTGCCCGGATAGAAGCGCTGAGGTTCCTGGCGGAAGTAGATTCCCTTGAGAGCCTGTGCCTTGATCAGTTCCTTGACGCTGGCCGACACGGTTTGACTGACACGGCGGGCAACCCAGATGAAGTCTTTTCCGGCGTTCAGACGGGCGGAGATTTGCTCCTCGGTGGTCTGGGCGTCGTTGGGGTCGGTGTGGACCACTGCGGCCAGGGCATGAGCTGCCGCCTGCTTGTCGCCAATCTCGCTGGGAACGGCGAAGATCGAATCCACCTGCACGGTCATGGCCAGCTCGTGCAGGTTGCGGTCATAGAGCACACCGCGGCGCGGATCCACTTCGAAAGCCCGCTGCTGCTGCTTTTCAGCGCGCTCGACGTACTCCTTGTGGCGCACCACCTGCAACCAGAAGAGGCGAAGGGCGATCAGAATCGCCCAGACCAGAAAGAACAGGCAGATGAGCCAGAAGCGCGCCAGCTTCAGGGGAATGGCGCGCGGCGCGGGGTTGCGGTTCCGGCTGGGTCGAAGATTTGCCTGCATGGAGGAATCGCTCCGGGGAGTGGCAGGACCAGCTTTTAGCGTTAGCTCTTAGCTTCTGGCTCTGAACTCAGAACTGTTAGCTTGCTCCCTGCCGGATTCAGCTTGTAAATTGCATTCTGGTCCCAATTTTACCATTGCCGGTGCAAGCCCATGGACTCCTTGCCCGCACTCCAAAGCTAGAAGCTAAAAGCTAGGAGCTAGCAGCTAGTGCTGCGACCGCATGAATTCGTAATTTCCCAGGTCCCAAAAACGGGACCTGGGGCACCCAAACTTTTGCGGCCGGCTTTCCAGACTACACGGTCACGATACTAGGAGCTAACAGCTAAAAGTTAAGAGCTAGTAACTAAAAACTCCTAGCTTCTCCGCTTATTGCGCTGCCAGCGCCGTCGGAGGCGAGACCTGCGCAAGAGCCGGGGCGGAAGCGTCGGGTCCGGCGCTGGGGTGAACCATCTGGCCCGGCGCGGGCTCGGCAAGACCCAGTTTGCGGGCCTCCATGTCAATCCGATCCGGCTGGGTAAGCTGCGCCTCCGACAGGCGCAACTGGCGGTTTTCCTCGCGCAACTGCTCGCAAACCTGTTTTTCCGACTCGATCCGGTAGCCGCTCTCGATGGCGCTGAAGTGCTGCAGCCCGTAGACCATGGTCAGAGTAAAAAGAATGGTGATCGCTGCCGAAAACAGGCGCATTTCGCGAGCCCGCACCGGATCGGGAGCTTTGACCAGGCGGCTGTTGTCAAAGCGCTTGGGAAAATAAAACTCTGGCGTCCGCACGCCCCGCCGCCGCAGCGTCTGCTGGGCCAACAGCCCAGCATTGCGCTCGTCCACGCGCGCGCTCCAGCTTCTGCCCGCTTCGTAATAAGTTGTTGTGCATGCCGCCATGGGTTCCTCCCTAGCTTCTAGCCGTTAGCTTCTAGCTGCTAGCCCGTTCTGCCCACCTGATAACTTCTTCATTCCGCCGAAAAGTTGCCGTTACTTCCTTGCAAATGCTCATGCCTACACTGCCAAGCTAGTAGCTGGAAGCTAGAGGCTAGTAGCTGTCTTCTCCGCCGCTCTCAGCTTCGCGCTGCGCGAGCGCGGATTGAGCTCGATCTCATCCTCACCGGCCGTGACCGGCTTCTTGGTAAGAATCTTCCAGATTCCCTGCCGCGCGCCTTCGCGCAGGCTGTCCTTGGCGATGCGATCTTCCAGCGAATGAAAGCTGATGACAACCAGTCTCGCGGAGGGCTTAAGCAATTTCGGCGCGGCCTCCAGCAGGGCTCGAATCTCATCCAACTCGCGATTCACATAAATGCGAAGAGCTTGAAAGGTTTTTGTCGCCGGATGAATGTGCCCTGGTTTCATTGGCCGGGCGGCTGGGGCAACAATGCGGGCTAACTGCCCCGTGGTTGTTACCGGCCGCCCGCGCACAATGGCTCTGGCGATTCTCCGCGACCCTCCTTCCTCTCCGTATTCGTAAATCAGGTCCGCCAGCTCTCGCTCGCTCGCCTCATTCACCACCTGTGCGGCGGTTGGCCCGGAGCGCGTGTCCATGCGCATATCCAACGGCCCATCCGCCATAAAACTGAAACCTCTCTCCGCCTCGTTCAGTTGCAGGCTGCTGACGCCAAAGTCAGCCAGCAATCCATCTACTGAGCCCGGCGGCAAATGCTGTGTAATCGAGCTGAAGGCCTCGCCGATCAGGGTTACCCTGGGGGCCTCGCCGCCCAACTCGCCGCAAACCCCGTTCAGTCTCTCTTTGGCCAGCGCCAGCGCCTGGGGATCGCGGTCAAAGCCGATCAGATGGCCCTGCGGCCCGAGTAGCCGGACGATGCCCGAAGAGTGCCCGCCCAGACCCAGCGTGCAGTCCACGATGGTTGACCCGGCTCGCACCCGGAGAAAATCGATCGCTTCTTGAAAAAGAACTGGCGCATGACGTTCCGTCGATCTCTTCATGCGCTCCCCCTGGGGGGCCATTCCGTTCAACTCCGCCGCTTGAGAGTCGCCGCCAGCGATAGGCGATCCTCAACCGTCAGGGCGTTGGTTGATACACTTTGCTCGATGACCTTGAGGTCGTGAACCTCCAGGTAATGCAGTTTTCCGAGCACGGCAACCTCGGCGTTCAGACTGGCCTTACCGCGCAGAATCTGCGGCAGCAAGACCCGGCCCTCTTTGTCCATCTCCACCTGCTGGCCGTAGTAGCTGGTCAGGTTCAGGTACTTCTCCACGGCGTCGTCCATGGTGCTGGATTCGGCCAGCAGCTCTTCCTGCTTCTCCCACTCCGGCAAGGGCCAGATCTCGGCCTTCTTGCCGTCGGTCGAGGTGATGTAGAACTGGGCAATCCCCGCTTCGTCCAGCAGTTCCTTGAACCCGGAGGGGAGCTTTAGCCGCCCCTTGGGGTCCACCTTCGCCGGATGATTTCCACGGAATGCCGCCATGCCCGCCTGCCCTTCGCGACCCGCTCCAGATTCGCCGCCGCGATTGTTCCCTTGTTGCTTGCCGCCGTTTACCTGTTGTCCTGGCTGGTTCCCTAGCCTCGTTGCCGCCAATTTTTGTGAGTAGTGGGAGGGGAATCGGCTAGACTTTTGTTGAAGGCTGCCGATTAACTCCACAACGAAACACTTTCGGCCACTTTTGGCCACTCACAAAACGATAGTATCCCCGATTTCCGCTCTAGCCAAGTGGAAAATCAGTTCGTTGTCAAAATGATGAGAAGCGCTGGTAAGAATTTCGACTAATAGACCGAAATGGAATTCGACCGCAATATGTAGTGTTGACTACTTTGATTCTGGCTCTGGACAGGAGCGGCAGCCTGTGGTAGTGAACAAAAAGCGAAAGTGAAAGAGAACTCGTCCGCTCCTGTTCGCCAAAATAGGCTTTATGCCTCCGGCTGACTGCCCTCTGGCTGACTACTAACCGGCTGACTGCCATCGGAGCGGTGAACGCACTTTCCGCGCTCCACCACTATCTTCAAAAGATAGAGGAAGACTAGCACGTTGGCCACGAGCAGGCCGGACCTCGTCCATGTCACGCGGTGCACCACCTTGATGATCTCCCAAGGCAGAAACGAGGCCGTGATGACCAGCGTCAGGTACTCGCCCCAGGCCTTTTCCAGATAGAGGCCGATTCCTTCGATTATTCCCACTCCCGCGTAGCAAAAGGCGGTCGCGCCAATGCGCAGCAGCAGCGGATCGTTGAGCAGGGAGGCCTCGTCGAGAATGAAGTTGACGAAGCGCGACTCGGGGTTGAAGCGCAGGTGGTCGGCCAGTTGGGCGAGCAGATCGACGGCGTCCTGATGCAGCAGATGCAGCGCGCCAACTCCGATGGCCGCAAACAGAAGCGACTGGAGCAGCTTGTAGGCCGCAATGAGCAGCAACCACCGGTTGTGCAGATGGTGCGGCTGAGCGGACTGGGGGGGAGCTTCATTCATGATTTTCGGGGGAAAATGTCACACTTCTACCTCGGCGCTTTCAATCTCCAAGTGCCACAGGGTTGATTGTAGCTGACCAGTGCTTCTTAAAGTTGAAGGCTCCTTCCGGTAGCCGTCGGCGATTGAAAATTACAGAAAAGCGCTACAGATCGGACCCGACTTCAAGCAAGCGCAGGAGAAGTTAAATGCGCTGGATAGCAATACGAAAGTCTCGAAGTGAAGTTATGATAACGGCGGAGTGAATAAGTGTAATGAGCCAGATGCTGTGTGCTCACTTCGAGCATATGTTAACAGCCCGTGGTGCAAGTCTGGACTCATTATCTGGATATTGCCTTGGTACCCACAACAACATCCAGAAAACGAAACGAATCATGACTTGCACACGGGCTGCTAGGTCTTATCATGGTGTCTCCTATCTGGCAGAACGCACCGGGAGTGCCAAGCCGGTGTAGTCGCTGTTCACCGTCCAAATCTGAGCGCTAGCGGCATCATTATCATGGAAATTGACGGTCCCCTCGGGGGTGCCAGGTTGAGAGTAGGCCGACACCCAAAAACAGGGGATATCAATCAACTCCGTTGCGCTATGAACAGCCAAGGGATTGCAGGTTGCTACATGAGATTTCCCCACATCAAACAATGTCGCCAATTCACTCCTCGTCGGCATACGCCAGTCTGAGTACCCGCCGCCGCGATAATTCTCGCAATACGACCGGCCATCTTCCCAACTAATGTTCGTACCGTTAGTTTTTGCCGCCCACATCAGGTTCGTACTCGTGTCCAGAACCGTCCCGTCACTATACGCGATAAACCGTCCATCCCTTCCGGTCTCCCTCGGTCGTTTCGCCGCCTCTTCCTTCGCTTGTCTATCTTTTCCCGCTATTTGTTCCGCTAACTCCTTGTCCGCCTTGAGCTTGTAGATTTCGTCCTGGGCGTCGCGGGCGTCGGCGGGTTGGGTGAGCAGGTACAGGTTCAGGCTGGCGATGGCATCGTCGTACTGGTTCGCGGCCTTCTGGGCGATGGCCAGCTTCTTGTATGCATTGGCCCACCAGGGAGCAACCAGCAAAGCTGCTTTGTACTGTTCAACAGCGCTCACAAAGCCGCTGTTTTCCGTTGCCCTCTCCATAAATGTCTGCGCCATAATATAGTGCTCCCGCGCCTGCTCGGGAATAACGGGCGGAGTCTTCATGGCCTGCGCCAGCTTGATGATCTGTTCGCGGGCGGCGTCGTTTGGATTGGCCTGAAGCTGCTGCAGCGTTTGCTGAAACTGCTGCTTGGCCTGCTGCTGTTCAATATCGCGCTGCAGGTCTTCAGCTTTCTGGGTGTTAACCCCAGGACGCACGGCCGCCATGTAGAGCGCAAGGTTGCGTTTGGCGCTGTCGTAGTCAACAGCCTTGGTGTATGCAGACGCGGCGTTGAAGTAGGCCTCGGCATACCAGGGGGCCTGCGCGGCTACCTGCTCAAATGCCTTGGCTGCGGCCTTGAAATCGTCCGCGGAGGCAGCAGCCTTCATCTGCGCCATGGCCTTGGAAAAATCAGCCCGTGCAGGCAGAGGAACCGCGGGCGCCGGCTTCAAAGTCACGGCCAACTCAATGATATGGTCGCGCAACGTGGCGTCTTCAGGATTGTTCTTGAAATCTTCCAGGTAGGTTGCAAGTTGTTTGCGGGCAGCCGCGTCGGTAGTCTGCTGGTGTGAAGGGACAGCGGGTTTAGCCGTCTGCGCTGGTGCCAGACAGGCGATTGCGCAGAACAGCGGAAGAAACATAAGTCCCAAAAGAATCATTCTTGCCTTCATGGTTTTATCTCTCCTTGGTTTAGCTTGTTCCGGTTGGGCGCGGGGGTGGGCCGCAAAGGCGTTTCCGGCTAGTGCGGCGCGGGGTGCATGGCGTTATGGACGGGAAACTCTTGGGCCAGATGCCGGGCCCGGTCCAGGTTCATATCGACATATGTGCTGTCAGGGGCCAGGCTTTTGGCCATTTCCATCTCCCTGACCTCGGTGGCAAAGTCTCCCCAGGCTTCAGAGAGCAGAGCGTTGCCGACCAGCTCCTCCACGGTTTTGACATCCTGCCCAGGGACTTTGAAGTTTGCCGTCATCTCGGTCAGGGCCAGGTTCCAACGGGCGATGACCGGGTTGCCGGGATCGAGTTGGCCGGCGCGTCTGGCGGAATCGCTGGCCGTGGCCGCATCGCCCATCATCAGGGCAGCCAGGCCGTGGTAGAGCGACTGCATGGCCCGATCCTTGTCTTCCTGCTCCTTCTGCTGGCGACCCTTCAGGATGTCCTGGGCCAGCAGCAGGCCGTTGCGCACCATGGGGTCGTTGGGGCTCTGCAACTGCGCCTGCCCGAAGTACGCGACGGCATCCATGGCGTCATTGACGCTGAAGGTGGGCCGCATGAGCGCCTCGTAGCCTTTGTTGTAGTTGGCGTTCTGGAAGGTGGCCGGATCGATCTGCGCGGGAAAGGCGCGTTCCTGGCCGCGAACGACATACGGGTCGAGGACAATGGGCTTGTCTGGATCCAGGCCCAGGCAGCGAAGATCGACCACGGAAGAGCCCTGTTCGCCCCACTGGCATTCCGGCTTCTTCGCCGCCGTCGTACCGGGCAAGACGGGTGAGTCGGGGGCATCCTTGAGGCCTCCGCTGGTGTCCCCCAGATCCTTGAGCCCAACGGCGCCTGCTCCATCGTCTTTGAGGCCAAACTCACCCTCGGCAATTTCTTTCATGTCGTGCAGGGCCTCCTGCTTTCTGCGCTCGAAGTCCGCCTGGCGCTGTTTGGCCGCTGCTTCGTCGCGCAGGCGCTGCTCTTCGATCTCCTGCTGGCGCTGCCGGCCGACTTCGAGCTGGTGCTGGCGTTCGGCTTCGGCTGCCGCCGCCGCGGCTGCGGCGGCGTTGGGGTTATAGTAGGGCTGGCTGGCCGCTCGATTTCCGCCTACGCTGCCCGGACAGCCCCCGTGGGGAACGAATACGTAACGACCGTTTATATAGCACTGCATTCCGCCCGTGGGCGTTCCGCTGCCTTGCGCCAACGCGGCTGGAGAATACACAACCACCGCCGCCAAGCCAAGAAGGAGAGCCACCAACAAAGACCGTCTCATGATTACCTCCATGCGCGGAAGTCGACGTTTCGCGCCTGCTACTTGTTGCCCTGATACGGGGTCACGCTGGTGGGCGTCAGACCCATGGCGTTGACGTTCGGGTCCTGCGCTGCAGTCGCAACGCTGCTGTCGAAGTGTAGAACCATTATTTTTTCACCGGCTTCATAGACCGTTCCATCACCATAGGGCCAGCCCCTCCCCTTGAGCGCTCGGCCCCGGTAGAGCAAAGCCACCGGAATCGTGACGGAAGCGCCGCCAGGCGTGTAGGTGACCGTCACGTATGCATTCGGCTGATTTTGATTCGAAACGCTTACGTCGTAGTGAACC
>Ga0326727_10016581_pt1 | contig 15515 bp, 14 predicted proteins | sample MB2enrmetagenome_FD_207643 | JGI IMG/M metagenome (GOLD analysis project Ga0326727, IMG submission 207643) | Lab enriched peat soil microbial communities from McLean, Ithaca, NY, United States - MB29MY | ecosystem: Environmental > Terrestrial > Soil > Wetlands > Peat | place: USA: New York... | reverse complement strand
GTCCACATGAACTGACACACCGCCGTATGGGGGCGGCAGACAGTCTACTAGGGTATACACCGAGAACGCCTCCCCACTCCTGGCCGCACGAGCTGCTGGGAGAGTTGATCCCAAATTCGATTTCATAGAAATACAGTCTCCCATACGCACCCACAAGCGGTAGCAAGTGCCAACCGTCGAAGAGCGGCACACAGCCTGAAGTGAGTTTGGGCAAGCATCACCCGAAGCGGCCAGGGTGGTCTCGGAGGCAGAAAGTTAGCTCTTCAGAGGGAGGCTAGCAAGGCGGGTTCTTCCACATCGTTGGCGGCAGGCACCCGGGCGGCTGTGCAACCTTGGCGGCAGAAGTTTTTCTCGAGAAACGAGCCAAGCGTAATCACATGGCCGACGCGACGATAATAAAGATGCATGCACACCTGTTGCTCCCAATAACGCGAACCAAGCAGGCCATGCAGCTCATACTCTGGCGGCTGCCACTCAGGAATATCGATCACGAGCGGAATACGACGGCTTCGGCAAAATCGCAGCAAGGCCCTCGTCGCCAGGAAACAAGGACCATAGCCAATAATAGCTCGCACATTGCCCAAATTCATGGCTGCCAAATGTCGAGTCATCCGCGCGGCGGTGCCCAGCCAGGTTCCGATGCGTGATAACAAGCCCGGGCTTCTTCGAGTTAGTCCGGGCGCCCTGTAGATAAATCCGTCATAGCGATAAAGACCATCCGGGCACGCATCCTGTGGACGCATGCGTGTTTGACCGGTGCTGATGAACGAAACCGTGTAGCCGCCGGCATGCAAAGCCCGGGCGATTCCCAGATTTGTCCGTGCGCCAGCGGACCCGTGCGGGAAATCAAACCCTCCCGCTATGAGGATTTCACGACCACCGTTGTTTGAGTCAGGTTCTAGCATAAACTGAGCTCACTGTCCCGAGAAGTTTCGCAACATTGCCCCCCAACAACTTTACCAGGGACCACATTTTTAGCCACAACTGCGCCAACAACGGCCCCTGCCCCTTCGCCAATCCGGCCCCCTGCAAAACGATCGCTCTAGCGCCGACAAAGACATTGTCTTCCGTCGCCGCTGGCGCGGTTCGCGCTGGACTGTTTCTGACGCACTGCCACGACGCTTAGTCCGCTCTGCCCAACCAACGTGGAGGCACCCCTCCCCATCCGCGATTTGCTTTAGCACGGCTGCCCGTGACGTGTCCCCAGTTTGCCACGCGGTCCCAGAAAGCAATAACGGCAATGGCCGCAAAGCCGAGGACATACGGGTAAACGGGCAGTGCAAAGCGCGGACCCTGAACGATTATGACCACATAAGTAGCTGTCCAGTACATTAGAAGCACGAAAACTGGCAACGCCAGTCGCCGACACAACCTATCGGTTGACAAGATACCCACGATCGCCAAGAAGAAGACGGGCGCCAGCAGAAGACACGCTGCTGGAATGCCAAAACTGCCGAACGCGAGCAGCGGTCGATGCCCCGTTGGCCAGAGACCGGTGTTCGCTCCCAAGTTTCCCAGCCAAAGGTCAGAGAATTTGTGAAGGCAGATGATCGCCGCACGTAGGGGGTTTGCCTTCATATAGCCGACTGCAACCTCCTTGAGGTAGCGGTCCCGTTCAACTTCAGACATGCCCTGGACAGCATCCCGCAGGTCGAATGGCAACTCCGGCCAGGCAGTTATACGATCGCTGGCGTACAGGCGTGCGTCATAGTTACCGGGGTAGTTGCCCATCCAGAATACTACACCCGAACCGGTTGAAACCGGCAAAACCTCACCGGTCACTTCGTAATTGCGTATTGTCCAGGGCGCTATTGCTACAGTCACGGTTACCAAGAAGGCCGCTGCGCAAGCCTTGCCCATGCGATAAGGACTGGCCAAAAGAATGCAGAGCACAATGGCGCCGGCAAAAGGCAGAAGCACAGCTTTGGTGAGCGTGGCACCAGCAAACACCAAGCCAATCAATAAGCCCATAGGCCAACGAGGCATTCTGAGAGTGAGTAGCAATAGCCAAATAAGCAAGGTTACAAGAAACAGTGCCAGCGTTTCGGTGAGTAGCGCGCCAATCATTCTCCAATAAAAAAGTGGGAATACAGCCGTGGCAACGGCCGCCGCAAAGCCCAAGCGGCTTTGGCGGGTGATGAGCGCGAAGGACAGCCCCACTAGGAGGACCGAGGTAGCAAAAAGACCGGCTTGCAGGACAAAGACGGCGACGGGCTGTTCCCCGGCGACGGCATACACTAAGGCGACAAAAGTTGGGTAGCCAGGTGCCCTGTAGGTGCTGGGAAACTTACCCTCCCTTACCATAGTTGTCGCGATTCGATGATAATCTATGTCATCGCCTTTGAAGGTAGCAGGTCCATCCGAGCGGTGCAGCCAAGCGCAGGCCAGGCCCAACAGAAGCGTGGTGGAAAGCAAGACCCAGAGTTTCTTGCTTTGGAGCAAAGCACCCGTTGGACCTTCGAGCGCAGCTGATCCGGTTTTATGAGCAGCGTGGGAGGCGGTGCACATTGGGGTTAAGTGTGGTTAGAGTTCAAACTCCACAGGTGTGTTGTAGTCGAGCGCTGTAGAGCCGCTTCCGGTTATGAGATGTTTCGATACAAGCGAAGAAGTCGGGCGTCGCGTCGGCGCGCCTCGCGTTGGCGTCGGCCAACCCGATGCACTGGCGTATGACTCGCGAACTCCCAAAAGCATGTTCGCCTTCCAGTATAGGCTGGATTAAGGAGTCAGATTGAGTTCCTCAGACAGATCGCAGCACCTTGGCGGGGTTGCCCACCATTACCGGCCCCGGCGGAACATCCTTGGTCACAACTGCCGCGGCGCCGATGATGGCATTGGCGCCGACCGTGACAGGGCCAATGATCACGGCATGAGCCCCCACCTCTACCCCATCCCGCAGAACCGGCGCGCCGCCCACCCCCCTCCTTATTTCCCAAGGTCACGCAGTGCCGGAGCGTGACATTCTTTCTAATCCTGGTGTTTGGATGGGTCAGGGCTTGAGGAGATTCCGATACACCTGGACAAGGGCCTGGTATTGATCATCGGGACGGTGTCCGACCAGTGCCTGTCGGTGAGCTGGCAGGTCTTCGAGCACCGCACAGACAGCGCGTTCAAAATCTGCCTGGTCACGCGAACGAAAAACAATCGACTCTTTCGGACGATATGCCACATCACTGGGAACTACCGGCACGCCGAATGCCAAAGCCTCGCGAACGGCGACGGCATCCCCATCCTGCGCGGTCGGGCGCAGGTAAACCGTGCTCTTTCCGAAGATTTTGGTGAAATGGTCGGCCCCTTCAGTGACAAACAGCACATTCTGCTGCAGCTCCAAATCCGCGACCAGCTTTCGCAAGTAGGCCATACGCTCGGGACTGCGATCAGCACCAGGATTTAGGACCACGAGGCCGGCCTTCGGGTACAAAAGCATCAAACGGCTCATCAGTGTTATGGCCATGTCGAAGCCTGGCGCATCCAGCCCATTGACCATATAGCAATGGAAACCATAGACCGAAAGGACCGGGGAGTGCATTCGTAGAAAGATTTCGATGGCTTCCGGGAGTCCGGGGCTTCCATCAAGAAACGGGGGGATGAAAGCGTGTATGATGTTGATCCGGTCCCCGGGAAGGCCGACGGCCAGCAATTGGTCCCGCACCCGCGGGCTCACGGCGATCGGGCGAAAGTTGGATCGGGCAAACAGCACCTTCATGGCTATTCTATCGAGCAAGCGGGCTTTGGGCCACCGCTCACAAATCATTTGGTCATGAAAGGTGAAAACGACGCCGCGAGACCGGTAGCTCATGGCCAAGGCTGGTAGAGCAAAGCCTAAGACCCCATGCGCATGGAAGACGTCGGCTCGCACAAACGGCGCTTCCCGGAAAAGCCATTGGTAGTTAGCATAGTAACGTGGGGCGCAAACCCTCACCCCAGGGCGCGGAGGCACCACCTGTCGCGTCGTGCAGACCGTGGACAAAACACCATCCGCGGCCAAGCGCCGGTGCAACCGGTCCACATGAACTGACACACCGCCGTATGGGGGCGGCAGACAGTCTACTAGGGTATACACCGAGAACGCCTCCCCACTCCTGGCCGCACGAGCTGCTGGGAGAGTTGATCCCAAATTCGATTTCATAACAATACAATCTCCCCTACGCATCCACAAGTGGTAGCAAGGGTCAACCGCTGGGGAGCGGTACACAGCCTGGCTAGTGAATTTGGGCATCCATCACCCGAAGCGGCCAGGATGGTCTCCGAGGCGGGAAGTTAGTTCTATCGAGGGCAGGCTGCGCTGCTGCAGCAACAACGCACATCATGCACCAGAAAAGGCAAAGGCGTTGCACCTCAAGAAACTGTGCCTCAGCCAGGCAATACGCCAGAAGAACCAGCCCAAAGCGCGGCGCGACACAGTTGGTGAAGAGCAACCTCCAGATCAGACGCCCCAGAAAGGTTGCCATCAATCCCAAGCCCACGAGCCCAGAATCCAGGAGCAAGGCCAGGAACATGTTGTGAGTAGAGCGAAAATCTCCGCCCTCGCTTAATCCGAGCGTAACTCCAGAACCTTCCCAGCCGTAGCCAAAGATCATGTCAAGGGACGAATCCGAGAATACAGACAGGGCTTGTTGCCAAAAGATCGTGCGACCATCTCCGGTGTTGAGAGACTGTTCCTGGAAGCGAGCAATCCATACCGATGCGAACGGCGTAAAGATAGCCACACAGGCCACTCCTGCGGCGAGCAGCGCAAAAGCGAGCAATGCCGAGGGCCGGCAGCGCACGACGAAAGCAAATACTATGGCAGCAGCGAGAATCGCCACTACCAGACTGCGCGACCCCTGGATGCCTAGGCCCATAAACACAACCAGGCACGACCCCAACATAAGATACTGGAGAAGGCGCGAAATGGCAAGGCGCTTTTCGGCAAGAGCGCCCAGAGCACAGGCTACGGCCACGCCGCCAATATAGCTAAAGTAGTTTTGATCTCTGCCCTCGACCTGATAGCGGGACGCGGAGTCCGCATCCAGCACGGCTGAGGCTTGGTCCTTGAACGCGGACCCCAGGCTTACCACAGCCATGGTTACGCCCAGCAGCCAGAGCGCGAAAATGACTTCATTAAGCTGCTCTCTGGATTGGATGGTGGAGAAGCCCGTCAAGGCAATGGCAGCGCATACGTAAAGCTCGTCGCGGTAACTCGAACTCCTCAGTTGGTGTGTCACCATGCCGAGAATCAAGATGACAAAGAGCGCAGCCGGTTGCCAGGCATAGGTAGAAATGTTTCTGCGCCGGCGAGCTGCCTGCACCATGACGGACAGCAACATTAGGAAGGCGCAGCTAGGTCCGTTTAATCGGTATAGCGGGCCATTCAGGTCCGTCGCGCTTGACGGAATTCCATAAAGTAACAGCAAGGCAACAATGGCCATGTGGGGTGATTTCACGGTAGCCAAGGCGGCCAGGACCGCAACCCCGCCCCCTAGCAGCACAGATACAGAGCCATGGTATGACCCGGCGAGGGACCCTAAGCCCACTGCCGCTATGGGTAGCAGCAGCCATCTCGAATCCGGCGCCACTATGAGCTGTACCCGCCACGGCAGTGCCTCATTAAGAGCATGAGGTTCAACAGGCATGTTGAACTGTGGATTCTTGCCGTTTCTCATACTCGTTCCCGGCGCCTCGGGTTGGGATGTGGTTGCCACTGAAATGGTTTCTCTCATTCTGCTCGTCGGAGACACGAGAAATCCGAACAAAAAGGAATTTTGCGGCCAGCTGTGTGCATCTTATCGGCAATCAGGGTATCCTAGACTTTGTTGGCTGACAATCATGTTGCTCAAAAATCAGCGGCATCCGTCTACTAAAGCAGCCAGGCGACGCTCACAAGCACGGATCGTCTCTCCTTCACCGAGTCTCATGCAAACATGCTGCCAAAGACGGAAACACCTCTGTCGGGGTTCATGATCACTTGAGCCCCTGATTGTCATAAACAATATCAGCGGAAACCTTCAGCGAAGGCCGTCATTTACGCCCCACCACAACGCCGCCATTTCCAAGTTGAGCGAGCGTGCTGTAGAAACCAGCCTAGCCACGCGAGCTTATAAATAGGCGCTTTCGTGTATCCAGACATCGTAAGACGTGTCTTCTGGGCTGCACGAAGCAGGTTTTTAGCTACAGTCGGAGCTGCGAACTTGCCACGAGCGGCGTCCCAGCACAGTTGCCCAATGATCTCTCCGTTTGCTCGGAAGTTTGAGATAACCGCAGCCGCGGTCATTCCTGGAACGCTTGCCACGTGCCCCACGTCCCTTCCCAAGCAATAGCCAATCTCTTCGTAGAGCCAGCGATAGCCATACTCAGGAGGCATCTCTTGCTGGTCGGTGGCAAAGTCGACCAGAACCGAAGGGACACCGAGTCTCGCTCCTTCCAAACAAGACGTCCCCATAGCGAAACATATATCTGCATTACGAAGAATGAGGTTACTCAGGTTTGCACCGATAACATTTTCGCAGACCTCCAACTTTCCAGCGACGGTCAAGCCAAGCAGACTCCAGAACTTAGATGCTGAATCGGTGACCACAGTCCAATGAACATCACGATCGCACCCAAAGTCCTGTAGTAGCCGCCTTAGGGGCTTCACCTTCCACAGAACCGCACGGCCAATATAAAAACAGGAGATCGGGCCACCACCGAGGTAACGCATTTTTCGTGGCAGCGACGCAGCCTCAATAGGAAGCGGCACAACACTGGCATCGGGCCATTTCCGTCGCGTTAGAAGTTGCATGTTCTCCACGCCGGTCTCATCCATAAACACAACTCCAGAGGACTCCATGAGATAGGTGGCATGGCGTTGTCGAGCAAGGGGAAGCCATCTGCTGCGTTTTATCCAACCCCTGACGAATGGTATGTCCGGGCTGAGGTAACCATTTAGCCAGTAGGGTGGAAAAACATCCCAAATCAGGAGACGCCTCGTTCGCTGTTCTAGCAACTGAGCAATAATGCTGGGCTGAGTGTTCAGGGCAACGAGTATACACCCTTTCGGAAGAAATGTATCGAGCTTTTTCTGCTTGGCAGATTGGTGCACTTGCATGCAGGGGAGATCTGATTTGCGCAGCTCTTCACTTACAAACTCACCGGCTGAGTCAAATACAACACATTGAACGCCAAGAGCGTGTAACTCCCGAGCCATACGGACCACCAAAACCTGCATCCCGCCAATGCCTTTTTCTGTGTTGAACAGGGCAACCGCTGGCGGATCACTGGGCATAGAGATAAGTGCAATCCGGCGAGCGCCTTGACGGCCTATTCCCAAGCGTCGTATTGCGTTGACGGCGAGCGCAGTGAAGGGCGGATGACTAATCTGAGAGCCTCTGGATCGCACGAACGAACGCCCGCAGGCCGATGGATAAATCCAGAAATGTCCATTATGCCTGGCACCAACTAGCTAGGGCGCCGCGACATCCCAAGGAGCGCAAAGCGTGCGGCGAACCGGGAAATGCGGTGCTCCGGACCAAGGCGTGCCGTCAAGCGGACCAAGCACAGATACGTAGCCGCCAGAAGGAGCAAGCCGCCGCCGACCGCCGTGACCTGAGGAGGGAACAAGTTGGCTATGGCAAAGGCCGCGATGACTGCAGCGGCGGACTGAAAGAGAAGCCGCCGCACTGAGCTAGACCACCGAAACCCGCTCAGCCAGCCCGCTACCCAGCGCATTCCGACGACATACACACCGTAAAGGAGCGCGAAGGCGACCGCGACTCCGGGAACCTGCCACCAGCGCAAGCCAAGCCAGGTCAGCAGCAGCAACAGCGCCCCGAATAGCGTCTCGGTGGCGGCGAACGTGCTCGAGGCGCCCTTGGCCAGTTGGATAAACCCCAGCGGCCACGAGAGCACCTTGCCGAAGATTCCGAGCACAAACCACGGCAATAGTTCGCCTGCCTCCAGAAACTTCGCGGTGTAGAATAGCCGGATGGCCCACGGCGCGAACACCAGCGTGGCCAGCAAGCCGGGAAGCGCCAGCAGAATCCCCACCTCCGTTTGTTCGTTGACCAGGCGGTTGACCTCCGAGTTGTCTTTGGCCACCGCAGTCAGGCGGGGATAGAAGTCCGTGCCCATGGCCTGAAGGATGAACCCGGCAAAGACACCCGAGATACCCCAAGCCGCCTGGTAAATCCCATTGGCCTCAGTGCCAAAGTCCCGCACAATCCAAGCGCGGGTCGCCAAGCCGACACCCGCCACCAGCACCCCGCTCCACATGAACGCCACGCCCAGCGACACCAGTCGCCCGGACTCACGAAAGGATTCACGCCAAGTGGTTGTCACAACGACCAGCGGAACACGGCGCGCGATCCACCAGGAGAACCCGAAATTGACCGCGCCCACGATAATGAGCACCGGCACAATGCCCCGCTCGCCCAGCCACGCATACAGGCCGACACTGATCACGGTGCTGCCAACGGCGGACAGCACTTGGAGCCGTGCCAGGTCGCCAATGCGGCGGCACCCCTGAACCAAGGCCATTTGCCCGGCCGAAATGCTGGTCAAGAGCAGCGTGGCACCCAGCAGGGCAATGGGGACGGCGCGCTCGGGAGTGCCGAATGTCCAGACGCTGAGGGGCCAGGCCAACACAACCGCGAGCAGCCAACCCAACAACCCGGTCACCCAGCAGGCACGCCGCAGCACCTTGACCGTCCGGGCAACGCGTTCGGGATTGCCACTGCCGTGTGCCTCGGCGACCTCGCGGACGGCACTTTGACCAATGCCCAGTCCACTCACCGTGCCAATGAGACCGGTGGCGGATTGGTAAAGGCCCACGAGACCAACCCCCGAGGGTCCCAAGAGAACCGCGACCAGTTTTGTTTGAACCATTCCGATCAGAAGCCTAGCCCCCTGCGCTCCGCCAATGATCGAGGAAGACTTGACGATGTCGCCATACGACTTTGGACGTGTTGCTCCCGCAACGGGGGCAACTATTTCAGGGGCGGTGGTTGCTGTTTCCGACGTGTTCACACGATGTGCGTACGATAGATCAAGAGCAGGCTCGTCGTATTTAGAAGGCCGAGCTGAGTCTCTTGGTTCGTTCTATCGCGAAGAGGGAATGGGGTTCGATTTGTGGCTAGTTAGCAGGGCATCGGCGACAGATTCTGCTTGTTCCATTGTCAAGTGGGGGCCGATGGGCATGCTCAAGACGGAGCTGGCTAGCTCTTCAGCCAACGGCAGGTTCCACGGCTCAGAAGTCGGAGGTCTGAGGTCAGCATACGCGCCGGAGAGGTGCGGGGGCACGGGGTAGTGGATCAGGGTACCGATACCCATCGCCGTCAACTGCTGCCGCAACCGGTCGCGCTGCGGGTGGCGGATCACGAACAAGTGCCAGACGGGCTCCGCCCAGGCGGGGACGTGAGGCAAGACAAGGCCAGAGGTCGGAGGTCGGAGGAGAAAGGACAGCGGTCGCAAGGCTTCCAAGTAAAACCCAGCGATTTTGCCGCGGCGCACGTTCCAAGCGTCCAAGTGGCGCAATTTGACGCGGAGGAAAGCGGCTTGGAGTTCGTCCAGACGTGAGTTGACCCCCTTCAGTTCGTTGTAGTAGCGCTTCTTCGAGCCGTAGTTTCTAAGCAGCCGGACGCGGTCCGCCAGCTCCAGGTCGTTGGTGGTAACAGCCCCGCCATCGCCGAAAGCGCCCAAATTCTTTGTCGGGTAGAAACTGTGCCCCGCGGCATCTCCCAACCCGCCAGCCTTGCGGCCCTTGTAGCCGGCACCTTGAGCTTGCGCCGCGTCTTCAATGACTTTAAGGAGGTGGCTCCGGGCGATTTCCATGATTGGGTCCATGTCGGCGGCCTGTCCGTACAAGTGGACCGGCAGGATGGCTCGCGTGCGCGGAGTGATGGCGGCCTCGATCCCAGCGGGATCAATGTTGAAGGTGCGAATGTCTGGTTCAACTGGAACGGGCGTTGCGCCGGCATAAGACACCGCCAGCCAGGTGGCAATATAGGTGTTCGAAGGAACAACCACCTCGTCGCCTGGTCCGATGCCGTAGGCCCGCAGAATCAGGTGCAGGGCATCAAGGCAGTTGCCGACGCCCACACAGTAGCGGGTGTCGCAGTATTCCGCGTATTCGCGCTCGAACGCCTCGACCTCCTTGCCCAGAATGTACCAGGCGGAGCGCATGAACCGCTGGTAGGCGTCATCCAGTTCGGCCTTCAACTCCTCGTAGGGAGCGGCAAAATCGTTAAATGGAACCTTCACTTGGGGCGTCCGGATTCGGCGCGGGCCTTGAGATACTCATTGTAATCCCGGAAATAATCGTTGGCGTCGTAAGGCGTGGACGCCAGGCCCAGGCAGACTGAACCCGAGGAAAAGTTATCCATCTCGCGCCAGAACATCGGAGGGATGTGCAAACCGTGGTAGGAGCGATTGAGGTGGATGCGCTGCTGCTCCTTGCCGTCGTAGAGGACGACGTCGAAGCTGCCCGACATGGCGATCAGGAACTGGTGGCAGGTTTTGAGTGCGTGGCCGCCGCGGTCGGCTCCGCCGGGGACATCGTAGAGGTAAAAAACCCGTTTGATTTCGAAGGGGACATGGCGCCCACCCTCGACAAACGTGAGATTACCACGGGGGTCGGCAATTTTGGGAAGACTGATCAATTTGCAGAGTTCAACTGACATAAGGCATTTCCTCAACGGTTTGATCCGGTTTGATTTTGTAGGGTTTTCCGCAGGCGCAGAGAGCCGCTGTTCCGTTGGGGAAATCAAGCTTGGCGCCGCAACTACAAATCCAAGCGAGGAATCGAGCTGGGTTTCCCACGACCAACGCGTGATTGGGGACATTCCGGCTGACGACGGAGCCTGCGCCGACCATCGCCCATCGGCCAACGCATAAACCTGGAAGGATGGTGGCATTGGCACCTATACTGCATCCCTGCTGCAGCCGCGTGGTCGGGTACTCGGCGGGGTGCTGACGGCTGCGCGGCCGGAGGTCGTTGGTGAAGGCCGCGCATGGGCCGACGAAAACATCGTCTTCGAGGATCAGACCGTCCCACAGATAGACTCCGCATTTGAGGGTTACCCGGTTGCCGATCCGCACTCCACCCTCGACAAAGGTATGGTCGCAGATGTTGCAGCCCTTGCCGATGACAGCGCCCTTGACCACGTGCGCAAATGCCCAGACCCGAGTGCAATCTCCGATAGAAGCTCCCTCGTCCACTAGTGCCTGAGGATGCGCGAAGTAACGCGGTTCGAGCTTTCTCATTTTTCTGCAAGGCGGTTGTGATCAGGCCACGCAGCAAGCCCCCGCCTTTCGTTATTTACAGAGTTTACCGCAAAACCGATGCCTCACTAATCAAACACCGCAGCTGGGAACCAGAAAGTTGATAAGCCAAGGCAGAAATCGCAATGTCAATGGTTGAGCGCCTTGTCAAAATGATTTGGGGGCCTACCCACGCCGCGTTCCATTAGCCGAGTCCACGCTTCCTTAACGAACTGTCCATCGCTGCGGGGATCCTGGAGACGATCCATCGTGAGGACGGACCGCTATTTGGCCATCGCCTCATGCGCCTTGTTGTACTGCTTTGCTTTGGCCAGAAGTGGGCCGAGAAATCGCTGGCGAAATAGTCCGACACGCGGAGCGTATTCGGTTCCAGCAACCTTTTTCTCGGCTTCATCGAGGCTGGCTTGCAAATGTCCCAACTCTGCCTTGCTATAAATGTCCTCCCACAGTTCCTGGTCCCCAGCAATCTGTCTAAAATCCACGGGCCTTAAGATCTTCTCAAACCATAGCTTTTCCGCCCGGTCAAGCACCTTCCCAATGTCTTCGCCTGCGGCACCATACGTTTTTCGGCAATACTCGTCCACGACAGCATTGACGTCCACGTTAGGATTCCACGTTATGCGGAAGTACAAGTACTGATTCAGAAGGTTCTGAAATCCGCACGTCAGGTCGTTTTCATAGAATGAGCCCACGATGTCGTCTTTTACCGAGCGAAAAAACCGCCCTAAAGCACGAGTTTCCAATTGCGGTATTCCGGGCAGACGTGACGGTTGGAAGACTTCACGGCAATTGTAGGTCCAAAGAACCACTTTGCTACCGGAATATCCCTTCCATCGGCGGATCAATTCAAGCTGTCTATTTCCAATGGTCCCATCGCGCGCGGATCCACATCCCTCGGTCGCCACGCCGATCAAGATGTTGCTAGGCAATTCTACTGTCTTCGGCAGCTCAACGTATGGAGTGTAAGCCAGACATGTCAGGTATTTTCCAGGGTGATTCTTTTCAAGGCGTCGTCCGATATTGGCGACGTAGCCCCACACCAGCTCGCTCCATTTGCTCTTGTCACTCCACATCTTCTGGCAGAGAGGGCAGTGGCAGCCGCGCATCCCATCCTCCGGCAATAAAGAGAAGTAGTCGTTGTTAGCGATTTCCCCTCGCCACCTGACAAGGCCATATTTAGACGCGGGCTCTCCCGAGAAGAATCCCTCAACTTCACGAAACATCTCATCCAAAACCTCCGGGTTCGAATAACACAAGTGACCAGTACCGGCGCCCTTGCGCACGTTATCACGCGTTCCGTCGGCCTTGAGGGCAAACCAATTGGGATGCGTCTTCCCGAACCGTTGAGCCCAAGTGTGATACGAGGGCATATGATTTAAGGGAATGACCAATGTAGAGCTCCGGTTCCGAAGCCCCCAATAGGTGGAATCTTTATCACTGATGCCCATCTCTAAATAGTCGCTCAAATCAAACTGGACTCCGTGGTAGCGTGGGCCCAGCCGAAAAACCTCTCGATAAATTAACCAAGGTTCCTCACGGACATCAATGTTATTGACCTTGAGCTCTTGAACGAGTGGTACGATCTCTCCTTGGGCTCCTGGAAAGTACCATCGCACACCGCCGATTGTCTCCAAGAAATAGTAAACGCCAAACACCGTGGCACACTCAGGGGTGCCTTCCTGTGTCCACCGTCCTTGGTCGGCATAAGTCCGCACATCGAAGCGTTTGTCGTCACGGCCAGCAATTGCGACCGCATTACCGATCCGCTTCACAAAGAATCCATCACGTTTCAGTGCTTCCACTCCGATGCCGAACTGACGTGTGAGTTGAGAGTCTCCAACCAGGATTCTCGTTCCTGACGGTGGCGGATTACTGGTGATAATGAAAGATCCTCCCGTAACACGATCAAGGTACGCCTTGAGTTCTTCTGCAGCGAAACGGGCTGGCAGGCCTGCATCCGGCGTGACGACTATAACTGCCCGGGCTACACCCTTTTCGGCCAGGACCAGAGGGGATGCGGGATCTTGGGTGCCCTTGGAACCCGCTGTTGTCAAGGCTTCGGCCCGCCGCTCGCTGGGCGGGTACGGTGGTTCCATCACATTCTGGGGCTCAGAGGCCAGCAGAGCTGGGCATGCTCCCAGGGCTAGGGACCATGATGACTTAAGGCGGAGGCGCATTATCGAGTGTTGAGGAACTGTTGAGCGGGGCGATGCGTCGGTCTAGCTGCACTGATCCGATACCAATCTAAAGCCATCTGGAGGCCCTGTCGGATGCGGTGCGTTGGGAGGTAGTTAAGAGCCTTCTGCGCCTTGGTCGGTGGTCGGCGAACGCTTTTGTGTGTGGTACATCAGAATGCAGGAACCGCGGGCAAATCCACACAGAACCGGAGGACAGAGGACGGAGGACGGACTACGGACCACACGCTGAAATGCTGAAAAGCTGACACGCTGAAAAGCTGACACGCTGAAAAACTGAAACAGGCGACTGAGTTCTGGACGCGCCTACGATCCCATGCCGCGGCGCGGAGAGCAGTTCGGAAGACAAGGTGTCGGTTTATTCCTGGAAGAGTTCGCGCAGCGTCGTCAGCATAGTCTTCGCCGTGGCTGGATCGAGTTCGCTCAAATCTCGAATCGGAGCACTACCACTCCCAGTCCTTGGGATCCCAATCGTGAGGGGTCTCGCGGAAGGCCGCCAGGTCCGCCTGGTCGCGTTCCAGTTCGTGGTCGGCAACGACTGCGAGGGCCTCCGCCCAGCCCTGCCGCGGCTGGCGGCGCAGGGGCCGAATCACCAGCGCGTCCCGCTCCGCTGACACGTCCACGTCCTCCCCCAGCGGACATTGCTTGAGCAGCGCAGGATCAATCGGCACCAGGCAGGTCCCCGCAATCGAGATGGTCTTTGTAGTCATAACCTGATCATGCCCCAGTCAGCCCCTCGACGCAATTGCTGGGGGCAAAGGCGCAGCAATTCTCATTATGGCTCTGGCAATGCCCGCCGGGTGAGGGCACCCGGCCTACACCCCCACAAAACCGCCCTCTTGTAGGCCGGGTGCCCTCACCCGGCGTCCCCATCCAGCCCATAATGAGAATTGCTGGCAAAGAGGCCAAAAGCGGGGAGGGGTGTTCGAGGCTGAAATGAGCAAATCAAAAGCTGAAAGGCTGAAACGGACAGCAGAGGACGGAGGACGGAGGACGGTGCGTCGGTGCGCCGGTGCGCCGGAGGACGGAGGACGGAGGACGGATGACGGACTGCGAGACCATGAGGCCATGAGACTTTGAGCCAAAGCAGACATTGGGAAAGCAGACAACAGAGGCCGGAGGCCAGGGCTCAGCCCCAAGCGCCGAGAAATTCGAGGCGGTTAATCATGTCCTCGGCGCTAAGAGCATTGAGCAAGCGTAAAAGGCGGCGCATCTGCTCACCCACGGAGTAACGTTGCTGTACCGCAAGAATAATGCCGGAATGCGTTTGGCCGGCTTGCATCCATTCGGAATGAATCCTGCAGAAATCGCGTCGGTTGAAGCTGTAGAGCACGCGGTTTTGCCCGGTGGCCCATCTGAGCTGGTCTGGGTCGAGCCGCCCGACCATTCCCGAGGGCGCCGCGGCAACGGCGTCCACGCCGCGTATCTGAAGAGCTTTGAGCAGGTCGGCGTCGCTCGTGTCCTCGTCGAAATAGAGGCGGAGGGTCATCCCCGGGCCGGCGAGGACGGATGGCGCGCAAGGTGCTCGCGCTCGAGCCGGTCAGACTCGGCCTGTTCCTCGGCCATGTCGCGGTCCATGATTTCTTTGTTCGCGTAGTAGAATGCCAAGGCGGCGTGGACCTGACCCAGGGAGAGGTGCCCGATGCGCGCAACAATTTGCTCGGACTCCAGCCCGGACTGGTGCCAGCGAACAATGGTGCGCACGGCTATACCCGTGCCGGCAATGTGCGGGGTGCCGCCCTTGATGCCGGGCGTGCGGGTAATCAGGGCGCCAATGTCAATGTCGGCTATGTCCATGCTCATAGCGGAAGTATCTTCTCAAAACCCGAATTTGCAAGGCGCAAAGCGGAAAGTGTCAATTTCTAATGAGGTGGGGCCTCAGAACCAATTAACCGCGGATGGCGCAGATTCACGCAGATAATGAGACCACAGGACCACGAGACCACACGCTGAAATGCTGGTGCGCTCGGAGAAGACGTGCGTAAGCGAGGGTGAAAGTCCCTCAAGTCTGGAAGTCAGGCTTCCAGAGTTCAGAACGAAAGTGATGAATGGAAAAGTCTAACCAACTGCCCAAGACCGAGGGTTGCT
>Ga0326727_10016580_pt1 | contig 15515 bp, 14 predicted proteins | sample MB2enrmetagenome_FD_207643 | JGI IMG/M metagenome (GOLD analysis project Ga0326727, IMG submission 207643) | Lab enriched peat soil microbial communities from McLean, Ithaca, NY, United States - MB29MY | ecosystem: Environmental > Terrestrial > Soil > Wetlands > Peat | place: USA: New York... | reverse complement strand
GATCGTTTTGGAAGAGTTCCCACACTCACCCTCACCATTGCCTGTTATTCCCTGTTTACTTTTCTGGGCGCGGTGGCCACCAATGTCTGGATGTTGGGCGCGTTTCGTCTGCTGGCGGGGATCGGCATCGGCGGCGAATGGACCTTGGGCAGCACTTTCATCGCCGAGGAGCTTCCCGAGGACCGGCGCGTTCTGGCGGGGGGCATCAACAACAGCGGCTACTATCTGGGATTGTTCCTCGCGGCCATCGTGAATTACACCGTGGGAACGCGATGGGGATGGCGGGCGGTTTTCGCTGTGGGAGGGGCGCCGATTCTGCTCGCCGGCTTCGTGCGCTACGGGGTTTCCGAAACGAAGCGTTGGACCAACCGCGTCCAGGAAATTGGCCACGCGCAGGCTCTGAGCCGCCCGCTCCGCCAGCTCTTCTCTGCCGATTACCGCGTGCGGACGTGGCTGAACATGGCTTATCTGCAAGTTTCCATCATCGGACTTTGGGCGGGGTCGGTCTACGCGCCGACGGCGGTGGTGCAATTGGCGGCGCGCGCGGGACTGAGCGCGGCGGAAGGAAGCCGTCTGGCATCGTGGGGAGCCATGGTTTTAGCCGTGGCAACGATCGCGGGCTGTTTGCTGGCGCCGGTGCTGGCCGAGCGCATGGGCAGGCGCGCCACCCTGGCGGCCTACTTCGCCCTGATGTTTGTTTCCATCCTCGGCGCATTTGGCGGAGCGTTTTATCTCCGCGAACACGCCCTTTTCTGGTTTATCCTCAGCCTGTTCTTCCTGGGACTGGGCGGGGGGAGCTTTGGACTTTATACCTTCTGGCTGCCCGAGCAATACCCCACCGAGTGCCGGGCGACGGCCTTCGGATTCATCGCCTCCATCGGGCGGTTCGGAGGCGCGGCCGTAACCTCGCTAGTAGGTTTGGGCGTGGGGCATTTCCAATCGCTGGGAATTCCTGTGGCCCTGACTTCGCTGGCATTCCTCCTGGGATTAATTTTGGTTCCGTGGGGCGTGGAGACACGGGGAAAGCCGCTGCCACACTGAGAGCACCCCGGAGAGGATTCATGCTGGTTTGCAGGGGAAATTGGGGATAACATGGTCGGCGTGAGCGAACCCGAATCACTGGTCATTGCGAACTTGCTGGAGCGGTACCGGTCCGGAGCGCTGCGGCCGGCCGAGGTGATCGACGCCATTTATGAGCGCATCGGCGACGGCGGTGATCGCGTCTGGATCAACCTGGTGGCACCCGATGATGCGCTGAGGCGCGTGAATGAACTGGAGGTCCAATCGCCGGACCTTCCTCTCTACGGCGTGCCCTTCGCGCTCAAGGACAACATCGACGTCATCGGCTTGTCGACCACCGCGGGGTGCCCGGAGTTCACTTACGATCCGCCGCGCACGGCGCCGGTGGTGCAGCGCCTGCTCGATGCCGGAGCCATCCTGATCGGCAAGACCAACATGGACCAGTTCGCCACGGGTTTGACGGGGGTACGCTCTCCCTACGGGGTGCCGCGCAACCCGTTTGACGAACGGTATATCCCGGGCGGATCGAGTTCGGGTTCGGCGGTGGCGGTGGCCACGGGGCTGGCCAGCTTCGCCCTGGGCACGGATACGGCGGGTTCGGGCCGGGTGCCGGCGGCGTTATGCAATGTGGTGGGATTCAAGCCCACGCGCGGCTTGTTGAGCAACCGGGGAACGGTGCCCGCCTGCCGCTCGCTCGACTGCGTTTCCGTGCTGGCCTTGACCTGCGCGGACGCGGCGGTCGTGGCCAAGGTGACGGCGGCTTTCGATCCCGAAGACCCGTTCAGCCGGCACGCTCCCCAATCCGCCTTGGCGGTGGAAACGGCGTCGAGCTTCCGCTTCGGCATTCCCCTGGAAGAGCAAATGCAGTTTTTCGGAAACGCCGAAGCCGCCAAGCTGTTTGATCGCGCCCGGCAGGACCTGGAAGCCTTGGGCGGCGTCGTCTTCAGCATCGACTTCGAGCCTTTTTGCGAAGCTGCCGCGCTGCTCTATGACGGCCCCTGGGTGGCGGAGCGCTGGGCGGCGCTGGGGGAATTCGTAACCGCGCATCCGGAGGCTGTCCATCCCGTCACGCGCGGCATCCTGGAAGGGTCAACAAAGTACTCCGCGGTCGACGCCTTTCGGGCGGCTTACAAGCTGGCGTCTCTGCAACGCCAGGTGGAGTCCACGTGGAAGGTGATTGATGTTCTCCTTCTTCCCACCACGGGCACCACCTATACTGTGGCGGAAATCGAAGCGGACCCCCTCGCCCTCAATTCCAATTTGGGGTATTACACCAACTTCGCAAACCTGCTGGATTGTTGCGGCGTGGCCGTGCCGCATGGATTCACCGAAGGCGGGCTGCCTTTTGGCGTTTCCCTGATCGCTCCGGCCTGGCGCGACGGCCTGGCCCTTTCCCTTGCCGAGCGCTTGCATCGCGCCACGGGTAATCAGTTGGGGGCGACGAACGCCCGCGTGTCCGTGCGGGGGCGCGATCCGGACCTCGTGCCTTTGGCGGTGGTGGGAGCGCACTTACGCGGGCAGCCGCTGAATGCCGAATTGCAATCCCTGGGCGCGCGCTTCGTCCGCGTCTGCCGCACCTCCGAAGACTATCGCCTCTACACGCTGGGAACTGCCCCGCCCAAACCGGGGCTGGCGCGCGTGCCCAATAACGGCGCGGCCATCGAAGTGGAAGTCTGGGAAATTCCCGTGGAAGCCTTCGGCCGGTTCACGCAATCGGTGCCCCACCCGCTGGCCATTGGCAATGTCGAACTGCAAAACGGCGAAACCGTGAAGGGATTTGTGTGCGAGCCCATCGCCGTGGTAAGCGCGCAGGACATTACACGCTTTGGCGGCTGGCGGGCATTTCTGGCGAGCCAGGAAGAACCGGCGTCCGACTGAGACCCTGCGGCAGGTACCCGTAAGCCCGCGCCCGGGTCTTCACCGGGCTGATGAGACCTGCGGCGGCGCAGCGGCGGGGAAAAGACGCCGGAGAGTTTGCTCGACTTCCTGGGGTTTGAATCCAAAAGGTCCCGGCTGGCTCTTGTAAGCGACGCGGCCCTCGCGGTCGATCACGTAGAGCCGGTCCGGCCACGCCGTGTAAGCCTCTTCCGTGGAGTTCTTGAGATCGTCAATGACGGCGGGGATGCGCAACGCCAACTTGGTGGCGCAAGTCCCCTCCACGGCACAACGCTCGGCGAGAGTAGTGGGGCTTGCCACCGAAATCTTTTCTCTCCGGTTATCTTCGTCTTGCCAGGCATCGACAGGGTGCGCTTCCAGGATATAAACCACATAAAAGGCAGCGCGGTCTTTGTACTGTGCGTAGAGTTGGTTGAGCGCGGGAACCTCCCGGCGAAAGGGCGGTCAGGTGTAACTCCCGAAAATCAGCACGACCGGTTTTTGCCCGCGGAAGGAGGCAAGCGAAACGGACGATTGAGTGTCTGCGGCGGGCAGGTTAAAGCCCGGAGCCGGGTCGCCTACCTTCAGGCCCCCGGCACGCGCCGCGAACCAGAGTGGCTTGAAGGGAACAAGCATCATCAGCGGGCCGGGAACGTGGCGCATTACTTCCCCGAACAACACGGGCCGATGCATCACGGCGAACAATCCGGCCGAAAGCGCCAGGTAAACAGCGGCGAAAACTGCGGCGAATTTGCGGAATTTACGCATCGAACCCTCTCCCGGATTGAGTCACAGGGTCAGTGCCCCACTTCCCCAACGATGCAAGAACGCTTACAGGTCCAGCGGCGCAAGCAAGTCCTCGACGTTCCCTTCATCCACGAGCAAGTTCAACCAATCGTCGCGTAAACTTTCCATCTCGTCGAAAGCGCGAAACAAGCGCATCTTGGCGGCCGCATACATTTCCTTGGAATCCAGCGCGCGGCCGTGGGCCTGCCGCCAGGTCTCCAGCGCGCGTTCAGAAATAAACACCCGCAGGATGAAAGGCGGCCTTTGATCGGGCGTGACGACGAAAATGTAATCGCTGCCCGCGCCCTGCCCCTCCGGGCGTTTTACCAACCGGCTGCTCGCGAAGAAGTACTGATACACCGTGCCGGTTTCCGCTGCGTAAATTTTGTAACGACGCGCCATAGGAATTCAGAAGGCAGTAAGCAGAAGGCAGTAAGCAGTAAGCATAGGGCAATGGACGCAAGATAGGTCACAATCCTGGATGAGCGGAAGAAAGCCGCTGAAGATCCGTGAAATCTGCCTACTGATTACGGCCTACTAACGCCTGGCCACTGCCTACTGCTTTTTGCTTCCTGCTTTCTGTTTTCTGCCTCCTGCCTACTGCCTTCTGCCTACTGGCCTCCTGCCTACTGCCTCCCGGCCCTTCCCGCCGTGGCGACTCCTTCCTGCGGATTGACCACGAGATGATCAATCGGCCCGCCCAGGCGGATCTCTGTGAAGCGGGCAGGAGGGGCGAGATCATCATCGCGCTCGAGCCAGCGGCGGCGCAAGCGCCGCAAATCAGCGCGCACATTCAGGTTCAGCGCCCCGGCCCAGGCGTAAGCGCCGCTGCATTGCAGGCTCGCGCCGCTCAGGTCGAACGTCGTGGTTCTCAGGATGAAGCGGCGACCGCGAACCTCCACATTCAGCGTTGCCGGAAGGGCCGTCACCGGGCCGCGCGCCGGATCGAGTTTCCCCCAATGCGCCTGCTGCGCCAAAGTCCCGAGGGGATCGAAATCCCCAAAGGAAATGTCCCTCACCCGCAACTCCATTTGACCGGTCAGGTTTTCCGCCAGGTCTTCGCGCGCCAAGCCGCGCGTCTGGAAGTTCCCGCTCGCGTTCACAGAGCCGCGCAGGTCACGCGCCGGGCCGGGGAGGTGGGCCGTCAAGGACTGCACGGAGACGCCCGCAAGCGATGCCTTGGCGGAAAGAAGTGGTGGCGAGAGGGTGAAATCCACGGCGCCTGCTGCCTCGCCGCGGCCGCCATCGGTGCGGAACTTCGCCGCGGTCATCCGAATCGTCCGTCCGGCGATTTCAAAAGTTCCCTGAAAATCTTTCAACGTCACGCCACGATAGCTCAAGGCCGGGGTGGCAAATCGCCCATCGGCATTCAAGCTGCCAAATATTTGTGAGGCCGCCACGCGCTGCGCCGCGAAGGAGGCCAGTCCCGGCAGGCGCTCCACCAGGGGCAGCGGCCGGCGCAGGCCCAGCACATCGAACCAAAGCGCGCCCTGCTCCAGCCTCAGGCTGTTTGCCTGGAGGTCAAACTTCCAGGGATTGATCCGCGCGCCACGATGCGCCAGCTTGGCGTTGAAAACACTTGTCCCCAAAACCGCGACTACCGGGTCCGCAGTGATTTGGTCGCCGTTGATCTGCAAGCTCGCGCGCGGAAGGTTGAGCGGTTCCGTCAGCCCGGGGATTAACAGACGCGCAGCGCGAATTTCCGCGCGCGCGGTCAGCACCGGGCGCGCCAGCGGCCAGGCAGAGCCGGCCAAATGTATGGAGGTGGTGGCGGAGCCCGTGGCGTCAAACTCCTGAAAAGCGCGAATGCCCAGCCCACGCCCGAATGCCACCGCCGCGTGCAGTGGGATGCCTCTGGCCGCAAGCTGCACATCATACCGAGGTCCGGGTTTCGTGCGATCAATCGCGCCCATCGCCGACAGCGTAACGCGGGGCGCCAGGGTGATTTGCGTCGGCGACAGAACCGCCCCGCGATTGTTGATGCGCAGCGCAATCTCGGATAGGGGGAAGGATCCGGAAGGTGTCTCCAGGCTCACCTGCCGCGCGCCCACATAACCGCCGTACCGCCGCTCCTTCCAGGTCCCCTGGATGGCCAGCATCGCATCAATCCTGCCCTTCAAGTTCCAGGAACTGGGGTTCGGCCACAAACGGCGGATGACCGCCAGCACATCTTCCAGCCGCGAGCGCTCCAGCGACATCACCAGGTCCAGTTGCGGGGCGGATTGCAGGTTGTCCACCGCACCGGAAACGTGCAAGTGTGAATCCGCGAAAGAAGCGTCCAGGCTTTCCACCAGAACGCGCTCACGTCCCCGCACCAGCCGGCCGCGAAAGCGGATGGTCCACGGCATGGGATCAGACGGCGGCAGTTCCTCCCATCGATGGAGTTGCGTCAGGTGGGTTTCACCCTCCACGGTAATGTCGGGCAAGGATCCGGTCAGGCGGACGTCTGTATCCATCACGCCGTAAACCTGGGGATTTTGGCCGGTGATGACGGGAATCCAGTCATAAAGCAACGCGCCCCGGGTACGCACCTGGGCGTCGATGGGACCGCGCAAATCAGCTCCCGGCGTCCAGGTGCCACTGGCCTCGACGGGACCGGGTGTGGGAATCGTAAGGTCTGAGCGCACGGGGCTGGCGGTAACCTGGAACTGTACGCGCCGCTGCGCGGGATTAACCTGCAAGCGCGCCCGGACGTCCGTGAGGGCAAAAGGCTTTTTGTTGGGGCCGACTTGAAAGTTGATGCGGGCGTCATCCACCGCCAAGTCCAGTTGCTCCGCCGCCGGGGAAGGAGTTCCCCCCGCCGCCGCAACGCTGGGCGTGGTCACACCACTTTGCAGCAACAGCCTTTCCACGTTCCACTCCCCGCGGGAGTTCATGACAATGTTGAAGCTGGGATGGTCCAGATACAGGTGGGCAAAATCCATGCGCGAGCGCCAGAGGCTGTGCCAGCGCAGTTCGCAATCAATACGATCGACGCGGGCAAAGGGCTCCGGGCCGAAATCCGGATCCTCTTCAACCTCCGCGTCTTCGATGGAGAATCCGGGGCGGGGCACCAGATGGAATGACAAGGCGCCGAACTTAACCGGCCGGTGCAGCGTTTGCTCCAGCCCGGCCCGGAGGCGGCGGCGATAGCGTTCGGCGCTGAAGTAGGAAGGAACAATCCACGCCGCCAATCCCAGAAGCAGCAGGGCGATCGTAATATTGCGAGCGCGTCGGCGGTTGCGGGAAAGCATCAGCGTACAAAATTGAAACTGCGCCGCCAGCGGGTCTTGGTCGGGAAATGGATAATCAGGTCCACGACCTGCGAAATGCGGTCGCTGAGAGTGTTATGATTGATCTCATCGCGGTCCGTCACAAAAGACCAGTAGATTAACACGGGGCGGCCAATCACCTCGCTGCGGTCAACGAAACCCCAAAAGCGGCTGTCCCAGCTCTGCTCGCGGTTGTCCCCCATCATAAAATATTTTCCCGGCGGCACAACGATCTCACCGTTCTGAACCACGCTGGCCAACTGCGCGTCCCAGGAGGGTGAGGAGCCGAAAAGGTAGTCGCCATCCGGCCGCGGAAAGTCGTCCTCGGGGTGAAGCTGGTTGGCATCGTCGGGGTCAAGGCGAACGAACGGCTCATTCTGGAGCTTCCCATTCACAAAGACCTGCCGGTGGAAGATTCGAACATGGTCGCCGGGAACGCCAATGACGCGCTTCACGAAGTGCTCGCCGGGTTGCTGCTGCGTGTCGGTGGGCGTGAATTTGAACACCACCACGTCGCCGCGGCGCAAATCACGGTAAGGCAGGAGGTGCGCCAGCAGTCCACCCTGCGGGGCGAAAATGTATTTGTTCACCAGCAGGTGGTCGCCGATCAGCAGCGTATCCTCCATGGAGCCGGTGGGAATCTTGAAGGCCTGGAGAACGAAAGTGGTGCCGAAGATGGCCAGGATGACGGTGACGACCAGGGACTCAAAGGTGTCGCGCGTCGACGATTTCTTGTTCATTTCATCCATGCGTTTCGGTCTTCCCCGCCAGCTTTTCCAGAATCAGCCGCGCCGCTTCCTGCTCCGCGGTCTTCTTGCTGCCGCCGCGCCCGCGGGCAATTAGATTGTCGCCTGCCTGAGCCTCCACCGTAAAGGTCTTTTGATGCTCAGGGCCGGATTCCTCCACCACCCGATATTCGGCCGGAGGAGTTCGCTCCGCCTGCAGATGCTCCTGAAGGGCCGATTTGTAATCGATGGAGAACAGTTCGTCGGCCGCGGCGCCCAGGTCCTGGGGCACGATGAAGTGGGCAATGAAATCGCGCGCCGCCTCGATGCCCCCGTCACGATACAGCGCAGCCACCACCGCCTCCAGCGCATTCACCAGCAGCGCAGGTTTTTCGCGCCCGCCGGTTTTCTCCTCCCCCCGCCCCAGGCGCAGATGCTGGCCCAGGTTCAAGCCCCTGGCCACGGAGTACAAGTGCGGCGCCGCCACCAGATGCGCGCGCGCCCGCGTCAGTTTGCCCTCCTCCCAATCCGGAAAGGCATCCGCCAGCAGCACGCTGACCACAAAGGTCAGCACGGCGTCGCCCAGGAACTCCATTTGCTCATTGTCCCGCGGCCGATCGGCCGACTCCTGCGCAAACGAAGAGTGGGTGAGAGCTTCCAGCAGGAATTGCAGGTTACGAAATTGGTAGCCGACCGTGCTCTGAAACCGATCGGGGTCATTTTCCGCCATGCTTTTGGGGGGCCGATTCCTCTCGTCGCGGGCGAGGCGATGCTCCAGTTTTACCGGGCGCTCAAACGGGGCACCGCCCCTGACCAGGAAACCAAGCTTCTGTCTTTCTAGGGATGGGCAGGAGCCCCAGGCTGTGCCTGCGCCGCCTTCAACCTCTGGATGGCATCATCGGCGTATTGTTGCACCACCGTACCCTTGCCGAGCTCGCTGGCTTTGGTGAAAGCGGCAATGGCGTCATCGGTCTTGCCTTGCAACCGGCAGGCTTCACCCATCCGATAGTAGGCACTCGGATCGGGGTGGTCGACGCCGGTTACCGCCAGCCGGTATTCCTTTTCCGCCTTGGCCAGTTCATCCTTATCCAGCCCCTCCAAGCCTTCCTGCGCGCGCTGCAGATGGACCAACCCCAGGTCCGCGTGGACGTCGGCGATGTAAATGGCTTTGCGTTTGGCAAAATCCGCGTCCGACTCGGTGGCCGGCTTCTTGAGGTCGTTGACGGCCAGGATAGCCTGCTGCGCGTAGGTCTCAGCTTTGGTGAGTTGAGTATCCTCATCCGGCCCGTGCAGCTTGATGAACTGCGGCGTGGGGATGGCGTAAGCCACCAGCAATAGGCTCATGAGGTTGTCTTTTTTCAGCGCCAGGCTCTTTTCGGCAGTCTCCACAAGGTTGGCGACGTCGCCCTTCATCTGATAAGCATTGGCTTCAAACGCGTAGACAAAGGTGAGAATTTCGCTGTGGGGGTGCTTTTGCACAAAAGCTTCCGCCGCCGCGACAGCCTTGTCCGGGTCGAGTTCGGTTTGCAGCGCCTTGAAATCGGCGCTCTCATCCTCCGGGACCACCATCCCGCCACTGGCCATGGCCGCCGCTTTGGCGGCCGCCGCCTTTTCCTTGGGACCGGCGGCGGTCACGGCTTTGATCACCTCATCCGTCGCCTTGGCTTTGCGCAATCTTTTCTCGGTGTCGGCGTCCATCTCAAACGCCACGCCGCGCGCGTCGAGGTCTTTTATGAGCTGGGCAGCCCCTTCTTTCTTGAGTTCGTTGGTGACTTCCTTCTCGGTCATGGGCGCCGGCGAGGGCGTTTTTCCCATAGTCGGGGCGCCTGCCAATTGAGCAAAAAGGGTGCTCGCCAGAAGCAACGCTGGCCCCAGTAGAATTACGGATTTAATTTTCATGTCTTTCTCTCGCTCTCCTCATTATTAGGTTCAATTCGCTCGTGCGGATTGAATTCATGAGCGTACAAGATTAAGGATGCGGCTGTCAATCAAAGCCCTTTCGATCGGGCCATCGGCTCATCGGGCCATTTTGGAATACCTATTAGTGATTTGCGGCTGGTGATTGGTGATTTGCGATTTTCGAAGCCGGCAAATTCGTTCATCTCTTCATTCGCAACCCCCTCCCGGCGTTGACCGCACCACCAAAAAATGATAAGGGTCATATCTTCCTTATTTGAGGACGGAGGCAAGCATGGCCTTTGATCTCCAGCCCACATTACATGGCGAGCTCCTCCGACTTCGCCCGCTTCGGCCCGAGGATTTTCCTGAGCTTTACGCCGTAGCTTCCGATCCGCTCATCTGGGAACAACATCCGGCCAAAGACCGTTGCCAGGAAGAGGTTTTCAAGGCGTTTTTCCGCGAGGCCCTGGAATCGGGGGGAGCGTTGATCGCCATTGACTGCAAAGATGGGCGGGTTATCGGATCGTCGCGATTTCACGGATACTACCCGGAAAAAAGCGAGATCGAAATCGGTTGGACGTTCTTGGCCAGGTCACACTGGGGCGGCGCCTACAACGGGGAAATGAAACAGCTCATGCTCCGGCACGCCTTCCAATTCGTGAACCGCGTTATCTTTTTTGTGGGTACGCAGAATCTCCGCTCGCAAAAGGCCGTGGAAAAAATAGGCGGAATGTGTACGGGAACAAGGCGCGACGCGGCGGGCCGGGAAAGTTACGTCTACCAAATCACGGCCCCAGCCAAAGCCGAATCTTAAACTGCTGTTTCGGATTGTCATCAGGAAGGGCACCCGCAATGAAACTTTATGTGCTTGTTTTGATGGTCGTTCTGCCAACCAGCGTGGCGATGGGACAGGGCTTGGAATGTGACTTTCACGAATACAAGCCGCTGGACGGATTGAAGGCCGCGGCGGTGGCGGGAGAATTGCAGGTGACCTGGCAGGGCGAGCGCGACCAGCAGTTGCGCGCCGTCTTCGCCGTGGTGAATCGCCAGCCCCTGGTGCGGGAACTCGCCGTGCGCAAAGGTTCGGATGGCTGGACGGTGCTGGCGCGCAATCTCTCGCCGGAGTTTGAGGTGGTCAGCGGGCGGCGGCGCCTTTCCGAGCAGCAAGCCGCGCCCCTCCGCGCCCTGGGAATCGCCCTGACGCCCGACGTCGTCGAAAGGGAGAAGTGGAATGCCTTTTGGGATGCGCCGCTGGAAGTTCCGGGCGCTCCCGGAGCCAGTCTCGACTTGCCCCGCACGGCGCAGGAAATCCGCCGGGCTACGGCCAGTTACGACGCAAAGAGTTGCCGGGTGAAAACCGATGGCGCGCGCCTGGAGATCACCTTCCCCGGCCTCTCGATGGGCATTTTTGCGGGCGACTTGCGCTTTTCGGTTTATCGCGGAACCAACCTGCTGCGCCAGGAGGCCATCGCCAAGACCGACGAGCCTTCCGTGGCGTACAAATACAATGCCGGCTTGAAGGGGTTCGCCATTAAAACTTCGCCGCGCGTGGTCTGGCAGGACGTGGCGCGCACCTGGCAGCAGTACGAGTTCGGCGGCAGCGCGAACCACGAGCCGGTGGCCCTGCGCGCGCGCAATCGGCTGGTGATCGTGGAAACTGCGGGCGGCTCACTCGCCATTTTTCCCCCTTCCCACAAATTCTTTTTCGCGCGGGAAATCGAGCTGAACCTCGGCTACGTCTGGTATCGCAAGGATGACGGCCAGACGTTCTCCGCCGGCGTTCGGCAGGCCGAGCGCGAAGAGGAGTATCGGCCGTTCGGAGTTTCGGACGCCGAGTGGCAGCGCCGCGCCTCGGAATCGCGTCACAATCTGGGAAATTTTGCCCTTTACAACGCTCCCCCGGGAACCTGGCAGCGGATGGCGGTTTATTATTACCTGAGCCCGGAGGATAGCCGCACCACGCAGGGCAAAGTTCTGGCCTTCACCCACAATGACACCTTCAAACCCCTGCCGGGCTACCAGGTTGCCGTCAGCCACTTTCATACGCGCTTCACCGAAATGGAGGAGGACGCGGGAACCCTGGATCTCCAGCCCGGCTTTGTGCCGGTATTCCGCGGGCTGGGAATCAACATCGCGATGATGTCCGATTTCCACGGCGACGGGCACACGGATGATCCCGGCCCCATTCGCTTCCGGGAGCAGCGTGACTACTTCGAAGGCTGCCGCCGATTTTCCGATCGCACCTTCCTGCTCATGCCCGGCGAGGAGCCACAAAAAAGCCTGGGCGGGCATTACACGTTCGTATTCCCCAAGCCTGTCTACTGGAGCCGGGTGCGGAAATCCGGCCAGCCTTACACGGAGCAGGATCCCCAGTACGGCAAGGTCTACCACGCGGGTTCTGCCGCGGACCAATTGCAATTGCTGAAAGACGAGCAGGGTTTGATGTGGCAGGCGCACCCGCGAACCAAAGGCTCCTCCGGTTATCCCGATGCGGTGCGGGATTGGGAACACTTCAAGAGCGACCGGTTCCTGGGTGGTTCCTACCAATCGCTGCCGGTGGATTTATCCGAGCCGCGAATCTGCGAGAAACGCTGCCTCGGCGTTTTGGACGATATGAACAACTGGGCCGGCCCCAAATACATGATCGCCGAGGGTGACACGTATTTGAAATATCCCGACGACGAGACCTATCCGCATTTGATTGTGAATTACATCAAGCTCGCCCACCTTCCGGGCTTCGACGAGGACTGGAACCCGATCCTCCGCGCCATGCGCGCCGGCGATTTCTATCTGAGCACTGGCGAAGTCCTCCTGCGCAATTACGCCATCGAGGGCGCCGGGGCAAAGAGGACTTTCACGGCCGAGGCGGAATGGACCTTCCCCCTGGAATTTGTGGAGTTGGTCTGGGGCGACGGCGCCACCGTGAACCGGAGGATCATCTCGGCAACGGATCTCCCGCCCTTTGGCGCCCACCGCTTTACCATTCCCTTTGAAACCACCGGAAAGAAGTGGGTGCGTTTTGCCATCTGGGATTCGGCCGGCAACGGCGCCCTCACGCAGCCTGTCCACCTGCGGTAAGCTGGGAAGATTATTTTTTATGCCCTCTGCTATTTCGCACGCCATAGTGGCAACGGCGATCGGTAAGGTCGTCAAGCCGAAGCAAGTCCCGTGGTGGTATTGGGCCCTCGGCGCGGCGGTGTCTGCCGCACCTGATCTCGACGTCATTGGTTTTCATTTCGGAGTACGTTACGGAGACTTCTTGGGGCACCGGGGATTTACCCATTCCCTCTTTTTCGCTGCCCTTTTGGCAGGCCTCGTAACCATTGCCTTGGTGGGTCAGAGTCAGATTTCTCGCTGGCGTCTCTTTTTGTACTTATTTTTAGCCACGGCATCCCACGGCATCCTTGATGCGATGACGAACGGTGGCTTGGGCGTGGCGTTTTTCTCCCCGTTCACAAATGCACGCTACTTTTTCCCTTTTCATCCCATCAAAGTCTCACCCATCGGAGTGGGCCGGTTCTTTTCCGCAAGAGGGTTAGCGGTTATTCAGAGCGAAGCGCAATGGTTGTGGGTTCCCTCCGCGGCTGTTTTTGCCGTCGCGACCCTTGTCCGTCGCGCTATAAGTTCTGGACCCGGGCACCGACAGACTTGAAGAGCTTCCCCTTGCCTCGATCCGCTGCCTCCGCAGCCTTCCCTGACACCATTTCCCCTTGAAACCATTTCCCCCCCGTGTTAGTCAACTGGCCAGCACTTGACCGGGCCGGCGATTGTTTTGGTGGTGGCCTGAGGGAAAAGGAAAACCTCTACCGGATAAGCAACGGCCGAAGCCCATCGGGTTGAGATGCTCGCGTAACCGCTACAAACCGGCATCCGCGCATTCTTCAGCTCAAGCTCCCTTTGGGTCCGCTCCCAGCAAGGAATTTCTTTCAGATGCAGGTCACAGTCGGTCGCGACCACGCGAAGATATCTGAGATACATCCGTCCATCTTGTGCCTTGCTGATCCGCAACTCGTTGAAGGGCGAATCTTCAACCTTCATGCCCAGGATCTTTGGTTGAAAGGCCGAATCCTGGAAAATCTTCTTCCCGGTTGTGACATCGTAGACCACAAAGGGCAGTCCTCCATCCGTGCCGTCAGGAGCATTTATGAAAACTAGGTTCCCCTTGGCACCTTGGAAATACCCGCCTTCCTCCACGGCCCGTTGCCCGACGGCAGCATCCCGGGTACATTCCGGAACCGCTCCTCGCTTGGCCGGGGCAATCGCAATCGCGTCCCCCTTTGCTCCCTCGCCATATTCTTTGACCATAAACGTCGGGTAAGCAAAACAGGACAACTTAACTCGTACGTTTACTCCGAAGTAATACGGTGATGGGCCGAGGTCCACGACCTTCTTTTGCAGTGGCGGGTCGAATCGGTCCGCCGACTTTGTTTGCGGGGTGGCAGTCGGACTAAGAGCTAGGGAAAAACCTACGGATGCGAGAGCAAGGAGAATGCCCGAGGCCTTGATCATTACTCGTTGACACCTATCCTTTCTATTCCGCCACGAGGTTCGTCGCGGCACGCAACGACTCAAAGGTCCGAAAACCGGGGACAGTCCACCCGTTATACTTGTTTTTCGGAACCGCAGCAGGCTGCCAGGATGAATTATTTAGGACCTCGGGTTTCTTTTGTCGGCAACCAGTTTGCGGGGGCGGCCTCCTTTTTGAGGGGCCAGGTGACGGTGCGTGGTCTGTTCGAGCGAGCGAATGAACTCCTCGGACCCCAACGGACGCCCGGTGCGCGTACAGCGTCGCAGGGCTGCCCGATCCGTCTCGCTTTCGCCCGTCGCCAGGAATTTTTGCCAACTTTCCACCTTCCACTGCTGGCTCCACCTCTTCATGTCAAGGAAGTCGGGCGGATCGGCCGTCCCGCAATGGGAACTGGCGCTCGACCACGGCCACGCTGCCGCCTCCAGCGCCAGTCCGGCCCGCACCGGGTTCAGTTCCGTATAGCGCAGCGCCTGCCACAAGTGGCCCTCATCCAAAGGACAGCAATGAAACCGCCCCTGCCACACATGCCCGCTGGAGACATGCGTAGCGTTCCAATAAGCGGCCTAACGCCCATGCGTGGACTGCAGCACCGCCGCCAAGGTCTCCGCTCGCAGCGGGACCACCACGAGATGCACGTGGTTCGACATCAGACAGTAGCCGAGCACCGACAAACCCTCCACGCCCACCGCGTCGCGGAACAAATCCAGATAAACCATCCGCTCCGGTCAGAAAGGGTGCAAGAAAGGGTGTCAGGTACCCTTTCCGGGATAGGGCCTGCTCCTTTTGATCGCATACCGGATATTTTCAATTTTCTCTTTCGGTCGGGTGGTTAAATAAAGGGTACCTGACACCCTTTCTCTCTCTGCTCCTTTTGATCGCATACCGGATATTTTCAATTTTCTCTTTCGGTCGGGTGGTTAAATCAAGGGTACCTGACACCCTTTCTCTCTCTGACACCCTTTCTCTCTCTCACCCTTTCTCCTCCCTGACACCCTTTCTCCTCCGACACCCTTTCTCCTCCCACGGTTCCGCCCTGACTTCCTTACCCTGCCCGGCGTCTACCGTTTCGTCAGGTGCTCTTGCAATCCGCGCGTGCGCGCGAGGAGCGTCTTCAGCTTGCCCTCAAGCGCGGTGTCGCCGATGTGCTGGTCCTGGAGCCATCCGTCAGCGTCGATGGTAAATGTCTTGGGGATGGCCTCGACTTCAAACAGTTTGGCCATGGGGCCGTTCCCGCCACCGTCGCAATAGTTGAGCCATGTCATCCCGTGCTGGGTCACAAACTGCTTCCACTTGTTCCGGTCGGAATCCAGGCTTACACTCAAAATCACCAGCGGCTGCCCCCGGAACTCTTGCCAGACCTGCTGGAGACGCGGAATCGCTCCCAGGCAGGAGCTGCACCCGGTAGCCCAGAAGTTAATCAGGGCCACCTTG
>Ga0326727_10016579_pt1 | contig 15517 bp, 9 predicted proteins | sample MB2enrmetagenome_FD_207643 | JGI IMG/M metagenome (GOLD analysis project Ga0326727, IMG submission 207643) | Lab enriched peat soil microbial communities from McLean, Ithaca, NY, United States - MB29MY | ecosystem: Environmental > Terrestrial > Soil > Wetlands > Peat | place: USA: New York... | reverse complement strand
GCATCAACCCACAAGGGAAAATCGAAGCCGCCCCCCAGAGGGTGGAGCGATTCAAAAGGAAAGTCCGGGAACTAGGGCGAAGCTGCCAGAGCCAAACCAGTGACGAACTGCGGGGCACCTGGCGCGCTTACGTCCGAGGCTGGTGGGGCTACTACCGACTGGCCGAGGAACGCCGGAACGTCTTCGGACTGGAAGGGTGGATACGACGCCACATTCGGAGCTGCTTTTGGCAACGCTGGCACGACTGGCGCGGGCGGCTGCGCAAGCTGCGACAACTGGGACTGAGCGGACACCTCTTAAAAGTGGCGCACAGTTCCAAGGGAGCGTGGCGCATCGCAGCCAGTCCGAGCTTGCAGACGGCGCTGCGCAACGCGGTGTTGCGGCGCTATGGGTTCTGGATGCCATCAGACCTTGCTTCCCCATGAAGATCGAAGCTGCGTTCAACCGCCGTATGCGGAAAACCGCACGTACGGTGGTGTGGGAGGGTGCCGGGGCGCAATCCCCGGCACCCGACCCGATCGCCCCTGCCGCCCACCGACTTATCATTTTCTTGAATGCGCCTTGGACTATGGCTTCGCCCATTGCACGGTGTTCCTCCCCGGCTGCACGGATGGCGATGGGCTGAAGGTGGATGGTGAGGAGGATGGGACGGGGCTCATGACTTCGCACGCAGGCCGAACTGCCCTTTGTTCAGAAACTTCGCCCTGACCCCTGGCACGCCGCCAAGATTTGCACCGAACGCGGCGCGGCCATAGACGGCTTTTATGTCCGAGAGCTGGATGGGGCCAAAGTTCTCGAGCCCGAACGCCAGCACGCCATCGCGCACCGGCTCCGCGACGCCATCCACAGCTTGGACGCCCCTTAAGAGCCGGGCCGGCACCCTTTAGCCCCTGGTCAGTGGTCCCGTAGTCCGTGGTCCGTGGCCAATGAGGTGGCTTGTGGGTCGAAAGTGGGTGGCTTTAATGTCGCATTGAGGTGGCTTTAAGATGGCTTTGAGGTGGCTTTAGGGTGGCTTTGGGGTGCCTATCAACGCGCTTTGATGTGGCTTTGATGTCGCATTGATGTGGCTTTGTGTGGCTTCGCCGGGCCGTTCGATGTTGGATGTTGGATGTTGGGTGTTCGGCGTCCACCATAAGCAACCCGAATACAGCCCGCCTCACGTGCCTCCCTCGGGGTGGTCTGGGGGCTCCCTGGACAAACCCTGGACATGTCCTGGTACCATAGAACCCCCTCAAACCCCCATTTTCGATCAGCCACGCTTATCCAGACCTCTTTCTGGCGGCATTTCCGCGACGGAGCGATTCAGGTGCGGGGCAGACCTCTGGTCGGCAGGTGCAGGGAGCCGCTGGCTCTGTGGACCTTGTAGCGCTAAACTCGACTTTTGGGTGGCCACGCTCCGCCTTTCTGCATTCTGCATTCTGGCTTTGCCGGAGTGTGGCTTTCCAAGGGGCTTTCCCGCGCGCCGAACCGCGTCTCACGAACCAACGGCCGTGCAAACCAGCTACGGTATCCACGACGCACTTTCTACCGTGAGACTTTAGACTTCAGCCTTTAGCCTTCAGCTTTTCCTGCTGGCCTTTCGCTCCCACAAAATTGTCGTGCATCTCCCCAGACTCCGGCGCATCATTGTACGGCTCTGCGTCGTAGTTGACGCCAGAACGATGGAAGCTCCTCATTACCACGGCCACCGGCAGCGCCTGCGGGAACGGTTCCTCAAGAGCGGGTTCGCAGGCTTCGCCGAACACGAGATCGTCGAGCTTCTCCTCACACTGTGCATCCCACGCAGGGACGTGAAGGCCAGCGCCAAAGCACTACTGGACCGATTCGGCAGCTTGCGCGCAATCCTCGACGCGCCGATCTCCGACCTCCAGCAGACCCCTGGCATCGGCGAAGTCGCCCCCGTCGCCCTTCGAGTCATTCGCGAGGCCGCCAGCCTCTACCTCCAGCAACGCGCTGAGGAGGCGACCGTCCTGGCTTCGCCCGATTCTCTGAAATCCTTTTGGCGCACCCGCCTCGGTGGCCTCCGCAACGAGGTCTTTGAAGTCGCCTACCTTGATTCCGCATCCAGGCTCATGCGAAACGGCGTCGAGACCTTGGAAGAGGGCACCGTTGACAGGGCCGCAGTCTATCCCCGGCGTGTGGCGGAAGCTGCCCTGCGCCGTGGAGCCGCCGCACTCGTCGTCGCCCACAAGGTCATTGACATCTTCGGCAACGACACGTCGCAGGCATTTGAAGTGGAGGTGAAATGAAGACGAGATCGGCGAACACGCGTATCGCTTCGTGCTTGGCCGCGACGGAAGGCTGGGTTATGTTCCTGCGTTATGAACTGGACCGAGACCATCCGTCACTGGCGGCAGTTGACCGCCGAGACGCGGCAGCGCATCCGTTGGGAGCGCATCCCGCGGCAGGTCAGCCTGTCTATGGCCTTCGAGCAGGAACCGGTTGAGGTCTCATGGCTCCAGACACTACACCGCCGGGCGGCGCCACCCGCTACCTCCAAACAAGCCGCGGGCTCCTGAGCTACAGCCAACTGGCTCCGCTGCTGGCCGAGCAGGTCCTGCGCGTCGAGCACGAAATTGCCTCCGGCGCCTTCGCCGCCCAGGCGTTGTCTCCCGAACTCATCCGCGATCTCCACCGGCAGATCGCCGGTGACCTCTGTCCCGACTGGGCTGGGCGCTGGCGCGACGCTGAGGTGCGGGTGGGCGAGCATCATCCGCCCCCGCCCTACCGCGTGCCAATGCTCATGCACGACTATGGCGAAGACCTGCGCGTACGGCTGGAGAACGCCTCAGGCCACATGGATGACCTGCTTTTGGAAATGCTGGCGTTTGCCGAGGGGCGCTTGCTCTCCATTCATCCGTTCACCGATTTCAATGGCCGGGTAACGCGCCTGTTTCTGCGCGAGCTACTCCGCCGACTCGAGCTGCCACCGGTGGACCTCGTGCCCACGGACATTACCGGCGAAACGGCTTACCGCGCCGCCCTCCAGGCCGGTGACACACTGAGTTGGCGCCCGCTCATGAGGGTCTGGCAGCAGCGCTTTGAACAATTCAGCGAGCCGGCTCTCTGATCTGCGAACACACGACTCTTATGGCCAAAGCCGTCATCACTTACGACAAAGACCTGCCGGAAATTGCTGACCGGCAGCCGCATCGCCCACTGACCGCGTACTTGCGGAAGAAGCCCGGCACGACGGACGAATACGAAGTAGTCGAAGCCCGTCGCCCCAGCCAGATGTTGCTCGTCAACCGGCTGCGGCGAGCCGTGGACCAGTGGCGCAAGGACGGCTACCCCGGCGCCTCCACCGTCGCGCGGCGCCTGTTCACGTACTGGTTCGAAGAGGACCACCTCCTCAACGGCGTGGCCTTCCGTTTCTATTTCGGCCAAAGAGAGGCCATTGAAACGCTCGTCTATCTGGTTGAGGTAAGAAAGATTCGCGACTCGAAGCCATTGGTGGATGCCTTTGCGGAGATCCTCTACCCGCCGGGCGCGCAACGGCAGCTCGTGGGCACCGAAATCAGGCACCAGACGGCCATGGACGGCAGGCGCCGGATCGAGCGCTATGTCCCCGAAGTGGACGGGGTCACCATTCAGGATCTTCCCGATGAGGATCTCAGTCGCTCTGCCTTCAAGATGGCCACCGGTTCCGGCAAGACCATCGTGATGGCAATGGCTGTCGTCTGGTCGTTCTTCCACAAACGGCTCGTGAAGGGTTCCGACCTGTCCACCAACTTCCTGGTCATCGCACCCAACGTCATCGTGTACCAACGCCTCGAAAAGGACTTTGCCAGCAACCGCATTTTCCGCGACCTGCCCCTCATCCCGCCCGAGTGGCTCGCCCAGTGGAGCATGAAAGTCATCCTGCGCGAGGAAAGCACTGAGCCTGACCCCTCCGGCAACCTCTTTCTCACCAACATCCACCAGATCTATGAGTCGCGCGACCAGCAATGGACGCCTGCCAACGCCGTGGATGCCATCCTGGGCCAAAAGCCAAGCCAAGACCTCTCCTCCCATGAGCGCTCGGTGCTTGAGCGCGTCAAGAGCCTCCACGACCTGGTCGTTCTCAACGATGAGGCCCACCACGTCCACGACGAGGACCTTGAATGGCACAAAACCTTGACCGCCATCCACGAAGCCCTCCCGTCGGGCCTCGCCCTCTGGCTGGATTTCTCTGCCACACCGAAAGACCAGAACGGCACCTATTTCCCCTGGATCATCTGCGACTACCCCCTGGCCCAAGCCGTCGAAGACCGTATCGTCAAGGCCCCGCTCATTGTCCACCAAGTCAAGCGCCAGGACCCTGAAAACGTCACCGAGAAGGACGTCCACGAGGAATACAAAGACTGGCTGGTGGCCGCGGTGGCGCGTTGGAGGAAGCACGCCGACACATACAAGCCTTACAGCCAGAAGCCCGTGCTGTTTATCATGGCCGAGAAAAATGTGCTAGCCGACGCCATCGGCCAATGGCTCAGAGACACCTACAGCTTCAAGGAAAAGGAAGTTTTGGTCATCCATACCGACAAAGAAGGCGACGTTCGCACGACGGATCTGGACGAAGCCCGCGAGGTGGCCCGCGACATTGACCTGCCGTCGAGCAAGGTGAAGGTCATAGTCAGCGTCCTCATGCTCCGCGAGGGCTGGGATGTCCGCAACGTGACCGTCGTTCTGGGCCTCCGGCCCTTCACCTCCAACGCACGAATCCTTCCCGAGCAAGGCGTCGGCCGCGGCCTCCGCCTGATGCAGGGCATCAGTCCCGACCGCACCCAGACGCTGGAGGTCATGGGCACCCAAGCCTTCGAGGATTTCGTCCGCCGCCTGGAAACCGAGGGTGTGGGCATCAAGACCACCACCAAGCCCCCTGACCCGCCGGTCAAGATCGAGCCGGTGCAGGAGAAAGCGAAGTTCGACATCGCCATCCCGCTCACCCGGCCCGTCTATACGCACAATTACAGGCGGCTCTCGGAATTTGACGCCGCGAAGCTTGAGCCCGTGTATGACCAGGATGAACTGGAAGAGACCTACCGTATCCGCATGAAGATGGAGTTCGCCACCACCGAGACCGAAGTCCACCAGGAAGACATCTCCGCCGGCCCCCCGCCGTTGGCCCAGGACATTCTCGCCTCCATCACCAACAAGACCATTGCCACCGCGAAGCTGCCCGGCGGATTTGCCGACCTTTTTCCCATCGTCCGCCAATACGTCCTCCAACGCTGCTTCGGCACGGCGATAGACCTCGAAGACACCAAAATCCGCGACTACCTGCGCGCCGTGCTGGTCCAGGAAGGCATCGCCAAATATCTCGCCCGCAAAATCGCCGAGCTGGCCGCCGAAAAGCGCGCCATCGAGTTCGAGCAGAAAGACTTCAAACTCTCTGATGTCAAACCGTTCACTTGGCGCCGCAATCTGCCCCTGTTGGATTGCAAACGAACCATCTTCAATCTCGTAGCCACCTTCAACGACTACGAGAAGCACTTCGCCCGCTTCCTCGAATGCTGTCCTGACATCCACCGTTTCGCCTCCCTCGGCACCACCGAGCAGGACAGCGGGGCCCAGTTCCGCGTGGACTACCTCAAACCCAGCGGTGCCATCGGCTTTTACTACCCGGACTGGGTCGCCGTGCAAAAAGGCAAACCCGGCGAGGTCAACTGGATCATCGAAACCAAAGGCCGCATTTGGGAGAGCACTGCCGCCAAAGATGCCGCCATCGCCGACTGGTGCAACAAGGTCTCAGCCCAAACCAAAACCACTTGGCGCTACCAGCGCATTGACCAGATCGTCTTCGGGGCCGGCAATTTCGACACCTTCGCCGACCTCCTCCTCGCCGCCGACGAGCACGCCCAGGCCGCCAGCACAGCAGAACCGTTCCGCGTTTGATCGGGACCATCGCAGCTCCCGTAGCCTGGGGCGGCGGGTGCGAGCTATAGTGAAAAGCTGAAGTTGGGAAGGCGGAAAGCGGAAGTGGGACCACTGACCACGGAGGACGGACCTCTCACAGCCGACTACTGACCACGGACCACTGACCGCGGACCACAGGGCTATCCAAGCCACCGGCAGCGTAAGGGAATGGAAAGCCGTGGCCGGCTACTGGCGCGCCTAATTCGACTCCAAACTCTTAGCTGCCAGAAAGTTCAACCACGTTCTCACCGTCCCCGAGGAATCAAGCCCCATCCTCTTCCAGGCTTTGAGCACCTTGAATAAGCCGGCACTCGTTAACGAATTGGAGAATTCGTTGAGGGCGAAATAGCTGAAGAAGCGTCCATCTTCCGCAATGCGCTCGCTTTGGCCTTCTTTGAGGGACACATAGAGAATGCCCTGCGGTGTCAGGGCGCGCGCAAACCGGCTCAACACCTCCGGTATTTCTGCATGTGGCACATGCAGAACCGAAGCCGAAGCCCAAATGCCGTCGAATTCCTCGTTAAAGGTCATCTGCTGAAAAGTCATGACGCGAGCATCAACCCCACTGCGCTTGGCGAGTTGGACCATCGCGGGTGATGCGTCAATGGCGGTCACGCGATAACCGTGCGACAGGAACGCAGCGGCATTATGTCCGGGGCCACAACCGGCATCCAGGATGCGGGCGCAGGGAGACAACTGCCGCAGGAACGGCTCGTAAGCCGCGTTCATAGGCAGACCTGCGGTTCGCCCGCGGAAGTGATCGGCATACTCATCGTAGTACGCCCGATTGATCTGCAAGGGCATCGCCGCGGCGGTCGTGAGGTTCGGTTCTGCCCAGTCGCGCTGCCGGTCGTTGCCGTGCTGGTCGCTGTCACCGCGAACGGGAAGGTCAAAACCTGGGGCCTGCACCCGTTTCTGGGTGCGAACGGCGATGCCGGTGGTGCCGTCTGAGCATTCCAGGCCGGTTCTCGGCTCCAAGAACAAAGCTCTTGCATTCATCGTCCCACCTTCGCCGCGGCACGTTACGGTTCCGTGACGGCGAGGTTACATTCACGTATCAAAGACCGGGTTGTCGGGTCAGCTCGGCCTGCTGCCCTTGTTTTCGCAACCGCCCAGTTGGGCGCCGGGACCATGTAGCAAGTGAATCTGAAGCCGACACCTTTAAATCAGCAGCTTCCGTCCAAACCGGGAGGAAGTCGGGTTAACTGTCCTTTCACGCTTCACGCTTCATGCCTCACGCGCCACGTTTCAGCGATCCAGCGATTCGAGGTCGGACAACAGGAAAGATCACCCGGCAGCTCGCGCGGAGTTCATTTCATGAATGAGCCAGGCGCGGGCGTGAGTCCAGTAGTATTTGGCGGTGCGCTCGGTCAGGCCCAGCGCTTGGGCGGCTTCAACGTTGGTCATCCCCACAAAACAACGCAGCTTTACTACCTCAGCCTGGACGGCGTGGATGGCGGAGAGCTTGTCGAGCGCCTCGTTTACGGCGAGGAGTTGATCGTCGTGACCACCAGGCCCGGCAACTTCAATACTTTCAAGGGCCACTCGTTGCTGGTCTCCACCGTGCCGCTGGGCGCGTTTGCGGCGGGCCTTTTCAATGAGAATGCGGCGCATGGCCTCGGCGGCGGCACCGAAGAAATGAGCCCGGCCAGAGAAATTTGGATTCGAGTCGCCCACCAACCGCAGCCAGGCTTCATGCACCAGCGCGGTGGGCTGCAAAGCCTGGTTGGGCGGTTCATTCGCCATGCGTGACGCCGCCAGCTTGCGCAACTCTTCATAGACCAACGGAAGCAGTTTATCGGCGGCCTTCGGATCGCCCTGTTCGATGGACTCAAGAATGCGGGTAACGTCGCTCAACGAGCAACCATTACCAGATTCTCCGTCGTTGCGCCAGACTGTTGAATCCTCAGGGCGAGAGCACCAACCGGTAAAATCGTTGCGGGCCGTTCGTGATGGAGTCGGTGGTGTTGAGCGTCGCTCCGGTGGCGGTGAGGGGGCTGTTCAGGTTGGTCCAATTGCTTGAACTCAAGTCGGAATTGTACTGCAACTGATACGTTCCTCCATCCTCCGCGCTCCAAGTCAGACTCAGTTTGCTGTTGGTCAGGATCACGGCCAGAAACTCCGGCACAATGGTCAGCCGGAAAACGGTCCCGGCTCCGGCTTGGCCGCCTCCGGAAGTCGTGCCGTAGAAACTGCCGTCGCTGCCTTGCGCCAGACCAGCCTGGGGATACGCGCCATCATTGCTTCCGGTAAATGAGTACAGACTGGTCAGGACCCCGTTTGTGCTGAATTGGAAGACGGTGCCAGCGCCGTTCGCGCCGCCGAACTCAGTGGTGCCATAGAAATTGCCGTCGCTGGCCTGCACCAACCCGCCACGGGGATTCGCGCCATCACTACCGCCAGTGAAGGTATAAAAACTGGTGTACGCACCATTCGTGCTGATTCCGAAGACGGCGCCATAATCGATTGTGCTGCCACCGGAAATCGCGCCGTAGAAATTGCCGTCGTTGCCCTGTACCAGCGTGGCCTCGGAAATCCCATCGATAACAGACAAAACGGACAGCGCCCCATTGGTGCTGATTTCGAAAAAGGTGCCTGGGCCGTTTGGGGGGGGCTGGAAAGGCGTGAACCCCGTGGTGGTCGTTCCATAGAAATTGCCGCCGCGTCCCTGCACCAGCCCGGCTTGGGGAGTCCCGCCATCATCACCGCCACTGAATAAATACAACGTGGCTAGTACCCCATTGGTGCTGATTTTGAACACGGTGCCTACCCCGTAAGGGTAGTAGCCACCAACGGAAGTCGTGCCATAGAAATTGCCATCAATGCCCTGCACCAGTCCGGCCTGCGGATTCTCGCCATCATCGGCGCCGTCGAATGCGTGCAAATTGGTCAACACCCCATCGTTACTGATCTTGAAGATGGTGCCATTATTGTACGTTCCGCCGTATTCTGTGGTGCCATAGAAATAGCCGTCGCTGCCCTGCACCAGTCCGGCCTCAGGCTCTAATCCGTCCAGCGGGTAGCTGGCCGCATTAGTGACCGTGCCGAAAGCATAGAGGGTCGTCAGCACCCCATTGGTCGTGATTTTGAAGACGGTGCCGCCTTGGCCGTACTGATTCGTGTACGCGCCGCCGCTTTCAGTCGTGCCATAGAAATAACCGTCGCTGCCCTGGACCAGTCCTGCAACGGGATTTTCGCCATCAGTGCCGGCAAATGAGTGCAATGGGGTCAGCGTCCCAGAGGTGCTGATTTTGAAAACGGTGCCATAGCCGTTCGAACCGCCGTTGACCGTTGTGCCATAGAAATTTCCGTCGCGCCCCTGCACCACCCCGGCACGAGGATTCGCGCCATCATTGCCGCCGGTGAATAAATGCAAAGTCGTCAGTACCCCATTGGTGCTGATTTTGAAAACGGTGCCTTCCCCGTCAGGGTAGCCACCCGAAGTCGTGCCATAGAAACCGCCGTCGCTGCCCTGCACCAAACCGGCCGTTGGATTTGCCCCATTGGGGAAACCATGGAATGAATAAAGGCTGTTGAAGACCACGCCTGCTCGGACGCCAAGAGCTGGCAGCACGAGTACGGCGGCCCAGAGCAGTCGCATCAGCAAAGCCAAGACGGGCCCAGTTGATTTCTTAAAGCTCCTTTTTCCGATCTGGGGCTTTATGGATACTGATTTGTTCGACATGGTTCTAAGTTCCATAACGATTAAGGTGATCGCAGGCGGTAATAACCCTGCTGGGAGCTGGTGATGGGCAGCGTCACGACGAATTGCCCGTTGGAAATGACCGGCGGAAATTGCAAAGTGTAGGTGTTCCAACCTGCCACGCCTAAATTCACGCTTCGTTGCAAAATGTATCCGACGTAATTGGTGGGCCACGATACGGTAATGTCGTCTCCAGACGGAGCGACCGTCAGTTGCAGCGGAGGCGGCAACGCAAGGCTAAAAACTGTGCCATTGCCATTGGTCCCACCAGAACTCGCAGTCCCATACAGGATGTTGCCCGATAAAGCCAATTCGCATATCGGAGAAGCTCCGTCGCTGTTGGTTACTTCATATGAAGCATCATAGTTTGCCAAGGCGAAACTATGCAGGGTCGTAAATCCTGTGCCATCGGTGTTGAGGGCGAAGACGGTGCCAGCATCCGAAGCGCCCCCACCGCCCGCGGTCCCATACAAAGTCTGGCCCAACAAAATTAGACCAGTTGGACCAGATCCGTCGCTGTTCGTGTCAAGCGCGCCAGAGACTGGCGTGAAATTATGCAGATTCGTAAAGCCCGTGCCGTTGGTGTTGAGCGCGAACACCGTGCCGTTGCCCGAAACGCCCCCGGCGTTCGCAGTCCCATAAAGGGTGTTGCCTGATAAAATCAATCCGGGATAGGGATTGGCTCCGTCGCTATTGGTGGGATCGGGAGGATAAGGCGCAGGAAATGGGGTTGCGGTGAAAGTATGCAGGTTCGTAAAGCCCGAGCCATCAGTGTTGACGGCGAACAGGGTTCCGTTCCCGGATGGGCCGCCGCCGGGAGCGGTCCCATACAGCGTGTTGCCCGATAAAATCACTCCCGCGTTTGGAAAGGCTCCATCGCTGTTGGTATAGAGAGTCTGAAAATCCTGTTCATAAAATCGGCCCCTCGCGAAACTGTGCAGGTTCGTGAAACCCGTGCCATCGGTGTTTAGGGAGAAAACCGTGCCATTGCTTGAACTGCCGCCTTGATACGTCGTTCCATACAAAGTGTTGTTCGCTTTAAACAACCCAGCAAGCGGAGTCGATCCATCCGTGTTGGTGCCAAGAGGAGTGGCGGCAAAATTATGCAGGTTCGTAAAACCTGTGCCATCGGTGTTGACGGCGAACACCGTGCCGTTGCCCCACGCGCCCCCCGCAGACGCTGTCCCATACAGGGTGTTTCCCGATAAAATCAAAAGGGCGTGCCAATACGGAGCGGCTCCGTCGCCGTTGGTTCCAAGTGTCCCAGACGTTGCCGTGAAAGTGTGCAGGTTCGTAAAACCCGAGCCATCAGTTTTGACCGCGAAGACCGTCCCGCTTCCTGAAGCGCCGCCTTGGTGCGTCGTCCCGTATAGCGTGTTGTCCGATACGATCACTCCGCCATACGGAGTCGAACCGTCACTGTTGGTAGGGACACCTGAAGAATTAGTCGGAGACGCTGTGAAAACATGCAGGGTGGTGAAGGTTTGCGCCGGGGCGCTGGTGGCCAGTATGAAGCCGAGGCCGGCTATCAACGTGGGCAGCAAAAACAGATCTTTCGGGCGTGCTTTCGTTGATTTGGAGGAGAAAAGCGGGTATGGATACGCCGGTGAATTTTGATTTTGATTCAAGTTGATCATAACGTTGTCTTTCGATCTAAAGTTTCATTGTCAGTGCGGGAGCCAGTGTGCTCACCACCAACCAGTGCGAAATTCCGGGGCCAAAGGTACAATTTATTTTGAAGAATCCGCCACATCACCAATCAACCTGAAATCACAAGGATATGATTTGGGCTGGGTGGCTAAAACCGCAGCCAAGGTTGATGGATAATCAGTTCAGGGAAATCACTTCGGTATCGACGCTCCGGCCGCCGGCGCGGAGGGAGCCTCAATCAGCGCCCTGGCTTCCTTATAGGCCAGCCAACAAATCAGAACGTCGTGGGAAGCCCGTTTGCCGTCCACGAGCGGTTTGCCCTCGTCGCTTGGCAGTGGCGGCATTTGTGCCTCGGCCTGAGCAAAGAGCTTGCGTGCTGCCTCGGATTGGCCCTGCCAAAACAGACTCATGATGCGGAAGAAACGCGCAGTTCCCTGAATATCGGGATTATCCGCACCAACAGTCTGCTCGGCGACAGTGAGGGTTCGTTCGGCGGCTGCATATTGGCCGTTGCGATACTCAGCCAAGCCAAGTCCCAGTTGATACCACGGCAATGCCGAGTTGGTTTTGCCCAGCTCCACTCCCCGCTGCGCCAGGTTCAGCGCCGTGGCCAGAAGTGCGGAGTCGGTGGATGGCCGTAGGCAGCAGGCCTTGGCGGCGCGTTCCGCCGTCCCGGCCTGGTCCGTTCCTTCCGCCTGTTGGACCAAACGGCGGCGGGTGGCTTCATAGTCGGCGTCCTGGCCAAACCAGGTTTGCCAAGTGGCAAGAGTGAGCGAGGCATCCGTGTTCTTTGGGTCCGCCTGGCAGGCCTGCTCCAAAAGGGCGATCGCCTCCTCGTTGCGGCCAGCCTCGAAATAGGAGTTCGCCAAGTTGTTTATAGCCAAGAGAGTGTATGCGTGTCGCGGTCCATTCACCTTGAGGCGGAGCGGCAGCACCTGTTCCCGCAACTTGAGCGCCTCGTCACGGCGACCGGCCTCCTCATAGGAATCGGCCAGGTTGTTCATCCCATTTAGCGTGTAGGGGTGTTCGGAGCCGTACACCTTTCGGAAAAGTGGCAGCACCTGCTCCCGCAGCTTGAGGGCCTCTTCTCTGCGGCCGGCCTCGTTGTAGGAATTAGCCAAATTGTTCATCGCCGCGAGCGTAACGGGATGCTCGGGGCCGCACACCTTTCGAAGAAGCGGCAGCGCCTGTTCGCGCAGGTTCAGGGCCTCGTCAAGGCGACCGATCTCATAGTAAGAAGTCGCTAGAGCGCCCATGGCGTTGATTGTGTCGAAATGTTCCGGTCCGCTGACCTTGCGATCAAGCGCGAGCGCCTGTTCGCCCAGCTTGATGGCCTCATCCCGACGGCCCGCCTCACCGTAGAAGGCCGCTAAACCGATCATCGCGTTGAGGGTTCTGGGAGCTTCCGGGCCGTTGATTTTTCGGCGGAGCGGCAGCACTTCTTCCATCATTTTGAGGGCCCTATCCAGTTGGCCGGTCCGTTCGTAACAACCCGCCAGGTTCTCCATCGCGTCGAGCGTGTCGGGGTGTTCCGGGCCGTTGACCTTGCGGCGAAGCGTCAATAGCTGTTCGTGCATTTTGAGGACTTCATCCGGGAGATCGGTCTGCTCGTAAGAAAGAGCAAGGTTGTTCATTGCGTTTAACGTATCCGGGTTTTCCAAGCCGTTGACGGTCCGCCGGTAATTGAAAACGCTTTCTTCCAAGGCGATGGCTTCATGTTCGAGACCCAACGAATGGTACGTAAGGCCGAGGGTTTCTTGGAGTAAGGCCCGGCGCTCGGGTTGATCGACTAAATTGGTCTCCAGCTTCTTAGCAGCAGCGCCGAGCGCTTCGGCGACGGTGATCGTGCGGCCGTCGCGCGCAGGGTCGGGGCTTTGGAACACCTCGGCCATGAATTCCGTTATAGCTTTGGACTCTTCGAGGCGCTGTTTGGCCAGAGTCGCGTTGGCTTGGGATTCCGCCAGGCGTTGGTTGGCGAGAGCTTCCGCCTGCAACGCCCGGCGGGCCTCGCGATTGGCACGGACGGCCTGCCAGGTACTGATGCCAGTCGCGGCCACGAGCACCGCGGCGATCAAGGCGGCGACGGCAACGGCGGTCTTGTTGCGCTGCCAAGCCTTTTGCAGCCGGTAAGTGGCGCTCGGTGGACGGGCCAGAACAGGTTCGTTTCCCATGTGGCGCTGAATATCCATCGCCAGCCCGTTGGCTGTCTCATAGCGCCGACCCCGGTCTTTCTCCAACGCCTTCATCACGATCCAATCCAGGTCCCCGCGGATCAAATGCACAAGTTTGGGCGGATCCGACTGACGGAGCTTCGCCACAGTCGTCTGTTCCGCCGCATCCAGAGTGTGCAACCTCGTGGATGGTCGCACCGGTTCCTCCTCCCGGATGATGCGGCGCACTTCATCCAACCCCGCTTGCAACAACCGCTTGGCCTCGAAAGGGGTCTTGCCGGTCAGCAACTCATACAACAGCACGCCTAACGAATAGATGTCGCTGCGCGTGTCAATGTCCAGCCCGCTCAACTTGGCTTGTTCTGGACTCATGTAGGCCGGGGTGCCGATGAATTGCTCAAATGCCGTGAACACCGTCTTATCCGTCAGCCGCTGATCGGTCGTCGCCTTGGCGATGCCAAAATCAATGATCTTGGGCACCGGCACCCCATCATGGTCCGCGACCAGGATGTTTGAGGGCTTGATGTCCCGATGAATAATTCCCTTCTGGTGCGCATGTTGAATCGCCTGGCAGACTTGAACAAATAATCCCAGCCGCGCCACCGTGTTGAGGTTGTTCTCGTCGCAGTAGCGGGTGATGGGAATGGCCTTTACCAACTCCATCACGAAGTAAGGCCGGCCCGTCTCCGTCGCCCCAGCGTCCAAGACCTTGGCGATGTTAGGGTGGTCCATTAGCGCCAGCGCCTGCCGCTCGGCTTCAAAGCGGGCGATAACGCTCTTGGTGTCCATGCCGAGCTTGATCACCTTGAGCGCCACGCGGCGGTGGACTGGCTCTTCCTGTTCGGCCATATAAACCACCCCGCAACCGCCTTCGCCGATTTGTTGGAGCAATTTGTAGCGGCCAATGCGGTCACCGGGTTTCTCGGCGGGAACGGGCGATAATCGAACAGACCCGAGGGTGACGGCAGGGGAGCTTTCAAGGCAGGCGCAAGATACTTCGCTGGCCTTAAGAAGTTCTTCGAGGCGCTGTCGCAAGGCGGCGTCGCCGGCGCACTCCCGGTCAAGGTAAGCAGCGCGCTCCCCGGCCGGCAACTCCAGCGCAACGTTGAACACCTCAATTTCATGTTCGGATGGCTGAGGCATAGGCAAATACAATCATTCACCCTTCAGTGCGAAAAAAACAGCCCAAAAGGGCAAAGAGAATTTTCTTTCCCGGCGGTGCTGGAAACGACCCAGGAATCGGTTGCAGGACGATCGGAGCGTCGAAATGTGTGCAACTCAGGGCGATTAAGTGTGAACCGGTACCAGCTTACTCAGGCGGAAGGGTCAAACCGTAGATTGGTCCCAACAGATACGCCTCAGTGAGGGGGGCTGGGGGATGTTTTTCGGTGGTTTTCTTTGCTTGACCTGGGGCGGTTATCCCGACACGCGTGGGACCAGGCCGCGCGCCATGCGATTGGAATATCCCCTTAAACGGCCATCTCGCCGAGTGAAATCACCGTGACGAGAAACGGTTGACGCCGCCTGGCAGCAAGAAACGCTGAAGCGGGGCCGCGTCGGCCGGCTTCCCGTTCATGGACCAGGTCGCTGAGGAAGGTCGTATCGCAAATCATTTCCGTGACGACCGCCGGCCCCGGCCGGCCAGGACCGCTGCTTGCAGTTCAGGATCCGCCTTTGGGACCTGCATGCTTTCCAGTCCTTCCAGGACATCCCCGGCCGTCTGCCATGTACCGCAGCAAGTTGTTTCGTGGGGGCGGAGTCGAGACGGCAGCGAATTCGCTCGTGGAAATAGGTCCGTGGACACGGAAGTATTCTGCAAATCTCCAATGGCTCTCAATAGCGGACTTGGGTGGCTGCGGGCGACTCTTTGCTGTTTTCGGTGGAACGGGCGGAATAGCGCCCCGGACGGCCCCCAAGGCCACCCCGAGGCGACCCTCAGGCCATGTGGTAGCCAACCGGTAGGCACCCAGAAGCCACCCTGAGGCTTATAGTCCCCCCAGAGTTATTCACAGAAGCGAGGAGAGCCCGGAGGGTTTGCTCCCCGCAGCTCCTGTGAATAACTCTGCGGCGCGCAAAGATTTTCTTGGCATGAACGCCT
>Ga0326727_10016577_pt1 | contig 15518 bp, 12 predicted proteins | sample MB2enrmetagenome_FD_207643 | JGI IMG/M metagenome (GOLD analysis project Ga0326727, IMG submission 207643) | Lab enriched peat soil microbial communities from McLean, Ithaca, NY, United States - MB29MY | ecosystem: Environmental > Terrestrial > Soil > Wetlands > Peat | place: USA: New York... | reverse complement strand
GGTATCTGCGTCGATCCGGACAAGAACCGCGCAATTTCCTGGGAATGCTGCGCGACGGTATCCAGAACTTCCTTGCCGTACAGCTCTTGGCTTCCGGTGACAAACCATGCTTCAAGCTTCTTGAGATCGATCATGCTGGTCCTCCCTGCGACGATTTTGCCATGAGTATAGCGGCCGCGAACACGCGAGGCAACCTGGAGGGGTTCCGCGGGCTCTTTCGCTTCCGCGCGCCCCCCGAAGGCCGCACTAGGGAAACTCCTCCCGCAGCGCGGCAAGCGACACGTCCAGCTGGCTCCGAAGCAGACCGTCCGTGTACTCGCGCCCGAGCTTCGGTCCGGGAAGCTCAAGGTACCCGGTGACATCATCGGCCGGAAAACGTGCAGCATTCCTCGACAACAAAGCCTTGAACCGCTTGAGGTCGACAATGCCGTGCGCTCGCTCAGCCGGACCGAAACCGAACGTCGAGTTGAACAGAGAATCGGTATTCTTGAAGTGGAACTCCCAGATCCAGGGTATTTCCAGCTCGAACAATTCCCAATTGTCATGTACGACACGCTTGTTCTCGTCCGCCACTCCGTGCGAAATGTCCCCGCACAGATACAGCGGGACCGTCGTGTCCGGGGCAGCCGCATGAGCGGCATCGAAGACGGATGTCATCTCAAGGAGCTGTTCCGGCGTAGAGGGGTACTCCCAGACCGAAGACATCGGCTCGATCGTGATTGTGCGAAGCCCTTCCTGCCTGGCAAACCGCATCAGATCCTTCATGTTGGCAAAAAAGCATTCCCGGCCGCGAGCTCGCCTCTCGGGTTGGTCCCTCATCAAGATGCCAGCGCTGGAACCGGCGCTGTCGGCGCCCACAAGGGCAGCCACGCGGATAAGCCGCTCCCATCCCCAACGAGCGGTCGCCTCCAGGGACGGGTCTCCGCTCCCCCACCCCCCCATTTCGCGGTGGGAGGTGAATACGCTCGCAATCCGGATCCCCTTCTTCTCCGCCGCGCCTCGCAACCGCCTGAACCAATCCTCATCAGCAGTGAAGGTGGCAAAGGAGCTGCCCATCTGGAGACGATCAACCCTGAAATCTTTCATGACGCCGAAAAGCCAGTCGAAGCTGTATCTGTTTTCTATTGGATCGCTCTTGACGCCGAGGCGGACCGTCATGGGACAAACACGACCTTGTTGAAGGATTCCGTCCGCGCGACGACACGGCGAAATACGTCCACGCCATCGGCAAGCCTCGGCGTGTGGCTGATCAAGCGTGCTACCTCTATGGTCTGTCCTAAGCTGGAGAGGACCGTCGTCCACTCGTTCCTTCCCTCCGGGACCACACGCGAGTTCCACGTCCCCCGGATGACAAGCTCGCGCCGTAGGATCGAAGAGAAGTCTTTCTCACCGATCTGAAAACTTCCCCGAATGTTTCCCAAAAACACCACTTCGCCAAATCGCGCTGCCGCCATGACAGCCTGGAGGAACGTTTGGGGCAAGCCGACTGCCTCGACGACCCGGTCAGCACCATAGCCGTCCGTGCTTTCCAGTAGTTGACCCACAGGGTCGCCGTTTTGGGAGTCGATTGGAACGAAACCCATGTCCGAGGCAAGGGAAAGCTTCTGGCGGTCTATATCCACAAGGAACACACGGGCGCATCCGCGCAATCGCATCCACTGAGCCGCCATATTTCCAATAGGTCCCGCGCCGAACACGGCACCTGTGTCGCCAGCGTGGATGGAGAGCTTTCCGACCCCGTGCAGCGCGACGGCGCACGGCTCGGTCATTGCCGCGTCACGCATTTCGACGCCGTCGGGGACCGACAAGAGGTTCGCGTCCGGTGCCCACACCTTCTCGGCAAAAGCCCCGTCCCTTCGGGAACCGAGGTAATCGTAGTCGAGGCACTGGGCGAAATCACCTGTCTGACAAGGGATGCAGCGTCGGCACGGAATCAAGGGAAAGACGATCACGCGGGCGCCGCGCGGGAATCTGCTGCCCGCCGCCGGCTCATCCACGACCCCCGAGAACTCGTGGCCCATGATCAGGGGGTAGTGATAGGAAGCTCCCTCGAAACCGCGGTGTATATCGGAGTTGCAGATACCGGAGTAAGAAACTCGAATGAGGGCCCAGCCGGGCCCTGGACGCACAGGTTCCGGTACTTCTTTGTATTCAAGAGTCTTGTCTCCGACAAGGACGAGGGCTTTCATGGACGCCAACGGTATACAACCTCGCACCGACAATCAAGAGGCTTGTGATCGATTTTGCTCTACAATGATCGAAATTGCTTGAAAGATGTTCCAATTTGAGTATCATGTGCCTGAAAAGGTGCGTGCTAAGCGCCGGCAACGCTGCCATGGAGGGTTGATGAAAGCCGCAATTCTCGAATCGCTTGAAAAAATCACTGTGCAGGACATCCCAGAGCCCGAGTGCGGGGAGAATGAAGCAGTGCTCAAGGTGAATGCATGCGCGGTGTGCGGGTCGGATATTCGAATATTCCATTACGGCAATGAGAGGGTTATACCGCCCACCGTCATCGGCCATGAAATAGCTGGGGAAATCGTTCGCGTAGGCAAGGCAGTAAAGAGCCTCAAGGAAGGGGATCGTGTTGCGCTCGGCGCGGACGTCCCTTGCGGAACCTGCTATTGGTGTACGAACGGCATGGGGACCAATTGCAGGATCAACTACGCCATCGGCTACCAATTTCCGGGCGGTTTCCAGCAACAGATGGTCCTGAACGAAACTACGCTGAAATACGGCCCCGTGACGCCGATGCCCGCGGGGTTGAGTTTCGCGGAAGCGGCAATCGCGGAGCCGCTTGCATGCGCCGTGAACGGCCTGGAACTGGCGCAATTCGGCCTGGGGAAAAGCATCTGCATCATCGGGCTCGGTCCGATCGGGTGCATGATGCTAGAGCTGGCGAAAGTGTTTGGGGCTTCACGCGTGTTTGCCGCCCAGCGCTCCCGCGCGCGGATGGAGATGGCGCGGCAGTTCCTGCCCTCGGCGCGCTTCATCGCCACTGAGGAAGAGGACCTCGTCGAAGTGGTGATGCAGGAGACCGACGGCGAAGGGGTGGACCTGGCAATCACGACCGCGGGCACCGTCCAGGCTCATGACGAAGCCATCCGCATGGTCCGTCACCGCGGCTTCGTAAACCTATTTGGAGGCCTCAAAAATCAGCCAAAGCTGACCCTCGACTCGAACCTAATCCATTACAGGGAGTGCTTCGTGATGGGCAGCCACGGCTCGCTGCCGCGTCACCATCGCACCGCCGTCGGATTGATTGCAGGAGGTGCGGTGCAGGCCAAGAAGTACATCTCTCGGGTTTACCCGATCACCGAGACCCGGGAGGCCTTCGCCTTCCATGAGTCGCGGGGCGGGCTGAAAGTCGTTGTCGCCCCCAACGGGGAAAAGGCGGCCTGGTCGTGAAACCCGTAAAGATAGCTCCGTCGCTGATGTGCTCGGATTTCATTTCCCTGGGGCCGCAGCTGGACATCATGAGGTCGGCGGGCATCGACTATCTCCACATCGACATCATGGACGGCCGCTATGTGCCCAACTTTACCCTCGGTCCGGACTTTTGCAGAGCGTTGTCGGCATATTCCCCCATTCCGCTGGACATCCACCTCATGATCGAAAACCCGGACGCCCATGTGGAGAAGTTCGCCTTGTTCCCCGGCGCGGTCGTCTCTTTCCATCCTGAAACGTCCCGCCACCCCTTGCGGACCATCGACCTGATCAAGGGCTTCGGCGCACGGGCTGGGATTGCCGTGGATCCGGCCACGCCCGCCTCTCAAGTGAAAGAGATGCTGCCGCACGTGAGCCTGGTCTGCGTGATGACTGTCAACCCGGGATACGCGGGGCAGAAGCTCATCCCGGAAATGCTCGGCAAGGTTCGCCAGATCGCCGATATGGCCTCTTCCCGGAGCCACCCTATCGAGATCGAGGTGGATGGAAATGTGAGCTGGGAGAATATCCCGCGGATGGTCGATGCGGGAGGGAACGTGCTGGTTGCCGGCACATCGTCTCTCTTTAACGGCAAGGCAGGCTTGGAGCAAAACATCGAGAGAATGCGCTCCCTTGTCAGCCGGCCTGCCCCGGGGGAGTAAGCAGCGCTCTCCGCGGAACGCCACGAGCTGATCCTCCGCCTTTTGCGCCGCAGCCGCTTCGCCACAGTGTCAGAAATCTCTCAGGCCGCACGGCCTTCACAAGCGACAGTCGGGAAGGACCTGGCGGAGCGGGAAGAAGGGACGGCGGCTCTACCGCCTTCCCGCTAGTAGAGTTCCTCAAGGACAGGGAGATTCGGATCATCACGAACTCATTCGCAATCGCTACCGCACTCGTTCTGCGTTCCCGCTGCACCCTCTTCCTCGACGGCGGGGTGGTCCCCATGGACTCCCAGCTCGTTCTCGACCCGTTCGGTTACGACATGCTCGCCAACTACAGCACCTCGTGCGTTTTCATGGGAGCGTTCGGAATTGATAAGACTGGAGCAACGAACAACGATTCGGTTCTGATCGCAACCGGGCGTGCCATGATAGAACCTGCGCTCGAATCGGTCGTTCTTGCCGACTCTACGAAGTTCGACCGTCGGGTCGGAAGCCTTTCCTCTGCGGATTCGAGAAAATCTCGACCATCGTCAGCGACGACCGGAGCTTGGAAGCTCACCGGGAGATGATTGCCTCACAGGCGGTGCGCCAGATCATTGCCTGAGTTTTTCCACAACGACAGAGGACAGGCCTTTCCCCCTCCTATTGCCGCTCACGCGGGAGAGCAACCCGAAGGAACAAACGAAAAAAACGACCGAACCGGCAGCGCCCACCGGCTGCACCGCGCCCGCGATGTGCAGCGCCGACGCGGCCAGCGCCCCAACGCCGTAGCCGGCGAAAAGGAACGCGAAAGGGACCAGGAAAAGGAGCAGCGCCGCGCCAAGCGGCGAAGGGCTTCGCGTCTCGATGCGCACTGTGTCACCGACCGAAACCCCGACACGGTCGATAGCGCGCGCAAGCATGTTGTCGCCAGCTTCCGAGAGCGTGCACAGCGTACACCCTTCGCATGCTGCCGAACGATCGATCCGCACCAGAGCCACGCCGTCGGCGCGCTCGATGACAGTGCCTCTTTCCTCCATGACCGAAAGCCGTTCTAAACCGAAGTCTCGGCGACTTTCGAATCGAGCATGGTGTCGCCGTCGAATATAAAGAAGCCGCTGAAGCCTCTTCCCTCGAGAAGCATCGGCAGCCACAAAGCGTCGTCCGCCCACATGCGGTCATAGGGAATCCGCTCGATAGGAGTCCAAAGAGGGGCTGCCTCACGGGTCTCACACAGCTCGCCCTCGAAGCCGCTTGCCGTGAAAACGGTCCCGTGCAGCGAGTAGCCGTCCATGAACTGGAAGGAGAGCTCGCCCGCCCGGCGTACGCCGGTGGGGGTCACACACAGCTCCTCCTGTACCTCACGGACGGCACCTTGGATTGCCGTCTCGCCAGGGTCGATGCGGCCGCCGGGCCCATTGATCTTGCCCGCGCCGAGCCCGGTCTTCTTGTGAATCAGCAGGATTTCACCGTCACGAAGGACAAAAAGCAGCGTGGCCCTTTCTGTCGGAATCCATTGCTGCCAGTCGATCTGGCTCACGCGCTGCGGCAGGGACCTCATGCTTTCCTCGGTCATCTAAGAAAAGGTACAACTGCGGGCAGGCTTGATCAATTGCGGTGTTCATCATTTTTCTTGCATTCGCCGAGGGGCGGACGTATAATGCCCCTTGATGAATCCCATTCATCACTGAAGGGGATTGTGAGAAGCAGGGACCTCCCGACGGAGGATGAAGGGCTCTCGAAGAGAGTCACCCTGACATGAGCCTCTCACATCCCCTTCCCATTTCTTGAGATAGTCAACCACTTCATGGCGGAAAGCGAAATCCGGGCAAAATCCATCCTGCGAGTATTTCTTCTCCGTTGCAGCTGGGTGCGTATGAGGGCCCCGCGGCTTCCGAGGTGCGCGAGATTCTCGCCACAGGGACTAGCGGTCTTTGCGAGAGGCTGATGGAGACGCTCGTTCCCGCCAGCTCTGTCACCTAAAGCCGAACATTACCGGCACCACACTCGAAGCGAAGATGCGCACCCCAAGCAAGGCTTGGACAACAGCGCAACCAGCCGCGGCAAGAAGGAAAAGGCTTCGCAGCACGGTGTCACGAAAACCACGAAGAACCAAGATCGAGAGAAAAAACGAAGCGACGCCGGTCCCAAGGACCGCAACTGCCAGTAACGCGAGCCGCAACACTCCGTCAGGGGCTCCCCATCGTCGAAATGCCTGCCAACCGAGAAAAAATGCCACCAGCGCGGCGACGCCTGCGGCGAAGCCGGTCTGAACCCGCGTATTCCCGCGCGCCGCGCTGAGGAGGATCGCCAGGACAACAAGCAGGTCGATGGAGGGGACAGCCAGGGAGGCCAGCGGTGAAATAGAAGAGAAACGAGGACTGTTCAGGAGAAGGTCAAAACAAATCAGGCCGGCCAAAAGCCCCGATGCACGAAGCGCTACCATGGCGAGTCAGATCACTTTAAGGTAGATGACCTTTGCGTCCCCGGGCGCGTAGAAGTCGTCCAGCACAGCCACGGGAGAATACCCGCGCGAGAGATAGAACCCCCGCGTGGGCTCGTAGAGCTCCCGCATGGAAGTCTCAATGTAGACTCGGGTTCCCCCGAGGCCGCGGATGGCTTTCTCACTGGCGTCGAGGATCTGTTTCCCCAGTCCTTTGCCCCGGTAGTTCCCGGCAACGACGATCCAATACAGGTCGAAACTCGTGCGGGTGCAGGCAATAGGACCGTAACTGGTGTACCCCACCGTCTGCCCGTCCTCCTCGGCGAACAGAAAGTGGTAGCCGCACCGCGGTCCCTTGTCCAGCCTGTCCTCGATGAGCTCGACCGCCGTGTCGACCTCCTCGGGATAAAAGAACCCCGTAGACTCCGTAATGGAGCGGATCCTCTCCACGTCGGCTCTTTCGACTGAGTTTCGAATGGTGATCACCTGGGTTCCCATGTATCCGACTCCTCTATGTGTCGGCCCGGCGTCAGCCGTGCCGCGGCTTTTCTGCAAGAATCCTCGACAATACGACGAACGACGTCGTCCCGTGAAAGTCCCGACCGACTGGCGGCTGCCATGAAACCCGCGTCCGGCGACAGGCAGGGATTGGTGTTGACCTCCAGCACCCACGGCCTCCCCTCGGAGTCGACGCGAAAATCGACCCTCGCATAGCCGCGCAGGCCGAAAAGCTCCCAGCACGCCATGCTGAGGCGCTTGAGGTCGGCAAGAAGGGCTGCGTCCCCCGCGGGAAAGTCGAAACAGCGTGGCGTGCTGCTGTACTCGAACGAGCTCGCGTTCCACTTCGCGTTATACCCCACGAAGCGCGGTTTTCCCTCCGGATAACCGACGAACTTGATCTCCGCCGGGGGAAGACCCTGGGGAAAATGACTGTCTTCCTGCCCTCCGAGCAGGGCCAGATTGAACTCCCTCCCTTCGATGTAGCGTTCGACAAACAGCTGATCAATCCCTTCCCTCGCGGATCGACGTCGTATCTCGGATTCAAGCTCTTGCTCCGAGAACGCTACTGCGCTGTCCGCCATGCCTAGGGAAGCGTGCTCCCAAACGGATTTCACGATAAAAGGCGGCGCAAAGCCCAACCGAGATTGCAACGCTTGCTCGGCAGCGGCCCACCCCGGTGTATCGATCCCGGAGGCGGCCAGCATTCTCTTCCCCAGCAGCTTGTGGGACGTAAGGAAGATGGCTTCTGTGGAGGCCCCTGTGTAGCGGATCCCGATGGTTTCAAGAAGACTGGGAGCCAGGTGTATTAGGCTCCCCCTCCCTTCGACCGTCTCGGCAAGGTTAAAAACGAGCGCTGGTTTCAGCGACAGAAGTCTCTTCGCCACGCTGGAAAGATCAAGAGCCAGCTCCACGTCTTCCGTGGCGTACCCGAGCGATTGGAGAGCGTCGCGCACCGATTGGACTTGAACGAGGACGTCTTTTTCATCCTCCGTCGCGTTAGTGTCAACCCGTCCATACAGGAGCGCTATGGTTTGTTGGCCCATTAAAGGTCGTATTGAGCACCGCCGCGGCCCGACCGCGGCGGCGCGTCATCTCCTTATCGACAGGGCCCTTGAGGATCAGGGTAGCGGAAATACAGGTCCTGATAGTTTTTCAGGACCAAATCGTCACCGTCCCAACCCAGCGTGTAATCAGGCAGAAGAGGTATCTTCCCGCCCCCTTGCGGGGCGTCGATCACATAATTCGGTACCGCGTACCCCGACGTGTGACCGCGAAGCCCCTTGATGATCTCCAGCCCTTTGCGGACCGGTGTCCTGAAGTGGGCGGACCCGATGATAGGATCACACTGGTACAGATAGTACGGCTTCACGCGCGCCACCAGCAAGCCGTGCATCAGGCGCTTCATCACGTCCACCGTGTCATTGATGCCAGCAAGCAGGACGGTTTGGCTTCCCAGCGGGATGCCGGCATCCGCCAAGCGCCCGCACGCCTCCCGTGTCTCCTCAGTCAGCTCGTCCGGGTGCGTGAAATGGATGCTCATCCACAAGGGGTGGAAACGCTTGAGCATCCGCGTGAGTGACGAGGTGATCCGCTGAGGCATCACGACAGGGGCCTTGGTGCCGATGCGGAGGAACTCCACGTGGGGGATTCGGCGCAGCCGGCTTAGAAGCCACTCTAGCTTGTCATCCGACAAGGTGAGCGGGTCCCCGCCAGAAAGGAGGACGTCACGCACCTCTGGGTGCTCCGTGATGTAGGCGATGGCCTGCTCCCACTGGGCCTGGAAGAAGATGCTGTTAGCATCCGGGTTCTCCACGATGCGCGATCGCGTGCAGTAGCGGCAGTTGGAGGCGCAGGTGTTGGCCACAAGGAAAAGGACCCTGTCCGGATAGCGATGCACGAGGCAAGGCACCGGGCTGTCCCTGTCCTCTCCCAGGGGGTCTTCGGCCTCACCCGGCGTTCGCAGGTACTCGTCCATGACGGGTATCATGGTCCGCCGCAACGGTTGATTGGGGTCATCCACGTCGATCAGGCTGAGGTAGTACGGTGTGATGGCGAACGGCAAGGACCCTGTACGGCGGTTGATTGCCGTACGTTCTTCCTCCGAAAGCCGGATGATCTTTTCTAGCGCCTCCGGCGTTCGAATCCGGTTTCTCATCTGCCAGCGCCAGTCGCACCATTCCGCCGCCGTCGCGAACGGGAAGTGCCGGGCGCGGAACTCTTCCGAGCGTTTCGAAACAGGGAACTTCGGGGATGACGGGGAGGTTCTCTTGAACGTTCGCTGGTAAGATTTGAAAGGCGGGATCGTAGCCCGGATACCGGCAAGCCCGGCAAGCTCCTGGACTACGGGCATGGTACCTGGAGGTTCTGCCTCCTCAGTGCTGAGCACTCTGGTTTCCATCTCTGTCAAAACTCCTTCATCTCATACGGCCGCTGCCTTGCACGGCGTCTCCGCGCAGTTGCTGCGGCACTGTGCTGGAAGGACAACGCCCTTCCCATGGGCTCTCAAGAGTTTCCCGTGCCCTGTCACGCTTAGAAGATCCGCGTGCGGGTGTGTGGCTCCCCTCCCCATGATGTTGTCAAATCAATGCATACTACATCAAAAAAAAGAATGCAAGAGAGATTTCGCCCCGCATGGCGCTTTTTGAGACCCTCGGCGCGGTTTCTCCCCGACTTCCGTGAAGTAGTGCGTCGACTTTTGTATCGGCGCGCTGTCCCAAAATCTGTTACATTCTAGTTCGTGTCTCGTGACAAAGCAATTCTCGTAGGGGTCGAGCTGAAGGGGAAAAAGGTCGCCTGGACCATCCAAGATTCCCTGGAAGAGCTCGGACGTCTTGCTAGGACCGCCGGGCTTTCCGTGGCCGGGCGGACCTGGCAGAAACTTCCCCGACCTGACGCCTCCACATGGATCGGATCCGGCAAAGTGGAGGAGATCGCCCGGCTCATGACCGCGGAGGATGCCGACTATGTCCTCTTCGATAGTGAGCTCTCCCCGGGGCAGCAAAGAAATCTGGAAGAAGCCCTGGGGGAAAATGCCCGAGTAATAGATCGCACCCGGCTCATCCTCGACATATTCAGCCTCAACGCGCGCTCGCGCGAAGGCAAGCTGCAGGTCGAGCTTGCCCAGTACGAGTACCTGCTCCCCCGTCTGGCCGGCATGCGCCCGGGCCTGGCACAGCAGGTAGGAGGGTCAGGTGCCGGGCCCGTGGGACTTCGAGGGCCTGGGGAAACGCAGCTGGAAATGGACAGACGGCAGGCGCGGCGCCGGATCACCGCGTTAAAGCGGGGTCTTGAAGAGGTCCGAACCCAAAGAGGTCAGCACCGAAGGCAGCGGCTCAGGGCGGGCCTACCCGTAATCGCACTGGTGGGGTATACGAACGCGGGCAAAAGCTCGCTTCTCAACGCCCTGACCGGGGCGGACGTCCTGGTTCAGGATCGGCTGTTCGCCACGCTGGACCCCACCACGCGCCGCCTGATGCTTCCCGGTGGTCGGGAAACCTTGCTGACGGACACGGTTGGGTTTATCCGAAAGCTGCCCCACCAGCTGGTGGCGGCATTCCGGGCCACGCTGGAAGGAATCGAGGAGGCCTCTCTTATCATTCACGTCGTGGACGGGAGCCATCCCCACGCGTCCGAGCAAGTCGCAGCGGTGCAATCAGTGCTCTCGTCGCTAAGCGTCGCCGACACCCCACTGCTCATGGTCTGGAATAAAGTGGATCTGCTCCCCGACCGAGGCCTCCCGCAACCTCCCGGGACGGCGCATCACGGCTCGCTAGCGATCAGCGCGAAAACCGGGGAGAACGTTCCGACTCTCCTTACGGAAATCGAGCGTGTCTTGGCTGAGGGGCTCTCCGACATGGACCTACTCATCCCATACAAGCGCTATGATCTTGTTACCCAGCTCTATGAGCAGGGAACCGTGTGGTCGAAGGAAGAGAGGCCGGAAGGGGTGCGAATCAGCGCATCGGTCCCGCGGGCGTTTGGTGAGAAGCTGGAGGCGTTCGCGCTCTCAGAAAAAAAGCAGCACGGCGGAAACAAACGTCAGCCCCTGCACGGCGACGGTAAACGCCTTCTGCGGAAGGCGGCGGGCGGCCAGAATCCCGAGGGCGGCGCCGCCAAGGACAGCTCCTGAGAGGACCGCGTCGAACACGAGGGACGCCGGGGTGATCAGCCCCAGGCCGATGCTGAAGGGCACCTTCACCCAATTCAGCACGGCGAAAAACCATGCCCCTGTGCCGAGGAACTCGTCCTTGGGAAGGCGCATTGCCAGCAAATACACCATCATCACCGGCCCCGCCGCGTTTGCGAGCATGGTAGTTGCTCCTGCCAAGAGCCCCGCCAGCGCGGCGAACCACCAGGCGGACGGGACGTCCGCCTTTCCTTTCGACGCCAAGTCTCGCCACAGCCCGACACCGAGCATGATGATCACGATCACCCCGATCACCGGCCGCAGCTGCCTGTCATTGATTCTGCCCATCGCAAGGAAGCCGATCACAATGCCCGCAAATGCCCATGGGAACAGGCGCAGGAGGTGGCGCCATACCGCGTGCCGGCGGTACCACGTGACGGCAACGATGTCCCCAAGGATCAAGAGGGGGAGAAGCGCGCCCGTGGATATCCGGGCGGGCAGGACAAACGCGAAGAGCGGAACGAAAATGATACTGAGGCCCGGGATGCCTGTCTTGCTGAGGCCGGCGATGAGGGAGCTGACCGCCGCCAGGGTCCATTTGTCGGCGGTGAGGGCGTAGACGCCGGTCACCAGGAAACTCTCCCCGCCTTCGCCCGATACTCGGGATAGGTGGTGAACGGATCACCGGCGGACTCGCCCTTTGACGGGTCAACAAAGGCGACCGTGTTGCGTGACCTCTTTGCGAAGTAGAGCGCTTTGTCGCTTTTCTCCACGGCCCGCGCGAGGTCCGTGACGCCGGTCACGTCGGCAACCCCCAAGGAAAAAGTCCCGCACGGCTCCCCGTTTTCCCTTGAGAGCCGTAGAACGTCACCCATTCCCTCATGCCCCGCGACCGCCTGTTCCTGGGCGTAGCGCAGCCTCTCCGCGAGAATAATCCCCGTGTGCAGGTCCGAAGGGATGACCACGAGCAGCTCCTCGCCTCCGTAGCGCACTCCGATGTCTCCTTCCCGGATATTGTCCAGGAGTAGCTGCGCCGTCGATTTCAGGACCTCGTCCCCCCGGGCATGCCCCAGCTCGTCGTTCACCCACTTGAAATGGTCGATGTCAATCATCAGGAGCGTGAGTGGTTTTCCCTGTGCCTTGAGCTTCGAAAGTTTCTTCGAGAGCTCATTCAGGAAGTAGTCCTTGTTCCTAAGGCCGGTCAAGGGATCCACGTAGCGGCCAGGGAACTCTTCCTTGAGTGTGGCTTGGAGGGTTTCCAACGCGTCTCGCCCTCGGGTGCCGCGCTCCCGCGACCACATTTCCGCTTCCTCAGGGGAAGCCACTGTAACCCCGTGGCTGGCAGTGGCGACGAAGCTCTTGGGGTCATTCAGGAGGTAGTTGTACAGTTCTGCGACTCCTCGAAAGACGTCGATGAACCCCGCCTGCGCCTTCTGGGGGATGTCAAGCACGGACTCGTGATGCCGGGCCTCGATCCAGCGTCGGATCTGGCGCGTCACGGGCCGATAGTCCGGGGATGAAGTCTGCGACCGGGCGATAAAGTCCACGAGTCTTCGGGACGCGAGCTCGGCGGCCACCTTGGCGCGCACCGGGTCATCGGCGCCGAGCAAATCCCGATTAATGACCCTCCCAACGTCGGCAAGGATCTCCGCCAGGCGCGCTGCCAGCTCGTAGAGCTTGGGCCCCTCGTAATAGTCCGGCTCCGTGATCACGTGGCCGAAACCCCTGATGACCCGATTCCGCAAGCGGTTGATCCTCTCTTCGATCCCCCGGGCCCGCTGGCTTTCCCGGAACAGCTTCACGAACCTGGCGTCCCCCTCGATCTCACGAGCAAACTCGCGAACTTCGTCGAGGTACGGCTCGAACAAGCGTCCATACACTTCGGACCAGAGGCCGCGCAGCGTGATCAGCTCGCCGGCGAGGGTTTCCCGTCCAAGCACTTTCTCGAGGACATATGGCTCCATGGAGAAGAGGAGGTCATCGAGGATGGCATGGAAGACCATGACCAGCCCAATCACGTCGGAGGAGGCAAGGTGCTCCATGTCGGTGAGCCGGGACTGGAAAAGGGTCGTACGCGTAAAGACCCTGTTCACGAAGTACGGCAGGACGAACTCTCCTTGATCCACACGCTCTATGCCGGAATCCGGGAAAAGGGTCATCAGAATGGAGAGAGTCCCCTCGAACTGCGTGGAAAACTTTTCCTCCTTCTCTTGCTCCAGCCTTTCGAGCTCTTTCGCCCTTTGCTCGGCCAGCGCTCTTTCTTGCTGTTCGTGCACCTGGCGCTGCCAACCCTCCCACGTGAGGATCTGCTCCTCACGCAGCTCCAGGAAAGCCAGCACGAGCTGGCGTTTCTCCGCGTCCTGCTCATGTTCGTCGTAGAAAGAGGCGATCATCTTGAGGAGCGCGGGATACAGCTCATGGCCGTATTTCCTCAGGTTCTGATAGGCCGCGCGAAAAAGCCCTTCCGCCGCCGTCAGATCGTTCAAACTTTGTTCGCCCGGATGAAGCGACACGTTGACCTCTCGCGCTACATCGAAAAGTGCCTCTAGCTTGTCCCTCTCGACGGCTTCCGTGACCGTAATGAGCCGGCAGCCGTCCTTCACGACTCGCGCGATCTCGGCCACGCGGGCCCGCCCTCCGGAGGCGAGCTTTGCTTCCAGGTAGCCGAGGCTTTTGCGTAGCGTCCCGTGGGGCTGGGTGAACTCACCAAGGAACTCCAGCGCAAATGGCTCCCGGGAACGAAGAACCCGAACAACGTCGTCTCCGCGGGTATTCCCCCCTGTATCCTCCGCCGGCGCCTTCCGTGGCGGTCCGTGTCCCAGAAGCGTGCAGGCGCTATCGTGCAGCGCATCAAGGTCATCAATGAAAGAAAGCTCAAATGGGTTCTGTCCCTGATATCCTCTTCGCTCTGCGAGCAGACGCATGAACGCAGTGCTCACGCAGTCTTCCCTCGCTGGATCGAAGATGCTGAGCAGATCTTCCACGCGCTCGAGGAACCGCGTGATCAGGAAACCATTCCGATACGCGTAGCGGTTGATGCGCCTGCGGAGCCACGGAGGCACGGTGGGCAGCCAATCGATTGCGCGCTTGCCGGATTCCGCCCCGAGTTTCAGCTGCTGTTCAGAGGGGCTCTCCTGCCCCAAGCTCGCAAAGGTGGAGGAAGTTCCCCGGGCCATGACGCCGTCCCGCGTTGGGATCCCATTCCGTGCAGGGGCTCTGCGGCCAGCGGAGCCAGGCGTAGGCGGTGGCACCGATGGCGTAGCGCGCCTGTCCCGCACCACGGGCTGCGCCCTCGACCTCTCGAGCGCCGCCTGGGATCTGCGGCGAGCTTCCTCTTCGCCATAGCCCTTTTCCCGCAGATCGCGGTAGACCCGCTCGATTTGCTGTCGGGAGATGCCCTGTTTGAGCAGGTTTTCGTAGAGTTTGTTCTTGTCCTTGTCCTCAGAAGGCATCGACCACGGCTCCACCTACATTCGAGTATAGCCACCCCGAAGCATGAAATCGATTCACGCGCGGCTCCCTTGGGCGCTCAAGAGCCGATCATTGCCGCAGCGGTCCGGATCTCGGCGGTCCTTCCCGAGAAAGCGCAGAGAGAGGTCCGCAGAACCACCCGCCGGCGGTCCCGGCTGTCGGTAGGGCAAGAGACACAGGAGATCACTCCCGTGACCGGCGATTGGTGCCCCGAGTGTTGCAGAAAATAGCGCTCTGCGACACCGGGATTGTCCTGGCCTTCTCCCGGCAGCTCGAATGCCTTGACCAGAAGCTGACTTCGACCGTCATCGTGTTCGTCGACGCAGATGATCTTCCGGGTGGGCGGCTCCCCTGTGGCGTTTCTGCCGTCGACGATCTCCGCGCTCCCCGGTACCTGCGCAAGGTTCCAGAGCCACACGCTCGGGGGAATTTGCCGGGAAACCTCAAGGGTTGTTTCCTCGACGTATCCCGCCTGGCGCAACCATCGCGTCCCCCACGTTTCGGAGATCTCCTGCTCCTCGAGGGACCGCAGTCGGCGCTGGATTCGAAAGCCAAGCATCATCCCTGATTTCCACGCATGCACCTCGCCCTTGTTCTCCATGGAGAACACGCCCTTTTCCACAGTTCCCTCGTAGCGGCCCGGGTCCAGGGACGGCGGCACGGTGTCTTGCGGGAAAAACTCCTCCCGCGGACCCAGCCAGACTCGGTCCCCGCCGGGGTTCAGCCAGCCGTCGTCCTTGGCGCCGATCTCAAGCATACGGAGGAAGTCCGGGTTCATCCATAGCGCATTCTCTCCCCTCCAGTGCGGCCAGACGCCGAGGACGCGCCCGTATTCTGGCAGGATCAGAACGGCGCCGTCCGCACCGGACTCCAGCACGGTATAGCGGATTCCGAGACGATTCATGCTGAC
>Ga0326727_10016574_pt1 | contig 15518 bp, 18 predicted proteins | sample MB2enrmetagenome_FD_207643 | JGI IMG/M metagenome (GOLD analysis project Ga0326727, IMG submission 207643) | Lab enriched peat soil microbial communities from McLean, Ithaca, NY, United States - MB29MY | ecosystem: Environmental > Terrestrial > Soil > Wetlands > Peat | place: USA: New York... | reverse complement strand
CAGAAGGTGGGCCAGGTGGCGGCCGATATGCGCGAGCTGCGCAAGCCCGATCCGTACAAGAACAAGGGCGTGCGTTACTCGAACGAGAAGCTGAAGAAGAAGGCCGGCAAGACGGGAGCGAAGTAAAACGAGGGGTCAGGTTTCAGGGACCGGGGATCAGCAGAAGAACAGAGCGCAAGCACGACCAACTGATCCCTGACCCCTGAACCCTGATCCCTGGAAAAATCCGAACGGAATCGCGGGGCGGTTCCGCTGATAGGTGAGAGAGACACATGATCACGCAGACCAAGAGAAACGAAATCCGCAGGCGCATTCACGCGCGCATCCGCGAGAAGCTTTCGGGCACGGCGGAGCGGCCGCGGCTGAACGTTTACCGCTCGCTGAACCATATTTACGCGCAGGTGATCGACGACCAGACCGGGCAGACGCTGATCTCGGCCTCAACCATCAAGTCGAAGACCGGCGGCAACGTGGCGGCGGCCAAGGAAATCGGGAAGGCCGTGGCAGAGAAGGCGGTGGCCAAAGGCATCAAGCGAGTGGTTTTCGACCGCGGCGGATATCTGTATCACGGCCGCATCAAGGCCCTGGCCGATGCGGCGCGCGAGGCGGGACTGGAATTCTAGCGCTCCGCGCCTTAGCGTTTTGGTGGAGTGTATAGAAAGGTTTTCTGAAAGTGCGCGCTCGGTGAGCCGCACGAAGAGATGAGAGAGCAATGACGATATTGAAGAAGAAACTCGATGCCAACCAGTACAACCTGAAGGATCAGGTGGTGGCCATCAACCGCGTGACCAAGGTGGTGAAGGGCGGCAAGAACATGTCGTTCGCCGCGCTGGTGGTTGTGGGCGACGCCGCTTCGGGCGTGGTGGGCTACGGATCGGGCAAGGCCAAGGAGGTTCCCCAGGCCATCCGCAAGGGAATCGAGAGCGCCAAGAAGAACCTGGTCAAGGTCAACCTGACCCAAACGACGATTCCGCACCAGGTGCTGGGCCGCTTCGGTTCGGGCCAGGTGCTGCTGAAGCCGGCGCCTGAAGGCACGGGCGTGATTGCCGGCGGCGCGGTGCGCGCGGTAATGACCTCGGCCGGGGTGCAGAACGTGCTCACCAAGAGCCTCGGCTCGCCCAACCCGCACAACGTGATCAAGGCGACCTTCGATGCCCTGGTGCAACTGCGCGACCGGGGCGAAGTTGCCACGGCCCGCGGCAAGCTGGTGGAGGAACTCTAATGGCGGCGACCAAGAAGATTCGCATTCAGTACTACCGCTCGGCCATCGCCACGCCCACCAAGCACAAGCTGGTCGTCAAGGGTCTAGGCTTTACGCGCCTGAACCAGATCGTGGAGCGCGAAGATACCGAGTCAGTGCGCGGCATGGTAAAGGCTGTGCCGCATTTGGTGAGGATTTTGGAAAACTAGGGATCAGTTGTCAGTGGTCAGTCATCAGTTCGATTGTGCCGCTGCGCACTGTCTCAACTGACAACTGACCACTGATAACTGACAACTCCAGACAACGCGAGTCGTCCGAGGCAAACTCAGACGGCGCTATAGCGAGGAAAACATGACAAAGAACCTATCGAATCTGCGCGCGCCCAGGAAGGCCAACACCGGGCGCAAGCGCGTGGGCCGGGGCATGGGGTCCGGCATGGGCAAAACCTCGACCCGCGGCCACAAGGGCCAGGGTTCGCGTTCGGGCTCCAGCCTGATGCGCGGGTTTGAAGGCGGCCAGATGCCTCTGCACCGCCGCCTGCCCAAGCGCGGCTTTACCAACATTTTCAGGACCGAATACACGGTGGTGAATCTGGACCGCATTGCTGAGCTCGACGTCGAGGAGATTGGGCTCGACGACTACCGCAAGCTGGGCCTGGCATCGAGCCGCAAAGCGCTCATCAAGGTTCTGGGCGCGGGCGAGCTCACCAGGGCCATCACCATCCACGCGCACAAGTTTTCAAAGTCCGCGGCTGAGAAGATCGCCAAGGCCGGCGGCAAGGCCGTTGTTGCCGGTGGCGAGGCCCCGGCGGCAGCGTAGGAAAGCAGTGGTAGGTGATCAGTTTTTCCCTCGCTGAATTGAGAGGCCTGACTGGCCGGGACCAAGCTGATCAATGACCACTGACAACTGAACTCATGTGACGCAACGCATAGGCTCACTGTCTCCCGGTCCGATAGCCTGAATGGACAATGGGAATTACCGTAAGATGAAGTACAGAGGCGGGCTTTTTCGCCCGCGACGGATCAAACAATATGCTTGAGAAGTTCCTCAATATCTTCCGGGTTCCCGACCTGCGCAAGCGGGTGCTCTTCACCCTTGGCATTCTGGCCGTTTACCGTCTGGGCGCGTTTATCCCCACGCCTGGCGTGAACTACCACCAGCTCGAGGCTCTGTTCAACTCGCAGAGCGGGTCTGCGCTGGGCCTGATGGACCTTTTCGGGGGCGGCAATCTGCGCCGCATGACCATCTTCGCGCTGGGCATCATGCCCTACATCACGGCGTCCATCATCTTCCAGCTTTTGACGGTGGTGTATGAGCCGCTGGCGCGCATCCAGAAGGAAGGCGAGTTGGGCCGGCGCAAAATTACGCAGTGGACCCGCTACATGACCGTGGTTCTCGGCGCGCTGCAGTCCATCGGTATTGCTTTTATGCTCATCAAGGGCGGCCTGGTGATTCACCCCGGCGCCGGCTTCTTGCTGATGACGGTTCTGACCCTCACTACCGGAACGGCCTTCATCATGTGGCTGGGCGAGCAGATCACAGATCGTGGAATCGGCAACGGCATGAGCCTGCTGATCTTTGCCGGCATCGTGGCCGGCTTGCCCCGGGGCGTGGGCGACCTGATTCAAAAGGTCCAGGCGGATGCCTGGGGTTCTTTGAGCTTCGTCGTGGTGTTGTTCCTGGTTGCCGGCATGGCGGCTGTTGTGGGATTTATTGTTTTTGTGGAGCGTAGCGAGCGGCGCATCCCGATCCAGAGCGCGCGGCGTATTATCGGACGCCGCATGATGGGCGGCCAGTCGAGCCATCTGCCTTTGAAGGTGAATTCGGGCGGCGTGATGCCCATCATCTTCGCCAGCTCGATCCTCTCGGCTCCGCTGCTCTTCCGCCAGATTCCCTGGGTCCAGAACAGCAAACTGCTACTGCCGATTCTAGATGCGCTCACTCCCGGCTACCCTTGGTATGAGCTGCTCAACATCCTGGGCATTATCTTCTTTGCGTACTTCTACGTGTCGATCGTGATGCGTCCCGATGACATTGCCGACAATTTCCGCAAGTCGGGCTCGTTCATTCCCGGAATCCGGCCCGGCAAGCGCACCTCGGAGTTCATCAACGACATTCTGACCCGCATCACGCTGGTCGGCGCGCTTTACCTCATTCTGGTGCAAATGGTGCCCACCTTCCTCATTTCGGGCATCCGATTCGACAAGATATGGCTCATAGGCAGGGCCTTTGAGAACCTGCCGACCTGGGCGATTCACGGTATGGGGGTCAATTTCTACTTTGGCGGCACTTCACTTCTAATTGTGGTGGGTGTGGCCATGGATACGATCAACCAGATCGAATCGCAGCTCGTCATGCGTCACTATGACGGCTTTTCCCCGCGCTCCGGTCGCATCAGGGGAAGGAAAACCTGGTAATGCAATTGACAGCAATCGAAGTCGAACAGGGCCGGGCGGCGGGTCGACAGACCCAGCCCGGCCCGATCCTTTTGATGGGCGCGCCCGGCGTGGGGAAGGGGACCCAAGCCAAGGAACTGGTGAAGCTGTGGGGTATCCCGCAGATCTCAACCGGCGACCTGCTGCGCGCCAACGTGGCCCAGGGCACGCCGCTGGGCCGAACCGCCAAGGAAATTATGGGGCGGGGCGAACTGGTGCCCGACTCCCTGGTGAACGAAATGGTGGCCGTCAGGCTCCGGGAGCCGGACACGGTCAACGGCTACATCCTCGACGGCTTTCCCCGGACGCTCGGCCAGGCCAGCTGGATCGACGGCCGGATCGCCGCCCAGCCCGGCGCGCTTCCGGTGATTGCCGTAAGCATACAAGTGAACTATAATCAATTATTGCGCCGGATTACCGGGCGCAGGATTTGCCCTGCCTGTCAGAGCATCTACAATATCTATGTCAACCCTCCTAAAGTGGATGGGATTTGTGACTTAGAGGGTGCTGCGCTAACCCAGCGAGCCGATGACACGGAAGAGGTTTTCAAGGAGCGCATGCGCGCTTACTCGGCTCTTACCGCGCCTGTTGTGGAGCACTACCGGGAACAGGGAAGATTCGCTGAGGTGGATGGAGACCGGCCGATCGCGGAGATTGCAGCCGGAATCGTTGTCGCCGTGGAGCGATTGCGCGAGAAAGCGTGATCGACGCGGTGGGTTTGTGCGTGGAAAGACAGGGATCAGGTTTCAGGGGTCAGGGATCAGTCGATTCGTCCCTGCGCGAGCAGATTCTATTGACCCATGACCCCTGAAACCTGAGCCTTGGCCCCTGGAAGTAGCTTTTAATGGCTGTCGTTATCAAGTCGTCCCAGGAGATCGAGAAGATGCGCCGCGCGGGCCAGGTGGTTCGCGAGGTGCTGGAGTTGGTGCGGAGCAAGGTCAAGCCCGGCGCCACGACCTTCGATCTTGAGAAAGCCGCGGCAGCGCGGCTCAAGGAACTGGGCGTGAAGGCGGCCTTCAAGGGGTACCATGGGTATCCCTGCGTGCTATGCACCTCAGTCAACAGCGAGGTGGTTCACGGGATTCCTTCGCCGAAGCGGGTACTGAAAGAGGGCGACATTGTTTCGGTCGATTTTGGCGTGGTGATCGACGGTTATTATGGCGATGCCGCCATCACGGTGCCGGTGGGCTCAGTTGCCGTTGAGACGCAAAGGCTCTTGAAGGTGACCGAAGAGTCGCTGAAGGCCGGAATCGCCGTGGTTCGTCCCGGCGCCACGCTGGGCGATGTGGGCGCGGCGGTGCAGGGAGTGGTGGAGGGCCAGGGTTTTTCGGTGGTTCGCGATTTTGTGGGTCACGGCATCGGGTCGAACATGCACGAGGATCCGCAGGTGCCGAACTTTGGCCAAGCAGGGCGCGGCATGAAGCTGAAGGCGGGAATGGTGATTGCCATTGAGCCGATGGTGAATGCCGGCAGGCCGGATGTGAAAGTGCTCGACGACGGATGGACAGCCGTGGCGAGCGATGGAAGCATGAGTGCTCATTTTGAGCACACGGTTGCAGTTACCCCGACCGGAGCGAGGATTTTGACGGAATAACGGATTCGGTCCAAATGCCGGGAGTGCGAAAGCGCACCGGCGGAAATGGGATACAGTTTGTCGAAGGAAGACGCGATTGAGGTAATGGCGACGGTGCTTGAAACGCTGCCCAACGCCATGTTCAAGGTAAAACTCGAGAATAATCACGAGGTGCTGGCCCATGTGTCGGGAAGGATGCGCAAGAACTTCATCCGCATCCTGCCGGGCGACCGTGTAGCGGTGGAGCTGAGCCCCTACGATCTGAATCGCGGACGGATTGTGTACCGGTACAAGTGAACAGTGGTCAGTGATCAGTGGCCAGTTATTTGTGCTGAGTGACGGACGTCAACTTGGCGCGAGGCGGCTAAGAGCTGAGAACTGAAAGCGGATAGCTCAAAAGAGATTCCGCGCCGATTTTTGAGGCGCAGAAAAGAGCAGTACAAAGCAATGAAAGTTCGGGCATCGGTAAAGAAGATTTGCGTGAAGTGCAAGGTCATTACGCGCCGCGGCGTGGTGCGCGTGATCTGCGAGAACGCAAAGCACAAGCAGCGCCAGGGATAAGCAAGGCCTGGCATGAGGGGAACTTCCGTGAAGGCAGGGAATAGGGAGTAGAAGGCAGCGCGATTGAGTCAGCTGCATCAACTATTCTCTACCGGCTACTCTACTCCCTGCTTCAAAGAGGCTAGTTAGCTTGAGTCAAGGCTTGCGATGAACCTCTGGAAGCCATCCCGATAACCCGTGCGAACCGGTTGAGGCCGGAGGGCACACAACCAGAAGCAAAGGAATTCGAATGGCACGTATTGCTGGCGTCGATCTGCCCCGCAACAAGCAGGCAAGGATCGCGCTCACTTATATCTTCGGAATCGGGAATCCTCGCGCCAAGAAGATTCTGGAAAAGGCAAATGTCGACGCCTACAAGAAAATCCAGGATCTGGGCGAGGACGAGGTCAACCGCATCCGCCAGGTGATTGAGGACGAGGGTGACGTCGAGGGCGATCTGCGCAAGGACGTCTCGATGCACATCAAGCGCCTCATTGACATCCAGAGTTACCGCGGCACCCGCCATCGGCGGTCGCTGCCGGTGCGCGGTCAGCGCACCCACACCAACGCCCGCACTCGGAAGGGCCCGCGCAAGGGCACGATTGCCGGCAAGAAGAAAGCGACGGCGAAGACCTAATGGCAAAACCAGAACAGAAAGCCGGCGCCGGAAAGGCTGGCAAGAACAAGAAGTTCAAGAAGCGCGAGCGCAAGAATGTGCCCTACGGCGTTGCGCACATACAAGCCTCGTTCAACAACACCATCGTGACTATCACCGATCAGATGGGCAACACGCTGAGCTGGAAGAGCTCGGGTTCGCTGGGCTTCAGGGGATCGCGCAAGGGCACGCCGTTCGCGGCGCAGCAGGCGGCGTCGAACGCAGCCAGCATGGCCCGCGATCACGGCCTGCGCTCAGTGGATGTGCGGGTTGCGGGACCGGGATCGGGCCGCGAGTCGGCCATCCGCGCACTGGCTGCAGCCGGCATCGAGGTGAAGTCGATCCGCGACGTTACGCCGGTGCCGCACAACGGCTGCCGGCCGCCGAAGCGCAGGAGAGTGTAAGTACAGTGCGAGTGTGAAGTGCGAGTGTGAAGTGCGAGAACCAACCACATTCACACCTCACACCCGCACTTTTAAATCCAACGGGCCGGGACGAAGCGTCACCGAACGCGTAAACCGGCCGACATCCGAAGTCAGGAGAAGAAATGGCTCGTTATACCGGAGCAGTATGCCGCCTTTGCCGCCGCGAAGGCACCAAGTTGTTTTTGAAGGGCACCAAGTGCACTTCAGACCGTTGCCCGCTTGAAAAGCGCAACTTCCCGCCGGGGCAGCACGGAAAAGACCGCAAAGCCAAGATCGTGGGCTATGGCCTGCAGCTGCATGAGAAGCAGAAGGCCAAGCGCATGTACTTCACCCTCGAGGGCCAGTTCCGCGAGTACTACGAGAAGGCCAATCGCGCCCCGGGCGTGACCGGCGAACTGCTGATCCAACAGCTCGAACGGCGGCTCGATAACGTCGCGTTCCGGCTGGGCTTCGCCATCTCGCGGCGCCAGGCGCGCCAGGTGGTTCGCCATGGGCATGTGACGGTGAACGGCAAGAAGGTGAACATTCCCTCCTACCAGGTGAACGCCGGCGACGAGATCGCCATTCGCGAGGTCGCAAAGAAGCTGGGCATTGTCGAACAGGCTTCGCAGTACGCCGCGCAGAATCCCGTGCCCACCTGGCTCGAGGCCAACTTTGAAAATATGTCGGGACGCGTTCTGCATCTGCCCAGGCGCGCCGATGTGAATTTGCCGATCAACGAACAGCTGATCGTCGAACTGTACTCGAAGTAAGAACCACAGGGACCAGGGAACGGGGATCAGGGATCAGCCGGTGCAGATCGCACCAGCGAAGTCCTACTGGCCCCTGAGCCCTGACCCCTGAAACTTAATCCCAAGGAGCCCTTGCGCGGCCGCCGCAAAATGCATCGCGACGTACATGCCGCGCCAGAAACGAGAGATGACTATGTTGTGGAGAGGATTTCAGAAACCGAAGCGGCTTGCAGTTGAAGCCGAAACGCTCAGCGACACCTACGGCAAGTTCAGCGCCCAGCCATTCGAACGGGGCTTTGGCACCACCATCGGCAACGCCCTGCGGCGCACGCTGCTCAGCTCCATTGAGGGCGCGGCGGTCACCGCCATCCGAATTGAGGGCGTGCTGCACGAGTTCCAGTCCATCGGCGGCGTGGTTGAAGACGCGACCGACATCATCCTCAACCTCAAACAGGTTCCCTTCAAGCTTGCGGGCGAAGGTCCCAAGGCGCTTTATCTTCGCGCCGACCAGCCCGGCATTGTGACCTCGGGCATGATCGAGGCCGACGGGGACGTAGAGATCCTGGACAAGGATATCTACATTGCCACGCTCTCGGAAGGCGGCAAGCTGGACATGGAGATGCGCTTGAAGCGCGGCAGGGGATACGTTTCGGCCGACAAAAACTTTGACGCCGATCTTGGCCTGGGTTTCATTCCCGTCGATTCGGTTCACTCGCCCGTGCGCCGCGTCAACTATGTGGTTGATGCTGCCCGCCTGGGACAGATTACCGACTACGACAAGCTGACGCTGGAAGTGTGGACCAACGGCGCAGTGCTGCCTGCGGACGCCGTGGGACTGGCAGCCAAGCTGCTGAAGGACCACATGAACATCTTCATCAACTTTGAGGAAGAGATTGAGTCAGAAGCGCGTGGCGAAGAAGGCCGCGTGCTGCTGCGCAACGACAATCTCAACCGCTCGGTTGAAGAGCTTGAGCTTTCGGTGCGCAGTTACAACTGCCTGAAGAACGCCAACATTCAGACCATTGGCGAGCTGGTGCAGAAGACTGAAGCCGAGATGCTGAAGACCAAGAACTTCGGTCGCAAGAGTCTGAATGAAATCAAGGAAATCCTCGCGCAGATGGGTCTCTCGCTGGGCATGAAGATCGACGAGCAGGGCAATGCAGTGCCTGGACCGACCAGCATCCCGCCGGCCACTGCTCTGGCGGCCAGCTACGGACGGTACGACGAAGAGGACGAGCCACTTGACTCGGTGGACCTGCAACTGCCCACCGAGACGGAGAATTTCTAAAGGCAGGGAACAGGGATCAGGGTTCAGGGATCAGAAAAACCCACGATGCCCGGTACGCTGATCCCTGATCCCTGAACCCTGAACCCTTGGAAAGAGAGTAGTAACATGCGCCATCGCAATGCAGGATTCAAGCTCGGACGCAACACCAGCCACCGCCGCGCGCTGTTGCGCAACCTGGTCACGTCCGTCATCGTTGAAGACCGGGTTGAGACGACCGTGGCCAAGGCCAAGGCTGTGCGGCCCCACATCGAAAAAATGATCACCCTGGGCAAGAAAGGCGATCTGCACTCTCGCCGCCAGGCGCTCAGCTTCCTCCAGACCGATGCGGCCGTCACGCGCCTCTTCGGTGAGGTCGCCAAGCGCTACAGCGACCGCCAGGGCGGTTATCTGCGCATCGTGCGTACAGGATTCCAGCAGGGCGACGGCGCCGACAAGGCATTCATCGAACTGCTCGGCGCGGAGAAGCAGCTTGAAGTGAAGCGCCAGAAGCGCGCCGACTTGAAGTCTCAAAAGCGCGCGGAACTCGAGAAGCAACTCGAGGAGCAGCAGAAGCAGGCTGAGGCCGAGGGCAAGGGCGGCGAAGGAGCTGCCTAAGCGCCTCTTCCGCGCTTCGCCGGACTTGAACCTTTCTTATGACTGCGCGCAGGCGTCTCTTCCAGGCGTCTGCGCTTTCTATTGCTCATGATTCGATGCGTGTGGCTTCCTGTGCCTGTTTGGCGTCAAACCCCTACAAACTCCAAGACGAGCAGCAGCATCTCATTATAGGAAAAATGTAGTCAAGTCCGGCCCCGATGCTGGAGGCAGAACGGAACACACTCGTTTCTGAAGAGCAGATTGGGCTGGAACTGCGCTTTCCGCACCTCGTGCCTCCGGTGATCCCTTTGATTGCTCCCCGTATAATTGCCGTATGTTTTCGGCGCATCAGAAGAGCCAGGTCGCTGAATTCCTGCGCTCACCGCTGCAGTCGTTGCCATCGTCGCTCCATTGGGTCTTTGTGCTGTTCGCGGCTCCTCTTGTCATATTCCTCGCCGTCCGCACTCCCGCGTTCCAAAGCCCTGACGAGGACAATCACTTCTACCGCTCGTGGCAGGTGGCCCACGGCGGCTTGTTTGCGCGCGGCGGCGGATACGTCGATAGCGGGATCGAGCAGCTTGACGCCCGCGTAGCGAGCCTGCCCTTCCATCCCCAAGCTCACATCACGGTTGCCGATGTCGCCGGCGCGCGCACTGTGCCGTGGTCCGGCCATCTGATTTACAGGCAATTTTCGAACACCGCTGCTTACTTCCCCGCCGGCTACATCCCCCAGGCGCTGGGAATTCTTATCGGTCAGGCGATTGGCATCGGCGTTCTCAACACTCTCATCCTGGCTCGGATTCTTAACGGTGCAGCCGCCATCGCTATCTGTGCGTTCGCGCTCTCGCTTTGCCGAAGGGGAAAGTTCGTTATCTTCGCTGTGCTGCTGCTGCCCATGACGCTCTCGCTCTTTGCTTCATCGAGCCAGGATGCAACGCTCATTGCGCTCGTCTGTCTGGCCTTCAGTCTCATCTCGAGGCAGCTCGACGCAGCTGTGCCGATGACCAGGACAACAGCCGCTGTGGTCTTCGCCACAATCCTCCTCATCGCGATCGGCCGTCCGCCTAACGCTGCGCTGGCGCTTGCGTTCTTCATTCCCGGCCTGTTGCCCTCCCGGAGCAAGGCGCAGGAATTGCTCACGGCCTTTGTGCTCACCGGCGTCACGGTCACCATCACACTGACGTGGTGGATCGCGGTCATACTAGCGACGCGAGGCATCTCACTGCCGTATGTGGCTGGCACAACGGCCGATCCCAAAATGCAGCTCATCTACCTGCTGCATCATCCTCACATTGTCGTCCCGCTGCTGGGCTACATTGCGCACCATACGGTCTTTTACATTGCTGGCATTGTCGGTGATCTGGGATGGCTCGACACGCTGATGCCGCCACCCTACTACTTAGCCATGCTGCTGGTGCTGGTGGCCGCGATTGTGGCTGAACTCACGCACAGCCCGACCATTCCCCGCCAAGCCTCCATGATCATTCTAGGCAGTTCGTTTTTGGGCATCGCAGGCGTCTTTCTCATCAACTATTTGATCTTCGCGCCGGTCGGCGGTGAGGGATTCGACGCCGTGCAGGGCCGACATATGATCCCGTTGCTGGTTGCGGCTGCCGTGGGACTGCCTCGGCTCCAGGACTCTCGCCAGGACTGCGAGCGCGCAACGGCGGTTGTGGTTCTGGCCCAACTGCTTACGGTTGCGGTTCTGCCGCACGTCATCATGGCGCGCTACTACACTGGCTAAATCAATACTCCGGGCGCCCCACCCGGGGACCCTCCGGGTACCGGGTTCTCGTTTTTCCGGCCATGGTGGGAAGAGAGCTTATTGACTACTCGTGGCCGGCGGCGACGCTGGTTACCACGAGTTTGCCATGCTTCACTCCGCGCAGGCTCAGGATGCCGTTGGCCAGTTCGCGCACGCTTTCGCTCTTGCCGTGCATGATGAGCACCTCAAGGCAGTTGTGGTGGTCGAGGTGGACGTGAGTCGTGGCCAGCACCTTGCTGCCGGCGCGATGCTGGGCTGCGATGAGCCTTTCTGACAGTCCGGCCTGGTGATGGTCGTACATGATAGTGAGCGTGCCGAAAACTTCCTTGTTGGCCTCAACTTCTTCGTTTACGAGGTGATCGCGAATCAGATCGCGCACCGCTTCAGAGCGGTTCCGATAGCCCTTGGCGGCAATCACTTCGTCGAACCGCGCCAACAATCCCTCTTCCAGCGAAATTCCTGTCCGTACCAGCTCGCCCATTCGTTTCTCCGCCTTCAAACGCCTTCCTGATCATCCTAATCCGTAATTCGCAAGATAGCGGGCCGTCGCGGATGCTTGCCGACCTGACCTTGCGGAAATCGGGCGGTGTGCCTGCTCGATGCATTGTTGGAAATGCGCCCAGGTTTACCTCGTCGGCTATGTGCCCGGTCCGTACCAAGGGGGTATCCCCCTCCCCCCTATGAAGAGGGGTTAAGTGGTTTGTTTTCAGCCACTTATATCCCCTCAGACCCTCCCGTAACCCACTGAAAACAAAAGGGTTACGACTCGAAGACGTCATAAATAAGGACTTACGGGCGTTTTTTGCACTGGTTTTGATGCAACCTGCGGAATTCCTTCTTTTCCCGGTGCCGATAGAGGTTCTTTCCCCGTTTTGAATTTAGCGCAGAGGAGGGAAATTGCATGCAAAAGCAGAAACCAGGGATCAGTGATCTGCCAAGAGCTCCGGGTGCTGCCCGGAGGTTTTCTGCGACCGAGTCCGGCGGCATGAGGGCTGAGGGGTTGTCGATCAAAGAGTAATTTCCGAATTGGCGGTGATTCGCCCGGAACGATTTAATGGCCACAAGCCGACATCACGGTGCCTATTTTGGATGTGATCCCCAAAACTGCGGAGATGCCGTACTCCGGGCTTGGAAGCGTCCACCAGCGAAGTTCTTCAGCACCAGTTTGTATCACTCACGCTGGTAAAGAATTCGCCGGGCGCTCCCGGTTCTCGTGCAGCCGCACGCGGTCCCCACCAGACAATCGGGCCCAAAGAAAAAGGGCACGTTTCCGTGCCCCTCTTCAGATCCTTCTCAGGGAGAAACAAATTGACTACATACTCAAAGGGCCAGGCCAAACGCTTTGGCCTTGCGAAAGGCTACGAACGCCAGACCGAGCAGGCCGGTACCGAGCAAAAGCAGAGAAGAAGGTTCAGGTGTCTCTGTGCCATCGACCTCGTAGGCGAAGCCCGGTTCAGAATTCCCACTGCCAAAAAACACTTGGTATCCAGTAGCATCCTGCCCAGACGTATTCACCCCTGTCGCCCAGCCCCACTGTGGCGGGAAGCCGAGATCTGGCACAACGGAGGCCCAGTAGGTTCCCGGACCAAGGTCGACGCCCGTGACAGCCAACGAGTAAGTGTAGATGGGGTAGCCGTTGACGTTGCCTAGAAAAGTCTCGTCACCAGTTCCTGAAACGCTATCAGTCGAAATTACAGTACCCGGTGCTCCGGAAGCGTCATGGTAGAAGTCGAGGGTCCAACCCGTGATCGTGCCTTGGGATGGCGGATTAAAATATCCGCCGGTAAAGCTGAAGCTTGAAATGGAGTTTGGCCCAGAAAGCGTGAACTGTTCATAGGAGGTGGCAAAGTTACCAAAGCCGCTTGTGGTGTCATTCTGGGAGGCGAAAAGATTGGAGCCTCCATCGTAGGTATTAGAGGCGAGAACACCAGCAAAGCCAGCTACGGTCGTGCCAGCAAACAGGCCGGTTAACAGTAGAACTCTCACGGTGCGAAAACTCATTACTCCTCCTTTTGTGGTTACGTCAGTTGAAGTTGATAGCATGATTGCAATTTCAGTACCAAAGTAATACTGCTTATTTTCAAATACTTATGAGTAGTCACGTCCTCGATTGCGCAAAAGATTGCGGAGGGCAAGAAATTTGTTTTCTCTTTGGAGGATGGCCCAGATCTGAAGAAACCAAACTTACCGCATTGGATAGGTAGCCCAGGTCTCGTATTTGAGAACTGGGAGAGCAGGAATCCTCCCGAGCCACGAATTACCCCCGGTAAACGTTAGGTCCGGGAATAGGGTTGTGCCTGGATCGTCGGCAACCCGGAAGTTATGTATCGGTAAACATTCCAATATTTCTTCGCCAAAATGCGGTCACGGCTTAGAAGGCGGCCAAGCTCTCGCACGTGAATCCCAAGTCCTGGACCTGGAGTTTTGTTGATTCGAGGGAATTTGAACGCGGCCAGGCTTTTCCTGGGCGGGCAAAGACTCGGTAGATTTCGCGCAGCCGGATAGTTGGTAGCGGGTCAGTTTGAAAAGACCTTCCTTCAGGGGCTAAAGCCCTCAAGTATTCTGCTCTAATTATGTACGGGCTGAAGCCCGTACCCTTCAAACTGACCCACTGCCAGGTAGTTCGACCCGTAGCATGATTTTCGGAGTCGTGTTACTCTGATTTTGTTCGCTTCCGTGCGACGTTGCCCACACGAGGAGAACGGATGGTTGAGTCTTCATGCGTGCTTCAAGGCCGAATCCGGGGAATCGACAATTACCGGGCAATGATGGGCCGGACGTCGCCTTGGCGTCAGCAGCCGGAAGCGCGCCATCCGGAACCGCAACTAATCCTAGACTAAAATCTGGCTCGACTGTCCGGCGGATCGCGGGCGTTTACGCATTCCTTGCGGCGTTCAATGTGGGCGCGTGGCTTTGGGCGCTGATTGCGTTCCACCGCTATCCCGTTCTGCTGGGCACGGCCTTTCTTGCCTATAGTTTCGGGCTGCGCCACGCCGTTGACGCCGATCATATTGCCGCCATCGACAATGTAACCCGCAAGCTGATGCAGCAGGGCCAGCGGCCGGTGGGAGTGGGGTTGATGTTCTCGCTGGGGCACTCGACAGTGGTTGTGGCGGGATCCATAGCCATTGCGGTTGCCGCGCTCAACCTGCAGAGTCTGGCCTTTGTCAAGACCGCCGGGGCTGTCGCCGGTACTTTGGTCTCGTCCTTCTTTCTGCTGGCCATTGCTGCCGTCAACATCGTCATTCTGCGCTCGGTGTTTCACACGTTCCAGAGCGTGCGGCGCGGCGAGCCCTATGTTGAAGAAGACCTGAATCTGTTGCTCGCCAATCGCGGATTCATGGCCCGCATCTTCCGCCGCATCTTCAGCCTGGTAAACACAAGCTGGCACATGTATCCGCTCGGCCTGCTCTTCGGGCTGGGGTTCGACACGGCAACCGAAATTGGCCTGCTCGGCATCTCGGCGGCGGAGGCTTCGCGCGGGCTGCCGATTCTCTCCATCCTGGTGTTTCCGGCTCTGTTTGCGGCCGGCATGTCGCTCGTGGACACCACTGACAATGTGCTGATGCTGGGCGCTTACGGATGGGCCTACGTTAAACCGATTCGCAAGCTCTACTACAACATGACCATCACGTTTGTGTCGGTGGTTGTGGCGCTGATTGTCGGCGGAGTCGAGGTGCTGGGGCTTATCGGCGGCCAGGCCGGCCTGCAAGGCGGCTTTTGGGATTTTGTGGCGCGGCTCAACGATAACTTCGGCATGCTGGGTTACTGCATTATCGCCATCTTCGCACTGAGCTGGATTGCTTCGATTGCGGTTTACAAGCTGCAGGGATTCGACGAGATCGAATTGCAGGTGGAACCGGAAGGCATTTCGCAGCAATAGGTCAATCCCGGTTTGGTCAGCTCACGCCGCCTTCTTCAGCCTCTCCTGCCTGAATATCCGCACAAACGCAAACACCACCAGCAACGCCGTCACCGCTCCGCAGCAATCCAGCAGCACATCCCAGGGCGATCCGGTGCGATTCGGCAGGTAGGTTTGGTGCCATTCATCGCAACTGGCCACCAGCGCGGTGCCGGCAATCCCAAGTACCGCCGGTGTCCAACGCCCCGAGGCGCGCAGCGCCAGCGTCATCCACCACGCGCGCAGCCAGAGTAGGCCCAGGAGCCCGTAGCCGACGAAGTGTCCGGTCTTGCGAATGTAGTGGTGAATCACGTCCCAGCGCGCATCGATCACCGGGCCGAAGATGGCTTCGTAGATGGCGCGTAGCGGGCCGGAAGTGTGGTCGGCGCCGAACCAGACTGTCGATTCCAGCGCAATCACACCGATGCCGA
>Ga0326727_10016572_pt1 | contig 15520 bp, 11 predicted proteins | sample MB2enrmetagenome_FD_207643 | JGI IMG/M metagenome (GOLD analysis project Ga0326727, IMG submission 207643) | Lab enriched peat soil microbial communities from McLean, Ithaca, NY, United States - MB29MY | ecosystem: Environmental > Terrestrial > Soil > Wetlands > Peat | place: USA: New York... | reverse complement strand
CGGTGCCATCCGGGAATACCTCGAACACAACAACCAAGAACCCAGACCGTTCGTTTGGAAGGCAAGCGCGAAACACATACTGGAAAAAGTGGCTCGTTGTAAAGCTATCTACGAGACACTACACTAGGAGGGAATGGATATGGACACACACTTTCTTAGGCAGATGATCGACGTTGTGAGAACCGAAGAACGGCGGAGATTGTTGTTACTAACAGGCGAAAACTTGGATTCTGAACATGACCGGTGGTTATATACGGACGAGCCGTTCGTCAACGAACTCTGCCTGATGGCACTTGTCGCGCTGGGGCACCAAGTTGAAAGGGAGTTGGTCGGGCTTGCAGCACGGGCGTCTGGCGATGCAAATGAAATCAGCCCTGCAGAATATCGCAACGAAGTGCAAAAGCTGCGAACGGACAAGGGTTGGAAATGGCAAATAATAGAATCTAGGCTCAAAACCGAATCTTGGAATGGGTACACATCAATGGAGGTTCTTCGAAAACTGGCAAATCTTTACAAGCACGAACCTTCAAGAGAGCCTGACAGCAATTTGCTGAACCTGCTCAATCTAGCCGTCACAGATGATTACGCGCGCCTACAGGAAAGCGATGCTCTGCGAGAGGGGCTTGCCATTTCTGTAAACCTCGGAAAGAACGTTGGCTACTGCGACATCGTTGAACGATTCGTAGAGATCGCGAAAGGTTTTCTGGCGGACGGGCAGAGTCGCACGAAGATACGTGCTCTCAAGCGAGTCGGAACATCGTTAATTCCCCGTCGTTGATCTATTGACGTGGCTCACCTGCTTCGCTAACGAGGTTCGGAAACCAAACCGCAGGAGCAATCGAGTTTCCAAGCCGAGATCCTTCTCCAGATTTTACCAGTAGCGCTTCAAGCCAAAATACCCCATTACCCTTTGGAAGGCAAACCAACACGCACGCCTCAGCATGGAGTTCCTTCGTCGGGCTGAGTCGGGGCTAGTGGTGGGTGACTCTGCAGGCGGACGCCCAGGACTGCGCGTGCAGTTGCGCGAACGGCTAGCTCTTGATCCAGACTGCCATTGGCGTAAACTTTGCATCATTGAAGGTGTGCCGTTCGTTGCCTGTGCGGCTCGGAATTGCACGCGAGTCGGCAATGACCCTACGGAGGCTTCACATGCGAACATTCCAGCGGCCGGTAATCGCGCTGTGGTTCCTCAGCCTCGGGTGTTTGTCGGGCTTCGCTCAAGTGTCTGCCGGAACACCCGCGAAAGACACTGCAATGGATTGTCCCTGTAGGCTTGCCCTCGATAACGAAGGGAATCTCTATTTTAATCAGATCGGAGGAAGCGTGCGCCGACTTGATCTCCGCACGAACACGATCTCGAACATCACCGGCACTGGGAAGCGGTACGAGGAGGGCGTCAATGCAAGCGAGGTCAGCCTGGAGTTCTCTCAGGCCCTCGCTATTGATTCCTCGGGCAATCTCCTCGTCGGCCAGGACGAAGACGTTCGCAAGATCGATTCGCACACTGGATTGATTTCGACAGTTGCCGGAACCGGCGAATCAGGAGACACGATAGAGGGCGTACCTGTCCTCTCGGCACGTTTTCAGAGGATTACGGGTCTGGCATTCAATCCTGAAGGCGAGATGTTCATTGCTGACGATCTCCAGGAGAAGGTATTCAGGGTTGATGGCAAGAATAGGAAAGTCTTTCGCGTGGCAGGCACAGGCAAGCAGGGCTTTGCGGGAGATTCAGGTCCGGCTCTAAACGCTAGCTTCCGGTTCATTGAGTCAATTGCCTTTGATGCAGCAGGCAATTTGATCGTCGCAGACAGGGAAAACTGCCGGATTCGTCGCGTAGACCATCTGACCGGCGTAATTGACACGATTGCAGTAACGGGTGGACCGGAAGAGGGGTGTCCTCCGCCACCTGGCACTAACCCGCGCTTGCCTGCGCCGGACGTGCTCGCAACGGATGCCACCGGCGACGTGTATTTTGTGGAAACACCTATGAACGTTGTAGAACGGTTGGATGGGAAACTAGGGACTTTATCAACCGTGGCAGGCACCGGGGCGTATCCAGCAAGATTTTCTGGCGACGGAGGTCTCGCTATCGCTGCCGAGTTGAACCAGCCTTCGGGTCTGGCGATAGACTTGAACGGGAATCTTTATGTCGCTGACTGTGGGAACAACCGGATACGAAGGATAGACGCGCGGACGAAGATCATCAAGACAGTTGCGGGCAACGGTCTTCCTCACGTCGTCCATTCTGAAGAATGAGAGTAAGGCGCCCCAAGCTGAACGCAACCACGCCTGCACCACATTAATGAGCAAACGCGAATCGGGGCAGTGTCGTTTTTTTCCCGTCACCACCACACCGGGACATGGAGTTCCTTCGTCGGGCTGAGTCGCGAGGGGTTAACATGCGAAGCAAACCCATGTTTCCAGGAAATTGAAAGTGATGGAATCCCCTCGTACGCCGGCTGGCGCAGAACGTAGTTCTGCGATTCACCCACCTGTTTGCACATAAAACGCAGGGCTTCGCCCTGCGCCAGCCCGCCCTCGCGACGTACGCGCCACCCGCGGCAACGCAGGCGGCTCATTTTGAAAAAGCGGCTTTGGCTACTCGCATGAACGCGTCCCGGCTCGTGGCGCCGTCACCGGGGAAACTCGCGTGCTGGACCATCCAGATGAAGACCAGGCGATGGGAGGGATCGATGGTCATATTGGTTGCGTAGGCGCCGCCATGGCCAAATTCTCCATCACCCACGCTCCAGCCAAAGCCATACTTCTCCGTGACACTGTCGGGGGTCTCCTTGGTAGTCATTTGTTTTACGGCCGCCTCAGAGAGATATCGCCTGCCGTCCAGCGTACCGCCATTGAGAATCATCTGGCAAAATCGCGCCACGTCCGAGGCGGTTGAAAACAGGCCACCGGCGGGTATCGGCTCGCGGGTGTGGTCGGTAAGCGGGTAGCGGAGTTGCGTAACGGTTGTCTCTTCGAGGCCGGTCTTGGCAGCATTTGCCTTGTAAGACTTTGCCAGCCGCTGAACTTGCCTCGAGCTGGGCCAGAAGGTCGTGTCCTTCATCCTGAGCGGTCGGAAAAGGCGCTGCTCCATGAACTGCTGGTATGGCATTCCGCTCACCACCTCGATGATGCGGCCAGCGGTGTTGATCCCGGCGTTGGAGTACTGGTATTTACTATCCGGCTCGAACTCGAGGGGCAGCATGGCGTAACTCCGAACGCGCGCGGCGAGGGGCAGCACGTCGTAGGTTGGCTGCTCGAGAGGTGAGCTGAATGGCAGTCCGCTAGTATGGTTCAGCACATTCTTGACGGTGATCGGGTGTGCGGGCCTTTTGAGCAGCATGTGGCCAGCAACTTCCTCTGCCTTCAACCATTGCCCTTTGAACTCCGGCAGATATTTGTCCACTGGATCGTTCACGTTGACCTTGCCCTCGTCTACCAACATCATCAACGCGGTGGCGGTCATCGGCTTGGACTGGGAGGCGATCCAGAACAGCGCATCGGTCCGCATCGGCCGCTTCTGGGCGATATCCATGTACCCGACTGCCTGTAAGCTGAGCACCCGGTTCGAGGACGCCACCAGCATCACTGCGCCCGCCAGCGTGTGGTTGTCCACGAATTGCTGCACGGCGGCGGCGAGTGTCTTGGGCGATTCAGCCGCTGCCAGACGGGCTGGCGCTGCCATCACGATTCCAGCGAACGCCACGAGCAGCACCGCGACGGAGCAGATACGACCCACGGTTGGCGACCCTCTTCCCGCAACCCTCGATCGGGGAATCCAACAGACTGCATTGCGGTTCATTGGCAGCCTCTCATGAAAATGAACCCCCGCTCCTCATTTCCGCGAAGCTTGTCCTCCGCCGAGGCGGCGGGGAAGCTGGAATCCAATTCCTTCTGGACCGCCGCGGGGATGCGATAAGAGCGATTATCATCACTTCGCGTCGGCCATAGGCCCATGCCATCACCCGCGAGGAACAGCAGACGAAAACGATACGCATGCCCTCCTCTCAAGTCAAGCTGCGAGCCACATTTCCCCGGCTGTGACGCAACCCTATAAAGCGGAATTTCCGATTTGACTTTCCCGTTGACTCGCGACATGCAGTAGCCCCCAGTGTATTTCCGCCCCTCTTTTCAGATGTCCCATTGCGTCAGACCTAACTGGGAATCCATCTAAGAGCCTTTCTTCTGGGGGGACGAAGCCTAGACTCCCGACGGAAAACTCTGTGGGGTAGGCCACGGTGACGTTGAATCGGAGGTGCCAGGTTGCTATACTGCCAACCGCATTCGAGGGCACAGGAGGTGTCCAATGTCCAAGATTCAAAGTTGGGTGCATGAAGTATCCTGGGAGCTTGGCGTGATTTGCGTGGTGGCCAGTGTCGTATTGAGGCTGCTGGCGATTGCGCAGATATTCTTAAAAGTGACACCGCGTGGCAGCTTGGAGCTGGCGGCAGTTCTCTTCTTGTGTACGCTGGCAACCAGGGAAGCGGGGAAAGCGCCGGCTGGGGGCTAAGAACTAGGGGCTGGGGGCTAGGGACTGGGGCCCGCTTCCCCAATCCTCTGCTTCCTCGCCCAGGATAGCGCCGGTCGATTTCGAAGCACCAATAACCCCTAGTGTCCTGAGTCAGAAGTTCGTTAAAGAAGTCAGCCCGCGGAGCGGGCGAAATAATGTAGCCCACGGCGCAAGCCGTGGGTCGGCACGCCGCACCCTCACCCCCGTCCCCTCTCCCGCCCGAGCGGGAGAGGGGTGTCCCGCAGACGCGGGACGGGGTGAGGGCCACCCAACCCAGGGCTTACGCCCTGGGCTAATCTATGCCGCCCCTGACGGGGCTCTAAAAGACGGTCCCGAATGAGAAAGTCTTTCTTAACGAACTTCTGACTCAGGACCCTAGATTTCCTGCCCCTTGACCAACGCCGCATGATAGGCTAGAATTGTGTGCTCAGGCGGTGCTCGGGATATTTTCCGCGGGCAACGCAAGCGAGCCATGCCGTTGGCCGGTCCAAACCGCCACCGAAAAGCCGAAAACCGGCTTGGTGTTGCCTGGGCAAATTGTTTGAGATTGCTGAGACGGCTAATCCAGGGACCCTGCAAATTCTAGGGAACGAAGCGGGAATGTCTATGAAAACAAAGGGGCGCTTAGGAACGCTCCCCAACGAAACCGGGAATGTGCTTGAAAGCACAGATACTTAGCTTCTTTTTGCGGGAATGTCGTTGAAAACAAATGCGGTTATTAGGAAGCAGCGGGTAACTTGCGGTCGGGTCGGCTGGGGCCTAGGGGCTAGGGGCTAGAGACTGGGGGTGAGGTTTTCGCTTCCTCGGCCCGCTCACTTCTTCACCCGTAATGTTGCGCGCGCCCGCAGCGGTTTGAGATTACAGCCCCTAGTCCCCAGCCCCTAGTCCCTAGCCCCTAGTCAGCTGCGGCGATTGGAGATTAGCGATTGAAGATTTCAGACGCGGGCGTGCGGAAACCGGGAAAACGCTCCCGCGACAGTCGAACGGGATGACGATGGGAACGATTGACGAAATTAGGCCTTCGAATTTACCCGCCAGAATGGGATATACTCTCAGGCGATTTCCCAAGGAGGCTACTCGATGCACCGTTGGCATTTCACCGTACTCGTATTGCTCTCGGCTCTTGCGCTCTCCGCTGCGCCGGCCGAAGAGCCCGAATCCCTGCAAGGATTCTCCGCGAACGCATCGCAGGCAGAGCGGCAATGGGAGGGAAAGTTCCGCTCCATTCCCTCTCCCGATAACCTGCGTGACTACATGAAGCGACTCTCGGCGCGCCCCCACCATGTTGGTTCACCGTATGATAAAGACAACGCGGAATGGATCCTCTCCCACTTCAAGGAGTGGGGCTGGGATGCCCACATCGAGAACTTCGACGTACTTTTCCCCACGCCTAAAGAGCGCTTAGTTGAAATGATTGAGCCCACGCCGTTCAAGGCCAAGCTGGAGGAGCCGACCGTCTCTGAAGACCCGACCTCCAGCCAACATGACGAGCAACTACCCACTTACAACGCCTACTCGGCGGATGGGGACGTTACGGGCCCCCTGGTTTACGTCAATTACGGCGTGCCCCAGGATTATGAGCAACTAGAGCGGCTGGGGATTTCCGTCAAAGGCGCCATTATCATCGCGCGCTATGGGGGATCATGGCGGGGGATCAAGCCAAAAGTGGGGGCGGAGCATGGCGCGGTGGGCTGTCTGATCTACTCCGATCCGAGTGGGGACGGTTATTTCCAGGGCGACGTTTTCCCCCGCGGACCTTTCCGTCCGCCCGATGGGGTGCAGCGCGGCAGCGTCATGGACGACACGCTCTATACCGGCGACCCGCTCACGCCGGGTGTGGGGGCGACCAAAAACGCCAAGCGGCTCCCGCTCAAAGACGTTCCGACCATCACCAAGATTCCCGTGCTCCCCCTCTCTTACGCCGACGCGCAACCCTTGCTCGCGGCTCTTAAGGGGCCGATGGCGCCTGCTCAGTGGCGGGGCGCGCTTCCCTTCCCTTATCATCTCGGTCCCGGCCCCACCAAGGTGCATTTGAAGGTCAAGTCCAACTGGGATCTCAAGACGCTCTACGACGTCGTGGCGCGTATTGGCGGATCCGACTCTCCCGATGAATGGGTAATGCGCGGCAATCATCACGACGCCTGGGTGAACGGGGCTGAAGACCCCCTGTCCGGCACGGTCGCTGAGCTCGAAGAAGCGCGCGCCTTGGGCGAACTGGTGAAACAGGGGTGGAAGCCCAAGCGAACCATCGTCTACTGCGTCTGGGATGGCGAGGAGCCGGGACTGCTCGGCTCCACCGAGTGGGGGGAAGAGCACGCGGACGAGTTGAGTCGTAAGGCAGTGGCTTACCTCAATTCCGACTCGAACGGCCGGGGCTATCTGTTTATGGAGGGATCGCACTCGCTGGAGCAATTCATCAACGGGGTGGCGCGCGACGTCGAAGACCCCGAGAAGAAGATCAGCGTTTGGAAGCGCAGCCAGCTTCGGCGCATCCAGGAGGCCTCTTCGCCCGAAGAGCGCCAGGAAGCGCGCGAGCGTCCCGACCTGCGGATTGGCGCGCTGGGCTCGGGCTCCGACTATGGCGTCTTCATCGATCATCTCGGCATCGCCTCGCTCAACCTCGGCTACGGCGGGGAGGACGGCGGGGGGATTTACCACTCCATTTACGATGACTTTTTTTGGTATACCCATTTTAGCGATACTACTTTTGTCTATGGTCGGGCCCTGGCGCAAACTGCCGGGACGGCGGTCATGCGTCTGGCCGATGCCGAACTTCTGCCCTTCCACTTCTCCGACTTCGCCGATACCATGCACAAATATGTGGACGACTTGAAGAAACTCCTGAAAAGCAAGCAGGATGAAGCTCGGGAGGTCAACAGGAAAATCGAGGAAGGGGTCTTCACCGCCACCGCAGACCCGAAAAAGGTCTTCGTCCCTCCTAATCCGGAGGAGGTTCCGCCGTATTTGAACTTTGCTCCCCTGGACAACGCCACGGATGCGTTGACGCAAAGCGCCCAGCGTTATAACAAGGCGGTCGAGAAGGCGAATGCCCATGGCGGCGCAGCGCTGGGGGGCGCTTCGTTGAGCTCCCTCAATGCGCTGCTCATCCAGAGCGAGCGGAAGCTCACCAACTCGGAAGGCCTCCCTGGACGCCCCTGGTACAAGCACGAAATCTACGCGCCCGGCGTCTACACCGGCTATGGCGTCAAAACCATGCCTGCGGTCCGCGAGTCCATCGAGCAGAAGAAATGGGAACTGGCTGACGAGGGGATCGTCGAGGTGAGCAAAGTTCTCGCCTCCGAGGCCGCACTCATCAACTCGGCGGCAGCCGAATTGGAGAGGATCACGAAGTAGAGGCGATCTCGCAGGCGCGGGATCACGCCTAAACGGGCTGATCGCTGCTTTGGGCAGGCTCGACGCTTGGCTGGGGAAAGGGCGAAGCGAGGCGCTTGGGATGGTTCGCCTCTTTGCTCAACATCGCTCCGAGAACTACCTCCAGCGCGTCGAGCAGGCGTTTATCTCCACTCTGAATGAGATAGCCGGCCAGGCGAAGCAACCTCAGATGACGCGCCGTGTACCTTTCGACCCCGGGCTGGGCCGGCTTTCCTTGGCTGGCGCGAATCAAGTCCATAACACATCTGCCGGAGGGTGTAACCACACATTGGTTGCCCGCCATATTCTCCACGTGCTCCTGGAAAAACTCAGCCACGGGTACCTCGAGCGCTTCCGCTATTTTGCGAAGGGTCTTGGGGCGCGGCTCGAGGTGGCGATTTTCTATGCGCGATAGGTACGATCCGGCAATGCCGGAGCGTTCGCTTAGTTCCCGCTGGCTGACGCCTTTCTGGTTCCGTATCTGCATGACGCGCGTTCCAATACTCATAAATCGACCGCTCCTGTTCCTTTTGGACGCCAATCTTAACACAAATATAAAAAACCTCAAGCAAATTGCCAGCCGGGACAGCAAGCTGCACCCAGCGTTGGCGTGAGTTGCCAATTTGGACAGGCTGGGGGCTTGCCTTACCGGCGTCGACGGACTCCGCCTCGAACACCGGACGCATCCCGTAATCCTAGGTGCTGAAGGCGCCGTATTTGCAAGCAGCATGAGATGAAAGGCGACGGGACTCGGGGACGATTCGGCTCGGCGGGCAATGCTTTACAGGCGTTGATATTAACACAATTGTAAAAAAGGTTCACCAAACTGCGAATTCTATTGACATTCGTGCTTGCTGAGTTATGTTAGGTGTGGCAGAGACGAATGGCAAAAGGGAGGTGACGCGAAGCGCACCTGTAAGCCGGCTCGCGTGACTGCTTGACCTTCAAGACAGCAAGGTCGAGTTTGTCTCCGATCATGAGAACAGGGTTCCGGCGCCCAAGAGTTTTGTAGCGATTATCCGCTACCAACGAGCCCACCGACCCGTCCGGGATTATATAGCAACCCCACAATCCTGCCTGATAAGCCCTGAGCCGGACGGGTCTACCCTTTTTCAGGAATTGCCCATTCATGATGGCCGATTGACGATAGTCGATTGGGCGCTTGACGATGGTCTATTGGCGATTGATGATTGCCAGCGGGCCAACTCCCCACAACCCCTCTTCAATTGGCGATCAGCAATCGACAATCACCCGGCTCCTCGACCTCGCGACTTTCGACTTCTATTCCACCGTGACGCTCTTTGCCAAGTTCCTCGGTTTATCGATGTCGCAGCCACGCAAAACCGCGCAGTGATAGGCAAAAAGCTGCAAGGGAACGACGGTGAGGATCGGCATCAGAAGATCGTGGTTGCGGGGAACCTCGATGATGTCGTCCACCAAGGAGCCGAGCTTAGTGTCGCCGGCAGTCGTGACAGCGATGATGCGGCCGTCGCGGGCGCGAATCTCCTGGATGTTGGAGATAACCTTCTCGTAGGAGCCGTCCTCCGGGGCAATCGCCATGGTCGGGAAGGCAGGATCGATGAGGGCGATGGGGCCATGCTTCATCTCCCCCGCGGCGTAACCTTCCGCGTGGATGTAAGCGATTTCCTTAAGCTTCAACGCCCCCTCGAGCGCAATCGGGTATTGGTATTTCCTGCCGATGTAAAGGAAGTGAGAGAAGCCGCAGTATTTCTGCGCCAACTCGTGGATGCGCTCGGACTGCTGCAAGGTTTCTCGAATCTGGTCAGGAAGCTTTTCCAGCCCCCGCAAAAGCGTGGCGCCTTCCTCATAAGAAAGGTCCCGGGTCCGTCCCATCAAAATCGCTATCAGGATGAGTATGGTGAGCTGCGAAACGAAAGACTTCGTGGAAGCCACCCCCACTTCGATGCCCGCATGCGAGTAAACGCCGGCGTGGGTTTCGCGGGCAATGGTGCTGCCCACCACATTCACCAATCCGAGGACGGTCGCCCCCTTGCGCTTGGCCTCGCGAAGTGCGGCGAGCGTGTCAGCGGTTTCGCCTGACTGGCTGATAGCCAGTACCACGGTATTCTGTCGCAGATTCAGTTTGCGATAGCGGAATTCCGAGGCCAACTCCGTCTCCACCGTCAAATCCGTAAGAGTCTCGAAGGCATAGCGTGCAAACAGGCCGGCATAGTAACTGGTGCCGCAACTGACCACGATGAGATGGCGCGCCTGTTGAAGGCGCTCCTGAACAGATTCCAACCCGCCGAGCTTGGCAACGCCCTCCGCGTGGTTTACTCGTCCTCGCAAGGCGTTCTCGACCGCCTCGGGCTGCTCGAAGATCTCCTTGAGCATGAAGTGGGGATAAGTTCCGCGCTCCATCGCCTCCAGACCTACCTCCAGCGTGGTTGCTTCCCGGCTCACAACGCGGTTCTCGAGGGTAGTAATTGAAAAGCGCCCTGGCTCCAGCCGCGCCACTTCGTTGTCCTCGAGATAGACAACCTGATCTGTGTGCCGCGCCAACGCGGAAGCATCGGAGGCCGCGAACGATTCGCATTCACCCACCCCCAGCACAATTGGACTACCTCGCCGCGCTACAATAATCTGCTCCGGGTGGGCCGCGTGCAGCACTGCCAAACCGAAAGTGCCCTGGACCTGCAAAAGCGCCTTTTGGACGGCTGTTTCCAAGTTTCCCTGGTACAGGCTTTCAATCAAGTGAGCCAGAACCTCCGTATCGGTCTCCGAGCGGAAGCAGTGTCCTTGGGCGGCGAGCCGCCTTTTGAGAGGCAAGTAATTCTCAATAATGCCGTTGTGCGCCAGGAAGACCTTGCCGGTGCAATCGATGTGCGGATGGGCGTTGTTTTCAGAGGGCTTGCCATGCGTCGCCCAGCGCGTATGCGCGATCCCCACCATGCCCTCCGGAGCGTCCTGCCAGACCCGCCGCTCGAGCTCAATCACCTTCCCCACCGTCCGCGCCCAGTAAGGTGGACTGTTGAGGATGGCGATGCCGCTGGAATCGTAGCCGCGATACTCCAGGCGCCTGAGGCCATCGATCAAAACTTCGCGAGCGGATTGCTTGCCTGCATAAGCCACAATGCCACACATAATTGAAGCCCTCAGTTCTAACTTCTCAGTTTTCAGTCTTCAGTTCTCAGTCTTTAGCTCTCACGTCCAGGGCCTAAGGCCTCTGAGAGAGCGAAAGGATCACGATGTAGGGGCGGCCCTTGTGGCCGCCCTCGTCCCGCGCCTGCGGGATCCTTGCAATGCCTGGCCGAAACATGATTTTTTTTGGAGGTCAGCCCGTCCCTCTTGAGGCCTGACGCCTGAAACTTTACACCTCGCGGTCGGCTGATAGCTGAGAGCTGACAGCTTCCGCCCCTGACACCTGGCAACTGAAACCTAGATTAGAGATAACCGAGCTCGCGAGCCAAGGCTCGGAATTGCTCACCGCTTAGGAACAGCTCCGCCTCTGTCGCTTCGTACCCCTGCTGGAGCGTTCGACGCAGATGCAGGGCAGCAATATCCACCAGTTGTTGGTCGGTAAGATTCTTGCCATCGTGTTCTCGCAACTCGGCAAGCGTCGCGCAGGAAATGGCCACGGTAGCCTTCCGGCCATCCACTAAGAAGATTGCATCGATGCTGTCACTATGGCGCGTAGCAATGGCAGGGTAAAGGTGAACAAAATGAACTTGGACCGGCGCTTCTAAGCCTTTCAAAGCGACTTCAAACGGCGTCACGATATAGCTCATCGTTCCTGGCCCTCCACTCTCCCGCGCTTTGCGATTACAGATTCTGAACCTACAGTGAGATTATAGCGCTTACTTTGATGTTGTAGCAGCGAGTTTGCTACGCCCCTTCGCGGCGTCAGGCTACCTCTACGTCAAACTGGCCCAGTACCGTATTCGCCTATTCTGATGTGCTTTTTGTCGCACATCAAACCGAATCGGCAAATTGGTCTTTTTAGCACTTTTTGCATCCGCCAAGTAAGAATTTCTCCGGCAAGGAAAGCTTGCCAATTTCACCCGCAGTTTAACCACTTTCATTTCAGTAGGATAGGAAAATCCAGGAATGGCATTCGGCGTGCTCCCCTCTCACGCGGGGACAACATGAGTAGGCCGCTCTGACGGCGCGTTGACACCCCGAGGAGGAGAGAATCAAATGCCAATTGACGAGGTTCCGGAAAAGCCGGAAAAGGAAGTCCCTGTCATCGAGCCGAACAACTCCGGCTCGCAACGCAAGTTCTTACTGATCTTCGTGGTGCTGGCGGCCTTGGTCGCCGGCGAAATCTACTCCATCCGCAAGATCAACTCGACACGTGACACGCTCGAAGCGCAGCAAGCTCAGACGCACAAGCAACTGGCCGCGGAGTTCCAGGACCAACTTACTAGCCGCTTGAGCGCCATCGAAAACTCGAATGCGCAACAATTTGATGCCCTGAAGAACGAATTGGACACTGCGGCCAAGCGCCTGGGCGCGACGGGCGGTGAGCTGAAGCGCGCCCGTGCCATGGTGGCCAAACTTCAGAGCGATGAGCGCCAACAGGCCGAACAACTTCAGCAACAACTGGCCCTCAAGGCCGACCAACAGCAGGTAGGCGCACTGGGCCAGGACGTTTCCGCGCAACGCGTCGACCTCGATAACACCAAGAAGGCGGTCGATTCCGTCCGCTCCGATTTAGGGATGGCCCGCAGCGAGATGGGCACGCTCATCGCCCGCAACCATGATGATATTGAGCAGCTTCGTAAAATGGGCGAGCGCGACTACTACGAGTTCACGGCAACTCGGAAGTCCCCGGCGCGCGTGGCGGGGATCGGCTTGACCCTGACCAAGACCAACATCAAGAAACACCAGTTCACCATGGATCTGGTGGTCGATGACATGCAGGTGGCAAAGAAGGACCGCACCATCAATGAGCCGATCTTCTTCTACGTAAATGGCTCAAAGAGGCCCTGCGAACTGGTTGTCAATGAAGTGAAATCGAATCAGGTGAAAGGTTACGTGAGCGTTCCCAAAGGCGTCAAGGAAGTGGCGACGCGTTCGGGTGACACGCATTAAGCGAATCCAAAGGAGACCCGGTCACCCCCAGAAACCGGGTCTCCAACTCTAGCCGGCTCGGTGAGACTCAACCTCCCAGCAGGCTGGACAGACCGCCAGGGCCCGGTCATTCTACTAAAAACCATTCAACTGCTCATTGCTTTCTGCCGATTTCGATCAGGTGTGGCGGGGTGAGGCCTTGAAGGATAAAACCCTACGACCGGACGAAACGCTAACCGCGCGAGAGAGAATGATCATGGCTCTCGTTGCGCAGGGACTTTCGAACGCCGATATTGCCGCAGAATTAAAGATATCCAAACAAACAGTCAAGAATCGTCTCGGTTCCATATTCGGGAAAGTAGGTGTGTGGTCCCGCCTTGAACTGGCAGCTTGGCTCTTCGCTCACGATTGCAAGTTGTGCCCCCTACGTACATCGAACCTTCCTCGACATCAAAAAAGAATCTCCAGCGATCTGCCCCTTTCGATTCCAGGGGAGGCCGGCTAACTGTTTGTTTCCCCACGGGCCACGCCATTCGGTATGATACCAACTATGGACGTGGCGGTACGGTGTCGCAACCTGCGCAAGACCTATGACGGCAAGGTCGAGGCCGTGCGGGGGCTCGATTTGGAGATTCTGACCGGCGAGTGCTTCGGGCTGCTGGGCCCCAACGGCGCCGGCAAGACCACAACGATCGAGATCCTCGAGGGGCTGCTCGCGCAAACCTCCGGCGAAGTCGAGATACTCGGGAGGACCTGGAAAGCTCACAGCCGGGAACTTCGCGAACTGCTGGGCGTCTCTCTGCAGGAGACTCGCCTGGGCGAAAAACTCACGGTACGGGAAACACTCGAGCTCTTCGCTAGCTTCTATCGCCAGCCACGTTCGACCTTCGAGGTCATGGAAGAAATGGCGCTGACCGAGAAGGCGAATAGCTGGGTCGGAAAGCTCTCCGGAGGCCAGCGGCAGAGGCTGGCGGTAGCCACAGCTCTGGTGGCTAATCCGAAAATACTGTTTCTCGACGAACCCACGACCGGCTTGGATCCGCAAAGCCGGCGGCAGGTTTGGGGAATCATCCGTCAGTTCCAGGGCCGCGGCGGAACCATTCTTCTGACCACGCACTATATGGACGAAGCGGAGCGGCTTTGCGACCGCATCGCGATCATTGATTATGGCCGGGCCATCGCCTCCGGCACTCCCGCCAAATTGATTGAGGAACTTGGTGGCCATCAGAAGGTGGAATTCGATGCCACTGGCAATTACCGCGACTCAACGGAGCTATGGCGATCGCTTCCGGGTGTCGAGGCGGTCCATATGGAAGACGGCAGGATAACCCTGAGCGTCCTTGAAACTCACAAGACCATACCCGCCCTGCTGGCGGCTTTGCAGAACCGCGGCAAGCGCCTACTGCGCCTCACAACTCGCCAAGCCAGCCTAGAGGACGTCTTCGTCCGCCTCACCGGACGACACTTGCGTGAGGAGTGAGGGGGTCGTAGCTAACTGAGCCTCGAAATGAATACGTTAAACCTTCAATCCCAAACCGCGGCTCCCCTGAACACGAATGCGAAAACACCTACTCTCGCGCCTGTCAACGGCCGCTGGGCAGGCTATGTGAATTTGCTGGTGGCTCGCGAGAAGGAGATGTGGCGCGAGCCGGAGGTTATTTTCTGGGTATTCGCATTTCCCATACTCCTGGCTCTGGGACTGGGAATCGCCTTTCGCAACAAGCCCGCCGAAGTCCATCGTGTAGCCGTCGTGGACGGGACCGGGACCACACGTATCCTCGAATTGTTGCAAGCCTCTGGGCAAAAGGGTTCGATTAGGACTGACGTGCTTCCCGAGGCAGCCGCTTTCAATCAATTCCGTCTCGGCAAGTACGACTTGGTGGTGCTCCCCCAGCCAAATGGCGGCCTGGAATACCGATATGACCCGGCGCGTCCGGAGAGTGTGTTGACCCGCGCGACGCTGAATGATGCCTTGCAAGCTGCGGCGGGGAGAAAGAATGCTCTGCCCACCTCAGAAAAGACCTCGAGCGAACCTGGGGCAAGGTATATCGACTTCCTGATTCCAGGCTTGCTCGGCATGAACCTGATGAACTCGGGGATGTGGGGTGTCGGTTTTGCGTTGGTCGAGATGCGCCAGCGTAAGCTGCTCAAGCGGTTCGTGGCGACGCCGATGCGCCGCAGCGATTTTCTTCTTGCGCTGGCCTCGAGCCGCTTGCTTCTGATGCTGATTGAGCTTGCCGTGTTGCTCGGGTTCGGCATTCTGGCATTTCAGATGCGACTGATGGGTTCCTGGGCGTCCGTTATTCTGATCAGCGCGGTCGGGGCACTTTGTTTCGGCGGACTGGGCCTGCTTACGGCCAGTCGCGCCCAAAAGATCGAGACCGTCAGCGGCCTGATCAATGTGGTGATGATGCCGATGTGGCTTCTGTCCGGTGTGTTCTTTTCCTACGAGCGCTTTCCTGCCATCCTTCTGCCTTTCATCAAAGCCCTGCCCCTCACCGCGCTCAATGACGCTCTCCGCGCTACGATTCTCGAGGGCGCTACGTTAGCGGCCCAGGGCACACGCCTGCTCGTCTTGCTCCTCTGGGGCGGCCTCTCATACCT
>Ga0326727_10016571_pt1 | contig 15521 bp, 13 predicted proteins | sample MB2enrmetagenome_FD_207643 | JGI IMG/M metagenome (GOLD analysis project Ga0326727, IMG submission 207643) | Lab enriched peat soil microbial communities from McLean, Ithaca, NY, United States - MB29MY | ecosystem: Environmental > Terrestrial > Soil > Wetlands > Peat | place: USA: New York... | reverse complement strand
TCGCCCGTCGCCGCGTTACAGGCAATACCACAAAGGTAAACATTCGACCTGAAGTAGGCCTTTGGCCCGCGTTCTTACAGGCCGCGCTATGATCGCCTTTGATGAAGATTGAGATTCGTCAGGTTGGCCCCTTCACCTCCCAGGCCGCGATTCGGGAACACCGCGTACTGATCGACAGGCCCGTCGACCGAGGGGGGGCCGACGCAGGTCCGATGGGCGGCGAGTTGTTTCTCGCCGGGGTCGGCGGCTGCTTCATGAGCAATCTGCTCAAAGCGATCGTCGCGCGGGATGCCCGGGTCAGCGACGTCCGCACCGAGGTGATCGCCACCCTCGCCGAATCGCCGGCGCGTTTTTCCGCCCTCGAGCTGGTGGTCTCGGCGGACTGCGAGGATCGCGATCTGCTCCACAAACTGGTGGAGATCGCCGACCGCGGCTGCATCATGATGAACACCCTCCGCGACAAGCTCGATCTCCGGGTGCGGGTGGCTTGAATGTCGGATAGGCGCTCCCGCCTGTCCTGACGGTTTAGAATAACCCGGGGCCTCAGATTAGAATAGAGCCATGGGTGTTCCTGTTTCACAGATGTGGACGGTCGTCAGCTATGTGCTTAAACAGCGCATGGCCGGCCGCGACCGCTATCCGCTGGTCCTCATGCTGGAGCCGCTGTTCCGCTGCAACCTGGCATGTGCCGGATGCGGCAAGATCCAGTACCCCGCGCACGTCCTGAAGATGAACCTGTCGCCCGAACAGTGCTTCAAAGCGGTCGAGGAATGCGGCGCGCCCATGGTTTCCATCCCCGGCGGCGAGCCCCTGATGCATCCCGAAATCGACAAGATCGTCGAAGGGCTTATCGCGCGGAAGAAATACATCTACCTCTGCACCAACGCCCTGCTGCTCAAGGAAAAGCTACATCTTTTCAAGCCCAGCAAATACCTCAGCTTCTCGGTGCACGTCGACGGGCAGAAAGATCATCACGATTTCTCCGTGTGCAAAGAAGGCGGGTACGAACTCGCCATCGAGGGCATTCGCGAGGCCGTCCAGCGCGGCTTTCGCGTCACCACCAACACCACCCTGTTCGACGGCGCCGACCCGCAGAGCGTGCGCAACTTCTTCGATGAAATGATGACGCTGGGCGTGGAAGGCATGATGCTGTCTCCCGGTTATTCTTACGACAAAGCCCCCGATCAGCAGCACTTCCTCGGCCGCGCCCGCACGCGCCGCCTCTTCCGCGCCATCCTCGCCAACCGCAAGAGCGAGTGGAAGTTCAATATGTCGCCGCTCTTCCTCGAATTCCTGATGGGCAAGCGCCACTATACCTGCACCCCATGGGGCATGCCGACTTACAACCTGTTCGGTTGGCAGAAGCCCTGCTACCTGCTGCAGGACGGTTACGCCGACACCTTCGCGGAGCTGATGGAAGACACCAAGTGGGCGGAGTATGGCACGGAATCGGGTAATCCGAAATGCGCCAATTGCATGGTGCACAGCGGGTACGAGGCATCGGCGGTGCACGATCAGTTCAGCAGCTGGAAGGGCTTCCTCGCCACCGTGCGGGGGCAGTTCGCCAGATATCCGGATGCGGAAGCGGCACGTTTGCTTCAGGAACCGGTGAAGCCCGTGCATGCTCCCGCCGGTCTGGTGCAGCTTACCGAGCCGCGACATCCATGAAGATTACAGCAGTGCCGAGACTTTCCATGAACCTTGTCTCTGGTGCCTGGTGGGGCAGATTTCCGATCTGCCCGGGCCGATTGAAAGGTTCGTGCCGCCAGAGACGCTCCCGTAAGGAACCGTCCGTCGTTGTTTTTTTTAACGGAGTGGAGCATGCCCAACGTCGATGAATTAGAAGTTGTCCCTGGTTTCGAACACGAGTATCTGCAGGGCCGCGTCTGGGACGCCGCGAGCGAAGAGGAACTGCGCGAAGGTCTGGAAAAAGCTTTCGATTATCGCGGCGACGTCACCATCCATCTGAAGAACGGCAGCGCCGTCGAAGGCTACATATTCGACCGGCGCAGCGGAGCTACCCTCGCCGATTCCTCGGTGCGTCTTTTCCCCAAAGACGATTCCAACAAGGTCACCATCCCCTACTCCGACATTCAGGGACTGGCCTTCACGGGGCGCGACACCGCCGCCGGCAAGAGCTGGGAGGCCTGGCTGAAGAAGTACTGGGAAAAGAAGCGGGCGGGCGAAAGTAACATCGAGCTGAAGCCCGAGACTCTCGACTGATAAACTGGCGAGGCCAATGCCCACCAGTACGCCGACAATAGACTGGTTCCCGCTCTGGCTGAGCCTCGAAGTCGCCTCCGCCGCTACGGTGATTTCACTCGCCCTCGGCATCTGGCTGGCATGGCTTCTCGCCAACCGCAATTTCTCCGGCAAGGACTTAGTAGATGCCATTACGACGTTGCCGCTGGCCTTGCCTCCCACCGTGCTGGGCTTTTTCCTGCTCGTGACCATTGGCCGCCACAGCTGGATCGGACGCGCCTGGGAAGCCGTCACCGGATCGCCACTGACGTTCACATGGCGCGCTGCGGTAATCGCGTCGACGCTGCATGCTATCCCGCTCCTGGTGAAATCCTCGCGGGCGGCTCTCGAGAGCGTGGATCGCGCCTGCGAAAGGGCGGGGCGCAGCCTGGGAGCGTCGGAATGGCGCATCTTCTGGCGCGTCAGCCTGCCCCTCGCGAGACGTCCCATCGCCGCCGCCACAGCGCTGGCATTCGCACGTTCGATGGGCGATTTTGGCGCCACGCTCATGATTGCCGGAGATATTCCGGGACGCACGCAAACCGCCGCGATCGCCATTTACGATGCAGTGGAATCGGGCAACACCATGGTGGCGCGCACCCTGGTGATTGTGATTTCCATCGTCACCGCCGCCATTGTTTTTTTGGCCAATCGTCTGGAACAGCGCAGCCGAGGCCCCGCCTGATGTGGAGTAGATTTCCTTTCTGCCCATGTAGAACAGGCGCTTCCGCCTGTTTATCGGGGCCTCCGGTTCGCCGCCATCCCCATGCTTAACGCCACCATCGCCAAACGCTTCCCCCCAGGCGAAGAATCGGCGGGGTTTCATCTCCACACCGAATTCGAAGCCCCCCCAGGCGTCACCGTTCTCTATGGCCCCAGCGGTTCCGGCAAAACCCTCACGCTCGATTCCGTCGCCGGCTTCGTCGCGCCGGACGCCGGCCGCATTCTTCTCGACGACCGCATTCTCTTCGACGCGGAGGCCCATGTAAACCTGCGCCCCCAGCAGCGCGCCTGCGGCTACGTTTTCCAGAACTACGCGCTCTTCCCGCACATGACGCTGCGGCAGAATCTTGCCTTCGCCGCGCATCAGTTACCCCGCCTCGAAAGACACCGGCGCATTGCCGAACTGCTAGACCGTTTCAAATTGACTGAACTTGCGGGCCGCTATCCACGCGAGCTCTCCGGGGGCCAGAAGCAGCGCGGATCCATCGCGCGCGCCCTCATCGCCAGGCCGAAAATCCTGCTGCTCGACGAACCGGGCCGTGGCCTCGATGCCATCCTGCGCGCCGATCTGCATCTGCTGCTGGCCGAAATGAAGAAGTCCCTGCAGGTCCCCATGCTGCTGGTCACCCACGATCTGGAAGAGTGCTTCGCGGTAGCGGATCACGTCCTCATCTACGACGCGGGCAAGATCGTGCACCGCGGAGCGCCGCTCGATCTGCTGCGCAATCCTGGAACGGCCGCCGTAGCGCGCCTGCTGGGCGATTTCAATATCTACGAGGCCGAAGTGCTGGCTCTCGACCCTGCCCGCCAGACCAGCCGCGTGCGCATACTTGGCCAGGAATTGGTCGGCCCCCATCTGCGTGGTTGTTTCAAGGGCGATCGCGTCACGTTGTGCGCGCGGCCGGAAGAATTGCGCCTGGCTGGTAAGCCGGGCGACAACCGCATTCGCGCCACGCTGCGGCGTACCACGGAACGGCCGCAATCCATCCGCGCCGATTTCGGCGACGAACTGGTGGTGGATGTGCCGCGCGAGAGCTGGGCCGAAAATCCCGATGCGCTTTGGATCGAGATCCCGGCGGCAAGCCTGCGCCAACTCACCCGCTGAAAATGTGGGATAGGCGTGACCCGGTACATCGACGCATGGACCGGTCTTATCCAGGATAAGTTGCTCTGGTCGTCGTTGCACCGGGTCGAAGCCTGTCCATCTCTTTCTTAAAGTGCATGTCCCACATCGCAGCTCACGCGCCCCTGATCGCCTGCTGCACGGCTTTCGCCAGATTCGCCGCGGTATATGGCTTCTGGATGAACCCGTCGAGCGCTCTTTCGCCGAATCGTTTGGTCACGTCAGCCTCGGTGAATCCGCTCGAAAGAATCACCGGCACGTTTTGCCGCACCTGCTTCAGCAGCGGCAGGGCCTGTTCGCCCGTCATCACCGGCATGGTCATATCCAGAATCACTGCCGATATCCGCGCCGCCTCGCGCTCGAAAATCTCCACCCCCTCCCGGCCATTCTCCGCCGTCAGCGTCCGGTAGCCGCGCGCCTGCAGCGCCATCTGCGCCGTTCGCCTCACCATCTCCTCGTCGTCGATAATCAACACCGTGCCGGAACTCTCTGCATCGGCCGGCCCATCCGCCGGCCGGCGGGGCCGGGGGCGTTCCGCGACGGCGGGGAGCAGAACCCGGAACGTGGTCCCCACCCCCGGCGTACTCTCTACCCGAATCGCCCCATGGTGCGCCCGGACAATGCCCTGCACCGCCGCGAGGCCCAGACCGCGCCCCGTAAACTTGGTAGTGAAGAACGGATCGAAGATCCGGTTCTGAATCTCCGCGGTCATACCGCACCCGTTGTCCCTTACCTCGAGTCGCACGTAGCTGCCGGGCGCCGGATCGGTTCCCTCGTGCACCTTAACTTCGCGCAGTTCAAGAGAGACTTGGCCGGGCCGACTGCCGATGGCTTCGGCCGCATTGATCATCAGGTTCATCACCACCTGTTGCATCTGCGCCCGGTCCGCCCGCACCGCCGCCAGATTGTCCGGCAGAACGGTTTTCAGTTCCACGTTGGCCGCGATGGATGTCTTGAGCAGCACCAGATTGTCACGCACCAGTTCGGCCAGGTCGATCAATTCCACCACGAACCTGCCCTTGCCCGAGTAGGCCAGCAGTTGCTGCGTCAGCTCAGCCGCGCGTTCGCTGGCGCGAACCGCTTCATGCACCACTTCTTTAGCCGGATGCGAATCCGGAAGCATGTCCTCGGCCAGACTCGCGTTGCCCAGAATCCCCACCAGCAGGTTATTGAAATCGTGCGCCACGCCCCCGGCCAGCACTCCCAGACTTTCCAGCTTCGCCGATTGCTGCAGTTGCGCCTCGAGCCGCCTCTTCTGCGTGACGTCGGTGACCAGAGCCGCCACCCCGTCCGCCGTCGGATAAGCGCGCCATTCGGTCCATCGATCGGATGCCGCATGGTGATAGTCGAATTGCGCCGGCTTCCGATCGTGTATCACGCGCTCGACCGCATCGAGGAGCCCGGATTCGCGTGTCTCCGGAAACTCGTCCCAAAGAACCTTTCCGATTAACTCGCTCGCTTGCCTTTGCCCCATCGCGGCGGCCACATGATTCACGTACATATAGCGCCCCTCGCGATCCAGCGAAATAAAAGCGTCCGTGATGCTCTCGAGCGCCTCCACCATGCGCGCTTCGGCTCGCTCCGCTTCCCTGCGCAGTTGTTGTTCGCGGTCCGCCGCATCCCTGCGCAGCCGCGCCAGCTTCAGGTTGCTGGCCACGCGCGCTTTCAGTTCCCCCGCCGTAAACGGCTTCACCAGATAATCGTCCGCGCCCTGTTCCAACCCCTCGACGGTCGCTTCCTCGCCCGCCCGCGCCGAGATCAGGATAACCGGCAGAGTGGCCAGACGGCTATCTTCGCGGATAGCCCGCACCAGCCCGAATCCATCCAGTTCCGGCATCATCACGTCGCTCAACACAATGTCCGGCACGTAATTATCGAAAGCGGCGAGAGCCGCTCTGCCATTCGGCGCCACCTCCACTTCGTATTGCTCCCCCAAGAGCCGGCCCACGTATTCGCGCATATCCGCGTTATCGTCCACCAGCAGCACGCGCTCGCGCGGCTCGCCGCTCGGCTGACCGCTGTGTATCCTCGCAGCGGATTCGACTCCATCCATGGCCAGCGGTTCGAACGTCCGCCGCAGGTCGCCCGGCACCCGGCGCAGCGTCGGTTCCGGGAACGCCTGAATCCGTTCCGCCGGCAGATGCGCGTGGCCCAGCGGTATCTCCACTGTGAATCTGCTCCCCAACCCCTCATGGCTCTCTACGCCCACCGTCCCGCCGTGCAGCCTGGTGAGTTCCTGCACCAGCGCCAGCCCAATCCCCGTGCCCTCGATGGTTCTGCCGCGCGCGCCCTCGACCCGGTGAAAGCGCTCGAAAACACGGCTCACCTGGTCCGCCGCAATGCCGATTCCCGTATCTTCCACGGTCAGCCGCGCTTTGCCCTCGCGCTCCCGAAGCGTAACCCGAATGCTCCCTTCGAAGGTATATTTAAACGCGTTCGAAAGCAGATTCAGGACGATCTTCTCCCACATCTCCCGGTCGACAAACGCCGGCTCCAATCCGGCCTGGCAATCGACCACCAGTTCCATCCCGGCACGCTCGACCGCCGAACGAAACAGACTGGCCAGTTCCGCCGTATAGGCGCATAGATCGGTCTCGACATACATGGCCTGCACGCGGCCGGCTTCAATGCGCGCGAAATCGAGCAGCGTGTTGACCAGCTTCAGCATGCGCAGTCCGTTGCGCTCCACCAACTCCAGGCGCTCCCGTTGCGGCGCCGTAAGCGGCTCCCGCGTATCGGCGAGCGCTTCCTGCACCGGCGTCAGCATCAGCATCAGCGGAGTGCGAAATTCATGGCTCACATTGCTGAAGAACGTAGTCTTGGCGCGATCCAGTTCCGCCAGCGCTTCCGCCCGTTTGCGCTCCTCTTCATACGCCTGCGCATTGCCCACCGCTGCGGCGACCTGGCTCGTCACCAGGCCCAGAAATCCCCGATAAGAATCGTTGAAAAGGCGAAATGGATTCAGCCCCGCGATCAGCACTCCCGCCAGGCCTGTTTTACCCGAGGCCATGATGGGAGCCACCACCGCATGGGTGGGCGCCTGATTCCACGCGCCTTTCGGCAGGCTTCCAAAGCGCGCTTCCAGATCCGTCACCAGCACCGGCTGGTTCGTCGCCAGCACTTCCGCAAACGGCCACGCCGAATCGTCTTCCACGGCGGCAAATTCGGGGGCGGCCGCATGACTCCGCTCTATGCCCGCCAAGCCTTTGAGGGTGACATCGTTGTGGTCGCGATCTGCCAGATAAATCAGCGCGAAAGGCACATCCCGCGCGTTGCTTTCGAGGCAATGCGCGCTGATCCGGCAGGCATCGTCGATGGTTCGGGCCTCGGCCGCGCGCGCCGCCAGTTCGCGGAGCAGCCCAAGCTGCCGCTCGCCGATAATCTTCTGCGTGTCATCGCTGTTGGCGCACAGAATTCCTCCCGTGCCGCCTTCGTCATTGGGGACCGGCGAGTAAGAAAACGTATAGTACGTCTCCTCGGGATAACCATTCCGCTCCATGATCAGTCCCAGCGCTTCGTCGTACGTGCCGGCATTCTCAACCATCGCCGAGCGCGCCCGCGGACCGATCTCGTCCCAGATCTCGCGCCACACCTCCCGCGCCGGAACGCCCAGCGCCCACGGGTGTTTACCGCCCAGAATGGAACGGTAAGCATCGTTATAGAGGTTGATCAGGTTGTTGCCCCACCAGACGAACATCGGTTGGCGGGACGTCAACATGATGCGCACGGCGGTCTTAAGCGCCTGCGGCCATTTCTCCACCGGCCCGAGCGCCGAAGACGCCCAGTCGGTTTCGCGCATCAGCGCGCCCAGTTCACCGCCTCCGGCGAATAATTCCATCACGGACCCCGTTGCGTGCCCCACGCCTTACTGTGTGCCCCTCATACGAAGCTTACGAAAATCATGCCGAACCTCCTTCGCAAATGAGTATGGATTGTTACATTTGTGCGCGGCATTCAGGGGCAGCGCTAAGATACCACCAGTACCCGGGGCCTGGACCGAAATCCCCCTTTACACCTGGCCTCAACGCCTGGTACTAATTAGTTGGGGCTGTCAGTAGCAGAAATGTCCGACCAAATGTTACACTCAATCGGTTGACGTTCCGCAAACAGAACAAATTAAGATTTTCATAATGGCATTATGGGGCTTAGGATTGGCCCGCAGGCGTTAGCAAATCGCCAGATGTGTTCTGGATTCGAAACAAACGCACAGGGAGAAACATGGATATCACGAAGATTCTTGAAGACTTACGACAGGAACGGGACCAGTTGGAGGAAGCCATCCTGAGCCTGGAACGATTGGCCGCGGGCGGCAGGCGTCGCGGGCGCCCGCCAGCATGGATTGCCGCGGTGCGCCAGCAGCAGACGGCGGCGACCGCCAAACCTACCATCGCCAGGACCAGCAGGAAGCCGCGCCGCAAAGGTCCAACTACCGAAGGCGCCGATACCGACTAACCGGCGCTGCCTTGACTAAACTGATTTAATTAAAGAAGCTGAGCGCGTTGTCGCCCTGTTTCAAAGTGCGTGTCAGGCGCAGCGGGCCGTATTCCGCCTCTAACGCCAGACGCACCGAGTGCTGGACGACGGTGATGGCTGGGGGCTTCGCCTCCAGCACCTCCAGCGCCGCCCGATACTCCCGCTCTTTGAGATAAGGCGGATCCAGGAACACAATATCCGCATCGAGGTTTCCCAGGTAGATCGGAACCGCGCCCTGGATCAAACGGCTTCTGGGTTCGAGGCCAAGCGACGATAGGTTCTGCCTGATCACTTCAACAGCCCGCCGGTCCTTTTCGATGAAAACGGCGTGGCGGGCGCCCCGGCTCAGGGCCTCGATGCCCACCGCTCCAGTGCCCGCATAGCCATCCACGAAGATGGCGCCCTCAATGGCCGGGCGGAGGATGTTGAAAAGCGTCTCGCGCAGACGGTCGGATGTAGGGCGCGTCTCGAGACCCGGTATCGACAACAGCTTTCTGGACCGGAACTCGCCGGCAATGACGCGCATCTTCAGCCTACCTGCACCAGGCCGTAGCGGCGCTGCCAGTGGCCCTTGATATAAGCGATCGCCTTCGCAAAATCCTCCTGTGAAGGTGGATGTTCCACAAACGCTCGCGCTTCGTGTCGCGCATGCGTCAGGATGTCCGGGTCGCGCAGGATGTTGGCGATGCGCAGTGAAGGCAGCCCGGATTGTTTGGTGCCGAAGAACTCCCCCGGCCCGCGGAGCTTGAGGTCCATCTCCGAGATTACGAAACCGTCCTGCGAGTCGACCAGCGTGCGGATCCGCTCTTTGCCGCTATCGCTGAGCTTCTCCGTGACAAGCATGCAGTAGCTCTGCTCCGAGCCTCGGCCGACGCGCCCGCGCAACTGGTGCAGCTGAGAGAGCCCGAAGCGCTCGGCCTGTTCGATCACCATCACGCTGGCGTTAGGGACGTCCACGCCGACCTCAATGACCGTGGTCGATACCAGGATCCTGGTGCGTCCGGCCTTGAACGCTTCCATGGCGGCCTCCTTTTCGCTGGAAGCAAGGCGGCCATGCAGCAGGCCCACCGGCACGTCGGGAAAGACCTCCGTCGAGAGGTGCTCGAACATCTGCTGGGCGGCCTTCATAGCCTGCGTTTCGGACTCCTCGATCACAGGGTAGACGACGTAAGCCTGGCGGCCCAGATCGATCTGGCGGCGCAGCGCGCTCCAGGCGACCTCGATCTGATCGGCAGTGTAGTGCTTCGTAATGATCTTCTGACGCCCGGGGGGCAACTCGTCGATGATCGAGACGTCCAGATCGCCGTACAGTGTCATGGCCAGGGTGCGCGGAATGGGCGTCGCGGTCATAACCAGAACGTCGGGCGTGATGCCCTTCTGAACCAGTTCGAAGCGCTGCATCACGCCAAAGCGATGCTGCTCGTCGATAATGACGAGGCCAAGTCTGGCGAACTCGACATCTTTCTCGATCAGCGCGTGCGTGCCAATGGCGACGGGGATCAGGCCGCTGCGCAGCATCTCTTTCAGCTTCTGCTTCTCCCGGGCCGTATTGGAGCCGGTCAGCAGCGCCGAGACATATCCGACCTTCTGCAGCAGAGGCCGCAGCGAGAAATAGTGCTGGGCTGCAAGGATCTCGGTGGGCGCGAGGATAACCACCTGGTAGCCGTTCTCGAGAGCGATAGTGGCTGCCTCGGCGGCGACGATGGTCTTACCCGAGCCGACGTCGCCCTGCAGCAGGCGGTTCATCGGGCTGGGGCTCGCCATGTCGTCGGCGATTTCTTTGAGGACGCGTTTCTGGGCGTTGGTTGGCTTGAAGGGCAGCAGCTTCTTGATCTGCTCGCGTACCCGGTCGGTGAGCTTGAACTCGATGCCCGGCATGGCGCGGCCCTTCTGACGCTTGATCTCGAGGCCGCATTCGAGCCAGAAGAACTCCTCGAAGATGAGGCGGAATTGGGCGGGCGAGCGGAAGTCGTTGAGCATCCGTACCGGCGTTCCGGCTGGCGGAAAGTGCGTGGCGCGGATGGCCTCGGCTCGCGTCGGGAACTTAAGGCGAGCGGCGATGGCGGCGGGCAGGTGGTCCTCCAGTTCGGGCACGGCCTGCAGGACGCGATGCATCATGACGCGCATCTGCCGGGTGTTGACCTTGCCCGCAGCTTCGTAGACCGGGACGATCCGGCCAGTGTGCAGGGCGGCATCAGCATCGTCGTCATCGCCCGAGAGCAGTTCGGTTTCGGGGTGCATCATGAGCAATTCGCCGCGGTAATTGTCGAATTCGATCTTCCCGAAGAGGGCCACCCGTGTGCCCGGCGTCAGGCGGTCGGCCAGATAAGCCCCGTGGAACCATTTGGCCAGGATGGTGGCTCTCGATGCATCCGTGAACTCGGCCTCGAACAGACCCAGGTTGCGGCGGCGAAAACCCGCAAGCTTCGCCGAGCGTACCTCGGCCACTACGGTAGCCAATTCGCCAGGCGCGAGTTGGGCGATAGTCTTCATATTGCTCCGGTCTTCATAGCGAAACGGGAAGTAGTTGATGAGGTCTTCAACCGTTTCGAGTCCTTTCGACTGGAGCATGGCGGCGCGCGCCGGTCCCACCCCTTTGATAAAGGTCAGGGGAGTGGCTAAGTTGATCGGATCGGGCAAATTCGAGTTTAGCGGCACTATACTGTAAACAAGCGCGCAAGATTCTCTTCAACGGTTGGCCGGTTTAATCGTCATCCTTTCATAGGGAATGCAGACCGCGACGCTACAGGATGCGATGACGGAGAAGTACCCGGCACCCGGTTCGAGTCTGTCCGCGGACGTACAGGAGCGGTTTGTCACCGAGAACCTGCGCCGCATTTTCCTGCAGATTTACCGCATTGTGGGCAATGTCCACGATGCCCAGGACCTCACCCAGGAAGCCTTTATCAAGGCCCTGCAGCGGCAGGAACAGCTCAAGGACGAGCAGAAAGCCACCCACTGGCTGTCGCGTATCGCCACCAATACGGCGCTCGATTTTCTGCGTCGACATGGTCGGGTAGCGTTTTGTGAGATTACCGAGGCTCCGGAAAGCCATTCGGAAACCCCGGAAGCCAGTGTGCTGCGGTCCGAGCAGCGGGACTGGCTGAACGCCGGCCTCGAACGCCTGACGCCCCGGGAACGCGCCGCGCTGGTGCTGCGCGATGTGGAAGATCTGCCGGCCGAAGAAGTGGCTCGTCGGCTCGATTGTTCGAAGGCCACCGTGCGGTCGCATATTGCCAACGCACGTATCAAGCTTAGAAAATTCGCCGAGAGGAGGAAACGATGAAAACCCATCCGTCTGAAGCAGATCTGGCATTATTCGCCGGCGGAGAAGCGGGCAGGCTTTCACGGTTCTTCGTGAACCGGCACGTACGGGAATGCCGGGAATGCATGGACCAGGTGAACCGGTTCGAATTGCTGCGGCTGGAACTGCGGGAATTTGAGCCCCCGCCGCACGACTGGAACCGGTTAGCGGCGGAGATGCGCGCCAATATCCATGTCGGGTTGGAGGCGGGAGAGTGTGTACGTCTGGCAGCGGCCGAGCAACGCGGCTGGAGTCCGAAACTGGCGGTGGCATTAGCCAGCCTGATGCTCCTGGTGGGGGCGAGCTTTCTGCTGAAGAGCCCGGCGCCAAATATAGCGGTGGAGCAAAAAGCCGGGGCGGTTCTGGAATCCACCGGATCCGGCCTCGAATTGCGCCATGGCAGCAGTAGTTTGACGCTGCTGAATCACGACGGAGTGGCAGCCGACCAGACGGTCAGCGCACAGGGCGAGATTCGCGCGCGTTATGTGGATGGTGGGGCGGTAACGATCAACAATGTCTATCTGGAATAGGGCGCTTTTACTTCTGGCGCTGGGGACCTTGCCCGTAATGGGTCAAGAGACGGTTCTCGATCCGGCCAGTTCGGTGAAGATCGATCTGCCCGAGAATTCGCCGCTGGCGCTGATTTCGACCAATATGGGCGATTCGCGTGCCAGCAATCGCGGCGGCACGATCGTGCTCGACCTGCATATGGCGCTTACGCTGCGCAATTCGGGGGCGCGCCGGGTGCGCGGAGTAACCCTGCTGATCACTGCGCAGGAATTCGCGCCGGGCGGAAAGGGATCGGTGGCGCGTCCCTGCATCGACGTCCCTTCGGGCGAGCAATTTACGGTTCCGGTGGATATACGGCTGGTGCGTCCCGTGCAGCAGGCGGGCGGTCCGCTGGTGCGCGTGCAACTCGACGGCGTGCTCTTCGACGACCTGAGCTTCTTCGGTCCGAACCGGCTGAATTCGCAGCGGGCGATGACGTTCTGGGAGACCGAAGCCCAGCGGGACCGGGCATATTTCAAGCATGTCCTGCAGGCCCGCGGCGATAAAGGACTGGGCGAGGAGATGCTGCAGAGCATCGCGCGACAAGCCGAGCGCCCGCAGCTGAATGTGGCCTTGAGCCGCAATGGCCGGGCCACGGGCTCCATCGTTCCGCAGGGTGTGGCGGCGGGCGAACATGTGGCGCAGTTTGCCTTTCTGAAGCTGCCCAATGCTCCGGTGCAGCCGGTCGAGGGCTGGGCGGAGATTGCGGGCAATGAGGCGCGTTCGCCGCAGATCGAAATAGTGAATCAATCGGGCAAGCCGGTCCGCTATGTCGAAATCGGCTGGATGGTCAAGGATAAAGAGGGGCACGAATATCTGGCGGGGTCAGTGCCAGGTTCGAACTCCGCGATGCTTCTGCCGGCTGGACAGCACAGCCGTTTGTTGCCGGACACTACGCTGAAGTTTTCGCGTACAGGAAAGCCGGTCGAGATCCAGGGGATGACGGGGTTCGTCAGCCAGGTGGAATTCGCCGATGGCAAGGTATGGGTGCCTTCGCGCGAAGATCTCAAATCGTCCGCGCTGCTCAGAATTATGGCGCCGTCTCCGGAAGAGCAGCGGCTGGCGGATATCTATTCGAAGAGGGGCCTGGCTGCGCTGGTAGCGGAACTGAACCGGTATTAGGGGGCGTTCACCGCTGTACGCGCCCCGAACCATCGCCCTTCAAGAGCATCTTCACCTCATCCACTGTAAACCGGTTGAAATCTCCCGGCAGCGAATGCTTCAGACACGATGCCGCGACGGCGAACTCCAGAGCCTCCTGCTTCGAACTCAACTTCAACAGACCGTAAATCAGCCCACTGGCAAACGAATCGCCTCCGCCCACGCGGTCCACAATGTGCGTAATCTCGTAATGCCTGCTGATCAGAAATTCAGACCCGTCGAACAGACACGCCGACCAGCCATTATGCGATGCGCTCTTCGATTCGCGCAGGGTGATGGCAATGGTTTTGGTGTTGGGATATGTCTTCACGACCTTCTCCGCCAGCGCGCGATAAGCCTTCTGATCGAGGGTGCCGGCATGCACATCCACGTCCGCCTCGATCCCCAGCGCGGCCTGGCAATCTTCCTCGTTGGCGACGATCACATCGCAGTACTTCACCAGATCGGGCATCACTTCGTGCGCGTGCTTACCCCACTTCCATAGGTTCTTGCGGTAATTGAGATCGCACGAAACTGTGATGCCCTGCGCGCGCGCCGCCTCGACCGATTCGAAGGCCAGATCGGCCGCCGAGGCACTGATGGCGGGCGTGATGCCTGTGATGTGGAACCAACCCGCGCCTTCGAAGGCCTGGTTCCAATCGATGGCGCCGGGCTTGGCAAGCGCGATGGAACTGTACTCGCGATCGTAGACCACTTTCGAGGGCCGCTGATTGGCGCCCGGCTCTACGAAGTAAATCCCCATGCGTCCCTTGCCGCGCACGATGCGGGACGTGTCTACGTTGAAGCGCCGCAGTTCGCCGATCATGGCGTCGGCCAGCGGATTCGACGGGACTACGGTTACAAAAGCGGCGGGCAAGCCAAAGCCGGCAACCGATACCGCAACGTTGGCCTCACCTCCGCCCCACGTGGCGACGAACAGGGCGCTTTGCAGCAGACGCTCGAAGCCCGGCGGCGCCAGACGCAGCATGATTTCGCCGAACGTTACGACTGTCTTGTCAGCCACGGTTTTGTCAGGCATGTGTACTCAATTTACAGTGGCGACGGCATCGACCGCGAAGCCCGCGTCCATGGCGGCCAGCCCTTCGACCAGAATCGTGGCATCGGGCGTCCGCGGTTTCCGGCTCACTGCCGCGGCCTGACCAGAGAGCGCATAGATGTTGGTGAAGACGATGTTGGCCGGAGGCGCGCCGGCTTCCGTCAGATCTCGATCCAGCCGCTGAAAAGCCAGCGTGGCATCTTTCTCGGCGGACCCGGAAGAGACTCGCGTGCCCGTGAAAGCAAGTCGTTCCGCTTTGACTTTGCCGCCGCGCGCCACCGCCTCGCAGCTCGCCAGCGCATGCAGAGGAGCGCGCCGAGTCTGCACCAGATCCACCGCGGCGCCGGGAAAACGGCTCTGGATCGTGGACGTAAGCTGCGTTGGGTTATTCATCGTGCTCACAAAACAGCTCACCTGAACCACGGCTGCGGCGTTCACTTTCGCGGCCAGTTGGCTGACCGCCTTTTCGAGCAGCGGCTGCGGAGGCGCGAGCGGATCGTCGGCCGTCGCTTCTTCGCCTGCGACGAATTCGAGCCCGCCGGGATTGGCATCCCGCCGGCCGTTCGAGATCGCTTCCAGAACCACCTGCGCGTTGTCGACCGGCAAACTTCCGGCCAGAACTACGCTCACCGAAGGCAGGGGCAATTTCTTTTCGGTCAAAACCTCGCTCACAATCTGCGGGACGCGCCGCACATCGCCACTGCCCGCCACGAAGGCGCGGATGTGGACCATGGGAACGCCGCCGTTAGCTTTGAGAAGTGCCTTCATGGCGTCGCGCGTCTGCTGCGAAAGCAGCCCTTTACCCGATAGCGGCGAAACGTTAAATATCAGGCGCGCAGTCTCGCCCACCGCGACCTGTGGAGGATCTTTGGGCAAGGCCAGCGTTTGCGTCTCTTCGTCCGGGTTCTTCT
>Ga0326727_10016570_pt1 | contig 15523 bp, 13 predicted proteins | sample MB2enrmetagenome_FD_207643 | JGI IMG/M metagenome (GOLD analysis project Ga0326727, IMG submission 207643) | Lab enriched peat soil microbial communities from McLean, Ithaca, NY, United States - MB29MY | ecosystem: Environmental > Terrestrial > Soil > Wetlands > Peat | place: USA: New York... | reverse complement strand
TTATTATTTAACTCACAGATTGATATTCAAATATGATCGCTTTAAAAGAAATAAGTTGTTAAAAAAAGTGCAATTAAGAAGATGTGTAGATCAAACAGAATGAATATTAACAACAAATCTTCTTCTTAGATAAATATCAAACAATAAGATATATAGATCCATATACAATAATATAAAAATTAATTATAATGAAATTTAACGGTGCAAAAAGAATAGTTTTAGTATTAATGATCCTCATGGGATGTAGTTTTTCACAAACAAAAGCTCAAGGATTAGTGCAATTTATTAAAGAACAACTTTCAATAGGATTAAAAATTGAAGGTGTTGGTTCCAATTTTATATTATCTAATATCCCCAATATAAAAAGTGATATGAATGTTGGAGGAGCATTCGGGCCATATTTAAAGCTTGAACTTTCTAAGCATTTTGCTCTTCAGGAAGATATTTTGTTTACTTACAAATCGTCTAAATTGAAACAAAATGGAGTTGATGGGAACTTTCAATATTTTGGCACAGAAGTTCCTTTTTATGCATTAGGACAATGGGAAACTAACGACAAAGATCGCTTCTATATTGGTGTCGGTCCATATGTTGCTATGGGATTAAGGGCTAAAGACAAGATTGGTGGTGTTGATATTAATCTTTACAACAATGATATTGGTAATGTTCAGTCTGTCTGGAATAGAATAGAAATGGGTATGGGTTCTCTGATTGGGTATGAATTTAAATGCGGATTACAAATTAATGCCAGCTATAAAATCGGGCTTACGAATGTCCTGAAAGATAATATAGGTAATGCTAAAATGCATACTAGCACTGCCAGTCTAGGGTTAGGATATCATTTTTGACATTCAAATTGATGGATTATACATGATTTAGACCATATATAATCTATCAAAAGATTGTTTTATTGTTGGAGTTAAGTTATAACAGTTTGTATTTTAAGACTATGGAAGCAAATGATGATGTATTAATGTGTTCAATTTTAGAGAATGCAATAAGTGATCTGACAAAAAGAATTTATCACACCTTACAGGAAGAAAGTACTATAACAATAGCGCAATTTCTTATACTATCTTATTTATGTACGTGTGACAATATTTCACACAATACCCTTTGTGTACTTACAAGTAAAGATAAACCTTCTATTTCTCGCTTAATTGATAAGCTGGAATCAAAGAAATATGTTCAAAGGATCCCTGATGCTATAGACAAAAGGAAAAAACTGATAATACTAACTAAAGATGGTCGTATTGCATGCGTAAAGACTAAAAATATTATAAAGCAAATTTCGGACAAAATTATTGCTAATATCGACAACAATCAATTGAAGGTCTTTTGGAATGTCTTAAATAAACTTATTAATAACTTGTAAATAACAACTTAAAACATGCGTACTACCCAATCACAAATAAGTGTAACTTTGAATTATTCGTTTGTGTCCAACAAGCGAAATATAATATTTTGGATGATAACAATGCTCATATTTAGCACTATATCATCAAAAGCTAAGGGGGAGGATAAATCAGATTCATTATTGTTAAGGGAAGCCCAAAATGTAAATAAAAATTTCCCGTATGCTAATATGGTGGACTTCCAATACACATATTATACTCCTTCCAGTATTAAAACAAAGGTCAAAGGTCAAGATTTTCTAGACACAAAGATGAATTTTCAGCAATGGTTAACTACATCGGTAAACCTTCCTTTACTCATAACCCCTAGCTTCATGATTATTAACTCATTTAAATATCAATATGCAACTTTAAACTTAGAAAACTCAGGTTCAGAAGCATATCACGATATCCGTAATTATCTGACTGAAGCCGAAGCCGGTAATTCATATACTGAAGCATTGAATTTCATTTATATCGGCAAAGCATTTGAAAAAAAAATAACTTGCATTTTAAATATCTCGGCCGATTTTTCTGATCATGGATATGAACGTATAAATGGAAGTTTAGCTGTTACATTGGAAATTAAACACACTGACAGGACTTCAATTTCGCTTGGTATGATGGGCACTACTGATCCTTTGGCTTCAACACCTATCGTACCATTAATCTCAGTTTTTCATTGGTTCAGCGATAAATATTATTTGGATTGCGTTGCTCCGTCTTACCTTTATATCAGACGAATTTATGCTAATAAATCGCGATTGTCAATTGGAACAAATCTTTCTTCATATCAGTCTTTTACACACCCGTCTATTCCTTCTCTCACCTCCTTTACTTATCAACGAGGTAAAGTAGAACTGGCAGCCATTTACGAGAAAAATCTATGTGCCGGCCTCAATTTATTTTCCAAAGTAGGTTATGTGATGAATTTGAGGGATAAGGTATCCTTAACGAATTCTGATAATACCACTATGTTTATCAGCCAAAAACCAAATTTTAGCATTAATATCGGTGCTACCTACAATTTTATTCCGCAGAAATACAGAACAACTAATCAATAAAAAAACGCTGCACAGTTAATTGATTGTAGGTTAAACAAGTATATTGAGTAAATGTGTAGAACCCGTTCTGTAAATTAAAAGCGAAAAGAAAATTGCTTCAAATGTGCCATCAAGAAACAAATATCTCATTTAGCGTTTGTACGACGTATTGATTAAAGACATAATCTGGATAAGTTCATATGGCAAACTGCATTGATGCCGTCTAAAGTCAATGGCTTACCATTAAGGCTGAATATTAACTCAGTTATAAAGTAAAACAAAAATGCAAAACAACTGGAAGCGTAATATAATTAGGACGATACTACTGACAATATTTGCTTTATCAGCTTCAGCCCAAAACTGGAAGTACGTTAAAGAGAAGGAAGGGATACGATTATACACTCGTCAGGAAGTAAAAAAAGGACTGAAAATATTTAAAGGTGTCGCCGAAGTTGAGGCATCGGCAGACAAAGTGTTTGCCATGCTTGAGGATGTTAATCATACGGAATGGTGGACTAAGGATGTCACTCAAATCAAGGTTCTTCATTATGAAAAAGATAAACTGGCTCAATGTTATCTTGTGTACAGTGTACTCTGGCCGTTTATGGATAGAGACTTGTGTGTGAATGTGACAGCAACCAATAATAGTTTAACCGGTGAACGGAAGCTAACTGCTGTTCCGCTGATTGGTATCTTACCCGAAAATGAGAGTTTAGTGCGCATTAAAGATTACAAGGAAGAATGGATTATCAGACCGATTAACAACAATAGATCGCACGTAGAGCTTGAGTTTTATCTTAATCCCGGGAGCAATCTACCTAATTGGCTCATAAATATGGTATTGGGCGATGCTCCTATTAATACGATAAAAGCCGTCAGGCTGAATGTAAAATAAGATTGTATCTTAAAGCTATTTTGAGCTATACAAAAGCAAGTAAATAACCCTTAAAATAGGCAATTATGATAAAGCATGATGTTGGTATTGATGCTGGAGAAATATGGCAATTGTTATCTAAGCAAGGGTCTCTGTCCACACAGAAAATAATCGAACTTACTGGATATAAGACTTATATGACATGGTTAGCTCTTGGATGGCTTACCCGGGAAAACAAAATCAACTTTTATAATAAAGAGGATGTATTGCATGTGGAACTTACCTCTTTATCTGAAATGTTTTATTAATATTTATTCGTAGTTCCACTATTGTTACAACCTATATCATAACATAATTTTGAAAACCACTTTTGACCAAATAATGGCGGATATTTCTTCCGAAATATCCACTATTGATATTGATGGCTGCGATATTTCTATGGAAGAAGCATTTCGCATGATTGAATTTCTTCAAAATAGGCTGCATAGATTGAGAGACAAACTACTTGAGTGTGGAGTTGAAAATCAAGAGGAAGAAATTTGCTTTTTCAAGGAAATGAAACCACAAATTTTAAGTCATCTCTTATATTTCAACAAAATATATACAATTGAGCTTAAACGCCCGAACGGGAGTAATATCAGTCAAAAAAACTACTACGAACAGGAACTGAACAGCCTGACTTTCTTCTTCAACCGCAATCTAGATTTTTATCAATATTACCGTTCCAATGCGGTACATTTGGACGAATATTATTTTCGTCGGGGCAAACCCAATATACAGCTTGGAATTGATAGTTTCCAGTTTATCAACGACACCGCTTTTTCCACCGGATACGACTACAAAGTGGCAAAAATACTCTCGAACGAAATGTTGCGGATTTACCTGAATAAAAAATTGCAACACATTGATAGGCTTTCATCTAATCCTCACAATAATCTGCAAACAAAGCGCAAAAACAAATGGACGGGTACAAAAGCCGCTGTTATCGAATTAGGCTATGCCATATACGCCGCAAAAGTACTCGATAACGGAAATGCCGATATTCGGGATATAATGAATGGATTGCAATACTTGTTCAGTGTTGATTTAGGCGATTATTACCGCACCTACATTGCCATTAAAGGTCGCAAAAAAGACCGTACAGTTTTTTTGAGATACTTGACCGATTGCCTCGAAAAACGGATGGATGAGGAATTTGGAACATAACGCAAACCGTTATTTTATCGCAAAAAACTACCAAGTTGATACCAACTTGGTAGTTTTTGTTTTTTCACTCATTTTGTCCTGAAATCCGCTGTTTTCTTTCTCAAAACACCTTCGAATAAAGCTCTTTTCCCCCATTCTCAGCAAAAACACCTCCAAAATAAATTTTTACCAAGTTGGTATCACCTTGGCAAAAAATTCTTTTTAAACACTACAACTTTGCCAATTATTAATCGCAACCATTGAGTCCAATATCTTGGCTCATGGTTCTAATATCTAACAAAATGGCAGAATTCAACATCTCACTTCAAAAGACACTCGCTCATGAAGGCGGATACAGCAACGATCCCGACGATGCTGGAGGTAAAACCTATAAAGGAATTTCCCGCACTAATCATAAAAACTGGTATGGCTGGATATTGATTGACAAATACAAGAAACAGTCAGGTTTTCCCGCTTCACTCGACAAGGACAGCGAATTGGCAAAGCAAGTCGAACAATTTTACCAAGCTAATTTTTGGATACCCCTCAATGCAGACAGGATAAATAACCAGACCGTAGCAGATTCAATTTTTGATTTTGCCGTCAATGCAGGAATACAAACAAGCATTCATTTGGTTCAATCGATAGTTGAGGCTGATATTGATGGCATAATCGGTACACAAACGCTTGACAAATTAAATACATCTAATCCAACCCATTTTCTGACGGATTTTACCCTTGCCAAAATCGCACACTACATTTCCGTTATCAAAAAACGTCCTACTAACAAGAAATACCTCTATGGTTGGATTATCCGTGCATTATCATTTCACGATTAAAATTAGGTTTTTTAAGCCCCTTTAGAGCCTGCCGCCTCATACGGAGGTTTTGGGGTTACATTATCAATTATGCATTATTCATTATCAATTAAATTGTTATGCCTGCACAAATCATTACCACCGATGACCTTCGTGAGTTCAAAATGGAACTACTCGATGCAATCACTAGATTGTTTGAGAATAAAGGAGAACAGAGAACCAAAAAATGGCTCAAATCCTCCGAAGTCAGGAAAATACTCAATGTCTCTCCGGGAACATTGCAAACGCTTCGTGTCAAAGGCACTCTCCCTTCCACCAAAATCGGTGGAACACACTATTTCAATTTCAACGACATTGAAAAACTTCTTTCTCAAAAAAAGCCTTGATTTTCATTGGCATATTAGCATACTTACCCCATTAGCATATTAGTTTATGAACTACATTCTCCAACTCAGTGGTTTTTTCCAGCGTGTCGCTTCCGACAAGCACCTCAACCCGACACACGTCAGCCTCTACATGGCTATTTTTCAGTACTGGAATGCCGGTCATTTCCAAAATCCCGTATCCATTTCACGGCAGGAGCTGATGCGTATCAGTAAAATCAGTGCGAAAGCCACCTATCACAAATGTATCAAAGATCTGCACAATCTGGGCTACATCCAATACCAACCGTCCTACAATCCGTTCAAAGGCAGTCTTGTTTACCTGTTCGATTTTCAGTCAAGCGTTAAACAGGTACTTAACCAAGACCGTACTAAAATCGAAACAAGCATTGAACAAGCATTAGTACCTTATATAAACAATATAAACGTTTTAAACGAAAACAATGAGAGTGAAAGCACCCAACCAAAAAATGATATTGTGTTGAAAGTATCTAAAAATAGGGTTAAGGTTGTTGAGGTGAACGGCGAAGAAGTTTCACCATCAACAGCAAAAAAAAATCCGCCAATTATTCCGCCAACTTTGACGGAGGTATTGGATTATTTTGCAGAACAAAACAGCACCGAAACGGAGGCAAACAAGTTTTATAACTACTTTCAAAGCAACGGATGGAAAATTGGCGGCAAAGCCCCTATGCGCGATTGGCGAGCTGCCTCCCGCAACTGGATACTCAACATTCCCCAATTTTCACCGCAACCGCAAGCTCCGGTACAAAAGCAACCTATTCCCGGCAATCTCAATACTATTCCAGATAAAAATTACTCCGAACCATTATAATTGTTGAACCAGTTCAAAAACAAATGATAGATATATTATGCAAAACGTTATCTTGTTATCGACTTTCTCAAGTCAACCACTAATGGACACAGGTCACTCAATTGCTTGTCTTTTCTCTTTTCTCTTTAATCTTTGGTCTGAATAATGAACGACAACCTGTCCATATTACAAACCAAAGGCAAAGAACTGTTCGGCCAACATTTCCAAATAATTCCCGAAGATAACGAAGTAGTTCATAAATTACTCACGTGGTTTTTGCAGGACGAAAAGCAAGCCCTGCAGTTCGGGATTAACCTTAACAAAGGCATATTGCTGACCGGCCCTGTCGGATGTGGTAAAACCAGCCTGATGACGCTTCTTCGAGTCCTAATTCCACCACAACAACGCTTCGGCATAAAGTCCTGCCGTGAAATCACGTTCGATTTTATCAAAGACGGTTACGAAGTCATTCAGCGTTACAGCACCCATGCTTACACGAATACGACCAATCCACCCAAACCGCACACCCATTGTTTCGACGATATGGGAGCCGAAAGCACCCTCAAATACTTCGGCAATCAATGCAATGTGATGGGCGAAATCCTGCTCTCTCGTTACGACCATTTCATTAATAATCGTATGATAACGCACGCTACAACCAATCTCTCCGCTTCCGAACTCGAAAGCTACTATGGCAACCGTGTCCGCTCCCGTATGCGGGAAATGTTCAACTTAATAGCATTTAACTCTAAATCATTAGACAAACGTCGTTAAGTTGAACATTCATGAGCACAATAAAAAAATAATTGCACTGCAAATAAATGTTTAATCTGATAGCTTATGACAGTTCTACAAAAGACAAACGAAAATAAAAAATACATTTGCGAACCATGACACATTTCGTCATGGTTCGCAAATGAAAACTAAGTCCAATAACACAAAATACAATGTCTCATTCGTCCCCATTGTCCACCTATAAACCTAATAAATCTGACAATAACCGATATTCATTGCCCGATTTCTCATACATCAATAGCATTCATTCCCCTCAGAGATTAGGGGTAGAATGTCAAGTATTTTGCGCCGTTTACTTGACATATTCGTGCTTATTTCTGCCGTTTGTTCAGGTAAGAAAAGGACATATCGAGAGTAAAAGATTGCGGTAAGTACCGAAAACCGGTATTTATCGCAAAAAATAATTGCAAAAATGGATGAATATTTTGCGATAAGTACCGAAAAGTGGTATCTTTGGCAAAAAATTACTTCAATGGTCACGCAAGAAGACATAACATTAAGCCAATGGATAGATAATCTTCTATCACGTGGCAGGTATGCTTTCTCATTAAGTTTGCTTTCAACAGAGCTACCGGCTTATACAGAAATTGCCGCAAAGAGAGCATTGAGTCGTTTGACAACAAAAGGTCGGATTATTTCTATCTACAAAAGCTATTACCTGATTATTCCTCCGCAGTATTCCTCGAAAGGCATTTTGCCTCCCTCTTTATTTTTGGATGGTTTGATGAAAAACATAGAGCGTCCGTATTATTTGGCTCTGCTGAATGCTGCAAGTTTTTACGGAGCTTCTCATCAACAGCCACAAGAGTTTTTTGTTGTTACAAGCTTCCCGGTTTTACGTACAACTCAAAAAAAGGGAATCAGGATACATTATATTAGCAAAAAGGATATTCCGGAAACTCTTATAGAATCAAAAAAAACGGAAACAGGTTATCTTAAAATTTCCAATCCGGCTCTTACTGCTTGTGATTTAATACAATTTGAAAAACGGGTAGGAGGCATAAACAGAGTGTCAACAGTATTGAATGAGCTGACAGAATCAATTAAACCTGAAATGTTCTGCAATGAGCTTTTTGAACATGTGCAAGTTACTACCCTGCAACGGCTTGGATACATTCTGGAGAACGCTTTAGAAAACGATTTATTAGCAAATGCTTTATATAAAGCATTACAACAACAAGGGATTACCGTTTTTCGTACACCGCTCAAAACGTCGGCCACAATAAGTGGATGTTCAACAAACGAACGCTGGAAAGTAATAGAAAATACAGAAATTGAAATTGACGACTGAATATGATACCACAAGCATATATTACTGAATGGTCACATAAAGTACCTTGGCAAACAAACGAACAGGTAGAACAGGATTTAGTGATCTGTCGGGCATTAACCGAGATATTTAAAGATGCGTTCTTAGCAAACCATTTGGCTTTCCGTGGAGGAACTGCATTGCATAAATTGTATCTTTCTCCTCAACCACGGTACTCTGAGGATATTGATTTGGTTCAAATTACAGCAGAACCTATAAAAGAGACCATTGAGCGAATCAGAGATATATTATCTTTTTTAGGCAAACCAGTTGTAAAACAAAAAGCCAACAACAATACTTTGGTTTTTCGCTTTGAATCAGAAATTGCACCGGTAATGCCGATTCGATTGAAGGTAGAAACAAACTGTCGGGAACATTTTTCAGTTTTAGGATGGACTAAGTTTCCATTTTCCGTAGAGAGCGAATGGTATGCCGATAGTTGTGAAATCACAACCTACCCGCTTGAAGAATTATTGGGAACAAAACTTCGAGCACTCTACCAACGACGTAAAGGACGGGATTTATTCGACCTCTATACTGCGATTACTCAAAAGGAATTAAACTTCGACCACATACTGGCGTGTTATCGCGAATACATGAAATTTGTAGTAGGCACCAATGCACCCACACAAAAAGAGTTCTTACTGAATATGGAAGAAAAAATGGTTGATACGGAATTTTTGGGTGACACCCAACTATTATTACGCAACGGAGAAGCTTACAATCCACGAAAAGCTTATGCGTTGGTAAAGAATAAGTTAATTGAGAAAATATAGCAGATAAATGATATAAGCAATTTTAAAATCAACACATAATATTCAAAAAGTAGCATGAATATCAATCTAAATAGTGAGCATTTCATTACCAATACTGGTGAAAAATCATTATCTACAATTATCCAAAATATTTTACCCGTAAAAGCAAGTATGCTCGATTTCTTGGTTGGGTATTTTTATTTCTCTGGGATAGAAGAAATATATAAAAATATCAACGATAAGAACATGAGGGTTCTGGTTGGCTTAGAAATGGAAAAGGAGCTTCTGAATAAAACCTCTGTATTTGATTTTCATTTTAAAAAAAACAGATCTTCACGTCAGGAAATTAGAAAAGATTTCAACGAATCATTGATAAATCTATTCAACGAAACAGGATATTTTGAAGGAAAACAAGAAGCTGAAGCTTTTAAAATTTACTTTGAAAAGATCAAAAATGGCACACTAGAAATACGGAAAACGAAAGAACCGTGCCATGCCAAAATGTACATTTTTACTTATAATGATGATTATTCTGAAGACGGAGAATTACCCGGAACAGTAATTACAGGTTCGAGTAATTTGACATATAATGGATTAAGGGGTCAAAACGAAATCAATGTTCGATTTCACAACAAAGCCGAATTTAAAGATGCTCAAAGCATATTCAATGCTTTATGGGAAACAGCAATCGTAATTGCAGATAAAGATCATATCACTGATTTTGAAGATGGGGTCATAAAACATATTTGGTTTGAAAAAATACCGTCGCCATATTTACTGTATCTACGCGTTCTATACGAATATTTTAAAATAGACACATCTAAACGTATTCGTACACCTCATGAGATTACAAAAGGAAAATTCTTGAATCTAAAATATCAAGAAGATGCTGTAAGATTAGCCATTTCAACTATTGAAAAACATAACGGGGTGATTATTTCTGACGTGGTTGGCCTGGGTAAAAGTATTATTGGTGCCACGGTCGCCAATAATCTGGATTTACGAACAATCATAATTGCACCTCCTCACTTGACTTCTCAATGGGAAGATTATCGTGATGAATTTAGACTTACAGCAAAAGTCTTCAGTCGTGGAATTATTAATAAAGCGTTAGATCATTACAATTCAAAGACCAACAATAAAGAGCAGTGGCTGATAATAATTGACGAAGCTCACAATTACAGGAATGAGTTTACACTTGATTACGGTATGCTGCATGAATTATGCCAGGGCAATAAAATAATGCTTTTAACGGCTACACCTTTCAATAATCAGCCTGCCGATATTTATTCAATGATTAAATTATTCCAGATACCAACTAAATCTACTCTCCAAACTGTAGATAATCTTGGACAACGTTTTCGGGAAATGATATCTTTATATAAAGAATTGAAAAAGGATCAAAAAGAAAAGAAGAAAAGTGCTGACGAAGTAAACAAATCAATTGAGAGCATTGGAAAACAAATAAGGGATATAATTTCACCATTAGTAATACGCCGTTCAAGGATAGATTTAAAGACAATACCTGAATATAAAAAAGATTTGAATCTTCAGAATATTGAGTTTGCTAACGTTTCAGATCCTGAACTTTTAGATTATCAATTAGGTGATTTGCGGAATCTCTACTTATTCACATTGGAAAGTATTTCTCCTAAATTTACTAAGAAAATTAATTTCAGCGAAGTCGACGGAGATACAGAAGATGTAAATGACACTATCGGAGATACATTTAAAGCAACTCGTTATCAGCCAATTAACTACATAAAAGAGGATTTTAAAGAAGAAATAAAAAAAATAGTTGAAGAGGCAGGATTTGAATATCACTTATTCAGGAATACTCAACGAAACTTAGCAACTTTCATGAGAACAATGTTGGTTCATCGATTTGAAAGTTCTCAAATAGCTTTTCGAATCTCCTTGGATAATATGGTTGCAAACTATAAAAACATAAAATCATGGATCGAGAAAAGACAAGCCGTTCCGGTGTTTAAAAAAGGAATGCTACCTGATATTCAGGATTTATATGATTCCACGAGTGATATTATTTCTGAATTAGTAGAATCGGAGATAGAAAAAGAAATTGCTAAGCTTCAAATTCGTGGCTTATTTGAGATTAAAACAGAATATCTAAAAAATAGTTTTTTCGATGATTTGGATGCAGACCTTGAATTATTACTGTCATTACAAAAAGAATGGGGCAAAGTTCCTGAGAACAAAGATCCTAAATTAAATGAGTTTATCAGTATTCTAAAAAACCAATTACGTAACAACCCTGAACGAAAAATTGTTGTCTTTAGCCAATTTGCTGATACAGTTGATTATTTAGGAGGCAGACTCAAAGAAGCTGGGTTGCCTGTATTTTCATATACGGCTGCTAAAGCAACCGCTAGGAACAAAGAAATTATTCGGGCAAATTTCGATGCAGGATACGATAACCGCAAACAATACAACACTTACAAAGTTTTGGTAGCGACCGACGCTATTTCTGAGGGGTATAATCTTCACAGGGCAGGAACAATTTTCAATTACGACATTCCATATAACCCAACAAGAGTAATCCAGAGAATTGGGAGAATTAACAGGGTGAATAAGAAGATGTTTGATGATCTATTTATCTTCAATTATTTTCCTACTGACATAGGTGAAATAGAAACCCGTACGCAAGAAATATCTACATTAAAGATGGCTATGATACATGCTATTATGGGGGAAGATACCAAGGTACTAACTTCAGATGAACAACTACATTCTTTTTTTGCAGAACAATATAAGGTGTTAATAGCCTCCAATGAACAAAAATCTTGGGATGCAGATTATCGTGCCGCTTTAAATCAGTATATCTCTACCCCCGAAATGAAACAGTCACTTAAATTACCATTGCGTTCTAAAGTATGTCGGAGAACTACTTTACCCGAAGAGGGTGTTATTGTATTTGCAAAAAAGGGAACTGATTATGTATTCAAATTCTCGCGTGATGAAAATAATCCTATGGATATTTCGCCAGAATCAGCATTTAAACTTTTACAAACAAATTCTGAAGAAAAAGGATATACTGTATCAGAACAATTTGATGCTGTGTACGATACAATAAAAAAAGTCCTTTTCAATAAGAATACTGAAAGTGAATCAGAGAAAACCATACGCGATGCTTTGGCAAAAATAGATTTGATTATTAGAGCTAAATCTTGTGATTCTGAATATCTCTATGACTTAAAAACTGCAATTGAATATGATGCAGTTTCAGGCTATGCGCTAAGACTGATCAATCGTCTAAAAGTATCAGAATATTCAAGTCTACCCGATAAAATTTCAAAAACTTATATATCTAAGCTTTTAACCATATATGATTCAGTATCACAAGGTTCAGAAACCTTGATATTAGCTGAAGAAATACAAAGTTCTGAAGCCATTTCATTAGAAGACACAACAAGCCAAATAAGAATCTAACAACCAACAATAATTATTATGTTCAAGTTCAATAACACGTACAACAGAACTGATTTCGTAAATTTTCTCGAAACTAATTTTTTGCCGGATGATTTTCAACCCAAAGAAGAGATGATTAATGTGAACTTTGCAACTAGATATGCAGCTTCAATTTCTCGCTTAGGAGTTTGTAAAAGTCTTGACTTAGATATTTTCGAAATCAACCATACTTCTACTCATGATGCGCGGGTTGGTGTTTCAGGAGAAGCATTCAAGTTAATGCAACATAATAGTTATTGTAATAAAGCATTGGTTGCATTTGTGCCTAAAGGAGAAAAACAATATCGTTTCTCATTATTGCAAATTGAAGCTAAACAAGAAGATCATTCCAGCAGGATTCAATATGATTATTCAAATCCGCGCCGCTATTCTTTTATTTTAGGAGAACAAGCGCATACAAAAACTCCTGAACAATATCTATACAAACAAGGGCGGTTAAAAAATTCGGAAGATTTGCAATATAGATTTTCAATAGAAGCGCTAACTAAACAATTTTATCAGGAGTTATTTGCGTGGTATCAATGGGCTATATCAGAGGAGATGAAAGTAACTTATCCAAATGACACCAGTACTGCCTGTGATGATAGGGTCATTGAAGAACATATTATTCGGCTTATAACCAGACTTATGTTTGTTTGGTTTATCAAACAAAAACAATTGGTGCCTGACGATTTGTTTGACAAACAAAAGCTTCTGGAGATTCTAAAAGATTTCAATCCACATGATTATGAATCAGGAGATTATTATAACGGAATTTTACAAAATCTCTTTTTTGCCACACTAAATAACGAAATATCTCAACGGGCATTTGCTACTGATAAAAGTTACCAAGGCAAGGCGAAAGATTATAGCATTAAGACTTTATTCCGTAATCCAGAAAATGATAGTTGGTTTAAAATATCGAATGAAGAGGTCTTGAAATTATTTAGTTCCGTGCCATTTCTTAATGGAGGGTTGTTCGAATGCCTCGATAAAGAAACACCTAACTCCAATGGTAAAATTATTTACAGCGATGGGTTTAGTCGTAAAGCAGGAAAACAAAAAAGAGCATACATCCCCAATATTCTTTTCTTTGATGACGAAAAAGGAATCATTTCTATCTTAAACAAATACAACTTTACCGTAGAAGAAAATACATCTCAGGATGTAGAAGTAGCTCTTGATCCGGAACTTTTAGGAAAAGTATTTGAAAATCTTCTTGGGGCTTATAATCCGGAAACAAAAGAGACTGCTCGGAAACAATCCGGTTCATTTTATACCCCTCGCGAAATCGTAAACTACATGGTTGACGAATCACTTATTAGTTATCTGGGAGATAGGCCAGTAATACGTGAGTTGTTCCATTCCAAAGAACTCCCAACAGAGTTACAAAACAACTCCGTGGAATGTAAGAATATAAGTGAGAAGCTGAAAGCAATCAAAATTTTAGACCCTGCATGTGGATCTGGTGCTTACCCTATGGGAATTTTGAACCGAATGGTGGGCATTCTGAATAAACTGGATCATGATAATCAAGAAACTATCTATGAGCAAAAACTACATTTAATTGAAAACTGTATTTATGGAATTGACATACAAACAATTGCAGTTCAAATAAGTAAACTCCGTTTTTTCATTTCATTGATATGTGAACAAGAAAAAAATAGTGCCAAAGAAAATTGGGGTATTCCTACTTTGCCCAATCTTGAAACTAAATTTGTTGCCGCAAATTCTTTGATTTCACTTGATCAGGAGAAGAAAGATCAGATTGATTTGCATGATGAGAACTTGAAAATGATGAAAGATGAACTTTTAAAGATTCGCAATCATTTAAATTTAAGAGCAAGTTCAAGATATGAGAAAGAAAAACTACGAAAAGCCGATAAAAATCTATGTGAACAAATAGAGCAATATTTGATTGAAAATACAATTAAACCGGATGAAAAACGTATTGCTGTAAATGAAATATTAATTCAAAAATATGAAACTGAAATACAAGAATTGAAGGAAGTTTGGATTGATGAATATGAAGCGCAAATTTCTATGTTTGACACTGAAAATTCTCAAAAGCTATTCAAGAAAGACATAAACAAACCCAAACGAGATAAATTAATCGATACAATAAAACTTCTAAAATCGGATATTCAAAAAGAAAAACGTAAAGCGGAACTAACAGGTCTTGAAAAAATCATTCATGAAATGACAGGATGGGATCCGTACAATCAGAATTTGACTTCACCTTTTTTCGATGCTGAATGGATGTTTGGTATTGATAGCGGTTTTGATATAGTAATTGGGAACCCACCTTATGTACAATTACAAAATGACAATGGGAAGCTAGCAAAAATGTATGAAGCAATGAACTATAAAACTTTTGCCCGTACCGGTGATATTTATTGTCTGTTTTACGAACGAGGCTGCCAATTATTAAAGCCTAATGGTCGGTTATGCTTTATTACTTCTAATAAATGGATGCGTTCCGGTTATGGTGAAGCAACAAGAAAATTTTTTGCCGACAATACTAATCCTGAACAATTAATTGACTTTGCCGGAATCAAGATATTTGAAAGTGCCACTGTAGATACGAACATTTTAATGTTTTCTAAGAATAAAAACCGACAACAAACAAAAGCCTGCGTAGTCAAAAATAAAAGTATAAAAGATTTGAGCGTTTATTTTAGACAAAAC
>Ga0326727_10016567_pt1 | contig 15524 bp, 15 predicted proteins | sample MB2enrmetagenome_FD_207643 | JGI IMG/M metagenome (GOLD analysis project Ga0326727, IMG submission 207643) | Lab enriched peat soil microbial communities from McLean, Ithaca, NY, United States - MB29MY | ecosystem: Environmental > Terrestrial > Soil > Wetlands > Peat | place: USA: New York... | reverse complement strand
CAGTGGAACGCGTCTTCTCACGGTTGAAAGATGAATTCGGAGGGCGGTTTGTGCGGGTGCGCGGATGGGCCAAAGTGATGGCGCATCTTATGTTTGGGATTCTGGCGCTCACGGCGGATCAAATCCTGCGCTGGAGTGAACCGCAGAAAGTGGAGGGATCCACGGTCCCGACTTAACCGACGAAATGGCAGGCCGACATCCCGGTCCGGAATGAAAGGGGTGGGTGTGTCTCTGGGTAGGCTAATCTGGGCGCAAATCTCAATCTGTATTGATTCAGTAACGCTCTGACGTAGCCGCCAGTCGACGAACAGGGTCAGGAATCCGCGCATGCCTGCTGCGAGGGTTTATTTTGCAAGTCTCTCTAAAGCATGCCCTACCTATTTTGCGGAACCCAGCTCTTTCAGTTTCTGATCGAACATGAGGTACGGCTGGGCGCCCACCACCAGCTCGCCATCCACCCCGTCGGGCGTGCTCTTACCGACCACGAAGGTGGGTGTCCCGTTGGCGCCGATCTTCATCGCTTCCAAAACGTCGGTCTGCACGGCGTTCTTGTACTTTTCGCTTTCCACACAGGCGCGGAATGCCTTCACGTCGATCTTCAAGTCCGTCGCATCCACCACCAGGCTGTCCATATCGAGCTTGTTGGGATTCGTGCCCATCACGTCGCGCAGTTGCCAGAACTGGCCCTGGTCGCCGGCGCAGCGGGCGGCTTCGGCGGCGCGCATGGCGTCGGGGTGGAAATCGAGCGGCAGGTCGCGGCTGTAGAACCGCACCTTGCCGGTGTCGATATAGTTCTTCTTCAACTCGGCGAAGCTGGTGGTGTGGAACCGCTGGCAGAAGGGACACTGATAATCGGTGAACTCGACGATGGTCAACGGCGCTTCCTTCGAGCCGAGCATGGCAAAGCCCGCCAGGTTCAGCTTGGTCTTGGTGGCCTGTTCCTCTTGAGGCCGCGGCGCCTGGGCCTGCTGCTTTTCGAGCAATTGGCGGATCTGGCGCAGCTCGTTCAGAATCTGGTCGGCCTGCTCGCGGGTGATGCCCTGGTCCTTAACGGGATCTTTCGCGCCGAGCGGCAACAGAAGCGCCAGCGGCAGCGCCGCGAAGCTTGCATATCGGAGAAACTTCTTCATGCGGTTCCTATCTCTTTTCCAAGACCAGAATGTACTGGCTGTCCTTGATGTGTTCCATTTCGGAGAGGAGGTGGAAGTGGTTGGCTTCAATCTCCTTGATGACGTCCGGCATGTCCAGGCGTATGTGGGTCAAGGCGCGCCCGTCTGGCATCGCCTCCGGACGCTTGTAGTACTCCACTACTACCAGTTTGCCACCCAGCTTGAGCGCTTTGTGGATACCCGCCAGCATCTTTTCGGGGTAATCGAAGTGGTGGTAGACGTCGAGCGCCAGCACCTCGTCCACCGCGCCTTCGGGCAGGGTCGGATCGGTCTCGGTACCCTTGACGAACGTCACGTTGGCGAGATTCTGGTTCTGCGCCCGCTGCTTGGCGGATGCCAGGAAGTCGTCGAAAATGTCTTCCGCGATCACGCGGCCGTCCGGCCCCACGGTGCGGCTCAAAAACGGCAGCATGTAGCCGATGCCGGTCCCCACGTCCGCCACCGTCATGCCCTTTTGAAGCCCCATCGCCCGCACCACGTCGCGAGGCTTTTCAAACGCGTCGCGGTCGGCACTGCCCAGGCCGGCTGCCAAGGCCTTCCGGCCGTTTTCCGTCTGGTACTGGGAATTGGCCTGCGTGGCCACCTGAGCGGACATGGCGCCGGCCAGGGCCAGCGCCGCGAAAACTGGCATCCTCTTCATGTGAACTACCCGCCTATGTGTTTCATGATATCAGCGGCGGGGCTAGCGGAAGGGATTGCGGATCTCCATGCCGCGGATGGTGCGGCCATCGTGTTTCTCCAGCGCCCGCGTCACAAGCCGGCGCGCCTTCTCTCGCTTGGAGGGATCGCCCGGCATGAAGCTATAGACGAGGACGTTAGTGTCCAGGAAAGGACGCCCCGCAGCTACTCTCACCGGGAGTTCATCTCGTCTCTGGTGAACTTACGGTCAATCTGTACGTGGGAGAGACGGCGCATTAACTGTTGGTAGTCCGCCGCGGCCGTCGCATTGCCAGCATACCGCTGGAGCCATTCGCGGAAGACGGCATTGAGCGTCTTCTTCTCTACGCGCGCTCGCAGGCGGGCCTTGTCGATCAATTCCTCATCGGCGCTGAACGTGACATTCCGCATGATTTCAGTGTATACGAGTTTCGTGCTGCATCGGGCGCTCCGCCGCGGGCGCCACGACGGGAGGCCGGGCTATCATAACAGCAGGTTCTCCCATGAAACCTTGGTTGCGATGCTGTGCGCTGGTGTTGTCATTCGCGGCCGTCTCCTGCTTTGCGGTGGCGCAACGCGGCGAGACGCGCGCGCAATCCCAGAACGAAGACCAAACCGACGTCCGCCTGCCCAACGGGAAGATGCAGCGCGATGAGATTCTCAAGGCCGAGCACGAACAGAACCTGAAGGACGCAGCCCGGTTGGCCGACCTGGCGGAACAACTCAAGCAGGAGTTGGAAAAGAACGACCGATTTGTTATCTCCGTCTCCTCACTCAAGAAGACCGATGAAATCGAGAAACTGGTCAAGAAAATCCGTTCTCGTCTGCGGCGTAATTAGTCTGCTCGCGCGCGGGGTCGCGGCCGCGCAGGCCACGCCGGCCGCGCCGGCAAGATCGCCCGCCATCGTGCTGGTGGACGGCGCGGACGCCGCGCAGTGGCAGACCTGGACGAAGGACCTCGGCTGGCAGGTGATCGCGCCCACCGCCGACGCCGTCTACCCCAATCCCGATTTGTGGGTGCAGGCGCTGGCCTCGGCGGTGGAAGCCGCCACCCGGAATTCGGGCGTCGATCCGGCGCGCGTGTACCTGGCGGGCCGCGGCAGCGCGGCGGCGGTGGTTTTCTATGCCATCTCCCGCGTTCCCGATCTGTGGGCCGCCGGCATCGCGTTGGGAGGCTCGCCCAAACAGGCCGTCGATACCAACCGCTTGTTCACCGCCAATTTCACGAATGTGCCGGTACTGTGGATCGGCGATGCCGGCGACCAGGCGCTGGCGGAGAAGCTGAAATCCGCCGGGCTTAATTTGGAATGGCGTTTGGCGAAAGGCGTCACCAACGGCGACGCGTTCCAATGGCTGGCCGGGCACCAGCGCGAGGAGTTCCCCGCCGCCATCGATTGCGAAACCAACTCGCCCGCGTTCGCGCGCTGCTATTGGATCCGGATGACGAAGTTCGACGCCAGCGAGCGCAACGACGTGCTGCCCTCGACGCGTGTGGCGGGCGGCTCCGGCGCGTCGCTCGACCTGGGGGCTTTCGTTTACAGCGCCGCCGACCCCGGTCCCGGCGTGCTGGTTTCACATCTTCCCGAAAAGTACAGCGGCCCGCTCAAGATCGGAGATCGCATCGTGGCGCTCGACGGCAAGCCCATTCAAGACGCGCGCCAGTTCGCCGAAACCATGGAGCAGATTGTGGAGGAGAAGGCGGTAGTGGCGCTGGTCCAGCGGGGCAAGGAGCGCATCCGCGTGGAAACCCGCATCGTTCTTCCCAAGCGCGATTCGGCGGTCACCGCGCGCGTGCAGGCCCAGTATTCGCCCGCGGAGAAGGAAATCCAGATTGTGAGCCGCACCGTGACGGAAATGCGCGTGACGGTGCCGCCGGCATGGGCGCCCGCCACGCTTTACTGGAACGGGCTTTCGCTCGAAGACCTGAAGACACCCGGCTGCTACGCGCTGACGGTCGAGAAGGAACTGCTGCACGCCTCGCCATGCGAAAACTGACGCATCGGGAAGTGGCGCGCCGGCTGATACGCGCGCCCAAGAGCGAGCAGCGGGAGGCGGCCATCCGCAAGGCGGTGCGGCAGATCCCGCGTGGCAAGGTCGCCACCTACGGCCAAGTGGCGGCCGCCGCCGGGTACCCGCTATTTCACCGGCAGGTGGCGCAGGTGCTGCGCAAGGAGGGGAACCGGTTGCCGTGGCAGCGCGTGGTAGGCGCCGGCGGCGCCATCAAGCTGAAGTACGAAGCAGGCCTCGAACAGCGCACGCGGCTGGATCTGGAGGGCGTCCGCTTTCGCGGGCGGCGCGTGGATATGGTGGAGCACCAGCACCGGTTCCGCACGTGGGAGTTCGATTGAAGTTCGAGGAGCAGGCCGTCACGGGCGAATTTCAGCCCGTGGCCGCGTCTTCCCTTGGCGTGTCTGTCTGAGACTTCGGCGCAAGCGCTTCGCCTCGGCGGGAGTGAGCACGTCGTTGGGGTCGACAACCCGCTTGGGCTTCACCAGCACCTTCTTCGTCGGTCCAACGAATCCCATGGGGTGCTTGGCCGGCTCTGGCGGCTCCATAAGCTGCTCCAAAATGTCGAACACGACTTTGAACTGTTGGTCGTATTTCTTCTCCATGGCCACCAGGCGCTCGCCGAGCTCTTTGTGCGTCGCGAGAATCTGCCGGAGCCGAGCGAACGTCCGCACGATGGCGATATTCACTTGTACCGCGCGGTCGCTCTGCAACACCGAGGAGAGCATCGCGACGCCGTGCTCTGTGAACACCAAAGGAGACTTGCGTAAACCCATTTTGGCGGCAGGATTGGAAGTCACAAATTGTGACTTCCAATATGCAAGCTCCCGCATATTGAGCTGAAACATAAAATCGGCCGGGAAGCGGGCCGGGTTTCGGCGGACTGCTTGATTGAGGGCTTTGGTGGGCACTTGGTACAACGCGGCCAAGTCGAAATCGAACATGACCTTCTGGCCGCGGATGAGGTAGATGCGGCGCTCGATGATTTCGAGCGGGATAAGGCCGCGTTCTGGTTTCTTCGGCATCTGGTTCCCTTCAATCTTACGGCATCACCGGCACGTGTCGAATACCGGCAGGCTCACCCTCGAACTGGGTTCAAGGTCGCAATTTGCGACCTTGAAAAGAGGACTACGGAGAGGGCGTCAATCGGATCGAGCCTCTTCCTATCCCAACCGCCTCCCCGCCCCTGGCGGGTCACAAACGAATTTCGGGGGTTTCGTAGCCCGTCCCTGAAATACTGGGTTTCACCGCATGTAGAACAGGCTCAACCGCGGCAGCCCCGCTCTTTCCAGCAGGCTGCGCTCCAGGTATTGCCTTTCCAGCATGGATAGCTGGTCGGCGGTCATCTTGCCGCGATAGGGGCGCAACTGGCCGTCCATCTCGCGGCGGGCGGCTAGCAGGTCCTCTTCGCTCTGGCGCGTGCGCGCGATGGCGACCATCTTCTCTTCTAAGACCGTCAGGCGCTGCTCTAACGCTTCCAGATCGGTGTGCGCCTCATCGGCGAGGCGGCCCAGCGCGGCGGCGATCTCCGAATAGCCCTCAATGGCGCGAAGGGCGGTCGAGTTCTCGGCCAGGTAGGCGCTCAGGGCGGCTTCGTCGAACGGCGGCGCGGCCTCGCGGCGCGGCCGGGGCTGCGCGGTTCCGGCCATGATCTGCGCTTCGGTGAGCACGGCCTGCGCGCAGAAGGCCAGGCTGTTCACCATTTGCGTCTTCACCTTGCGGGCGCGCCATTTTTCGAAGGCGGCATCGATGCCCCGCATTACGGCTTCCAGCGGCACGCCGGCGTTCTTCCAGGTTTCGATGAGCGCCCAGTCGAGCGGCGAAAGCAGAAACAGGCCGGTGCCGCGCGCGCGCTGGAAGTGCTCCTCGATTTCCGTGAAGTAGTTGAAGTAGTTGTAAACCCAGTCCTCGTCGCTCACTGTGGGTGGTTCCGTTCCCAGATCATTTGCAGGCCCTCGAGCGTGAGGTGCTCGTCGACCGTTTTGAGGTAGCGCGAGCCGGCGACAATCAAGTGCGCCTGGCCGCCGGTGGCGACCGTCTTGGTATCCGGCCCCATCTTTTCGATGATGCGCTCCAGGATGCCATCGATCATGCCGATGGCGCCGTAGTAGAGGCCGGAGCGCATGCTGGCTTTGGTGTTGGTGCCCACGACGCTCTTGGGCGGGCGGAAATCGACCATGGGCAGGCGCGCGGTCTTGCTGAACAGCGCGTCGATTGAAATGCCGATGCCGATGGCGATGGCGCCGCCGAGATACTCGGCGTTTTTCGAAATCACGTCGAAGTTGATGGTGGTGCCGAGATCGACGATCACGCAAGGGCCGCCGTACTTGTAGAAACCGGCGACGCCGTTGACCAGGCGGTCGGCGCCCACTTCATAAGGGTTGTCGTAGCGGATGGTCAGACCGATATCGGTGCGCGGGCCGACGAACATGGCTTGCGTGTGAAAATAGCGGTCCGCCATGAAGGCCAGGGTGGAATCGATGGGCGGCACCACGCTCGAGATGATCATGCCGTCGACGGCTTCGATGTCCAGGCCGGCCGGTCCGAACAGGTTGTGGAGCAGGATGCCCCATTCGTCGGCGGTCTGCTCCTGGACGGTGCGCAGCCGCCACTGGCAGACCAGCTTGCGGCCGTCGAAAGCTCCGATGGTAATGTTACTATTGCCTGCGTCAAGAGCCAGCAGCACGTACACCTCCCGCAACAATCAGAGTATCCGCTCCGTCGTCTTTGCGCACGATCAGGAATCCGGCGGGGTCCAGGCCGACGGTGGTTCCCTCGATGATGCCATCGGGCTGCGCAACCGTGACGCGCCGGCCGGCGGCGTAGCTCGAAGCGCGCGCGAACAGCCGCAGGATGGTGTCCTTGTCGAGTTCCACGAAGGTGTCGATGGCCGGCAGCAGGGCCAGAATGATGCCGGTGAGCGAGACCGGTGCGCCGGTGTGTAGACACAGTGACGTAGCTTCGGACGCCAGTTCCGCGGGGAACGAGGTGTGGTTCACGTTGATGCCGATGCCGGCGATGGCGTTCTGCACCAGAATGCCGGCCACCTTTTTGCCCGCGAGCATCACGTCGTTGGGCCAGCGCAGATCGCACACCATCCCGGTTGCGCGCAAAATGGCGTCCGCGGTAGCGAGGCCGAGCGCCAGCGAAAGGGCGGGCACGGGCTTCAGCACAATGGAGCAGTAGATACCGCTGCCCGGCTCGGAGTGCCAACTGCGACCGTGGCGGCCCTGGCCCGCCGTCTGCCGACCGGCCAGCACCACGGAGCCGGGCTCCAGGCCAACGGCGGCGCGCATAGTGGAATCGATGGCCGGGTAGTAATCGATGCGCCGCGCGGGGAATGCGCGCCGCAGACGTTCGATATCCATCAGGCCACCTCGAGGCGGAAGCTGATGTCCATGGCGCGCGCCGAGTGGGTGATGGCGCCAGAGGAAACGTAATCCGCGCCGGTTTCCGCGTAGGCGCGCACATTGTCGAGCGTGATGCCGCCGGAAAGCTCGACCTGGGCGCGGCCGCCGATCTCGCGAATCCACCGCGCGGCTTCTTCGGGCGTGAGATTGTCGAGCAGCAGCCAGCCGGCGCCGGCAGCCAGCGCCGCACCCAGATCTTCGCGGGTATGGATTTCGACTTCGATGGGCAGGCCGCTGGCGCGCGCCCGCTCAACGGCGTTGCGAACGCCGCCCGCGGCGGCGATGTGGTTGTTCTTGATGAGGACGGCATCGAAGAGTCCCACGCGGTGGTTGGCGACGCCGCCGGCGGCCGCAGCCATTTTTTCCAGTTGGCGCAGGCCGGGCGTGGTCTTGCGCGTGTCGAGGACGCGGCATTTGGTGCCCGCCACGGCGTCGGCATAGCGGCGGGCCGCGGTGGCCACACCGCTGAGCCGCTGAAGAAAATTCAGCGCCACGCGCTCGCATTCGAGCAGGGTGCGGGCGCGTCCGCTCACCGCCGCGATCTGGTCGCCTAGGGTGCACGGGTCGCCGTCGCGCTTGAAGAGGGTGAGTTCATCGACGCCGCCGCGCAGGTCGTAGATCTCCGACAGCAGGCCCAGGCCGGCGATGACGAGCGGTTCGCGCGTGAGAAAGCGGCCGTGGGCCTGCTGGGATTCGGGCACGCACGCCTGGGTCGTCACATCGCCGGTGCCGATGTCTTCTTCGAGAGCTAGGCGGACCACTTCGTTCATGACGCCGCATCGATCTTGGCTAACTGCGCCTCGTAATCCGCCAGCTTCCGGCGGATGCTCTCGACCACGTGGGCCGGCGCTTTGCCGAGGAAGGTCGCATCGCTCAACTGGCGCTTCGAGTTGGCGATATTCTTAGCAAGTTGCTCGCGCTCTTTGGCGAGACGTTTGTGTTGCGCGTCCTCCTGAGACTTGGACACGTGAAGCACCAGGTCGAATTCAGCGGTGGAGCGCATGGTGGCAGCCTTGGGGGCGCCTTCGGCCTTGAATTCCAGCACCACGTTACCAAGCTTTTGAATGGCTCCGGCGTGGCGCTGCGCCACCTCCAGAGCGGAGCCGCGCGAGTAGAGCACGCCTGCGAGCTGCTGCTTGGGATCGAGCTTGCTCTCGGTGCGCAAGGTGCGGGCCATGGTGACGATTTCCTGAAGAAGCCCGATTTCGCGCTCGGCCTTGAAATCGGTGGTGTCCGGGTTGTATCGCGGATAGGGGGCGAGCGCAATGGACGAGGGCCGGATGGTGCGGTCGGTTGCCAAACGCTGCCATAGTTCTTCGGTAAGGAACGGCATGGCCGGATGCAGCAGCCGTAGAGCCGTCTCGAAGGCCGCCAGCGTGTTGCGCCAGCCGGCGGTGAGGCCGGAGTTCTCCCGGAAGTGGGCCTTCTTGAGTTCCAGGTACCAGTCGCAGAACTCGTGCCAGAAGAAGTGCCACAGCACCTGCGCGGCCTCGTGGTAGCGGCACTGCTCGATGGCGCGGCTGGCCTGCTCGCCGCACGTGTTCAGGCGGCTGAAGATCCAACGGTCTTCGATGCGCACTTCCATGGTTTCGGCGTCCGCCAGCGGCCGGAACTGTTCGAGATTCTCGGGGACCCAGGGCTGGACGCCGGAGCGCTCCATGTTGAGAAAGAGAAACCGCGCCGCGTTCCAGATCTTGTTGGCGAAGGCGCGCGAGCTTTCCATGCGCTCTTCGGTGAGCACGATATCGGCGCCGGGGGAAGCGCCCTGCAGCAGGGCCATGCGCACGGCGTCGGTGCCGTACTGGTCGGTGATCAAGAGCGGGTCGATGGTGTTGCCGCGCGTCTTGGACATCTTCTGCCGTTCGGCGTCGCGCACCAGGCCGTGTATGTATACCTGGCGGAAGGGCACCTCGCCCATGAATTCGATGCCCATCATGATCATGCGGGCGACCCAGAAGAACAGGATGTCGAAGCCGGTGATCAGGAGCGATGTGGGGTAGAAGGTGGAGAGATCGTCGGTCTGGTCGGGCCAGCCGAGCGTGGAAAACGGCCAGAGGGCGGAGCTGAACCAGGTATCGAGGACGTCGGTGTCCTGCGCGAGATGGGACGACCCGCAGCGCGAGCACACGGCGGGCGTCTCGCGCGCCACCACGATCTCATGGCACTCCTGGCAGTGCCACGCGGGAATGCGATGGCCCCACCAGAGCTGGCGCGAGATGCACCAGTCGTGGATGTTGTACATCCACTCGTAGTAGGTCTTAGTCCAGTTGGCGGGGATGAATTCAATGCGGCCGGATTCCACCGCTTGGATGGCCTTTTCGGCCAGCGGCTTGGTCTTGACGAACCACTGGGTGGAGACCAGCGGCTCGACCACGGTCTTGCAGCGGCAGCACTGGCCGAGGCTGAGCGGGTAGTTCTCGATCGAGACCAGCAGGCCTTGCGACTGGAGATCGGCCACCACGCGTTTGCGGGCCTCGAAGCGCTCGAGGCCGGCGTAAGGCCCGGCGGCGGCGGTCATGCGGCCGTGTTGGTCGATGACCTGGATCTGGGGCAGGTTGTGGCGGCGGCCGGCTTCGAAATCGTTGGGATCGTGCGCGGGCGTGACCTTGACGACGCCGGTGCCGAATTCTGGGTCGGCGAGATCGTCGAGGATGACGGGAATCTCGCGGTCCATGAGGGGCAGTTGCACCGACTTGCCGTGAAGATCGAGATAGCGGGCGTCCTTGGCATTGATGGCGACGGCGGTATCGCCGAGCATGGTCTCGGGCCGCGTGGTGGCCACCACCACGGAGCGGCCTTCAAGGCCGTTCACGGGGTAGCGGATATGCCACATGTGGCCCGCGACTTCGGAGTGGGCCACTTCGAGATCGGAGATGGCGGTCAGGCAGCGCGGGCACCAGTTGACCATGTACTCGCCGCGGTAGATGAGGCCCTTTTCGAAAAGCCGCACGAAGACTTCGCGAACCGCGCGGGAGAGGCCGTCGTCCAGGGTGAAGCGCTCGCGGCTCCAATCGCAACTCGCACCCAGCCGGATCATCTGGCGCTTGATGGTGTCGCCGTACTGGGCCTTCCACTCCCACACGCACTGCTCGAACTTTTCGCGGCCCATGGCGCGGCGGTCGAGGCCTTCTTCGGCGAGTTTGCGCTCCACCACCATCTGGGTGGCGATGCCGGCGTGGTCGCAGCCGGGGAGCCAGAGGGTGTTATCGCTCCTCATGCGGTGCCAGCGGACGGTGACATCGATCTCGGTGTGTTCGAGCATGTGGCCGATGTGCAACGACCCGGTCACATTGGGCGGCGGGATGACGAGCGAGAATACGCTCTCACCGGCCTTGCTGGAGGCGCGGAAGATGCCGGAGTCGATCCACCATTGCGCCCAATGCGGTTCGAACCGCTGCGGCTCGTACACTTTGTCGATTTGCATGGGGAGAATTCCAATATAGCAGGGGGTGGCGCGGGAAGGGGCCGGGGGTAGTGTGGTCATAGCGGGGTACGTGCCTATTGCCTCTGGTTCGCGCTCTACAATTTTTGCCGGATTTTCCGTTCGCTCCGCGTCACGCCGGCCATACAAGCGGGGATCACGGATCATGTGTGGGACCTAGGTGAACTGCTGATGTGATATGCTTGGCGGCTGATGCCGGAATCTGGACCGGACCAAGCGGGTTCAAACGACGAAGGCCGCATTTCCACGATCCGGAAATCCAGATGCTCCAGGAAGGAGGCGGGAGCGCTGATTCGTCGACGCTTGTTCCTTTTGATCGTCCTGATACTTATAGCTTGCCCAACTTTCACCGCGGTCCGGGCGAGCGCTGGCATGTCACCCCCCTCTGACACTCCAAGGAGGAAGAACCAGGAATCCATAGCTGACAAGCGGAATGCTGGCAACAAAGACGATTCCGCTCAAGGGAAGCCTCCGACTGACCGTAAGATTGATCCATCCCCAGTGCATTCCAGCGACCCCGATCAACCATGGTATTAGACCTTTCAGGAGTGGAAAAGCAGCCTGGAGATTCTTGGGATTTTCGCTGCCGTCTGGTGTGCGTTTGTTACGTATTTCCAGTGGAAAGATCTTAAACGTAACTTCGTCCTTGATGAACGTGCCTGGGTGGCTGTTGACACAACGAAGGTCACAATGGACCCCTCTCCTCCACGCATTCATATTGAACTGTACCTCAAGAACCTTGGGAAGACCCCGGCCATGCATGTGTCCCTGAATACTTCGTGGGAAATCACCACAAAGACTATCGGCCAAGGGGCCTTCTTCGGGGACACGCTCGACATATACCTTGCTCCTGGTCAGATACACATTGTGGACCTGTGGATCGGGCTTAAGCCTGGGCAGAGTACCGATTCCTTGGCTAATACGATTCGCGGGCTTCAAGCGGGAGATGGCGCGCTCAAGGTCTCTGGAGAGATCAAATACATTGACATCTTCCAGATTATCCACCGCACTCAGTATTGTGGCACATACGACTCCAGGGTTGGTGGACTTGGCTACTACGGAGGAGGTGTCAGGAGTATGGACTGACAGGATCGGCACACTTCTCACTCCAGCCCACGCATACCCACACCTCCTAAAGCCAAGAGGGAATAGAATCCGACCTCCGCGAGGAATACCAGCCTGTCATGCCGCCTCCTAGCGTGTGTGGCCAGCCTCCTGTGTGTGGGGGGGCTTCAACGCACTTTTCAGGCAGTACGCGCGCGGGGGCCGGGGCCCGTGGTTGCCCGCCGGCAGCCCATTCCCCGGCTACTGATCTCTCAGCGTCTGCACCGGATCGAGATTCGCGGCGCGAACCGCGGGGGCGGCGCTCGAAATCAGCGAAACCACGACGAGCAGGAACGTGACCGCAGCGAAGGTGAGGGGATCGAAGCGCTCGATGCGATACAGCATCCCGCTGGCGGAGAGCAGGCGCGTGACAAACACCGAGGCGGCCAGCCCGACTGCCAGGCCGGCGGCGGCGAGCAACATGCCGCGGCGCAGAATCCAAGCCAGAACGTCCCCGCGTTGCGCGCCCAGGGCCATGCGGAGCCCGATTTCCAGGGTCCGCTGCGCCACCATGTACGACAGCACGGAATAGAGACCGAGCGCCGAGAGCAGCAGCGCGAGGACAGCGAAGGCCGTCAGGAGCATGGTCTGGAAGCGCGGCTGCGCGGCGGCCTTGGAGACCAGCTCGTCCATCGAGGCGACGCGGAAAAGGGGGATGTCGCGATCGGCCTGGGCGAGTTGCTCGCGGAGCGCGGCCGTCAACCGGGCGGGGTCGCCGGCGGTGCGGATCAAGAGCGTGGGCGAGGTGATGAGCGCCTGCGCGTACGGAAGGTAGTATTGCGGGTCGAGTTCTCCGGTAAGCTGCTGTCTTTTGACGCTCCCCGCCAGGCCGATGATTTGGCGCACGGGATGCTTGACGACGCCGTCACCGAGGCCGGGCGTGAGGCGCTTCCCGATGGGGTTCTCGCCGGGGAAGAACTTGCGCGCGAATGCCTCGTTGACGATGACCACGGGCGGTGCCATGGTCCCGTCGCGCGCGGTGAACGCGCGGCCGGCCAGGATGGGGATGCGGAGCGTCTCGAAATACCCGGGAGTGACGACGCCCACAGCCGCGCCGGGCTCGTCTCCGGGAGCGACTGGCCGGCCCTCAATGGTAAACGAGATGCCAATGTCGCCCGATGTAAGCGGCAGCGGATACCCGGCGGCGGCGGATCGCACTCCGGGGAGCGCGGCCAAGCGGGCAAGAAAAGCGTCATAGAACTGCAGCCGGCGGTCGTGCGGATAGCGCGCCGCAGGCAGGTTGATCTGCGCGGTGAGCACGTGGTGCGGGTCGAAACCAGGGTCGACGCGGAGCACCTGGACGAAGCTGCGGATGAGCAGGCCCGCCCCGATCAACAGCACTAGACTGACGGCGGTTTCGGCGATTACCAGCCAATTGTGGAGCAGGTTGCGGCGGCGCCCGCCGGTCATGCCGCGAACGCCTTCGCGGAGCGCCAGCGACGGATCGAGGTGCGACATGCGCCACGCCGGGACCAGCCCGAAAACAAGGCCGGCCAGAATGGAAATCGAAACCGCGAAAGCGAGAACGGGCGCGTTGATGGAGACGGATTCGAGGCGCGGCAGTTCCTTGGGCATCAACCGGACCAGCAGATCGAGAATCCAGGCGGAGAAGAGAACACCGAGCGCGCCGCCCGAAAGCGAGAGGAACAGGGATTCGAGCAGAACCTGGCGCATGATGGCGGATCGGCCGGCGCCCATGGCGGAGCGCACGGCCATTTCGGGAGCCCGCCGGGCGAAGCGCGCCAGCATGAGGCCGGCGACGTTGGCGCAGGCGATCAGAAGCACCAGGGTCACGGCCGCGAAAAGGACACGCAACGCGGGACGATAGTCGCCCACCAGGTGGTCCAGCAGGGGCATCGCTATAGCATCGGTGTAGGGCTTGTTGGTGTCGGGGAATTGCGCGGCGATGTTGCGCTGGAGCGCTCTCAATTCAGCCTGGGCCTGGGCCGGCGCGACCCCGGGCCGGAGGCGGCCGATGACGCGGAGCCGATCGTCGCCGCGCTGCTCAGTTTCCGGACTTTCGCCAGTGGCATCCACCGCCAGCGTCACCCAAAAGGCGGCCGGTGGAGACTCCAGAGGCGGCATGTCGCGCGGCATGACGCCATCGACCGTGTAGCTGTTGCCGTCCAGCGTAATGGGTTTCCCGGCGACATTTCGAGAGCCTCCGAAAGTGGATTGCCACAGCCCGTAGCTCAGGATCACCGCACGGCTGCCGGGCTTTTCTTCATCCGCCAGAAAATCGCGGCCGAGTGCCGGATGGAGGCCGAGCACCCGAAAGAAGTTGGAGGAAACCACTGCGCCCGAGAGTTGCTGCGCGTTGCCGATGCCGGTGAGGGTCATGCCGGCCTGGTGGTAGGAAGCCAGGCCGCTGAAGGAGCGGGTTTGCGCGCGCCAATCGAAGTAGTCGGGGTAGCTCAGGGGCTCGCTGGCGGGTTCGCCCTTGGCGGTAAGACCCGCGGATGTGTCCACCTGCTGGAGCCACAGGAGCCGGCCCGGCTGGGGAAATGGCAACGGGCGCAGCATGACGCCATCGACCAGGCTGAAGATGGCGGTGGAGGCGCCGATTCCGAGCGCCAGGGTGGCGATGGTGGTGATGGCAAATCCGGGCGTCTTTCGGAATTGGCGCGCGGCAATCCGAAAGTCTTGCAAAATGTGCATCGACTGGAAGGAAGCACGTGATATGCCACTGCAAGGCGATGAAATCCGCCGTGCGAGGAAACGCATGGTGTCCGGTTTCAGGACGGGATGTTCAGATTCGGACGCCTTGCGGGTTGCCGGTCACTGAGAAACCGTAAACGTCTGCTTGATCTCGCCGGTTTGGTTGCCGAGGGCGTCCTTGACCGCGACCGCAATGGTGTATTCGCCGGGACGAATGTTGCCCTGCAGGTTGATCCCGAACGAGGCGGCGACGTAGCGCTTGGGATAGAAGGATTCCGACTGCTCCACGGCGGGCTCGGGCTGCGTCCAGAGCACCTTGCCGCTGGGCGCAATCACCGAAGTTACGTAACTCACATCCACGCGGTTGTTGGGCCCGTACTTGAAACCGGTAATGTCGAACCTCGCCCATACGCCATCGCCGGGGTGGTAGATGGGCTTGTCGAGCGGCTGCGCGTCGTCCTCGCCGCGGTAGAAGCGAAAGTTGCGCACCACCAACGTCTCGCTCGGTTCGACATCGTGCCCGCGCACCTGAAACGGCACCTCCAGCTCGGCCGCAGTCTTGGCCAGCACGTCTTCGGCCTTGACCACGATCTGGTAGGTTCCCGAGGCCACCAGGGGCGGAATCTGCACTTCGGTCTCGATCTTCGGCATCCACTCTTTGTCCTGCGGCGCGACTTCGGTGACCAGCTCGTTTTTGTACAGCTCCACAATCGGGAGGCCTTTGGGATCGAACGCCTGGACCGAATAGGCCAGGTTGATCTTTTCTTCGGGCGACTTCGAATAACCCGCCACGCGGCAGGTGAAGAACAGCGTCTCGCCGGCAACGTGCTCGTAGCTGGCGGGCGTGGGAGTGCCCCCATCGCTTTGAGCGACGATGGGGTTGACGATTTCGAGCGCCGGAGCGGCGGCGAGGAGGGTGGGTAAGACGGCCAGCAAGAGGATGGGGCGCATGCGGAGACCTATGTACGATTGTAGGCCAATAAGGCCGATTGCAAATCGGCCGCAGAGTGTGCCCAGCATGGGCAGAATCTTATTGGATGAAAGGAGCCAATCGGGGCCGATGACGGCAACCGTAGC
>Ga0326727_10016566_pt1 | contig 15524 bp, 13 predicted proteins | sample MB2enrmetagenome_FD_207643 | JGI IMG/M metagenome (GOLD analysis project Ga0326727, IMG submission 207643) | Lab enriched peat soil microbial communities from McLean, Ithaca, NY, United States - MB29MY | ecosystem: Environmental > Terrestrial > Soil > Wetlands > Peat | place: USA: New York... | reverse complement strand
ATGCGGTGCGACAAAACCAGCACCAGCTACGCAGCCTTCGTCAGTTTTGCCTGCGCTATGATATTGGTGAAATCCGTCCACACGACCTAGTGTTCCGGTCGCGACAAATGCGTCCGTCCCGTCGCGTGAATCGGAACACCAAATCAAGGGGCTAGTGGTCCGGCCCGACGGCACTATCCGTCGGAGTCGGAACACTAGCGCCGGAGCGGCGCCGGGTGGGCGGACGCCACCGGCATGGCGAAGCGGCCCTCGCGGATGGCGTCGGGGTCGAGCGGCAGATCGCGGCGCACCACCCCGTCATTGCCCAGCCCTGCGGTAAGCTCGCCATCGACCAGTATTTCGGTGCCGCCAGCATTCCCGGTGGTGAGCAGCCACTGGCCAGGCTGCTTGCCGGCCGGCACTGGCCAGGTTTCGCCGTTCCGCAGCACGCGGTTCAGCAGCACCCGGCCCTGCCGGTCGCGCACCAGCAGCCAGGAATCCGCCTTGGCGCGCAGGATGATGCGGGTACCCTCGGGCAGCGGCGGCAGTCCGGCGCTGGGCGGTACCGGGACCGGCGGCAGCGGCGGGCCGAACACGCCGGCAGCCGGAATGGCAGCGGCGGCCGACGTCGGCGGCACCGGCGGCAGAATCATTGCGGGCTGCAGCGGCGGCGGCGTTTCGACCGCCGCGAGCAGCGGTGGCGTCGGAACCGGTACCAGGGTGGGGGAAGGCTGCGCCAGATCGGCCAGGCGCTGCGGCACCTGCCGCACCGGTTCATCGCCGGGCCAGCTGTCCGACATGCGGAACCAGCCGGCATAGGCGCCGACCGCGAGCACCGCCCCCATCAGCACCACCGCCCCGGCCGGCAGGCTCCGTTCGGGCACCGGCGCGGGGAAGGTCAGATCCGGCAGGCGGGTCAGGTCGGCCGCCTCGGCGCGGAAGCGCCGCGTCACCTCGTCGGCATCAAGGCCGAGCGTGCGGGCATAGGTCCGCAGGAACCCCACCGTGTAGGCACCGCCTGGCAGGTCGGCGAAGCGGCCCTCCTCGATGGCATGCAGGAAGGCCGGGCGGATGCGGAGATACGCCGCAATGGCGTCCAGATCCCAGCCGAGATGCTCGCGCGCGCTACGCAGATCCTGGCCGACGCGAAAGGGTCGCCCCCGCTCGCACGGCTCCGCCATACCCTGGCCTGGCAGATCCTCAGCCATCGAAATCAGGGCTTTTCCCTGTGCGAATTCGGACCTGCGATCCTGCAGCACGGCGGCTCGATCCCAAGCTCAGATGTTGTGCGTGGACCAGGAAACCGGCGTGCGGCACCCGTGGCTCTTCCGTTACGGCTTCTAGACCGGCACGCCGGCGTTGCCAACCGCGGAGCACGCGAGAATCACGTTGGCCAGCGTGAATCTTCCATGCCAAATCTTAGGAATTCCTTCAAATCAACAGTCAATTCGAGATTTTGCTGGACCGTGTCCTTTCCGTCTCACATCTGCGCCGTCATCGGCCGGCACAAGTTAACGTTGCAGAACGAGTCTCGTTTCTGTACGCCTCCGGCGTTGCTTGCCGGTGCGCGGTCCAGGCAGGCGAGGGCGCTGCGGGTGACTTGTGCGGGGTCCGCGGTGGCGCCCCGGCGACCGCATCGGTCCGGCCCGGTTGCGCATTACACAAGGCTGCGCATCACACCGGCACCTCATGCTCGCGCGCCCAAGCGGCGATCGGCTCGCGCAGGGAAGGCTCGGCAGCGCCGGTGCGCCGCAGGGCCGTCAGTAATTCGCGGAACGCGGGCAGGTCCACCGCCGCCAGGGCCGCCTTCACCGGCAGGATGCCCGAGGCCGGCATGGACAGCGTCTGCACCCCGAGTCCGGCCAGCGTGATCGCTTCCAGCGGGCGCGATGCCGCCTCGCCGCACACTGATAGCGGCACGTCCGCGGCATGCGCCTGCGCCGTGAGCTCGGCGAGCAGCGACAGCATGGTCGGCGACAGCACGTCGTAGCGTCCGGCCAGCGCCGGGCTGCCGCGGTCGGCGGCGAACAGGAACTGATGCAGATCGTTGGTGCCGACCGAGACGAAGTCAACCTCGCGCAGCAACTCCGGCAGTTGCCACATCAGGGCCGGCACTTCCAGCATGCTGCCGATTTGCAGCGACCGGGGGGCCGGGCGTACCCGCTCGGCCTCGGCCAGCAGCAGGGCGCGGGCGGTGCGGAACTCGGCCACCGTCGCGACCATCGGGAACATCACCGACAAGGGCCGCCCGGCAGCGGCCAGCAGCAACGCACGCAACTGGCGGCGCAGCAGCGCCGGACGGTCCAGGCCAATCCGCAACGATCTCCAGCCCATCGCCGGGTTTTCCTCCTCCGGTGGCGGGCTGCCCGGCAGCAGCTTGTCGCCGCCGAGGTCGAGCGTGCGGAACAGCACCGGCCGGTCGGCTGCCGCGTCCAGCACGCGGGCATACACCGCGGCCTGTTCCTGCACGTCGGCGATGGCGCCGCGCGCCAGCATGGCGATCTCGGTGCGGAACAGGCCGATCCCCTCGGCGCCGGTGGCCTCCAGCTGGGCCAGTTCCAGCGCGAGGCCGACATTCAGCAGCAGCCGCACCGGCGTGCCGTCGCGCGTGACCGAAGGCCGGCCGCGCAGCGCCGCCCAGCCGGCGCGGCGCTCGTCGCGGGCCTGCAAGGCGCGCTGATACGACAGTTTCACGTCTCCCTCGGGGCGCAGGATCGCCTGTGCGGTCGGGTGGGCGTCCTCGGCGTCGAGGATCACCTCGTCGCCGCCCTCGGCCGCCTCCAGCAGGCCGCGCGCGCCGCCGATCGCAGGAATGCCGAGCGCGCGGGCCAGAATGGCGGCGTGGCCGGCCGGGCTGGCCTCCTCCACCACCATCCCGGCGATGCCACGGGCGTGCCAGTCGAGCAGCTCGGCCGGGCCGAGCCGCCGCGCCAGCAGAATGGCCCCTGGCGGCACCGGGTCGGGCTCGGCGTCGCCGTCGAGCGTCGCCAGCAGCCGGCCAGCCATGTCCTCCAGATCGGCGAGCCGCTCGCGCAGATAGGGATCGACGATGCGCCGCATGCGGTCGCGCAGCTCGCCGGCGACGCGATGCACCGCCGCTTCGGCCGACAGGCCGCCCCGGATCGCCTCGCCGACCCGGCGCAGCCAGCCCGGGTCGGAGGCGATCAGACGATAGGCTTCCAGCACCTCGCGGGCTTCCGGGATGGCTTTGGCGGCGCCGGGCAGCCGGTCGGTGATCAGCGCGTCGAGGCCCCGGCGCATGGTTTCCACCGCATGCGCGAGTCGTGCCAGTTCGGCCGCCGGGTCATCGGCCAGCAGGCGGCGCGGTGCATGCGCGCCGGGCCGCACCGCCGGGCCGATCGCCAGCCCCGCTACCAGCACCGACCCGGTGAAGCGCCGGGGCAGGGTCGCGCCCACCCCGTCCTCGGCGCCGTCGGAGGCGCCGGCTGCGGCCAGCGGTTCGACCAGCAGCATCGCCACCGTCTCCAGCGCCTCGACCTCATCGGCCTCATACAGGCGGGGGGCGCGGTTCTGCACCGCCAGCACGCCGAGCGTGCGGCCGGCGCGGCGCACAGGCACGGCCAGCATGGAGGCGTAGGGCTCCTCGCCGGTTTCGGGCCGGTAGGCGAATTCCGGGTGGTTTTGCGCATCCGGCAGGTTCAGCGGGTGGGCCGTCGCCGCCACCAGGCCCACAATGCCCTCGCCCACCCGCAGCCGGGTGCGGCCGACCGATTCGGGGCGCAATCCCTCGGTGGCCGCCAGCTCCAGCATCTGACCCGGCCTCAGGGCGTAGACCGAGCAGACTTCGGTCGCCATTTCCCCGGCCACCAGCCTGGCGATCTCGGCCAGCGGAGCGGGTCCGCGCTCCATCAGGGTGCGCAGGCGGGCAAGCAGGAGGCGCGGCGTTGACATCGCCGCGGCGGTATCAGTGCGGCGTGGCGATCATGTGGCGGGCAGCCAGCGCGGTTATTGCCTGCTCCATGATTTCGGCAATGATGTCGGCCACCGGCTGCACCGCGGTGACCAGCCCGACCGACTGCCCGGCCATGACGCTACCCTGCTCGATATCGCCGTCGATCACCGCGCGCCGGAGCGCACCGGCCCAGAAATGCTCGATGGCCAACTGGGCGGCCTCCTTGGTCAGTTCGCCGGACTGGAACCGGCGCAGCGTCTCGGCCTGGTGTTCCAGGAACCGTTTGGTCCCGTCATTGGCCAGGCCGCGCACCGGGATCACCGGGAAGCGCGGGTCGAGTTGCACCGAGGGCACCGCGTCGCGGGAGGAGGCGCGGACAAAGGCTTCCTTGAAGCGCGGATGCGCGATGCTTTCGGTGGCGGCGGCGAAGCGGGTGCCCAGCTGGGCGCCGGCCGCCCCCATTTCCAGATAGGCCAGCACCGCTTCGCCGCGGCCGAGCCCGCCGGCGACGAACACCGGCACCTCGCGCAGATGCGGCAGGATTTCCTGCGCCAGCACGGTCAGCGAGACCGGGCCGATATGTCCGCCGGCCTCGCTGCCCTCGATCACCAGCGCATCCGCGCCCGACCGCACCAGCCGCCGGGCCAGCACCAGCGCTGGCGAAAAACACACCAGCTTCGCCCCGCCATCCTTGACCGCGCGGACCGCGCTGCCGGACGGGATGCCGCCGGCCAGCACCACATGGCCGATCCCGGCCGCCACGGTCACGCGGATCAGGTCGTCGAGCTGTGGATGCAGGGTGATCAGATTGACGCCGAACGGGCGGGTGGTGAGCGCCTGGGTCGCGGCGATCTCGCGTTCCAGCAGGTCGGGGCCCATCGAGCCGCAGGCGAGCACGCCGAAGCCTCCGGCATTGCTGATCGCGGCGGTGAGGGTGCGTTCGCTGACCCATGACATCGCGCCGCCCAGAATGGCGGCCTCGCAGCCCAGGAAGTCGCGCCCGGCCGCCCACAGCCGGTCGAGTTCCGCGCGCGCCGCCCGCCGGGCGGCCGCATCGGACGGCGGTGCCACGTCAGGCATCGAGGCCATACGCCGTATGCAGGGCCCGCACCGCGAGTTCGGTATATTCGGCGCCGATGAGCACGGACACCTTGATCTCGCTGGTGGAAATCACCTGGATATTGATGCTTTTGTCGGCCAGCGTGCGGAACATGGTGCTGGCGACCCCCGCATGGCTGCGCATGCCCACTCCCACCACGCTGATCTTGGCCACTTCCCGGTCGGCCAGCAGGATGGCGTAGCCGATCCCGCGCTGGTGCTCGGCCAGGGTCTGCTGGGCGCGCGGCAGGTCGGTGCGGTTGAGGGTGAAGGTGACATCGGTGGTGCCGTCGGCCGAGACGTTCTGCACGATCATATCGACATTGATGCCGGCCGCCGACAGCGGGCCGAAGATGGACGCGGCGATACCCGGCCGGTCCGGCACGCCGCGCACCGTCACTTTCGCCTCGTCGCGCGAATAGGCGATGCCCGATACGATTTCCTGTTCCACGATCTCGTCCTCATCCACCACAAGCGTTCCGGGCAGGTCGCTGCCCAGCGACGCCCCGTCGTCGAAACTCGACAGCACCTGCACGCGCACCCGTTCCTTCATGGCGAGTTCCACGCTGCGGGTCTGCAACACCTTGGCGCCGACCGAGGCGAGTTCCAGCATCTCCTCGTAGGCGATCTTAGTCAGCTTGCGGGCGCGTGCAACGATGCGCGGGTCGGTGGTGTACACCCCGTCCACGTCGGTATAGATGTCGCAGCGCTCCGCGCCCAGGGCGGCGGCCAGCGCCACCGCCGACGTGTCCGAGCCGCCGCGGCCGAGCGTGGTCACGCGCCGGTCCGGCCCGATGCCCTGGAACCCCGCCACCACCGGCACCTGACCGGATTGCAGGCGCCGCACCAGTTCGGCGCCGGCGATCGACTCGATGCGCGCCTTGCCGTGCGCGCCGTCGGTGGCCAGCGGGATCTGCCAGCCCTGCCAGGACCGCGCCTCCACCCCCAGCGTCTGCAACGCAATCGCCAGCAGGCCGGCGGTGACCTGCTCGCCGGTGGCCACCACGGCGTCGTATTCGCGCGCATCGTGCAAGGGGGCGAGCTGGCTACACCAGGCGACCAGCTGGTTGGTGGCGCCGGCCATGGCGGAGACCACCACCGCCACCTCGTTGCCGGCGCCGACCTCGCGTGCCACCCGGGCCGCCACGTGGCGGATGCGGTCGAGATCGGCGACGGAAGTGCCGCCGAATTTCATGACGATGCGGGCCATACGGATGCGTCCGGGCTGGGCGGCCGCAAGCGCCCGGTTGCGCGACGGCCGAGAGCGGGACACATACTGGCGCGGTCGGGAGCGGGCAACATGCAACATCCAAGCGGGCAGGCTGAACTGGACAGGGGGGTTTCTCCCCAGGAGATCGCGCGCTTCGACGCGCTGGCGTCGCGTTGGTGGGACCCTGACGGGCCGATGCAGCCGCTGCACCGGATGAACCCGCTGCGCATCGGCTGGATCGACCAGCGCATTCCGCCGGCCAGCAGGGTGCTGGATGTCGGCTGCGGCGCCGGGCTGGCCGCCGAGGCGCTGGCGCGGCGCGGTCACGACGTGCTGGGCATCGACGCCGCCGGTGCGGCCATCGCCGCCGCCCGCGCCCACGCCGAGGGGCTGGGGCTGCGACTCGCCTATCGTGATGCCGTGGCCGGCGATCTGCTGGCCGAGGGCGCGCGCTTCCCGGTGATCTCAGCCCTGGAGGTGATCGAGCACGTGCCCGATCCGGCTTCGTTCCTGCGCACGCTGGCGGCGCTGCTGGAGCCGGGCGGGACGCTGTTTCTCTCGACCCTCAACCGCACGCGGCGCAGCTTTCTAATCGCCAAGCTGGGAGCCGAATATGTGATGCGCTGGCTGCCCGTCGGCACGCATGACTGGCGCACATTCATCACGCCGGCCGAGATGGGAGGGCTGTTGCGCGGCGCCGGGCTGCGCGTGGCCGATATCACCGGGCTGGAGTTCGACCCGCTGGCCATGCGCTGGAAGGCGGGGCGGGATTTGGGGGTGAACTATCTGTTGGAGGCGCGGTCGGCGTGATCGCCGGGGCGCTGCCCCGGACCCGGCCAGGAGGCTTCGCCTCCTGGACCTCCACCAGGGGCTTTGCCCCTGGACCCGTTATTTAAACGCGTCTTCGCCCTCCAGCGTCGCCGCCACCGCATGCACCACGGCCGCAATCCGCACTGCCGCCTGCACCTGTTCGCGCGCGAGCCCGGCCTGCACCACCACCCGCTCATGCGCTTCCATGCACATGCCGCAGCCGTTGATGGCCGAAACGGCGAGCGACCAGAGTTCGAAATCCGCCTTCTCGACTCCGGGCCTGGCCATGATGTTCATGCGCAGCTTCGCTGGCAGACGGGAATAGTCGCCGCCGACCAGGTGGTTGAAGCGGTAATACACGTTGTTCATGCCCATGATGGCCGCCGCCGCCTTGGCGGCGGTCAGCGCCTCCGGGCTGAGCGTCGGGCCGAACTCGGCAACCAGGGCCCTGGTCACCTCGGCATTGCGCGCGGCAAGCGCGCTGGCAATGAAGGCTCCCGCGCGCTGCTGGCCGGTCAGCACCTCCTCGGCGGCGAGCGACCCGAGATTGAGCTTCAGATCCTTGGCGTAGTCCGGCAGCCGGGCCCGCAGGGCTTCGATCGACATCAAAAATCGTCCTTGGAATGCTCTCGGGGCACGCCCCTCTCCCCGCGCAGGGAGAGGGGCGTGGCGGGAATCGGTCAGGCGGCCTGCTCGAAGATCAGCTGCGGCTTCAGGGTTTCGTGGCCCTTTTCCCAGTTGCACGGGCACAGCTCGTCGGTTTGCAGGGCGTCGAGCACGCGCAGCACTTCCTGCGGGTTGCGGCCCACATTCAGGCCGTTCACCGCCACCCACTGGATGATGCCGGCCGGATCGACGATGAAGGTGGCGCGCAACGCCACGCCGGCCTGTTTGTCCAGAATGCCCAGCGCCTGGGAAAGCTCGCGCTTCACGTCGGCCAGCATCGGGATCGGCAGATCCTGAAGGTCGTCATTGTAGATGCGCCAGTTCAGATGCACGAACTCGCTGTCGGTGGAGACGCCATAGACCACGGCGTCACGGTCGGCGAATTCGACGGCCAGCCGGCCGAACGCGGCGATCTCGGTCGGGCAGATGAAGGTGAAGTCCTTCGGCCAGAAGAACACGACCTTCCACTTGCCGGCATCGGAATCGCTGGTGATCTCGGTGAACGACTTGCCGGGGCCGCCCAGGCCATCCGGGCCGGCCTTGACCGCGCTGAGGGCGAAGGCGGGGAATCGGTCGCCAACGGTTAGCATACTGTTTTTCCTTCCTGAAACCCGGTCCGGGGGGAGCGGGGCCGACGCATTGTGCAGGTGCGGTATGGCGCCCGGCGCCTTAACGTGCCAATGAATTGTTTCGGTCACTTTAATCGGTCTTCTCGATGACGCCCCTGCCGACGCCGCAGCAGCTCCGCTACCTGCTCGCGCTGGCCGAGCACCAGCATTTCGGCCGCGCCGCCGCGTCCTGTGCGGTGACCCAGTCCACCCTGTCGGCCGGCATTCTCGCCCTGGAGCGGCAGCTGGACGCGCGGCTGCTGGATCGCGACGGCGGCAAGCGGGTGGTGTTCACCGCGCTCGGACGCGAGATCGCCGGCCGGGCGCAGGACGCGCTGGCGGCGCTGCAGGCCATTGCCGAGACGGCGGGGGCGGCGCGCGCGCCGATGAGCGGGGCTTTGCGGCTCGGCATCATCCCGACCGTTGGGCCGTTCCTGCTGCCCCGCCTGATGCCGGCCCTGCGGCGCGCCTATCCGCTGCTGCGGCTGTATCTGCGCGAGGACACCACCGACCGGCTGGTGGCGCGGCTGAATGACGGGCGGCTCGACCTGCTGTTGCTGGCACTGCCCTGTGCCTGCGCCGGGGCCGAAACCGTGGCCGTGGCGCGCGATCCGTTCGTGGTCGCGCTGCCGCCCGGGCACGGGCTGGCATGCCGCGACGACATTCCCGCGGCGGCCTTGCAGACGGAGCGGTTGCTGCTGCTGGAGGATGGGCACTGCCTGCGCGATCAGGCGCTGGATGTGTGCGGTTTCGCCCGCGGCGAGGGGCCGCTGCGCGATCCGGCCGACCCGGACGGCTTTGCCGCCACCAGCCTGCATACGCTGGTACAGATGGTGGCCGGTGGGCTTGGCATAACGTTGCTGCCGCGCATCGCCGTCGCGGCCGGGCTGGCGGCGGATGCCGATATTCTGCTGCGCGCGTTGGCCGGAGCCGGCGGCTGGCGCACGCTCGGTCTGGTCTGGCGTCCACAGGCGCCACGCGCAGCCGAATACCGGGCGCTGGCGCCGCTGCTGGCCCAGCTTGCCGCGCCCTCATAGCCAAGTGGGCAGGGGCGTTGCCGCTCCACGCGCCCCTGCGCATATGATTTCCTTCCTTAAGGAATGAATCCAGGGGTTTCGCCCCTGGTGGAGGTCCAAGCAGGCGGGGCCTCCCGGCGGGCCGGGATCAGCATTTCGGGTGGTCGTGCGGGCAGGCGTGGTGCTCTTGCCCTTCGGCGTGCGGTGGCGGCGCGCTTGGGTGTGACGGCTGTGGGGCGGCCGGCGCCGCATGTTGAGGCTGCGGAGCGGCTGGTGCCGCGTGTTGCGGTTGCTGGCTTGGCGGCGCGGCGTGCGCGGGTTGCTGGACATGCTCTGGCGCTGGGTGGTGGCCGGGTTGCACGGCTTGCGCCGGCGCCGCGACGGACGGCGAGGGCTGGTGCGGCGCCGGCGCGGCCGGCTGCGCCGTGGATGGATGATGCATGTCAGCCGTCGGAGCGGCGGTTCCGGCCGGGTGACCCGGCAGCGCGCGGCCCGGCTGGCTGCCGGCCGGTCCGGGCTGGGCGGCGGCCGGTGCGACGGCTCCGCCGGCAGCGCCCTGTGGGGTCGGTGCCGGGCGGCCGGCGCCGGGGGATGCCAGCCGCGGCAGTCCCGGCCGGAAGCCGGCCGGTCCCCCGGCATGGGGGCCGGGCGCGCCCGGCGCCACGCCGCCGGCGACATGCGGCACCACCGCCGGACCGGGCGCCACCGGCCGCGGCGTGAAGCCCGCCGGCGCCGGCGCAAGCGAGACCTGACGGGCCACGCCCGGCGTAATTCCCGGGGTCGCCAGCGTCGGTCGCACCGGCACCTCGCTGACCGGGCGGGAGGCGGCCAGCATCTGCGGAGTCAGGCCCTGCCATTGGCCGCCCGGGCGCGGGCCGCCGGCCACCGCGCCCGGTGCGCCGAAGCTGCCGGCGCCGCGGTTGACGAAGGTGTTCACGGTGGTGACGTTGGTGATGTTGGTCACATTCACCACGCTCGGCCGGTTGACCCGGCCGAAATAGCCTGGGCTGGCATGGTACCAGGGCCGGTACGGCTCGCGCGGGCCGAGCGGGATCCATCCCACCGCAGCGCCGATCGCCAGCCCGGCGGCGAGGCCGACCGCCGCGCCGCCGGCCACGCCCACCCAACTGACCAGTGCCGGCGCATAGACCGGGGGAGCGTCATACGCCACGGCTTCCCGTTCCGCCGGCACCCAGCCCCAGCGGCCGGAAAACTCGACCCAGCGGCCGTAATGGAACGGTGCGAAGCCCCACGGCGCCGCATCCACCCAGGTCCAGCCCCAGGGCGCCACCCAGACCCAGTGGCCGTTCCGGTACGGCACCCAGCCGGGCGCGACCGGCGGATACCAGATCTGGCCGTATTGCGGCACATCGGCCCATTCGCCGGTTTCCAGCAGCGGCTGCACGCCGGTCATCTGGCGCACCACCGGCGGCGGCGCCACCACCCGGGTGAACGGAGCGGGACGCTCGCGGGCCAGCTGAGCCGCCAGGAACGGGTCCGGCGCCTGCGGGCCGACGGTGCCGTCGAAATGGTCGCTGCCGGTGATCGTCGCGGTCTGGCCGGCGCTTACCGTCAGCGACAGACCCTCGGCGTAGATCTGCGCCACGCCGTCGACAGACGTAACCAGGGTCGGCGTCACCGCATCGCCGGCGGCGAGCAGATAGCGTCCGGCCTGCCCGATCGTCACCGTGCCGCGCGGGGTGCGGAGCGTCACGACATCGCCCGGCGCCGGGTCGCGCAGGTTCAGGTAGGTGCGGCCCTGGCCGACCGCCGCCGCCAGCGTGCGGTCGTCGAGGCGGTCGATGTCGAACTCGGTGCTGCCGTCGAGCGCGATGCGGCTGGCGCCGACCTCGATCTCGGCACCGGCCTGCGGTTCGGTCCAGAGCGAATTGCCGGAGGTGAGGGGGTAGTTCGGCGTGGCCGGATCCCAGTGGTCGGCGTCGGCCGTACGGAACGAAACCGTGCCGGAAAGCTCTGCCAGCCGCCCCACCCGCGCCGGCGGGTCGCCGAGCGATGCGGCATCGCCGGCCTGCGGCGGCGGGGCGGGCTGGGCGAGTGCAGGCGGGGTCGCCAGCGGCCCGAGCAACAGCCCGGCGACGGCCAGGCCGGCGGAGCAGCGGAACAGGGGGGTGGCAGGGCGCATCGGTCCGACTCCCGCGGGTTGTTGTTCGTTCCGTATGCCCCGAACATGGCGAAACCGCGACGGGGTTCGACAGATCCCAGGCGGCATCGATGCCGAACGATCAAGCCCGGGGCGCTGCCTCAGGCCTCTCGATCCCATTCCGTAAGTAAGAGGGTCCAGGGGCAAAGCCCCTGGTGGAGGTCCAGGAGGCGAAGCCTAATGGCGGGGTTCCGGGGCAGCGCCCCAAGGCGGAGGCACGGTCGTTATTTTTGCAGGGTGGCATCATGCCTTTGCGTTACCTCCGCCCCGGCACGCTCCCCACATGGCCTGATGAACGCGCCCCATTCGCGGCGCCATATGCCGGAGGAAGCCGATGGCCACCTCGCGCATGTCTCGATTTTCGCGATTCCCGGGCGTGCTGGCCACCCTGGTTCTGCTCGCGCTCGGCGGCTGCGTGGCTTATCCGGCCTACGGGCCGGCATATCCGGGATATTACGCGCCCGGCTACGCTTATGCGCCGGTGCCGGTTGTCCCTGGCGGCGTCATCGTGGGCGGCGGCGGCGGATGGTACGGTAACGGATGGTACCGCGGCGGCGGCTGGGGCGGCGGCTGGGGGCACGGACGCGGCTGGTAAACGCAGCCAAAAAAAATCCGGGGAGCACCGCCCCCCGGGATGCTGTTTTGCCCGGCTGCCTCAAATCAATGGCCCAGCGACTTGACGATCTGCTCGGTCATCTTCTTGGCGTCGCCGAACAGCATCATGGTGTTGGGGCGGAAGAACAGCTCGTTCTCCACGCCGGCATAGCCCGACGCCATCGAGCGCTTGATGAACAGCACCGTGCCGGCCTTCTCCACATCCAGGATCGGCATACCGTAGATCGCCGAACTCTTGTCGGTCTTCGCCGCCGGATTGGTCACGTCGTTGGCGCCGATCACATAGGCCACGTCGGCCGTGCTGAACTCGTTGTTGATGTCCTCCAGTTCGAACACCTCATCATACGGCACGTTCGCTTCGGCCAGCAGCACGTTCATATGGCCCGGCATGCGGCCCGCCACCGGATGGATGGCATATTTCACGTCGACGCCTTCTTTCTTCAGCAGGTCGGCCATCTCCCGCACGGCGTGCTGGGCCTGCGCCACCGCCATGCCATAGCCCGGCACGATGATGACCTTGGACGCATTCTTCATGATGAAGGACGCATCATCGGCTGCGCCCGCCTTCACGCTGCGCTGCTCCTTCGCACCGGCCGCCGCCACCCCGCCCGCGGAGCCGAAGCCGCCCAGCAGCACGTTGATGATGCTGCGGTTCATGCCCTTGCACATGATGTAGGACAGGATCGCGCCGGAAGCGCCGACCAGGGCGCCGGTAATGATCAAAGCGAGGTTCTGGATGGTGAAGCCGATGCCGCAGGCCGCCCAGCCCGAGTAGCTGTTCAGCATCGACACCACCACCGGCATGTCGGCGCCGCCGATCGGGATGATCAGCAGGAAGCCGATGGCGATCGACAGGATGGCAATCAGCCAGAACACGACCTGACTGCCGCCGGTAAAGATGAACACCAGCACCAGAAAGCCGATGGCCAGGCCGATATAGGCATTGATGCGGTGCTGGTCGGGAAAGGTGATCGGCGCGCCGCTCATCAGCCCCTGCAGCTTGGAAAACGCGATCACCGAGCCCGAGAAGGTGACGGCACCGATGGCCAGCCCCAGCGACATTTCGATCAGGCTCTGGGTGTGGATGGCGCCGGGCACGCCGATGCCGAAGGCTTCCGGCGCGTTCAGCGCTGCCGCGGCGACGAACACCGCGGCGAGACCGACCAGCGAGTGGAACGCCGCCACCAGCTGCGGCAGCGCCGTCATCTGGATGCGCCAGGCCACCACGCCGCCGATGGTGCCGCCGATCGCCATGGCGAGCAGGATCAGCAGCACGCCGGGGCCGGCGAACATGCCGTGATGCGACAGGGTCACGACCACCGCCACCGCCATGCCGGCCATGCCGAACTGGTTGCCGCGCCGCGAGGTTTCCGGGTGCGACAGGCCGCGCAGCGCCAGGATGAACAGCACCGCGGCGATCAGATACAGGAACGAGGTAAGGGAAGCGGACATGATACGGCCCTCAGCCCTGCTTCTTGGACTTGAACATCGACAGCATCCGGTAGGTCACCAGGAAGCCGCCGACGATGTTCACGCTGGCCAGCGCCACCGCGATGGCGCCGAAGGTCGAGGCCGCGCCGGACACGGCCAGGCCGGTTGCCAGCATGGCGCCGACGATGATCACCGAGGAAATGGCGTTGGTCACCGCCATCAGCGGCGAGTGCAGCGCCGGGGTGACGTTCCACACCACGTAATAGCCGACGAAGACCGCCATGAGGAACACGGCGAACAGGAACACGAAAGGTTCGACCGCCTGGGCGGCGGCTTCGATGCCGGCCGCCTGGGCGGTTTGCGCCACGGTCGCGACCGCGACGCCGGTGGCCATCGCGGCCAGATGGGTCAGGTTCATCCTTGCCTTTCCTCCCGGATCACGCCGCCTGCGGGGGCAGGAAGGCCGGGTGTACCACGGCGCCGCCGCGGGTCAGCAGCACGCCTTTCACGATGTCGTCCTCGGCCGGCAGTTTCGCCGTTTTTTCCGTCTTGTCCCAGAAATTTGTCAGGAACGTCAGCAGGTTGCGGGCATACAGGTTGCTCGCGGCGACGGCGATCCGGCCGGGCCAGTTGTGCCAGCCCAGGATTTTCACCCCGTTCGGCGTGACGATTTCCGCGCCCGGCCGGGTCAGCGCGCAGTTGCCGCCGGCATCGGCGGCGATATCCACCACCACGCTGCCGGCCTTCATCGCCTCCACCGCCGCGGCGGTCACGATGACCGGCGCGCGGCGCCCCTGCACCAGGGCGGTGGTGATGACCAGATCGTTCTTGGCCACCGTGACGGCGATCAGTTCGGCCTGCTTGCGGCGGAACTCGTCGCTCATTTCCTTGGCATAGGCGCCGGTCTGCTGCGCCGTCTCGGCATCCTCGACGCCGATGAAGGTGGCGCCCAGCGAGCGGATTTCGTCCTTCGCCGCCGGCCGCACGTCGGTGGCCGACACGATGGCGCCGAGCCGCCGCGCGGTGGCGATGGCCTGCAGCCCGGCCACGCCGGCGCCGACCACGAACACCCGCGCCGGCGGCACCGTGCCGGCGGCCGTCATCATCATCGGGAAGCCGCGCTCGAACGCCGCCGCCCCTTCGATGACGGCACGGTAGCCGGCCAGGTTGGCCTGGCTGGACAGCACGTCCATGCTCTGCGCCCGGGTGATGCGCGGCAGCAGTTCCAGCGCCGCCACATCCAGGCCCGCCTCGGCCAGCGAGGCGACCAGGGCGGGGTCGCCCTGCGCGCCGATGGTGGCCACCAGCAGGGCGCCGCGCGGGATCAGGCGGCGCTGCTCCGGCGCGGGCAGGCGCACGGCGAACACGATGCCGGCCCCGGCGAGTGCCGCGGCGGCATCGGCGGCGATTTCGGCGCCGGCAACCTGGTAGTCGGCGTCCGACACGGCGGCGCCGGCGCCGGCGCCGCTTTCCACCGCGACGGTCAGGCCGAGGCCGGTCAGTTTCTTCACCGTCTCGGCGGTCGCGGCGACGCGCGTTTCCGATTCGGCGCGTTCCTTCAGCACCGCAAGGCGCATCTTTATTCCTTTCGTGCTGGCGCAGCGGGCGGGGTCGGGTCCGCCCTGTCGTTGGGGGGCGCACCATGCCCGCGCAGGCATGGGCTCGCAAGAGGGGGGCGTTCCGTGCTGTCGGGCGGCCCGGCCGGCTGATGGTGCGCGAGGGCGCGCATCATTTTTCTGCTTTCCGTATGGAGGTCGGGGGGCTGAGCGGGCTTGTGGCGCAGAGTTGAGGGGCGGGCTTTGATCCAGGTCAAGGACAGTTCCGGCTGCGGGTGATCCGGCGCCGGTTCGGATCAGCCCAGCGTGTCATGCACCGTGGATTGCCACCAAATCCCCCAGGAGTGGGTTCCCAGGGCAACCGCACCTGAACGTTTTTGACAGTTTCCACCTGTCAGCTTATCCCGGCACGGTAAGATTCAAAACGAGTAAAAGTTTTTCCTGATTACCCCCTTTCCTCA
>Ga0326727_10016565_pt1 | contig 15525 bp, 16 predicted proteins | sample MB2enrmetagenome_FD_207643 | JGI IMG/M metagenome (GOLD analysis project Ga0326727, IMG submission 207643) | Lab enriched peat soil microbial communities from McLean, Ithaca, NY, United States - MB29MY | ecosystem: Environmental > Terrestrial > Soil > Wetlands > Peat | place: USA: New York... | reverse complement strand
TTTAGATTTTGCCGAACTATTATATTCCCCTCGAAGATAATTCGGGAGACGGGGTGTAGCGCAGTCTGGTTTAGCGCGCAGCGTTTGGGACGCTGAGGCCGGTGGTTCAAATCCACTCACCCCGAGTTTTACATAATAATATTATTTACAAACAATAAGCCTGTGGTTTTGCCGCAGGCTTTTAATTTTTAGGAGTCGTAGGTTTAAATATCAGGTTTCAGATTGAGGCAGCGTGATATGCACGATAGGATTACCGACGATACCTGCCTGAGCGGCAATAATAGCTTCGTGGGTTCGGCTGCGCGCCTGGAATATCAATAAACAACGTCATTTATTGTTCCTTACTTAATACCCCGACCGTAAGAGCCTGGGAGGTTTATTAATAATCGGCATTATCCTTTTGGTTTTATGGCTGCTGCGATTTATCTTTTTCAAGAATATCGGGACTCTGATTCATATCGCGCTAGTCGTGGCAGTGATTTTAGTCATCATCTGGCTGCTACGAGCAGTATTTAAGCTATTTTAATTATTTTAAGCTTCGATGACAGGCGCCATGTTCAGGGGGATAACTGCTTTTTCTCAAAAATTAACCCACGTAAGGTGTGCTTTAAAAATACGATAAAAAGTGCTTGAATTATTACACACCCGGTTATCACCCTGAATTTATTTTATTTCAGAATGTGTAAAGGAGGGTCAGGTTGAAGAAATTTATCCTTTCCGACTTGCATATCGGACACAAAGACGCCCAATATGACGCAATGGACCAGGCGATAGTTTATATTCAACGGGAGGCTAAAGTCGGTGATGAAATCTGGGGTCTGGGAGACTGGTTCCACATGTACGAAAACGGCTTTGAACTTTGTCTCCAGCACCCGATGACGGGGAAATTCCGCGACCTTGCCGGGCAGGTCCCAACTAAGTTGCTACCGGGCAATCACGACCACGTGCTGGAAAAATACCGGGACAATCCCCGTCTGGATAATCCGGTTAGCCCAATCAAATTAATAGCACCGTTTATGGCGGACGGCATCTGGTATTGCCACGGGCATGAATACGACCCGTCGGTGCAATATATCCCGCACCGGTTGATGTGGCTGTGGAACCATCTGCCGCAGAAAAAATTGACTCCCAGCAATCTTAAAATGAATTTCATCACCGAGCGCTACATGATGCTGGTTTATCTGGTGCAATCTCGGGCCTTAATCCATCTTCAACAAAAAGTGCAAAAGGAACTTGAGGCTTGCAAAGGAATTGTGTTCGGCCACACCCATTTGCCCCTTTTCCAAAGGTCGCCGGATTTATTATTTTTACTTAACGATGGGGACATGAGACACAGCGCGACTTTTACCGTAGAAGATGATGCTGAGTTCCGCCAGATGACCTGGAACTCCGCGCAAGCAAGGTGGAACGTCATACGAATTCAAAAACCATAATTAATTTACCGAGGAGGTGAGACATGGAAAATACGAATCCAAAACGTAAGGGCGGGGTACTAAGACATCTCAGGAATGTGTTTCTGGCCGGAATCCTCACGGCAATCCCTCTGGTGGCGACCTATTTCGTATTAAAATTCCTTTTTGTGTCGCTCGACGGCATCTTCCAGCCGATCGTAAAGATTATCGTCGGGCGGACGCTGCCCGGAGTGGGGCTGGTGGCGTTGATTATTTTGGTCTACCTGCTCGGTTTGCTTGCCACCAACGTACTGGGCAAAAGTTTGTTAAGATGGTTTGACGCCGGCATGTCCCGGACTCCGGTAGTCAAATATATTTATACCGCGACCAGACAGGTTATGGATTCTGTGCGTCGCCTGCAGGGTGTGCCTTTCAAGAAAGTGGTGATTGTAGAGTTTCCCAAGGTGAATATGTACTCTATCGCTTTCGTTACCGGTAAGCCGGTTGATTTCAAAGGAGAAAAGAAGATTCCGCTGTTTATTCCACATACCCCCAATCCGATGACCGGGTTTCTGGTGCTACTGTCTCAAGAACAAATAATTGACACGGAACTGACGATTGAAGATGCGATGAAGATGGTGCTTTCCGGCGGACTGCTGTCACCGGAAAATATCGGGTAAAAAAAAGAACAGGCACGCAAGTAATTTGAATTTCAGGCTTTTTAGCTGCCGGGCTGTTGGAGAAAGGAAGATGGAAGAGTTATGAAAATACAAAACACGCCTCATAGTAAGGATTCAGCAAAAACCACTCATGCTACTTTAATTGCGATAATAGTGATGCTGTTATGTCTAATAGTAGTAATAGCAACTATTGAACTGGCGAAACTGTCCGGTTTTAGTTTTATTACCGATCACCGTAATGTTATCGTCAGCATCGAATTTACAGTATTCGTAATGACGTTAGTGGAAGTAATCGGGCGGACCATCGTAGCCAGCTTCCGCAGGCGCGGTATCGAGCCTGTGGGCCAAAGTATCCGCACGATTATTCGGGGGGCAGTTTATATTGTCCTTACGGTCACGATTATCTCGACACTGCTGTCGAATCCGGCCCTGGCGATAAGCCTCGGTGCCGTAATGGGCGTGATTTTCGGTTTTGCCACTCAGAACCTGATAAGTAACGTAGTATCCGGGATGATACTTGCCATCGTAAGGCCGGTGCAAATCGGCGATGAAATAACCGTAACCGGCTCCACAGGCAACGTTAAAGAAATTGCACTGATTTATACAGTGCTTGATACCACGGGCCGTCTGTATTACGTGCCGAGTATCGTGATGTTTACCAATGTCGTAATGAAAAACAAAAAACCGGAAGAGATAATTCCGTAGACCTATTCGGATGACAGGAGGGACAAATGACTGACGGCGATAACAAAGAACTGATCCAAGTCCTGAAACGCATGGAAAAACAATTGAGCGACATCAAAGACGATTTGGCTGATATTAAAAGACAAATGCCCAAAATCCCTTATTACGGGGACCTGTTACAGGACATCGTCAAAGCTGTCGAGAACATACGGAAATTACGCTAATTCCGGATAATCTCTCGATTCCTATTTTGGCTTTGCATTATAATCGAATTTATCGTGCTGGTAAAATATCAATCCAGTCCCAGTGGTATACAGTGGCGGGGTGCTTCGATTTCACAAACTCGTAGGCATCACGATATGGCAGCCCGGTCTTATGAGCGTAATAGATCATTGCCAGAAAGGGCGTGCGGTCAACTCCCCAAACACAGTGAATCAGAGTTTTGGCGCCGTTCTCCGAAAGAACCTGCAGGAAATTCGCGTGGGTAATTATATTCTCCGTAATCGGCATAATGGGAGAATGTGAAAAGCATAACCGGGCGTCAAGAATCAGGTCAACATCCTTTTTCAACAGAGTAACAACTTCCTCCGCATCCAGTATCGAGCCAACAGTAACATTATTGTCTATCCAGTCCATTTTAGGCCCTCCTTTACAGGCAAAGTCAGGATTTTTATCGCCGGCGACCGATGAACAAAGATTTTATCCCGGATTAATTGCCGCAAATGGTTGGTGTCCAATATTGGCATCCTGTCTCAGTTTGTTTGTTCATTATTTCTGTGTGAACAAACCACGACGATGTTTAATCAGGTTCATACTACCTCTTCATTTCCCGGATATAAAAGAAAACAAATGTTGCAATACCCCCGAGAGTCGCGACGATGTCACAAAAATACCAGGGTAAAAAAGTCCATCCGCTTCTCGGTCTGAAAACCACCGATTCAAAAATCATGGATAACATCGCCCAGAATATTGTAATAGCAACCCCGATAGCCACCAGACTCCAGATTTTCATTTTAGTAGTCATTCCTAACCTACCTTCCCCAGTATTAGCATTATTTTACACGGTTTTTAAAAATGCGAAATGCTTAATTAATTATCGTGCGCGCTTAATCTTCCAAATGAGCGTACCTGAAATAACTAAGTTGAGGCCCATTTTGTAATTAATTTGTCATGTATTTTCTTTTTTATTTATGCCTTTGTTATCCAATGTATATCATAATTAGGTTGGGTTGATATAGGTTGTGCTCTGGGGCCGCGTTCTTATTAATTCAATAGAAGAACAGAGTCATGAAGTAAGTTTTATTCTGAAGGTGTACCATGAGTGGAAAAGAAGAAAATTCCGAGCGGGAAGAGTCCCGCGGCGCTAAAATTCAAATCTTAGGCACTAATCCGGATAACCCGGAGCAGGGAAGAATATTCGTCTGGACCAAAATGGGTTGGTTCGAGCGTCTGGAAGGACCGTCCGGAGATATCGCCTTTACGCCTATTGCCGAATCTGAAGAGGAATTACGGGAAGTGATATCCAGGGATAACCCCAACGCAGATTTAGACGATATTAAGGGTGAATACCGGGAAAAGGTCTCTGAGGAATTTATCGAACAATCCCCGTCATATTCGGATTCCGCTGAAGATTCCAGTGAGGAGGCCGATGATGATGAAGAGCAAGCTTACGAAGAACATGATTTGTAACCTGGTTTGCTCATAGATAACATAATCTCGCTTACATAATATCAGTGCATTTTTACACAAATACCAAACCGGCTAAACTTTATTCAAGTGGCCAACGGTAGGTAACCACAAATAGCCATACATTTGGGGGTACGATATCGTAAGCAAATGGATATTGAATCGTAACTTTTGAATGAGATTCTCTCAGCCGCAAGCGCCGGATATTCAACCACAAAAGAAAATAAACAGCGCGCATTTTGGTGAATTTCACCTTACGGCTTTTCCAAGTTTTACATTTTCCAAGGTCTGGCTGAATCTTGCGACCCAGGAATCTATGCCGGCACTAAAATTCCCGATGGAAGCAGGGTACCCTGCTCGTTCTGAGTTCTTCGGTCAACCATAATTCAAATAACAATGCCCCCTGATTTCCCGGAGGGGTTGGTATTGTTACTAAAAATCCAGTAAAAACATTAAAATTTTATGACCTTTTGTGATTCTTGAATCTTACTGACCAATCACTCTGTTCATCATCTTCCTCAGCTCCAAACGTGTGCTTGTTTTTATTTTTTCATTGCAATATTATTGGTGCTGTCGAATCTCACAGTGTGACTTCAATAAACACTGATGAGTTTCTAAATAGGGAAAGGAGGAAATATCTTGGAAGATAATAAGAACATGGTCAATGGCATGGCTCATGGTGCCGGCGGCGGTACGACAAACCAGGACTGGTGGCCGAACCAGTTGAACCTGGATATCCTGCACCAGCATTCCTCCAAGTCTAACCCGATGGATGAGGGTTTCAATTACCGTAAAGAATTCAAGAGCCTGGATCTGGCGGCGGTGAAAAAGGACCTCCGTGAACTGATGACGAAGTCGCAGGATTGGTGGCCGGCAGACTTTGGCCACTACGGACCGTTGTTCATCCGTATGGCATGGCACAGTGCAGGCACTTACCGTGTGGGAGACGGGCGTGGCGGCGCGGGTAACGGCAGCCAGCGCTTTGCACCCCTGAACAGCTGGCCCGATAATGCAAACCTAGACAAGGCACGCCGCCTGCTCTGGCCGGTCAAGCAGAAATATGGACGGAAGATATCCTGGGCCGACCTGATGATTCTAGCCGGCAACGTTGCTTTGGAATCGATGGGTTTCAAGACCTTCGGTTTTGGCGGAGGGCGCGAGGACATTTGGGAACCGGAAAAAGATGTCTACTGGGGGTCCGAGCAAAAATGGCTAGGTGATAAGCGTTATACCGGCGACCGTAATCTTGAAAATCCACTAGCAGCAGTGCAGATGGGCCTGATTTACGTTAATCCGGAAGGCCCGAACGGTAACCCTGACCCGGTCGCTGCAGCGCGGGATATCCGCGAGGTCTTTGGGCGCATGGCGATGAATGATGAAGAGACAGTAGCCCTTATCGCGGGCGGTCACGCGTTTGGCAAGACCCACGGTGCCGGCGACGCGAAGCATGTGGGGCCGGAGCCCGAAGCGGCCGGCATCGAGCAGCAGGGCCTGGGTTGGAAGAACAGTTTTGGCACCGGTAAAGGCGACGACGCGATTACCAGCGGACTGGAGGTCATCTGGACCGCCACACCCACGCGATGGAGCAGCGACTTCTTACAGAACCTTTTCGCTTACGAATGGGAACTGACGAAGAGCCCGGCCGGGGCGAACCAGTGGAAACCGAAAGGTGGTGCGGGCGCCGGTACCGTACCGGACGCGCATGACCCGTCAAAGCGTCATGCGCCGTCAATGCTGACGACAGACCTCGCGCTGCGATTCGACCCGGTTTACGAAAAGATTTCACGGCGTTTCATGGAAAATCCAGAGCAGTTTGCCGATGCGTTCGCCCGGGCGTGGTTTAAGCTGACGCACCGCGATATGGGCCCGCGGGCACGCTATCTCGGCCCGGAAGTTCCGGCTGAAGATCTCATCTGGCAAGACCCCATCCCGACCGTCAATCACAAGTTAATTGGAACACGGGATATTGTCTCCCTTAAGCGCAAAATCCTGGATTCCGGTCTATCAGTATCGGAGATGGTTGCAACTGCCTGGGCCTCGGCATCCACTTTCCGCGGCTCCGACAAGCGCGGCGGGGCCAACGGTGCCCGTATTCGTCTTGCGCCGCAGAAAGATTGGGAAGTCAACCAACCTGCCCGGCTGGCGAAAGTGCTCAAGACTTTGAAGAGCATCCAAAACGAGTTCAACAGCGCACAGTCCGGCGGTAAAAAAGTGTCTTTGGCCGACCTGATTGTAATGGCCGGCTGCGCGGGCGTGGAACAGGCTGCGAAGAATGCCGGTTACAAGGTTACAGTTCCTTTTACGCCGGGACGCATGGACGCTTCTCAAAAACAGACCGATGCAGCGTCTTTTGCGGTCCTTGAGCCGGTCGCAGACGGGTTCCGCAACTATCTCAAGACCAAATTCGCGGTTTCATCTGAGGAACTGCTGATCAACCGGGCGCAACTGCTGACTCTGACCGCCCCGGAAATGACGGTGCTCGTCGGGGGCCTCCGGGTTTTAAATACAAACTTCGGACAGTCTCAAAATGGCGTCTTTACCAAGCGTCCAGGGATGCTAACTAATGACTTCTTTGTGAACCTGCTCGATATGAGCACGGTCTGGAGTGCTACCACGGAAGATAAAGATGTGTTCGAGGGCCGCGACCGCGCAACGGGCGAACTCAAGTGGACCGGCACCCGCGTTGACCTCATCTTCGGTTCGAACTCACAACTCCGGGCGCTGGCGGAAGTTTACGCATGCAAGGACGCGGGGGAGAAGTTCGTGCACGACTTTATCACGGCCTGGAACAAAGTTATGAACCTTGACCGGTTTGACCTCGACCGCTAAATTAGCTTTGTAAGTTTCTGAAGAGTATAAGCATCAGTAAGCGATAATCATCAGGAAATCGCGGATGTGCAGTAGGCAAACGTTCCGGTTGGACAACGTGAAGCCTATAGAAATATTTTTCGCCATGGGAATTTATGGCGGTGGTCTTAAATCCCGATATCAGTAAGTTGAGAAATTGTCGTTTTAACTAACTTCGGGTATTTCGGTGGATAGTGATAATCACTAAAACCATGAAATCCTGGTACCTGCGGTGCTTGCTTTCCAGAAAACATGTGATTCCGCTATAATGTCAATAAAAGATTAAACAGCTTGCGTGGAACATAATGGAGGCGTTTATGGAACAGCAGGGATTAAAGGTAAAGCGAATTGACAAGGGCAGCACCCAGGACCCGGTCACGGTGGAGAATGGCGAACTGGGGAAAGCCAATTTGAGCGTGGAAAGAGTGGACGCAGCGACGGAAGCGGAAATTGTGGCCGCCGCTAAAGATACCGAAATCGTCCTGACGCGCTACGCGCAAATGAGCAGAAGCGTCATCGAAAAACTGCCTAAATTACAGGCGATTATCCGCTACGGCATCGGTTATGACACGATTGATGTTGATGCGGCCACGGATAACCATGTGCTGGCGGTGAATGTCCCCGATTTCTGTTATGAAGAGGTGTCCAACCATGCTATGGGGATGCTGCTGATGCTCGCCCGGAAACTGATGCTGCAGAGCAACACGCTGAAAAAGGACGGCTGGCCGGCGGCTTACAACCTTATCATCCCGATGGGTTCCGTCACCGGGCAGACTCTCGGCATCGTCGGGTGCGGGCATATCGGACGGATTATCGCCCGCAAAGCGCAGTGTTTCGGCATGAAAGTCATTGGCTACGACCCGCATGTGGACACGAAGCTGACGGACGGAGCCGGCATTACCCTAAAAACCCTGCCGGAAGTGATGCAGGAATCGGACTATATTTCCTGCAACCCTTTACTCTGGAAGGAGACTTTCCACATCATCGGGGAAAATGAATTCAAAATGATGAAGCCGACGGCGTTTATCGTTAATACTTCACGCGGGCCGGTCATCGACCAGCCGGCGCTGTTGAAGGCATTGCAGCAAAAATGGATTGCTGGGGCCGGCATCGATGTTTTTGAGAAAGAGCCGATTGACCCCAGCGACCCGCTGCTGAAAATGGACAACGTCATCCTCACCCCGCACACGGCTTTTTATTCCGACGCCTCGGATATCCGCGTGCGGACGAGCGTGGCCCAGGAAGTCTTCAGAATTGCCCGTGGGCATTTGCCGAAGAATGTCATCAACAAAGGAGTCAAGCCGAAAGTCAATCTCCTGCCGTAGGGAATGAGTTTTTCTCTCCATCGGGGTGAGAGTGTTTTGAATAAATCCTTCTGCACGAGACTGTACGAGACGGTCCGAAATCTCTAGATTGTCGGGTCATCCTTCCGCTGAAGGACAAGCGCCCATTCTTGAGCCTTCAAGCGAAATACTTACGACCAGCAGTCGTAATGTACCGACCTGACCGTAGACCGCAGTCGTAGGTACTTTCCGGAGCAATTCTGAGGAAATGTATCGGGAATCAATAAAAATATTTTCTAATGCCTGTTTTTCGACAGCCTCAAATTTTGATAGAAAAGGTAAGAGAGTGCTTTGATTAAGCCTGACGCTAACTGGTGGGATAAACTGGGGGAACCGCAGTACGGCGGGGAAATCACCATCCGCGCGAATAAGGATATCGTCAATTTTGACCCTTATTTTCCCGAAGGGCTGACGAGTATTTTCGGCGGGTGGCTGGAAAGGCTGATCTGCGACGACTGGACGGTGGGCCCGGAGGAATGGGATTTTTGCATCGCCTGGCACCACTCTAAATACCTGCGGGGGCAGCTGGCGAAAAGCTGGGAGTTCCCGGAGCCCGGGACGCACGTCATTCATTTGCGGAAAGGCATTAGCTGGCAGCACCTGCCGCCGGCCAACGGGCGGGAATTTACCGCCGACGACGTTGTGTTTCACTATAACCGCCTATACGGCCTGGGCGGCGGTTTCACCCAAGCCAGTCCTTACCGTGACGCCGACGTTCGGTTTCAGGATTTGATCTCGGTGACCGCGGCTGACAGATATACCGTCGTTTTTAAGTTCAAGATCACCAACGCCGATTCGATTATGGAGACATTACATAATGTCAGTCTGGCGCAATTTCTGGAAAACCCGGAGGCGGTGCAAAAATGGGCGGATTTGAGCGATTGGCACCATGCCGTCGGCACCGGCGCTTTCATACTGCAGGATTTCGGTCCCGGCAATTCGGCCGCATTAGTGAAAAATCCGGATTACTGGGCTTACGATGAGCGCCATTCGCAAAATAAGCTGCCTTACATCGACAGATTGAAATATCTGATTATTCCCGACCAAAACGAGGCGCTGGCGGCGATGCAGGCGGTTGTAATTGACATAATGGATAATGTCCCATTCCGGCAATCATTTGAAATCCAAAAAATAAATCCGGAAATTGTGCAGATACCGACGCCGCGGGCGCCGGCGAAAACCCTGGACCAGCGCATTGACGTCCCGCCGTATGATGACATCCGGGTCAGAATGGGCTTGCAAATGGGCATTGACCTGCCTGGAATAGCCCGGATTTATTACGGGGGAGCGGTGGAGCCTTATCCGACGTCCTTAACTTCAAAATACATGAAAGGGTGGGGTTTCCCGTATGCGGAATGGTCGGAGGACCTGAAAGACGAATATGCTTACGACCCGGACGCGGCCAAATGGCTGCTGGCGAAGGCCGGTTATGCCAACGGCTTTAAAACCAATGTCATCGCGGATACGTCCGCCGATTTGAACCTGCTGGCAATCCTGCAATCTTACTGACAGAAGTAGGTATCGAGATGGAAATCAGGCTGATGGATCCCACGGAATGGGTGAAATTCGTCACCATCGGGTGGCAATACGACCAGTTGTCCTACCGACACCACGGCACGCTCGGCTATACTTATGCGCCGCTGCGGGCGATTACCCGCTTTAAGACCGGCTACGCCGCGAACTATAATATGGTCAGCGACCCGGTTTACGATAATTTCTTTGCGCAGTCATTAGCGGCAAAGAACTTGGAAGAACTGAAGCCGGTGCTCCGGGATGCCAACGAACGCATCGCGCGGCAGCATTACACGATATCTTTGCTCCAGCCGACAACATTCTCACTCTGCCAGCCGTGGGTCAAAGGGTACGGCGCGCAAATCCATTCCACGTGGATGGGCGGCGGCGGCCCCAGCATGCTGAGTTTTTACGCCTCGCGGTTCTGGGTGGACAAAGACATGAAGAAGAAAATGGGGCGGTAGCATCCTCGCTGGCCATCGTCCATAGTAAGTAAGGATTCAACTTCACTTAGAACCGGGTATTTTCAAAGCAGACATCTGACACCTTCCCAACATGCCCGCCGTAAACACTTAATCCCTCTTTAAAAAGGAGGGAGGATCCATAATTTTTCGGGAAGAGAATTCAAGAATGACAACAGGGTTAGACTGGATCCCGATTTTCATCGGGATGGAATAGCAGGGGTGAACTGGAAAACAAAAACGCCTCCGGTAAAACGGAGGCGTCTTGATTAACTAAATAGTAGGGTGGTTATTTTTTCTTTAAGGCTCGTTTCTTGATGACCACTTTCTCGTGGGGCGGGCCGTTCGGTTTCCAGGTGGTCCACACCGCATCGCCCATCTTGGCGGCCTCGTTGCAGGCGCTCACCCGCAGCACCTTGGCGTTGGTTTTGCCGACGTTGGTAATCGAATGTTTGATATTCGATGGGCAGTAGAGCAGGCTGTCATGCCCGACAACCCTGACCTGGTCGCCAATCACGGCTTTGATTTTGCCGGAAATGACATAATAAGCATGGTCGAAAATCGGGACATCGTCGGCATAAACGTGGTAATGTTCCTCAATGCCGCCGCCCGGGTAAAAAGTACCCAATCCCATCATGATGTGGATGGCGTTTTCTTTGTCCGTCAGCTGCCCTTTGTGAGTGGTCGGGTTCAGAAAACTGGATACGTTGCCGTTATAGTGGTTAGTGTTCATCCCGTACTCGTGGTTGGGCAGTTCCGATTTCGAAACGATAAAACCTTTGCCGTAATCCGCCATATTAAGCCTCCTGTTTATTAGCTCTTAACCGGTTTAGTCAATTTGGCGACGAGTTTATCGGTGCCGGCGACATTCAATTTCTTGAAGAAGAACGTAAACCGTTCTTCGATGTCGGCAAAAATCTTGTCCAGTGTCGGCTGCGGGATATCCCAGATTTCTTTCTTGAAATCACCGAAGGAACGCTTGCGGTTGCGGTAAAAGAACTGGACATCGGCTTCGCCGGGTTTGCGGTCGGCGGGATATTTGGCGGCAATCCCTTTGTTGATTTTATCCAGCAGGTCCTTTGGGAAATAAGGGCTGTCGAAGAACATGTTCTGGAAACCGGTGGCCAGGTGGACTTCCATCGTGCCTTTCTTGGGGAACAGGTCGAACATATCGTCGGGCAAGGTGGAAGCGCCGTGCTGGACTGCGCCGCCCATGCCGAATTCGTCCCGGGCCAGTTTGGAAAGTTTTTCCAAGGTATCGAAATCAAGCTGGACTTTGGCGATGGAGCCGTCCGGCAGGACGACGCCGCCGTGAGTGGTGCCGGTCTGGACGCTGATTTTGGAAATGCCTTTCATGCCGGCCGGTAAATCCTTGCGGTAGGTCTGCATGTAAGCCCGTAAATCTTCGACGGTACTGTTGCTGTGGCCGATTTCGCCGATTTCGCCGCCGACGGAAATGGTAATTCCCTTTGGTTCGACGGAGCGGATGAATTTGGTTAGTTCGGCGGTGAGACGTCCGTTAGCTTCCTGCTGGTCGAGCAAATCGGGTTTATCCAGGTCAACCATGGTGGAAGCGTCAATATCAATATTATAGAAACCGGCCGCAATGGATTCCTTAATCAGGTTCTTGATGGCGGTCATTTCCTGTTCGGGGTTGGCTTTGTAATTTTTAACGTTAACCTGGCAGTGGTCGCACTGCAGGAAAACGGGGCCTTTATAGCCTTCGGCCAGGCCGCCTGCGATAATCGCAGTAGCGAATTCGGCGGGGGTCTGCTTGGTATAGGCCAGTTCGGAACGGGCGATTTCGAAGACGAACGGCCCGACTTTATTCTTGATGGCGGCGCGGAACATGGCGCAGGCGAAATCGAAAGTTACGCCGCGGACGTTAACCGCCGGCACGGTGAACCCGCCGTATTTCTTGCCCATGGCATCGTAGAGGTTCTGGATGCTTGCATAGAACAACCCGCCGGCATAAGCCATTTCGCGGATTTTGGCCTGCTTAGCGGCGGCATCGGTACCAAAAACCATGTCTCTAACTAAAATGTCAAGTTGTTGGGGTGGTGTTGCACTCATAATTATCTTCTCCTAAATTAATTACAAAATACTGCGGCTGCCGTTATATCTGATAGTGTCGTACATAGTGGGGACGTCAACGAGACTGAGGTGACCCAAAACGTTAACAATCGGGACGGAACTGATTTTGCCGTCTTTGGAGCAAACCAACTGGCCCCATTGCTTCTTATCAATAAGGTTCACGGCGGCGATGCCGAAGTAACGGCCCATGCGGCGGTCGTAAGCGCAGGGCGCGCCGCCGCGCTGAATGTGGCTGAGGACGACGCAGCGCGTTTCAATGCCGGTGTCTTTGGTAATTTCGGCAGCCACATGTTCGCCGATGCCGCCGAGGGTTTCATGCCCGAAAGCGTCAAATTTCTTATCCCGAGCGACGATGCTGCCGCCCTTTTCTTTGGCACCCTCGGAGACGATAACGATGTCGTAACGGGCGCCGCCCTTGCGTCCTGCCAGAATCAGGTCGTTCACCTGCTGCATATCAAAATCATATTCCGGGATTAGGGTGATATAAGCGCCGGAAGATTCACCCGCTTTGAGCGCCAGCCAACCGGCGCTGCGGCCCATCGTCTCGATGACGAAGACCCGGCTGTGCGAACCGGCGGTGGTGCGTAATTTATCCACGATGTCGGTGATGACTTCCACGGCGGTCTCAAAACCGAGCGTGTAATCGGTGCCGAAAAGATCTTTATCAATCGTTTTAGGAATGCCGACCACGGGGACGCCGTCCTGATGCAGTTTGGCGGCGACACTGAGTGTATCGTCCCCGCCGATGGCCACCAGCACGTCAATACCGAGGTGTTTGATATTGGCCAGCGTGGTTTTGGACGTATTGTTCTTGCTGTTGTAGGGGTTAAAGCGCGAAGTCCCGAGGTAGGTCCCGCCAAGCCGGTCCCAAGTGCGCACGAAATTTTCGGTGAGAGGCATTGTATTGTCTTCGAGTTCCTGGGTATTGGTGAAAGACAGCCCTTTCCAGCCGTCTTTAATCCCCACTACTTCGTACTGAAAATTACGCTCCGTCTCCGATTTTCTGTCGAGAGCAGTCTTGGTGACCCATTTGACCGCCGAATTCAAGCCGGCGCAGTCACCGCCGCCGGTAAGGATACCGATTTTGATTTTTTTTGACACTTCCAACTCCGTTTTTATTTATGGTAATAAATTGATTACAATTTCAAAGTCATGCACACCTTTTGCCTCAGGAAAATTCAGTTTAAAATTTCAGCGTGATGATGGCTTTGTCAACAACATTATACAATAGTCAAGGCTGGATTAACCAGTTTTATCTGTATTTTTTCGGTAAAAAGACTGCAAATTACTATTTGAAATCGGATAATTCAGGGTGTCCAACGTAGAGAGTTTTCCGTTTATTGGTAAGTGATAATCATAGAATGGATTCCTTGAGCATCAACGAAACCACTTTTCTTGTAGAAATCAACCGTATCTTTTTCAGTTAGTAACACGATTCGTTCATAACCCTCATACACAGATATAATCATCCCGATTAGTGTCCCCCCGATTCCCTGTTTTTGGTATTCAGGGTTGACCAGCAGATAAGGGATGAAGGCTGTCAATGATCCATCGGCAATCGTGTTGACTAGGCCAACAAGTTTTTCGCCGTCCCAGGCCGTGATAACTTGGTCTGAGCGGCTGAAAGCTTGTCGAAGTTTGTCAGGTTGGTATCCTAAAGGCCAGTTTACCGAAAGGAAAAGATCCCCAAGGCTATTGGGTTCTACATCTTTACCCGCGCGATACGTAATAGCCATAATCAACCTCACCAACACTCATTCATAATCGAGGTTTTTCATTTTATCACAAAATCAAATGGTATCAACAATTCCTGCACACCGCAGGATGAACATCCCTATGGCGGTTTGAATATAAAAGAAAATTATCGTTTTATAAAAATTTCCGCTGAATACCCGTCAGCTTGTTGGCGGGATGAAAGCGGTCTCGTCCCTAATCTTGTGGGGTGGCTCTCTTTCCCCTAATACTCTATAGCTTGTTATGGGGTTATTTACTACTTTGCCAATCATTCATCTTAATCTCCAGAAGAATAGGCGAGTTGTGCACTTATATTTGTAAACATGGAACTTGAAGTCAATCACAAAATCATTGTATATCAAAAACGATCGTTGGAATATTCACACATTATTCCGACTAAATATTCTCACTACAGACTATTGACAGTCAAGATATTGACATGTAACTATTTCGGTGAAATAATGTCAAAGGAATAATTAACAAACAAAGGGGATAACATGAAAAGAGTAATCGTCTTTGTATCCATATTGCTTGTAGTTACATTTGTAATCGCGGGTTGCAGTGGGGGAAGTACAAAAGCATCAGTTTCAACTACAGTTAATGCCCCGATGTCCTCAGTGACGTCAAGCACAATAGCTTCAACTTCCCCGGCGACCACGAACAGCAGCAATATTCAGTGGCCATCTGCAACGCTGGTTGGCGTCCCTGTTTTTACGTATGGAACGATTACCGGATATAACAATAACGTCAATGGGAATGTTCAGGTAACAATTGCCAATATAACTGATGCGGCTGCCTCGGGAAAATACATGAGCGACCTGACGAACGCAGGCTGGTCAATATACCTATCCAATTACAACACAGCAGCACAAGGTACGGAAATTGAAGCATCTATAGGTCAAAACGGGGGAATAAGCGGGCTGGAAATACTTTTCACAAATAACGGCAAGGCTACAATTACATACAATGCTTCAACTCCACCTTGGCAATGGACTACTACCTCGCCAGCCTCATAATATGCAGGTTGACCGTTCCCTTTTCGCCAACAAAATCACAAATAAATCCAATTTAGAACCGTGAACTACGAGAACTA
>Ga0326727_10016564_pt1 | contig 15526 bp, 10 predicted proteins | sample MB2enrmetagenome_FD_207643 | JGI IMG/M metagenome (GOLD analysis project Ga0326727, IMG submission 207643) | Lab enriched peat soil microbial communities from McLean, Ithaca, NY, United States - MB29MY | ecosystem: Environmental > Terrestrial > Soil > Wetlands > Peat | place: USA: New York... | reverse complement strand
TCCTCAGCCACGTCGAGGGCTTCGGCCAGGCCTCCGTACAACCGATTGAGTTCGAGCAGCAGAACCACCAGCAGAAAGTTCGCCGCCAGCAGGCCGAAGCTGCGGCCGCCATACCAGCCGAGGTCGTAGCGGCCGGACCCTACCACGGAGCTGAGCGCAACGTCGCACAGCCATGCGCTCATTACGACGAAGAGCCAGAGGTCGAGAGTGGAGGCGTTACGGCGGCGCCAAAGCAACACCAGCGCGGCGACGCTCACCAGAGCGATCGCGGGACTGACGCCTTTGGAAACCAGCATCGAATAGTCGGTCCCGCTGATGATCGGGGTCAACAGGTCGTGCCCGAACGTGGCGAGCAGGGTAAGCGCGAGCGCCGCCGCTGCGGTGAGGGCGACGCCGATCGCGATGCCGGACCGAACGCCACGCACCCGCCCACTGGCGCTGTCGCGGTTGGCCAGCCCGGCATAGAGCAGGACGAGAAACGCAAATCCGCCATGCCAGAAGCAGTAGAGCCAGGCGGTGGTCTGATCGCCGCCTCCGATGACGCCGTGAGGACCGAACACGCCCGGAAAGCTCAGGGCGTGCGGCACGATGATCAGCACGTTGAAGAGATAGGCGCACGCCAATACCAGCAACGCCTTCAGCCCGGAGCGCGCAAACTGCCCAAACAGCAGGACCGCGGTCAGAAGGTCGCTGATGGCGAGCGCTGCTTCATAGGCGGGAATGAAAGCGTCGATCCTCGGCAGCGGTACCCGCGCGAACGGGGCCATGATCGCGAACACCGCGATCGCCGCGATCACCAGGCCGGCAGAGAAGATCTTCTCGCTTCGGCCCGGCGGGGCGTCGATCAGCACGACCTGCTTCGGTCGGAGGGGAGTGTGGGTCATCGGGCTGCGCTCTTCGTAATCCTGTCCTGGCGGCGCTCGTTCCGAGGGCCAGCGTATCTGCGCCGGGTTTAAATTCAACGCAAACAGGACCTGCCAAAGCTGGCCGTAGCCGTCAGAAACGGACCCGGTTGTCGGCCCGCCATTGCGCACTTTCTGCGCGACTGTTGCGCTTTTGAAACAGATTTCTCGCTATGAATCGCCTATCTTTGCAAAATCTACTACAAGTTTAACGAAGGAGCTTTTTCCATGAAACGGATACTGCTCGGCGTTGCCGCGCTTTTCACCGTCGGTGCCGCTCCTGTGTTGGCGGCCGATCTTCCGGCACGTGCCTACACCAAGGCGCCCCCGCCCGTCGCGGCGCCGATCTACAACTGGACCGGGTTTTATATCGGAGCCAACGGCGGCTACGGCTGGGGAAGAACCAATTGGCTCTTTACCGCGGTCGGAACGACGGCCAATCATAATCCCTCGGGCGGTCTGGCCGGCGGTCAAATCGGCTACAACTGGCAATGGACCAACTGGGTGTTCGGCGTTGAGGCAGACGGCGATTGGGCCAACATCAGGGGATCAACCCCCTGCCCGAATCCCGCATTCACGTGTTTTTCCAACACGCGCGACCTTGCGACCTTCCGTGGACGCATCGGATATGCCGCTGGCCCGGCGCTGTTCTATGGTACTGGCGGCGCGGCCTATGCCAACAGTTACTATAGTGCATTACTGCCGGGAGGTGTGCCGACGGCGGGTACACCTGGGGTCTTTAGTACCGACCGCTGGGGTTACGCCGCAGGCGCGGGCATCGAATATGGCTTCACGCCCAATTGGAGCGCCAAACTGGAGTACATGCACTACGGTTTCAATACGGTCACTACAGCCCCGTTTGTCCTGGGAGCAAGCCCCGCTGCGCTTCGGCTGAACATCGACACGCTCAAGGTTGGCATCAATTACCGCTTTGGCGGTCCGATCGTCGCCAGGTATTGAGCTGGTTTTAACCATTCTCGCCGCGGAACGACGCCATTGGCGCAAGGGTGGGCAAAGTTGCCACCCTACGCCATGGGCAACATTCCGGGGGCGAGCCTGGATGACGGCAGCAAAGGTCAGGCGGCGACCACGACCTCAGAATGGAGGCGCCGGTAGCGGCGAGCTGGCCGCTGCCTCGCCTTCACGCGCCTCTCGGCTCGCCTGCACCACCGCGAGCAGCGCCTCGCCATAATGTTCGAGCTTCTTGTCGCCGATGCCGGGGATGCCGCGCAGCTCGGTGAGCGTGCGCGGGTGTGAAGCCGCGATGCCGTCGAGGGTCGAGTCGTGCAGCACGACATAGGCCGGCACGCCCCGCTGGCGCGCCACTTCCGAGCGCCAGGTCCGCAGCCGGGCCGACAAGGCGGCATGGCCGCTCTTGTCGGCTGCGGCGGCAATGGGAGCGAGATCGCCGCGCCGTGATGTGGTCCGGCTGCCGCGATGGCGGGCGCCCGGAACCTGCTCGCGCAGCATCACCTCGGTCTCGCCGCGCAGTACGCCGCGTGCGCTATCCGTCAGCTTGAGGGCACCGAAGGCCTCGCTGTCGGCCTTAAGATGGCCCATCGCCACCAGCTGACGCAACGCGGCGCGCCATTGCCTTTCATTGAGCTCGCGGCCGATGGCGAATACCGACAGTTTGTCGTGTCCGAACTGCTTGACCCGGTCGGTCATGCGGCCGACCAGCACGTCGATCAGATGCATCGCGCCGAACCGCTGCCCGGTGCGATAGGCGCAGGACAACAGTTTCTGCGCGATCACCTTGCCGTCGCGCATCCGCGGCGGCGACAGGCAGTTGTCGCAATTGCCGCATTTTCCAGCCGGCAGGTTTTCGCCGAAATAGCGCAATAGCCGCGCGCGGCGGCAGTCGGCGGTCTCGGCCAGCGCCACCAGCGCTTCCAGTTTGCCGCGCGACACCTGCTTGAATGTGTCCGAGCCGGCGGACTCCTCGATCATGCGGCGCTGCTGCACGATATCGGACAGCCCATAGGCCATCCAGGCACTGGACGGCTTGCCGTCGCGTCCGGCGCGCCCGGTCTCCTGGTAATAGGCCTCGATGCTTTTCGGCAGATCGAGATGGGCGACGAAGCGCACGTCGGGCTTGTCGATGCCCATGCCGAAGGCGATGGTGGCGACGATCACAACGCCGTCCTCGTTGATGAAGCGATCCTGATGGCGCGCGCGCATAGTGGCATCCAAGCCGGCATGGTAGGGCAGCGCCGTGATACCAGCCCGCCTCAGCGCGGCGGCGGTGTCCTCGACCTTGGCGCGGGACAGGCAGTAGACGATGCCGGCATCGCGCCGATGGCGCTCTGCGATGAAGGCCTCGAGCTGGGTTTGCGCGCTGTGCTTTTCGACGATTTCGTACCGGATGTTCGGCCGATCGAAACTCGCCACGAAGACCGGCGCACCCTTGAGCGCGAGGCGGTCGACGATTTCCTCCCGGGTCAGCTGATCGGCGGTTGCGGTCAGCGCGATCCGCGGCACCTCGGGAAAGCGCTCCGCGATCACCGACAGGCCGATATATTCCGGGCGGAAGTCATGCCCCCATTGCGACACGCAATGCGCCTCATCGATCGCAAACAGGGCGATCCTGGCGCGGCTGAGCAGGCTGAGGCAGCGCGGCGTCAACAGCCGCTCCGGGGCGATGTAGAGCAGGTCGAGATTGCCTTCGCTCAGTTCGTTCTCGACCGCGGCGGCCTCGGCCGCCGACAGCGTCGAATTCAAGACGGCGGCCCGGACGCCGGCCTCGAGCAGGCCCGCGACCTGGTCGCGCATCAAAGCGATCAGCGGCGACACCACGATGCCGCAACCGGCGCGCAGCAGCGATGGCAGTTGATAGCAGAGCGACTTGCCGCCGCCGGTCGGCATCAGCACCAGGCAGTTGCCGCCGGAGGCGACATGGCCGACGATCTGCTGCTGCGCGCCGCGAAAGCCGGGCAGGCCGAACACCGAATTCAACAGCGAAAGCGCTTCGGAATCGATATCGGAGCGGGCTTGAAGCGTCGCCTCTCTCGCCAATTCGGGCCGGCCTTGCATCTTCAATTCCCGATCGAGGTCGCCACGTCGCGCCATGCTGATGCGGCCTTCCGCGTCAGCGGACGACTCTGAACAATATAGACAATATAGAAGCGTTCATCGTCAATATAGCCATCTGATATCGCGCGGGCGGCGATAATCGTCGTAGATGGCGACGGTTGCTTGCGGGCGCCGTCGTGTCAGCGCCACATCCCGCGCATCCGGCTGCCGACGTCGATGCGCGGTCCCTGGCTCGCGGCGCGGCTGGCCGCTCCGGCGACCGCTCGAGGCCACACCGTCTGATCGAACAGACCGAGCAGCGCTCGGGGAATGAAGCGCGTCCGCGCGGCATAGACGTGCCGGTCGCCTTGTGCACGTTGGCCGTGGGTGAAGAAGCGCTGCGGCAGCACCAGATCCAGATCGTCCTTGGCGCGGGTCATGGCAACGTAGAGCAGCCGGCGCTCTTCCTCGAGTTCGGCAGTCGTTCCGGCGCCGAGGTCGGAGGGCAGGCAGCCGTCGACCACGTTCAGCACGAACACCGATTTCCATTCCTGACCTTTGGCGGAATGGATCGTCGAGAGGATCAGATAGTCCTCATCGAGCAATGGCACCCCCGCCTGGTCGCTGGTGGCGTCCGGCGGATCGAGCGTCAGTTCGGTCAGGAAGCGCTCGCGTGAGGGATAGGCGCTTGCGATCTGTTCGAGCTGGATCAGGTCGGCTCGCCGGGTCTCGGCATCCTCGTGAAGACGCTCCAGATGCGGCTCGTACCAGCGGCGGGCGCGTTCGAGTTCGGCCGGCCAGGGGCAGCGGCGGAGTTCCGTGACCGCGCCGATGAAATGCCGCCAGTCCTCGCCGGCGCGCGGCGGCGCCGGCGCGTCCATCAGCGCGGCAATCGGATCTGAGCTGTCGGCCATGTGATCGAGCACCTGCCGCGCCGAGCTCGGACCGACACCCGGGATGAGGTGCAGGAGCCGGAAGCCCGCGACGCGATCGCGCGGGTTTTCGACGAAACGCAACAGCGCCAGCATGTCCTTGACATGGGCGGCATCGAGAAACTTGAGTCCGCCGAACTTGACGAACGGGATGTTGCGGCGGGTCAGCTCGACTTCCAGCGGGCCGCTATGGCTGGAGGTGCGAAATAACACCGCCTGCTGTTTCAGCGTCGTGCCGGACTCGCGGTTCTCCAGCACCCGTTCGACGATAAAGCGCGCCTGGTCGGCTTCGTCGCGGACCGTGACCAGCCGGGGCTTCGTCCCTGACGCCCGCTCGGTCCACAGATTCTTGGTGAAGCGCTCTTGGGCCAGATCGATGACACCGTTGGCCGCGGCGAGAATGCCTTTGGTTGAGCGGTAGTTGCGATCGAGCGTGACGATGTCGGCCGGCGGCGAAAACTGGCCGGGAAAATCGAGGATGTTGCGCACGGTGGCGGCGCGGAACGAATAGATCGATTGCGCATCGTCGCCGACGACGGTGAGGCCGCGTCCGTCGGGCTTGAGCGCCAGCAGGATCGACGACTGCAGGCGATTGGTGTCCTGATATTCGTCGACCAGGACGTGATCGAAACGGCCGCCGATGTCACGGGCGAGCGCCGGATCGGTCATCATCTGCGCCCAGTAGAGCAAGAGGTCGTCATAATCGAGCACGTTGTGCCGCTGCTTGGCCTCGACATAGGCGGCGAACAGCTCCTTCAATTCAGCCGCCCAACCGGCGCACCAGGGAAATGAAGCTCCGAGCACCGCTTCGATCGAAGCCTCCGCATTGACGCAGCGCGAATAGATCGAAAGGCAGGTACCTTTGGTCGGAAAGCGGCTGGCGGTCTGGGAAAAGCCCTTCTCGTGCCGGATCAGATTGATCAGATCCGCGGAATCCTCGCGATCGTGAATCGTGAAGGCGGCATCGAGCCCGATCTGCTCGGCGCAGTCGCGCAACAGGCGCGCGCCGATGCCGTGAAAGGTGCCGGCCCAGACCAGCGCCTCGGTCATGACCGCGGCCTTGTCAGCGAGAACCTGGCGCGCGATTCGCTCGACACGCCGCGACATCTCGGCGGCCGCCCGGCGCGAAAAGGTCATCAGCAGGATACGGCGAGGGTCGGCGCCGCCGACGATCAAATGGGCGACCCGATGGGCCAGCGTGTTGGTCTTGCCGGATCCGGCGCCGGCGATCACCAATAGCGGCCCAAACGGCGCGTCGCCGCCGGTCCCGTGCTCGACCGCGCGCCGCTGTTTCGGATTGAGGCTTTCGAGGTAGGCGCCGTGACCGCGCATCATCAGCAGTCGTCATTGCCCGGCTTGACCGGGCGACCCAGTATTCCAGAGACGCCAACGATAAGTCGATGGGCCGCGGCGTACTGGATCCCCCGCCTTCGCGGAGGATGACAGTTGAATACGCGGCGAGGGCATCGGTCCATCAGGCCAACTCCAAATTCGCGTCTGCCGCCATCCGAAGGACGGCGTCGTTTCTGCCCGACAGCTGTGGGTGGCGCCGCATCTCTGACGGAATCGCCGAACTGGTGAAGAATCGTGCCGATCTTCAGTCCTGACTGACTCGCGCGAACAAATCAAGAATGTTGGTCCGCGCGTTCGCGGATCGTCACGGTGACCGGTCTTGGCCGAACCGAAACCCGTCAGCGTGGCGCAACCGGGCGCGCACGGTCGTAAAGAAAGCGAATCCAATTGCCAAAGATCACCGTCGCCGCCGAATGGGCGGCGATATCGCCGCGAAGCTTGAGTTCGGGGATTTCGGCCGTCAGCGCCGGCTGGCGCTCGCCGCCGGCCGCCCGTCTTTGAAAGCGCGCAAGCGTGCTTTCGGTGGTGGCGTCGAAATAATCGGCAGGCATGCCCGGATAGTCCCGCCGCTCGCCGGCAAGATAGCGGGAGATATCGCGCAGATATTCGCGCTGCAGCGACAGCGCATCATATTCAGGATGACCCTGAAAGAAGATGAAGTGGCTTTGCAACAGTTTGGCAAAGATGTCGACGCCGGCTCCCGCGGCCCCGGTCAGGAGCTGATAGCCTTGCGCTGTCAGATCGCTCTGGCGCAACCCGTTGAGCCGCGAATGCGCAATCTTGATCGGCGAGGGCAGATCTTCGGTCAGCCAATGATCACTCGCCTTGGCGCAATCGTAGATCCCCGAACATTTGGCGTCGAGCCGTTGTCGTTCGATACCGTCGAGATGCAGGACCGCGGCGTGGGCGGCGAGGCAGGACCAGATCGTCGAGCGCGTGTTGGTCTTGGCCCAGTCTATGACGTCAGTCAGATCGTTCCAGAACGGCTCCTGCCGCAGGGTCGCGGCGTTCGGCTCGGCGCCGGTGACGATCAGTCCATCCATGGACAGGCGGGGCAGATCGGCGATGTCGGTGTAATGTCGTTCGACGCGCCGCTGCGCGCCTTCCGATCGCGGCACCGAAGGAAGCGAGAAGCAGTGGAAACGGATGAGATGGTTGCCCGCGGCAGCCCGCAAAAGCCCCATGAATTGTCGCTCGGTCGCCGCCAATGCCGTGTCTGGCATGTTGTTGACGAGGCCGATCGTAAGTACCCGATCAGCTGAAAAGCGCGGGCTCTCGGGTTCGTCGAGCTGCGCCGGCGCCAGCGCGGGACTGCCGATCAGCCGATGTTTGTCGAACAGCAGGTTCATGGCGAGGCCGGCCGCGTCATTCGGCGGCAAGCGGCCGCCGCCCCTGGCAGGCCACCGCCAGCGCCTGGTCGATATCTTCGATGATGTCGGAGGCGTGTTCGATGCCGATCGACAACCGGATGGTTTCCGGCAGCACGCCAGCCATGCGCTGTTCCTCGGCCGACATCTGCCGGTGCGTGGTCGAGGCGGGATGGCAGGCGAGCGATTTCGCATCGCCGATATTGACCAGCCGGGTGATCAGCCTGAGCTGATCATAGAAGGTCTTGCCGGCTTCGAGCCCGCCCTTGATGCCGAAGGTGAACAATGACGACGCGCGGCCATCGAGGTATTTCTGGACCAGTCCATAATAGGGACTGTCGGCAAAGCCGGCATAGTTCACCCAGGCGACACGCGGATCGCCACGCAGGAAGTGGGCTACCTTGCGCGCGTTCTCGACATGCCGTTCAATCCGCAACGCGACCGTTTCGATGCCTTGCAGCAGTAGAAAGGCATTGAAGGGTGACAGCACCGATCCCATGGTGCGCTGATAGACGCTGCGGGCGCGTTGAATATAGGCGCTGGCGCCGAACTGCCTGGTATAGATCATGCCGTGATAGGATTGATCGGGCTCGTTGAAGTTCGGGAAGCGCCGCGCCTGCTCGGTCCATGGGAAACGCCCGCTGTCAACGATGGCGCCACCGAGTGTGGTGCCATGGCCGCCGAGGAATTTGGTCAGCGAATGAACGGCGATGTCGGCGCCGTAGTCGAAGGGCTTGAGCAGGATCGGGGTTGCCACCGTGTTGTCGACCACCAGCGGCACGCCGTGGCGATGCGCGACTTTTGCCAAGGCTTCAATATCGCAGATGTTGCCGGCAGGATTGCCGATGGTCTCGGCGAAAACAGCCTTGGTGTCGTCATCGATCAAGGGCTCGATCGCATCGGCCTTGTCGCTGTCGGCAAAACGGGTCGTGATGCCCTGACGCGGCAGCACGTGCGCTAAAAGAGTATGGGTCGTGCCGTAGAGCTGCGGCACCGAGACGATGTTGCCGCCGCTGTCGGCGAGGTTGACGAGCGCAAAATGCAGTGCCGCCTGACCGGTTGCAACCGCGAGCGCGCCGACGCCACCTTCGAGTTCGCTGACCCGCTTTTCCAGAACGGCCGTGGTCGGATTGGCAATCCGGCTGTAGCGATAGCCTTCGGCCTCGAGGTTGAACAAGGCAGCGCCGTGGTCGGCGCTGTCGAATGCATAGGCCACGGTCTGGTAAATGGGCACCGCGACCGACTTGGTCGTCGGATCGGGATCATAGCCGGCATGAATGGCGATGGTCTCGTTACGCATCGTTAACCTCCACGTGCGCGCGACGCACCCGCATCCGCGCGTTGTCCGCCCATGGTTGTACGAGCTTGGAGATCAAGCGAATAATAATCCGCGGGAAAATTGCTCAAGTAACCATAATGCTCTGCGAACGATTTATTAGAAATGTGACGGCTTACCGGCAAAACGCGCGCGAAATGATGCTTAATTTGAGGTAGATGTCGGTCGATGCGCAAGCCCGCCGGATCACGCGGCCACGACCGCCGCGGCGATGTCCCGGCCATTGCCTGCGCAGCTCGAAAGGGAATATTTTAGGAATCGGGATAATAGCAGCACCTGGTACGCGGGTCCGAAAGCGGGGATGCAATCATGGTGCAGGCGATCAAGCCGGTCAGTTATTCGCAGACGTGGACCTTCTTTGAAGGCGGCTGGCATGACGGCAACGTGCCGATCATGGGACCTCGAACCCACGCGGCATGGCTCGGCTCGACCGTGTTCGACGGCGCGCGCGCCTTCGAGGGCGTGGCGCCCGATCTCGACCGGCACTGCGCCCGGGTCAACCAGTCCGCCGTCAATTTCAAGCTGAAGCCGGTGGTGCCGGCCGACACCTGGCTGCAGCTCGCGCGCGAGGGCATCGCCCGCTTCGATCGCAATGCCGACTTGTACATCCGGCCGATGTATTGGCCGCAGACCGGGGCCGGCGGCGGCGTGCTGTTCGATCCGGAAACCACCAACTGGTGCCTGTGCATCCATGTCGCGCCGATGCCAGCCCCGACCGGCAGTGCGATCACGCTGTCGCCGTTCCGCCGGCCAACCATGGAGTGTGCGCCGGTCGATGCCAAGGCGGCCTGCCTTTATCCGAATAATTCGCGGGCGCTGATGGAGGCGCAGTCGCGCGGCTTCAACAACTGCCTGATGCTCGACATGCTCGGCAATGTCGCGGAGTTCGGCAACGCCAACGTCTTCATGGCCAGGGACGGCGTAGTCTATACGCCGGCACCGAACGGGACGTTCCTCAACGGCATCACGCGGCAGCGCGTGATCGACCTTTTACGCGGCGACGGTGTCACCGTCGTCGAGCAGACTCTGGGCTATGCCGATTTCCAGCGCGCCGACGAAATCTTCTCCAGCGGCAATTTCGCCAAGGTGGCGCCGATCATCCGCATCGATGATCGCTCGCTGCAGCCGGGACCGTTCTACCAACGGGCGCGCAAGCTGTACTGGGACTTTGCCCACGGCTGACACAACAGTCGCCGGGGGATCGTGCGCGTCCGCGCGGTCCGCCGGCGTTGGTCGCCCGAGGAAATAACCTGTCACCGCTCGTCAGGTGGGGCCCCTCGGCTGTCGGCGTCGTTGTGCTGTTCGGGTTCGTCCTTGCTGACAGGCGCCGCTTTGCCGGACATGTTGCCGGGGTTGTAATGATATTTTCCCGGCGTCTTTTCGCCCGGCTGCTTCTCGTTCGGATTCTTGTTGTTCGCCATCGGACGCTCCTTTGAACCTCGAGAATAACGGCATCGAACGGTGCAAGTTCCATTGTCGGGAGCAGTGTCTCGAAAGGTTCTGATCCTCTCGATGCTTGCTCTGTCCTCATCCTTGGGAGCATCGCGGAAGCGATGCGTCTCGATGGATGGCGGTGCGCGCAGATGGTTCGAGACGCGTCGCTCCGCCCCGCTCGTCACCATGAGGGAGCGGAGGGGCTCATTCTGAGGTCACCGCCGCAATGCGGAACATCGCGCAAGGACGGCGGCCAGTTCGTCGATGCCGAAGGGCTTGCGGAGCAGCGGGCCGTCGGGCCCTGCGATCTCGGCGATCGCGGTGGTGTCGAAGTAGCCGCTTGAGAAAATGATCGGGATGTCCGGACGTCTTGCCCGGGCTGCGCGCGCGACGTCGGTGCCGCTGAGACCCGGCATGGCGAAGTCCACGATCATGGCGTCAGGTGCGGATCGGTCAAGCGCGGCGAGGCCGGCATAGCCGTCTTCGGCCAGCAGGACGCGGTACCCCAGTGATTTCAGGGAGGCGTCCAGAAAGCTTCGAACATCAGGGTCGTCGTCGACGACGAGGACGACGGCGGAATGTTTCGCAACCGGCGAGAGCGGCCGCTTCTCTTCAGTGTCATTGGAAGTGCTGGCCGAAGCCGCGCGCGGCAGGTAGAGATGGACGGCGGTGCCTGCCCCCACTTTCGACGCAATGCGAACCGTGCCGCCGGCCTGCTGGGCGCTCGCATAGACCTGGCTCAGCCCAAGCCCTGTTCCCTTGCCGATGCCCTTGGTCGTGAAGAAAGGGTCGAAGGCCCGAGCCGCCACTTCGGGCGGCATGCCCTTTCCCGTATCTCTCACGGAAATCTCGACATAGTCGCCTTCGGGCAAAGCGAGGTCGTCACTGAGATGGACGGGACGCACCGCGACCGCGAGCTCGCCGTTGGCCTCCATGGCGTCGCGCGCATTGATCGCCAGGTTCAGGATGGCCATTTCCAATTGCGTGGGATCGCTGAGCACACACAAGTCATCCCGTCCCAGATCGAGCTTGAGCCGCACATTGGTGCCCAGCGTGCGATCCAGAAGATCAGTCATCTTCTGGACCAGCTCCTGCACGTTGACGGACCTGCGCTCGAGTTCCTGCGCCCTGGAGAAGGCGAGCAATTGGCTGGTAAGCTTCGATCCCCGCCGCGCAGCGCGCAGGCCCGCCTCGGCCCACCGCCGCACGTCGGCCTCATTGGAAGACTTGCGACGGATCAGGTCGAGACTGCCGGAGACCCCCTGCAGCAGGTTGTTGAAGTCGTGGGCAATACCGCCGGTCAGTTGGCCGAGTGCCTCCATCTTCTGCGACTGACGAAGCTGCTCCTCGGCAAGCGTCTGCTCGGTGATGTCGCGGCCAAAACCGTAGAGCCGATCGCCCTCCGGTACTGTCGTCCAGGCAATGGTGCGGCGCTGCCCATTCTTGTGGAGAAAGCCGAGTTTGTATTCCACGACGGGCTTGCCCTCGAACAGCCGCGCCATGCCAGCAGCCGCGGCTTCGCGGTCCGCGGGTGCGACGAATTCCATGACGTCACGACCCAGGGTCTCATCCAGGCTCCAGCCGAGGCTCCCGACCCAGGCCGGATTGGCTTCGATCAGGACGCCGCGCTGGTCGCCGACCACCATGACCACGGGAGACAGCCGCCAGATACGGTCCCGCTCCCGTGTTCGGGCATCCACCTGTTGCTCGAGCGAGGCATTGACAATCCGCAACGCCTCCTCGGCGCGGGCGCGATCCAACGCCTCCCACAGGCGCCGCGCGACATCTTCGATCAGCGCGACCTCATGGCGATCCCAGCCATGGGGATCGCGACGGTTGACGAAGAGACTGGCGCGGAAGCGTCCGTCTCTCACCAGGGGCACCGAGACATAGGCGCGGGTTTCGATTCCCGCCCAGAGCTCGAAGTCGTTCCTGGGATCCTCCTCGACATCAGGAACGACGACGGTTTCGCCGCGGCGCTGGCGAGCAATGTTGTGGGCCCCGAAGGAATCGACCTGGAATTCACCGGTAATGGGCGACACGCCATTGGCATAGCAGGTCGCCAGCACGATCGTCGCATCATCTTCCCTTAGCTGCCCGTAGCCTACGCGGTTGGCGCCGAGATGCTGGCCAAGCGCCGCGATGGCCTCGGCGATGATCGCCGTCGGTTCGGACAAATGGCGAAGGCGATCGAGCAGGCCGAGCAGGAACGTTTCGCGGATGGCGGCCGATTTTCGCGCCGTGATGTCGATGGCGGTGCCGATGACGCGAATGCATTCGCCGCGGTCGTTGAATTGTGCCCTCCCCTTGGCGGCGATCCATCGGATTTGTCCGTCTTCCTTGCCGATGGTTCGATACTCGGCATCATAGAGGCTTCGCACCGCCGGGTCGCAGGCGGCCGCATAGCTCGCCGTGGTGTGCGCGACATCCTCGGGATGAAGGCCGGCATAGAAGTCGGCCATCGAGACCTCGACATCGGCGGAAATTCCAAACATGGCCTTGACGCGCGCCGGCCAATAGAGCTTGTCCGCGACGACGTCCACATCCCATAGACCGACCTCGGAGCTTTCCGTCGCCAGCCGTAGCTGTTCTTCGCTTCGCCGCAACGCTCGATCGATCGCCATGAAGCTTGGCGACTGGTCGAGCAATTGAGCCAACCGTTCGCGCTCCATCTTGGCCGCGCGCGCCGGCTTGTCCGGTTCGGTGACCTCGCTGCAGTTGACGAGGACACCCCCTACGCCAAACGGCGCCTCGGCGTCGTCGATGGGGGCGAAGCTGAAGGTCCAATACCGATGTCCGGTCGTGCCACGGCCCTCGATCGAACAGGGTTGGTCCACATTCAACGGTGAGCCTTCGCCCCGCATGACCTGGCTGATCTGCGACTCGATGAGGTGCCAGTGTTCAGCAAAGGCCAATGGCCCCGGCTGGCCGAGGAGTAGCGGATGCCGTTCGGGGCCGAGCGATCGCCGGTAGGCATCGTTATAGAAGAAGATATGCTCAGGCCCCCAGAAGATCGCCATCGGGCGGCGCCGCGCGGAGAGAATCGTGTGGAGCATTGTTTTCAGACTTGGCCGCCAGCCCCGCGCCGGCCCGAGCGGATTGGGCTGCCAATCGCACGAACGGATCAATTGGACCATTTCGCCTCCCTTGGGAAGGAAGCAAAACTCGTCACGCATCCGGCCACGCCCGGCCATCCAACACCACCTTGCAATGCAATAGATGCGAGTAAAGCGCAAAAAAAGTTTGCGCGCCAGCGCCTCTCAATCCGATCCGTACCGAGGAGTTCCTTATTCGGGGATGGCCCTCGCTGGTACGGTACCGGATACTTCCACTGACACGCACCGAAGGCACCAAGAAAGGGATTCACCGAAGAATCCTGCTATGCCATCGTGCGGCGGATCAGCCATGTATCCGTGTACATGTAAAACCGCGCCATCTTGCCATCAGCAACTTGCCAGACATGCGCGAAAGGTGCGCGCATTGTCTTACCCGTCGCCTTGTTGATGCCGGCATAGGCGCCGAGGCTGACCACGCGGTCTCCCTCGACAATATAGTCGTCGGCGATTGCGGAAAAATTGTCCCAGTCCCGCATCAGCGGCACCAGCAATTTGTCAACGACCTCCTGTGGACTGCGCCAGGTGCCGCTGTAATAGGGAAAGCCCTCGGCCTCGGTCCAATGCAGCTCGGGATGCAGCAGGCTGATCACCCCGGGGACATCGCCCCGGGAGACCGCTGTGTAGAAGGCGCGAACGAGTTCGGCGGGTTGGCTCATGGTCGTTACTCCTGGTTGGGGGTTTATGTCTTCAGCGTCGCGAGCTGGCCAAGGCCGAGCGCTTCCAGGACGCCCTGCTGCACCGGAGCGGTCGCAGCGTTGACGGCATTCGCGCCGAACGGCTGGCCGACGACGGTGCGGGCCGGACGGCTAGCCTTGAGCTGGGCGATCAGGGCGGCGACCGTGGCCGCGACATCGTGCGGGTTCGGCGCCGCGGCGGAGGAGAACATCTCGGTGAAGGTCGCAAACATCTTGCCAGGGATTTCGCCGCTGGCGCCGTAGGCGGCGGCGCGGGCCGGATCTGCCGGCTGCTGGATGCTCGCATACATATTGGTCGGGTAGGCACTGGGCTGCACCAGCACCACATCGACGCCGAGCTGCGACAGTTCGTACCGAAAACTGTCGGTCAGGGCTTCGACCGCGAATTTTGACGCGCCATAAATACCGAAGAACGGGAACGTGACGCGCCCGAGCACCGAGCCGATGTTGACGATCAGCCCGTCGCCGGCGGCGCGCATCGCCGGCAGCACCGCGCGGGTGGTGCGCAGCACGCCAACCACGTTGGTGTTGAAGAGAACCTTGGCCTGGTCCGGCGTGAAGGCTTCGGAAACTCCCGCCGAGGCGATGCCGGCGTTATTGATGAGAACGTCGATGCGGCCGGCTGCCTTGAGCACCGCGGCGATCGCACGATCGACCGAGCCGTCCTCGGTGACGTCGAGTTCGACGACGTCGATGTTCTGCGCGCGAAGCGCCTCGGCATGGGCGCGGTTGCGTCCGGCGATGTCTCGCATCCCGGCGAACATGCGGTAGCCGTCGCGCGAGAGCGTTTCGGCGGTGTCGCGGCCGAAGCCGGTCGAGGCGCCGGTGATGAGGATAATCTTGGTCATGGCAAGTGTCCCATTGATTTGGTTGGGGCGGGATCGGTCAGCCGACATGGCTGGAGAGGAAGGTGCGGATCGCTGCGCCGATTTCCCGGGCATGGGTTTCGAGCGCGAAGTGTCCGGTATCGAAGAAGCGGATCTCGGCCTTGGGCAGGTCGCGCCTGAAGGCTTCCGCGCCTGGCGGAATGAAGAACGGATCGTTCTTGCCCCACACCGCCAACAGCGGCGGTTGATGCTTGCGGAAGTAGGCCTGGAAGGCGGGATAGGCCGCGACATTCGAGGCGTAGTCGAGCAGCAGGTCGAGCTGAATCTCGTCCGCGCCCGGCCTTGCCAGATAGAAGTCATCGAGGTTGCGGCCGTCGGGTGAAACGAGGCTCGGATCGGTGACGCCGTGGGTATATTGAAAGAGCGTCGTCTGCGGCGCGAGGAAGCCGCGAAGTGCCGCGCGATTGGTCTCGCTCGGATCGGCCCAATAGGCCTTGACCGGATTGAAGGCCTCGGAAACACCTTCAAGGTAGGCGTTGACGTTCTGGGTGA
>Ga0326727_10016563_pt1 | contig 15527 bp, 7 predicted proteins | sample MB2enrmetagenome_FD_207643 | JGI IMG/M metagenome (GOLD analysis project Ga0326727, IMG submission 207643) | Lab enriched peat soil microbial communities from McLean, Ithaca, NY, United States - MB29MY | ecosystem: Environmental > Terrestrial > Soil > Wetlands > Peat | place: USA: New York... | reverse complement strand
CAGCCAGCAAGGGCGCTGCGGGTGAGGCAGTGTAGTTGCCTATGCCGCTGGCGGCCGTGGCGGTAAGCCATTGGCCCTGCATCGTGTCCATCTGCCAGTAGAGTGCGGCGGCCTGGAGCGGGTTGCCGTTCACATCCTGGGCTTGCATTTGAAAGGTTGGAAGCGCTCCGGAGGTATTGCCGTCGAACGGCTGGATGGCGACGTTGGCGGCCTGCTGTGTGGCCGAGGCCTCATTCAGCACAGTCAGCGGGTCACTACATCCTTCACAACCGGCGCCTCCGTTTGTAACGTAGACAGTGTTGGTCACGGGATTCACCAACATCGATTGAGCGTAGACTCCTCCTGGCGCGGATGTGGACGAATTACTTGCCCCGTCGACCACCGTCACCTGGCCGCCGTTATCGTTGTTCGCCTGGTAAATTTTATTGGTCCCCAGGTCAACCGCCAGTGGCCCTCCGCCATATGCCGTCAGCGTGGTCACAACCAAGGATGTCCCGTCGATTACCTGCATATAAGCGTCACCGGCTCCGACGTAGATCTTGTCGGTGAGCGGGTTCACCGCCAGCTCGCCGCCCGCATTGATACCCGTCACTGTGCTGATCGCGTTCGTCACTCCGTCAACCATGGTCACGCCGCCGTTGACGAAGATCTTGTTGGTAACCGGGTTCACCGCCAATGGGCGCTCCAAGGCCCCGCCCGTCAACGTGGTGGTTGCCAAGGTCGCCCCGTCAATCACGGTCATGGTTTCGCTTTCACCGTTCACGACGTAGATGCGATTGGTGACCGGGTTAACTGCAATGTCAGACGGGGAGTTTCCTGTTGCGACCATGGAGGTTGTATTGGTTGCTCCGTTCAACACGGTGACGTTGTTACCCCAGATGTTAGCAACATAAATCGTGTCGTTGGCCGGGTTCACTGCCACCGCATGCGGACCCGTTCCCACTGCCATGGTGACGGCCGTGTTGGTTGCCCCATCGATGATGGTCACGCCGCCATTGCCCGCCCCGCCGCACCCCCAGAAGCCGTTGTCTTCGGCCCCGCCGCAGTCCGCGACGTAAATCATGTTAGTCACGGGGTTAACCGCGATTGCATAGGGCCAGCTTCCCGTCGGCACTGTCGCGCTTATCGCGTTGGTTGTCGCGTCAATCACGGTCACGGAATCGTTGTTCACGTTGGCGACGTAGATCATGCCGGTCGACGGGTTCAACGCCAATCCAGAGGGTTCGCCACCGGCCGGCACAAATGCGGTCGTATTCGTCGCCCCGTCGAGAACGGTAATGTTGCCGCTGGCCTGGTTGGCGACATAGATCTTGTTGGTCACCGGATCCAGCGCAATGGCCCACGGCGCGCTTCCGGCCGTGAACGGGATGGTGGCGCCGGTAGCTCCGTTGATCGCTGTCACTGTGGATGCGGCGCCGCCGCCATAGTTGGCCACATAGATCTCGTTGGTGATCGGATTGACCGCGATGGCCTGCGGCTGTATGCCCACCACGATGGTGGAGGTCGACGCCGAAGTCCCGTTAATCACGGTCACGGTGGATGTGGATCCGGCGGCGCCGCAGTTAGCCACATAGGTCTGGTTGGCCACCGTGTTCACAGCTACGGCACACGGCGATGTTCCCGCCGGGAGGGTGCTGGGCGTATTGGTCGCCCCGTCGATGATGGTCACATTAGCGCTGCCGTAGTTAGCCACAAAGACCTTGTTGGTTACGGGGTTCACCGCAATCGCATAGGGCTGGGTGCCCGCTGCCACCGGCGTGACTGCATTCGTCGCTCCGTTGATCACCGACACATTCGCGCTGCCTGAGTTGGCCACATAGACCATGTTGGTCATGGGATTCACGGCAATGGCCTGCGGCGTTGTTCCCACTGGCACCGTCGAGGGCACATTGGTGGCTCCATTGATCACTGTCACATTGGCGCTGCCGGCGTTGGCCACATAGATGGTGTTGGTCTCAGGATTCACCGCAATGGCGTATGGATTGGTTCCCACTGTCACAGTCGATGTCTTGTTCGTTGCCCCGTTGATCACTGTCACGTTGGCGCTGCCGTAGTTAGCTACGTAGACCATATTGGTCAGCGGGTTCACGGCGATCGCATCGGGCTCGGTTCCTGCGCCGACCTTGGTGGTCGTGTTAGTGGCTCCGTCGATGACCGTCACGTTGTTGCTGCCGTAGTTGGCCACGTAGATCTTGTTGGTGATCGGGTTGATCGCCACGGCCTGCGGTGCTGTTCCTACACCAACCGTAGCGGTCACGGCCTGCGCCGCCGCTGCGGCCGGAAGCAGGAAAATGGCAAGGGCGACGAAAATAACCGAGAGAGCGATGCGAAGGGCCGTCCTGCGCTGAATCAAAGGGCCGAGAGAAACTAAGATATGCACTTTTACGCCTCCTTGCATGGGTTGATGAGCAGGCTAGCGGGTTGACGATTTGGCGACGAATAAAGTCGATTAGAATATCGCGCGAATGGGGTGGAGCGTATGTGATTGGAAGCACGGATAGTTGTGACAACGCAAGATATTCTCCATCTGCTTTCAGCTGACCATCTCCCTCAGGTCTCCCTCGCAGGAGCAGCGTCTTGCGTGCCGGTTTCTCGCCGCGATTGCGGGAACGAGACGCGGCTTCGTCTCGTCGTATCGATATCGTTTTCCTATTTGAGGATGATGAAGTCTGGCATCAACTCGGTGAGTATTCGACCGCTCAGAGGATCAATCTTGTGCGGGAGTTGATTTAGCGATCTGCAAGTTCCCTGGACAAACGGCAATCGTGAGTAAGCAGTTTTGAAGGCGAACACGCTCCTGACGAGTGTGCTTCCGCAGCCGCCCCGATTCCGCTTGCACTCTCGCAATACGGATGGAGCCGTCACTTCCGCCGTTCCATCCGGCGTTGGGGGATCTGATTAGCCTTCTCCGGGGACAGTCTTCCGGCGTCGCGGGTGTTCCACAAGGCATACCATATGACACGGTCGGATCGAGCAAATCCGGCCGTTGTTTTTGTTGGGGTTAGCAGGCAAGCTTTTAGACCCCCTTTTGTCAGAGGGCCCAGGGACCCGTTTCAGGCTGTTTTATCGATGACCTGGACCTGGACCGGGACCGGGTGCTTGCGAAGGATGCGTTGCACGGTGGCCGTTGAGATGCGATGTCCTCTGGCGATCTCGCGGATGCTCTGGCCCTGGCATCGGTCGCGCTGGATGGCGGCGTCGTCCAGATCGAGCGGATTGCGGCCGATGTGACAGCCTTCGATCCGGGCGCGCCGAATGCCCGCGCGGCAGATGACGGGCCTTGCGGCGGATTCGAGGACTAATCCAGCTGGCGACGCGGAAAGGGTTCGAAGCTCGGGTGACGGGAAGCGACTATTCGCATCGACCCCTGCCCCCCGGTCGAGCTATCCGTGGCAGCCTGTTGCCGAACGAGTAACTGCCGAGCTACCGACTTTTCGTCTACGTGGAAAGTTGGCCTCTGCCTTGACAGTGACTCACAAACCGGTAACTATCAGAAACTAAACGTTGCGGATGGCCATTTTGGGGCGCTATTAGGAACGGCAAAGAGCAGTTATCGAACCCTTAGCACACCCGCACCTCAGCCCTGCAGACCTCTGTCGCGCCTCTAAATTTACGGGCAATTTCACTTCCCCTATTGCCGCTGGTCGGCAGAGGTGTTTAGCCTGCCCAGCGGCATTGCGGGCCCTGGCCGCAGCCTGCGCCACGATTGGCTGGACTGAAGCAGATTTGCCTTTCCGTCCAGCCTAGCGCGTTGGTGTGCGACCTTGCCAATTGTTCAGGCGTAAACCGAAGTCGAAGCGAGGGGAGACCAGATGAATCATATATTGGCCCTTGGCCTGCTCACGGCCTCAACTGTTGTGATTGCGCAGACGCCGCAAATCAGAAGCGGTTCCACCATCTACATCGAGCCAATGGGCGGATACGGAACATTCCTCGCTGCCTCATTTATGAAAGAGAAAGTCCCGGTCGTGATCGTGACTCAGAAGGACCGAGCGGACTACCTCCTCGCGGGCGGAGCCGTTCACAGCGAGCCGAATCATCCGGCAGTAGTGGTCAATAACAGCGCAACTGCGAGCATCAACGACGGCGAGACCCCAAACCAGCAGGCATGGAATCAGGGATGGGCACAAGGACAGCAAGCAGCTGCGGCAAGAGCCGCAGCAAAAGCGGCGATGAGACATTCCGATGTGCGCATCTCCATAGTAGATGCTAAGTCCGCGCAAATCGTATTCGCGTACTCTGCCGAAAAGAATGGATCGAATCAGATTGCAAAGACTGCTGAAGTATGCGCTAAACATCTGAGAGAATTCATTAAGAAGTCGGAAAAGAAGAGCTAAGGCGAGCTCTCATTCGGCCTTCTTAGGCTCCCCCTTGGCGTTTGCGCGGCCTTTGCGGCCACATTCTCCCTTCATTCGGCGTCATGGTCGCCAAACGGCGCTTCCCGCCTACCATGTTGCCTTTGCGCCCCGTATTGGCCATGTATGTCGAAAGATCAGGAGGCGCTTGTGTGGGTGTCCCGGGAAGTGGCTCCGCCGAGGGCTGCCCTACAATCCACACGGCAAACTGGTTCGGATCGCGGGTCGTTTGGCCTATCTTATGGTCACGTGTCTATGATTTCCCGAATCGCAATGCCAAAGCGTGCCTGTGGAAATCCAAACTGACCCACTACACAGGGCGGCCGCTTCGTCTGCAAGGCGCGATTTGCGGTCACCCATAATGGGATGCGCAGCCATACTTGCGACAAACGGTTTGAGGGTTGAGGTTGCCGGCATCATTGACGCCCGGTTTATGGTATTCTCCCGGCGTGCCTGTCTCTTCCCCTCTTCTTATCCCGGTAAAACCCCGGCACACGGCGCTGGTGCGTGTGACGCACTGGATTACCGTGATCGCTTTCATTGCCCTGCTCATCACCGGCGGCGAGATTGTGATCTCTCATCCGCGGTTTTATTGGGGCGAAACCGGCAACTCGGGAACTCCGCCGCTGTTCCAATTACCGATCCCCGCATCGCGCGATACCGTCCCCACCGGCTACGGCTACGTGATGCCGGATCAAAATGGCTGGAGCCGCTATCTCCACTTTGAGGCCGCATGGGTTCTGGTGCTGACCGGGCTGGTCTACGCGGCGGCAGGCCTGTTTACGGCACACTTCCGGAGGAACCTGATCCCGGCGCCAGGCGACCGAAGGTGGGGCGCGTTCCGTGACGTGTTCGCACGCTATCTGCGCCGCGCGCCGCCCGATGAGGCAGAAAGCCACTCGTACAATGTGGTGCAGCGCACTGCCTATCTGTCGGTGATCTTCGTTCTGTTTCCGCTGGTGATCTGGACTGGCCTGGCCTTGTCTCCGTCCTTCGATTCCGCGGTGCCAGCGGCCGTGAACCTGCTCGGAGGCCGGCAGTCCGCGCGCACGCTGCATTTCTTCGTGTCTGGATTGCTGGTGGCTTTTCTTTTCCTCCACATTACGATGATTGTCCTGGCCGGATTCTGGAAACGCATGGCGGCGATGATCACGGGGCGCGTCGCAGCTCCCAAGGAGCGCACATGAGCAGCATCTCACGCAGAAGGCTCATCACCACCGGCCTGGCCGCAACAGCGGGCATCGCGGGCCTGGCCACGGCTTCCCGGCTGGCCCGGCGCTACGGGCTCATCCCGCCCGATAGCGGCGGCTTCTACGGCCCCGGCGAAACGCTGACCTATGCTGCTCAACGGCTGCTGACGAACCACTCGCTGGCTCGCGAATTCCCCCGCAGCATGATTTCCAAAACGCCTTTTGGCAATGCACTCGCCCCGCCCAACGAGGCGTTCAAACGCCATCAGGCTACCGGCTTTTCCAGCTGGCGGCTGGTGGTGGACGGCATGGTCGCACACCCTGCTTCGCTTTCGCTTTCCGACCTCAAAGCAATGCCCGTCCACAACCAGATCACGGAGGTGGCCTGCGAGGAGGGCTGGTCTTACATTGCCGAGTGGATCGGAACGCCTCTGGTGAATGTGCTCAACGCCGTCGGAGTCCTGCCGCAGGCCCGATACCTGGTGTACTTCTCGATCGAGCCCGACTGGTGGGAGAGTATCGACATGGCCGACGCCCTGCATCCGCAAACTTTCCTGACTTTGGGCATGAACGATGGCGACCTGCCGGTCGCTTTCGGCGGTCCGCTTCGCCTGCGCGTGCCACGCCAGCTGGGCTACAAGAGCGTGAAATTCATCACCCGCATCACGGCTACCGACTCGCTCAAACGGTTCGGCAAAGGTCTGGGCTCCGCGTCGCCTGAGGCTGGTTACGCGTGGTATGCGGGCATCTGATGAGTGAGGACGGCCGGCTTGCCGGCACCAATGAAGGTTCCACGTTCGACTTCATGGCGATGACCCGGCTGAAGGCGGGATTGCAGTTGCGACCCCCGCAAACCTCGCTTTGAGGGTTGCAAACTCCCCTTGCGCAAGGAAAAATCGCTGCCAAGAGCGATTATCTGTGGCCCAATCGATCAATCCACTGAATAAAACGAGGCATTAATTGACAAAATGAATCAGAAAAAGCTGCAAAGCCGATGACAAGAGGGTAGAATCGGGGCGATATGGCCGACTCAATCAATCGCCGTTCGGAACTGATCGTCAAGTTCCTGCTGCGGACCGGAACTGCAACCATCGAGGAGATTGTTGCGGTTGCGGGTTCCTCGGCCCCCAGCATCCGGCGCGACCTGGTGCGGCTGGAGAACCGGGGCCTGATCCGGCGCACGCACGGCGGAGCAACGCTGGTAGAGCCGCTGCTGTACGAACCGTTTCGCTACGACAGCTCGTTTCTGGCGCGCGAACAACGGCACGCCACCGAAAAGCGCCGTATCGGCCTGGCCGGCGCTGAAATGGTTCAACCCGGAGAGACCATCGGCCTGACGGCTGGCACGACCACCACGCATATCGGCCGCAGCCTGCGTCACCGCGATCGAATTCAGGTGGTCACGAACGCCATCAATATTGGCATGGAGCTCTGCAATCAGCCTGGAATCCGCACCTATCTGACGGGCGGAGTGATTCCCTGGGCCTGGTCGTTCTCGCTCACCGGCAATGCGGCGCTCACCTTCCTTGACGACGTGTATATGGACCGGGTCTTCCTGAGCGTGACCGGCATGGATGCCGAACGCGGAGCGACCACGCTTGAAACCGACGAGGCCCTGGTCTACCGCAAGATGCTGAAGCAGTCAAAGCAGGTGATCGTTACCGCCGACTCAAGCAAACTGGGCAAGGTCAGTCCTGCCTTCATCTGCCCGGCCAATGAGGTTCATGTCCTGATTACGGATACCGGCGCCAGCGCGGAGGCACTCGCTCCATTCGAGCGCCAGGGTATTCGGACAATCCGAGCTTAGCCGCGTGAGGCGATCGCAAGGCTGAGCCAGCGCAGGCAGAATTCGACCCTGATTGAAGCCGCAAAGTCTTGAAACATTGAGGAATTCAGCCACAAACGTATTCCCTTCCTCGTATCAAACAGTCCAAAATCACTCAAGAAAATGATTGAATCAGCCCAATTCTTTCATTTTTCACTTGCATTCCGGAGGGAATGATCCTATTGTTCTCCCACAAGAAGTTGCGCGCCAGGACACGAGCCGAACCAGATTCCGAGAATCGCAAGGCCGTTACCCGCCGGAAGCGAGAAAACAGAGCTTGCCGGAAAGGCGCAAAGCAGCCGAGCTTATTCGTACTCCCTTGGAGGATTCGTGATGCGCCAACAGAAGGCACAATTCCTGAGTTCCAGCAGCGGAACGACTCCGCAACTGGATAGCCCGCCGGCTTGAGTTTGACTTATACAGCCAGCAGACTTATGCAGGATCTTTTGTGAGCGTTTTTCCCTCCCAAACTTCCACTCCACCGTCTCCAGGTTCACCTGTCCGGCAAGCACTTGCGCATGGACCAGTCACGGGAATTCCAAAGAAAGGCTCTATGACCATGTTCGATCTCAAGCGGTTGTCCACTTGCTTGCAATTACCAAGGCACATCGACTTCGTCCCGGAGGGCCTTGCGCGGAGAGAAAAAACCACCGGCAGAATCCTGACATTGTTGTTGGCGATTCTGCTCTTCTTCTGTCCGCTGATTGTGCGCGGTCAGGAACTGGAAGGGACCTTCACCGGCACGGTCACAGACAGCAGCGGAGCTGTGGTTGCGCATGCCACTGTCACGATCGCGCTGAACGGAGTGGGCGGCGCGTCGCGCGTGGTGCAAACGGATGACGCCGGCGGCTATACAGCCACCAACCTCTACGCAGGCAACTACACCATTACCGTCGGGGCGCCGGGATTCGAAACCTTCAGCGCCAAGGATGTGGTCTTGAATGTGGCGCAAAAGCGCACTGTCAATGCGCAACTGAAAGCCGGCTCGGTGACCACGACGGTGGTGGTGGAAGAGAACCCGGTGGCGATCGATACCGACAGCAGCGCCCAGGCCGGAACGATCTCAGGAACGCAAATGCGCGAGTTGGAGCTGATCAACCGGAACTTCCAGACCCTGGTGACGTTGCAACCGGGGGTCGTGAACCTGCTGGGGGACGAGCCTGGCTTCGGCCTGGGCAGCGTATCTTCCATCTCTGTGGACGGCGCCCGCACTACGGCCAACAACTGGTCAGTGGATGGCGCGGACATCAACGACAGCGGCTCCAACGCCACGCTGCTTAATATTCCCAGTGTCGATGCGATCCAGGAGTTTACGCTGGAGCGCAGCTCCTACGACGCCAACTTCGGACGCTCGGGCGGCGGCCAGATCGTGGTCGCCACACGGTCAGGGACGCGATCGTTCCATGGCTCCGCCTATGAGTTTGCTCGCACGGAAAACACCGATGCGAACACCTACTTCAACAACCTGGAAGGGATTTCCCGCTCACCCGATCACTACAACAACTTTGGCTTTACGCTGGGAGGGCCGGTCTATATCCCGCGCATTTATAACACAGACAGGAAGAAGACGTTCTTTTTCTGGTCGGAGGAGTGGCGCAAGATCACCAGCCCTTCGTCGAACGACGTGCCGGCGCCAACGCAGGCGGAACTGAATGGCCAGTTCTATTCGCCGGTGCCCCTGAAGGCGCCCGAGGGTTGCGTAACAGGATGGACTGCGCCCAGCACCTCGGGACCTCCCAAGGGCGGAGTCGGCACTGTCAATATCGGCAATCCCGCCTGCATCAGCAAGAACTCGCAGGTTTACCTGACACAGATCATCAGCAAGTTCCCGGCAAACTATACGGCCGTCAACCCCTCCACCGGCTACACGGAGGGCGACATCATCTCGTCGTTCTCCACGCTCAACAATTTCCGGCAGGACCTGGTTCGCGTGGATCACTACTTCAGCGACAAGGTGCACTTCTTCGCGCGCGGCATGCAGGACGATGTTCCGGAGAATCTTCCTACCGGCCTGTGGGGCGGCGCCAATTACCCGGGTGTGGTGTACGTCGCGATCAACGCCCCCGGCAAGAACGTGGTGGGCAACCTGACGTGGACGATCTCTCCGAAGATGGTCAACGAAGTCGAATTTGCCTATTCGCAGGGAACCATCAGCGGAGCGCTCTCCGGTCAGGCTAATTCGCCCGGCATCCTCTCCTCGCTCACCAACAAGCTGGCGAGCCCCGATCCCTACGGACGCATTCCCAGTGTGAACATTCTGGACAATTCGGTGACCGGAGTTTCGCAGGGCAGCGCTCCCTATTTCGAGCGCAACCTGGACCGCAACATATTCGACAATTTCTCGTTCACGCTGCACAAGCACACGCTGCGCGCCGGCTTCACGGCCCAGCAGATGCTGAAGACCGAGGACGCCTCGGAAGGCAATCCGGGATTCAACTTCAATACCTGGGGGGATTTCCTGCTCGGCAATGCTTCACAGTATTCGCAGGCCAGCCGCGACATCGTTCCGGATCTGCGCTTCTGGAATACGGAGGCCTTTGTACAGGACGATTGGAAAGTGACTACGCGGCTGAATGTGGGGATGGGTCTTCGCTGGACTCGATTCCCGTCACCGGCCGATGCGAAGAACACGCTGAACAACTTCGATCCGGACGTCTACAAAGCCACGGAAGCGCCTAAACTCGACGACATGGGCAACTTCGTCCCCGGGCAAGCCTACGTACCCGCAACCTATACGAATGGGTTGATCTTCCCCAAGGGCGCTGCCTGCTCGGCGGCGCAGGCCATCTCAGCGCAGGTGACCTGCTCACCCTATGGCGCGACCGTGAATCCGAATTACAACTGGAACTTTGGGCCCCGCCTGGGATTTGCTTACACCCCGCTCAAGAGCGGCAAGACGGTGCTGCGCGGAGGTTTCGGCGTCTTCTTCGATCGCACGCTGGACGGCATCTGGGAGCAGAACGCCTTTGGCGATCCGCCGCTGGTGCAGACGACGACCATCAACAGCACCTCATTTGACAATCCGCTGGGAGCCGGGAGCGCGGCGCCTCCCAACCTGGGACCGAACGGGCTGACGACAACGGGAAGTCCCGCCTTCAAAGTTCCCTCGTACGCGGACTATAACCTTTCGTTGCAGGAGCAATTACTACCCACCACCACGCTTGAGGTTGCCTATGTCGGCTCGCTCTCACGGCACATGCTGGGCGAGCTCGATTTGAATATGCCCACGCTCTCAACGCGCGCCGCAAACCCGATCGACACGCCTTTGAATAACCTCCGCAACTACCTGGGCTATTCGGACTTTCATACACGGCTGCCGGTCTTTACCGCCAACTACAATTCGCTGCAGGTTTCGCTCAACCATCGCACCGCGCGCGACCTGTCGCTGGGGATTTCCTATACGTGGTCGAAGAATCTGACAGACCAATACAACGACCGTGGAATTGCCAACACGTATACCTGGAACCCAAAGCTGGACTACGGCAATTCGGGGCTGAACGAGCCGCAGATCTTCATCGCCAACTTCGTTTACAAAGAGCCGTTCTTCCGCGAACAGCATGGCCTGACCGGGCATGTACTGGGTGGATGGGAGTTGTCCGGCATTACCACCTTCGAATCCGGCTTGTCTTTCAATGTCTACCAGTACCCGGATCCGTTCGCCTGCAACATCGATACCAATGCCACGCTGACGAGCGGAGCCGTCAACCCCAACAACGGGTTCTGCGAGACAGCGGCTACGGCAGCGCTGGAGACGAATCCAGTTGCGCCCAGCCCCGCGGGAACCTACCTTGGCGGCCTGGGCATCTATGGGCCGAACTACGACATCCTGGCCCGTCCAGACAAGGTATCTCCCATTCATTTGAAGAAAACGCAGGCTGAGTGGTTCACAACCGGCTCATTCGCCAACGCGCAGGGTCACTTTGGCAGCGGAGGCGTAGGCAACATCCTGTCTCCCGGATTTGAGAAGATCGACCTGGGCCTGATGAAGAACTTCAGGTTCAGCGAGAACATCACTTTGCAGATGCGCGCGGAGGCTTTCAACCTGTTCAACCACACTAATTTCGTGGGCATCGACAACGGACTGGGAGACAGCACGTTTGGGCAGGCCACGGGTACCCACGAGCCGCGCATCATGCAGTTCAGCGGGAAGTTCTACTTCTAGGTGATGAGGAACTTCGAAATACGGGGCCGGGGCGAAAGCTCCGGCCTCTTATCTTTTATTTGACTACCTGCTCCGGCGTGGATGGCTTGCCAGTGGCGGGGACGTTGGACATCACGTTGAGAAGAGCATCGTCGGCGGCCTTGTTCAGGCTGCGCGCTTTGTCGAATTCGCTTTTCGCTTCAGCCGGCTTTCCCAGGGAGCGGTAGAGCCGGCCCAGCCGCCAGTGCACATTCACATCGCCGGGTTTGAGCGCGGCGGCCGCCTTCAACTCGCGCAGCGCGTCTTCTTTGCGGCCGGACTCTGCGTAAACGATGCCAAGGTCCAGGCGGCTCATGGCGATGGCAGGGTTACTCTTCGCCAGCGCTTCCAGCAACGGCCTGGCATCGTCCATCCGGTTCATTTGGACATAGGCATCGGCCAGATAGAGCCTGGCCTGGGTATAGTCCGGAACATTGACAAGCTCGGCCTGAAACTCCTGAACCGCCTCAGGGTACTGCTTCTGTGTCCACAACAGATAGCCCAGGCCAAAGTGCGCGTTTGGCTCCCTGGGGTTGGCCTGGACCGCGGCACGGAACTCCTTGATGGCGCCGCTTGAGTCTCTCATCTCGTCCAGGGCCTCGCCCACCAGCATGTCGACCTCGGCAGATTCGGCATTCAGCGCCACAATCCGGTGAAAGACATCCAAAACGCACTGATATTGTCTGGACAACAAACAACTGTGCGCCAGAGTCAGGAGCAGCGGAGGGTTTTGCGCATCGCGGTCTGCAGCCTGTTTCAGATAGGGGACTGCCTCAGCGTACTCGCCCAGCCCGTAATGCGACATCCCGATCAGCACCGTGAGGCGCTGCGTCTCCGACGGGTCGGCGGGCTGAGCCTTGAGGAGCGGCGTGAAGGCTTGAATAGCCAGTTTGTACTGGCCACCCTTGAAGAGCGCAAGGCCCAGATTCAATCGCAGCCCCGGCATGGCAGGATTGAGTGCCATGGCTTTCCTGTAATGGACGATCGCCTGGGAGTAATGCTCCTGCCGCGCCTCGAGTAAACCAAGATGGGCAAAGGGCTCGGCATCTGTTGGGTGCGCTTTGGCCAGGGCGCTCCACGCAGCTTCGGCCTCCGTGGTTCTTCCCTGCTGCTCGAGGGTGAACGCTATCTGCCGGGGATCGCTTTGCGCATGTGCCGGTGGAGACCAGCAGGCCCAACAAAGGAGCAGCAAGCCAGCCAACTCGCGCATCAGGATGCGTTTCACGATGGCCTCCTGGGGAATTCTCGCGCACGGATGCTTCGCTGCGCAAAGGGCCTCTGCAGTCTCAACAAAGGCCGTGGCATCGATCCGGTCGCCTCTGCCGTGAAGGTGATCGCCAGGTGACCATCCGCCGCGGATCGTTGTCAGGCAAGAACGGCACTCTGGGGCGGCTTCGCCGGGCCCCGGACGGAGGTCGGGTGTTCCCGCAGGACGACATGCATCCCAATTGTTACTAAACTGTAACAATTGTATTCGCTATCACTTCGCTCGGGGCAGAAACGGCGTAAAGTCCATCCAGAATAGAGGTCGGAAAGCGAGGGACAAATGTCGCAACTTCTTGTATTTGCAGCGACTTTGGGTGTGCTCTCGATTGGATTGAGCTCGGCTCAGCATACCTCGATTAAGGTTGTGACTCCGGTTAGCAGCGTATCGCCAACCGATGGAAAGCACATGTTTGCAAGCTATTGCGCGCAGTGCCACGGTAGGGATGGCAGGGGCGGAGGCGCGGTCGCCTCAGGCCTGCGAATACCACCGGCCAATCTGACTGAGATCGCGAAGAGCAACAACGGCCGATTTCCTGAACCTACTGTGATTTCTGTGCTGGAATCCGGGGTTCCTACGACTGGAAATCACTCTTCCCCGATGCCGGCCTGGGGACCGGCATTGGCCGGAATGACCCACTTGAGCCCCAATGACAAGGAACTCAGAATCCTCAACCTGATTCGGTACCTGGAGAGCATTCAGGAGAAGTAACGCTCGACGGCGAACTGTGTCTCTTTCAATTCGAAGGGCCGCTCGCCCCGGGTGGCCCTCTGACCCCGCTCCCGGCATCAGGGACCGACTGTAATGGTTCCCACTTTGCTCAGGCTTGCCGAGCTGGACGATGTGCCCAGGTAGACGGTGTAGACTCCGGGAGCCACCTGCCAGCTGCTTGAAGCCGTATCCCAATACGACATGGGATGGGAAGAATCATTCTGGTCGACCTCGATTGTGACGCTCTGGCTGGCTCCGGGCTGCAGCATCGTTTTCTGCCATCCCACGAGGCGGCGGGGTGGTTCATTGGTGCTGGCCGGCATTCCCAGGTAGACCTGCGCCACTTCGGCGCCCGCCAGCGCGCCCGTGTTGGTGAGATTGAAGGTCACCTCGAAGTTGGGGTTAGAGGTCACCGCCAGGTGATTCACCAGGGCAGCATCCGTGATGGAAAAGCTGGTGTAGGAAAGCCCGAACCCGAAGGGGAACAAAGGAGTGAGTCTCTGGGAATCGAACCATTTGTAGCCCACATTATAGCCTTCGAATAAGTTCACCGGAAACGGCGTGACGTTATCCGGCGGCTGGGGAATCTCCGGCCTGGGAAGCTGCGCGTCGCTGGCCGGGAAGGTTATGGGCAGCTTGCCCGAAGGATTGGCGTTGCCGAACAGGAGGTCGGCAATAGCCGGACCTCCGCTCTGGCCGGGGAACCAGGCCTCAAGGACCGCGCTGACCTGGTCGAGCCATGGCATTAGAACCGCGCCGCCGCTCTCGACAACAACAATGGTGTGCGGGTTGGCTGCGGCAACCGCGGATACCAGAGCATCCTGGTCGATGGGCGTGGCATTGGTCAGGTCGGTGAGGCTCAGTGTGGTCTCGTCCATGCCTTCGCTGTCCCATTGGCTGACGAAGACGATGGCTACCTGGGCCGACGACGCCAGCGCAGCGGCAGCGGTTACGTCCGAGCCATCGGAAAACTGGACGCTGGCTTTAGGCGCCGCGGCCTGAATGGCCTGGAGCGGAGAGGAAAGATCCCACTCCACCTGTGCCCAGCAGGGCGGACAAGGATAGCCTTCCTTGAGCGCGCCTCCCACCGGCTGCACCTGTGCCGAGCCGCCGCCGGAAAGCACGGCAACGTCCGCGTGGGTCCCAATCACGGCGATAGATTTTGTGGTGGCGGCATTGAGCGGGAGCTGGTTGCCGGCATTCCGAAGCAGGACCGCGCCCAGTTCTTCGATCTCCTTGGCAACCTGCGCGTCGGCAGCTGCCGGGATGGGCTGAAGCTTCTGCGGATAATCGAAGATGCCCACCTCGAACATGGCTCTCAAGATGCGATGCACCATGTTGTCGAGCCGCGCCTGCGGCACCTGGCCTGCTGAGACAGCCTGCCCCAGCGTGGAGAAGTACTGCTGATTTGGCTGTTCCTGATCGAGCCCGCTATTGGCGGCGTTGGCGGTGCTGTGCGTCGCCCACCAGTCGGACATCACAAATCCCTGAAAGCCCCAGTCCCCCTTAAGGACGCCGTTGAGCAGCTGGTTGTTCTCGCAGTCGTACGTGCCGTTGGTCAGGTTGTAGGAACACATGACCGACTGCACATTGGAGTCCTTCACGCCGATCTCGAAAGCCAGCAGGTCGCTCTCGCGACCGCCCCGGTCGCTGATGATGGCGTTTTGCGTCGAGCGCCCAGTCTCAGAATCGTTAAACGCAAAGTGCTTGATGTCGCCGACGATGTGGTTGGCCTGGATGGCGGAGATGTGGGCCGCGGCGATCTTGCCGGCCAGGATCGGGTCTTCGCCTTTGGTCTCGAAGGTGCGGCCATCGCGCGGTTCGCGGCCGATGAGGTTCACGTTGCCGCCGAGATTCACGTTGATGCCGTAGTCGGCGAGTTCCGAGCCGATCACCTGGCCGTACTTCCCTGCCTCGACCACGTCCCAGCCGGCCGCGCTCGCTATCGAGGAAGGCAGCGCGGTGGCTGGTCCCACTCCGTTCCCCACGCCTACGCTTCCAT
>Ga0326727_10016561_pt1 | contig 15528 bp, 15 predicted proteins | sample MB2enrmetagenome_FD_207643 | JGI IMG/M metagenome (GOLD analysis project Ga0326727, IMG submission 207643) | Lab enriched peat soil microbial communities from McLean, Ithaca, NY, United States - MB29MY | ecosystem: Environmental > Terrestrial > Soil > Wetlands > Peat | place: USA: New York... | reverse complement strand
TGTCAAACAGAGCCTCAAACTCCGTCAAGTTCCGCGGATACTCCTCCATTCCCCCACACTACATATTGGGGCTACCTGAGTCAAGCACATACCCATCTTGTGAAAATCCGCGATGCCATCAAGCTGGGCAGCCCTCGGCAGTATAAGCACCCCACCAAAAAGGCCGCGTCACGATCGCGGGCCATCCCTCGATGGATCTGGATCCCCAGACGCAGAATAGTATCCTGAAGCAAGCGGCGCTGAAATGAGATACGCTGTCCTGTTCGAAAAGACCGCCACGGGCTATAGTGCGCACGTGCCGGACCTGCCGGGTTGTGTCGCCGCGGGCGCGACGCTGGAGGAAACCTCCGAACTCATGCGTAAGGCTATTCAGATGCACCTGGCCGGCATGCGGGAGGACGGGGATCCGATTCCTGAACCGCGCACCATCGCCGGCTACATCACGGCGGCATAAAGACCCGCCACCGCCGCAGTCGGCGATTGGAAACCTCAATGCAGCGGCACGGGTCGTATGCGCTTGACAGTCTGTTCCCAAAAGTGGGAACATTAATGACGTGAGGGTCTTCGGTGAGGCCGTCATCGCGGAGTTCGCGAAAAAACACCCCACCTCCCGCAGGCCGTTGCAGCGGTTTGTAAGTATCGCCCGCGCCGCCGTTTGGCCGCATTTTCCGGCGGTCAAAGAGACGTTCTCGACCGCCGATTACGCGGCGGCCACCGGCACGTTGGTGTTCAACATCGGGGGAAACAAATACCGGCTCGTCGCGCGCGTCGACTTCGAAGAACAGTTGCTCGCGATCCAGACCGTTCTGACCCATGGGGAATACGACCGGGAGGACTTATGACCATGCCCACCGCCACCTACGAAGAATTACTGATCGAGACACAGCCCCAGGTGATCGAGACGCAGGCACAGTATGACCAGATCGTCCGCAGATTCGGCGGCCTGGTCGGCAAAGGCCGCGCCCGTTCTGCGGAAGAAACCAAACTCCTGCGATTACTGGCCCTGCTGGTCGAGGACTACGACCGCCGGCACGCACTCCCGCCCGACAACAGTACCCCCGCCGAAAGGCTCCGGTTCCTCCTGGATCATTCTGGGAAGACAACAACGGACCTCCTGCCCGTCTTCGGCCAGCGCAGCCATGTGCAAGAGGCCCTAACCGGAAAGCGAAGCGTCAGCGCGCCGCAAGCGCGAAAACTCGGCCAGATCTTTCGCGTCAATCCCGGACTATTTCTATAGCTCAACCTCCCAGGTCAGGATCCGGCGCGGCTGGCGTGTCCGCCTCGATCCAGAGTACTGTGAAACATAGATGCGATTCTGGTCGATGAGCCCTCCCGGGAACCCAACGCGCACCGTCTTTTCATGGCTGTTCATCGGCGCGTTGTTTGTACTCTGCGGAGTCCTCGGCGTCCTGCAATACCGCATGATCGGAGAAGTGAGCGATGCGGCGCGCGAGCGCCTTCGCCAGAGCCTGCGGGCGAGCCTGAATCGTTTCAGCGCCGATTTCGACGGCGAACTTTCCGACGCCGCGCGCGCCATTGCGCCCTCCAACTCGCCGGACGTCGAGGCCGCCGAAGCGGCGCTGCCGTTGCGCTACAGGCAGTGGAAAACCACCGCGCGCCGCCCACAAATATTCGCTCGCATCGCGCTCGCGGCGCCGCTCGGCAGCTCGCTGCTGTTGCGCGGCCTCGACCTGAACTCGGGCGCCTTGCAGACCGTGGAATGGCCCGCCGGCTGGAGCTTCCTGAAACAGCGGCTGGAGAGAACGGTTCCGCCCCAGGATCGCGAGGCCGGCCGCGAAGGGCCGCCGCCCGGGCCTCCTCCCGAACCTCCTCCCGAACAACAGCCCGAAGTTTTCGAGGCGCCGGTGCTCGCAACTGGCCCGCCCGGACCCGGCCCTCCCTATCCTCCGTTCGGCCCCCGAGAGATCGCCTGGATACTGTTTGAAGCCAACGTTCCGTACCTGCGCGACACGCTTCTGCCGGAAATGCTGCAACGCGATCTGCCCGATTACCAGGTGGCCGTGGTCACCCGAACGAATCCGCCCGAGGTGATTTACGAATCCGAACCGGGGTCCGCGGGAAAGGTATTGGCCAGTGCCGATGCGTCCGTAAGCCTGCTCGATTCGCCATACGAGAACCGGCAGTCCGGCCGGCCGATGCGCGGCCGCGGACCGGGCGGCATTCCCGGCCGCGGGTTTCCAGAGCCGGGTTTCGGGCCGGAGCCCGCGGCCGGGCGCTGGCAGATGTTCGTGCGCAATCGCGCCGGGTCGCTGGAGGCGGTGGTTGCGAGCGCGCGGCGCGTGAATCTGGCGCTCACCACCGGCGTCCTGCTGCTGCTTCTGGCCAGCGCGGCGGCGCTGATTCGCCTTACCGAGCGTGCGCAGTCGCTCGCCGCGCTGCAGATGGGCTTCGTCTCCGGGGTCTCGCACGAGCTGTGCACTCCGCTCACCGTGATTCATACCGCGGCGTACAACCTGCAAGGCAAAATGGCTCACAATCCGGAGCAGGTGGAGCGCTATGGGGCGCTCATCCGCAAGGAATCCGGACGGCTGAAGGACCTGGTCGAGCAGGTGCTGCGCTTTGCCGGCGCCGAAGCGGGCCGCGTCATCCATGAGCCCGAGCGACTCTCCGTCGAGTCGGTGATCGACGCTGCGCTGGAATCCAGCAGAGCCGCGATCGACGGCTCCCACTCGGTGGTCGAGAAAGCCATCCAGCCCGGCTTGCCCCTCATCCTGGGAGATGCGACGGCCCTCCAGCACGCCCTGCAGAATCTGCTCGGCAACGCCGCCAAGTACGGGGCCGCCGGGCACGGCGAGAAAGACCGCAACTGGATCGGCATCTTCGCTTCGCAGATCGCCGAAGATGGCCGCACCATGGTGGAAATCCGCGTGGCGGATCGCGGGCCGGGAATCTCCGCGGAGGAGCAGGAGCACATCTTCGACCCGTTCTTTCGCGGACAGCGCGCGGCGAAGGACCAGGTGCACGGAACCGGCCTGGGATTGAGCCTGGCGAAGAAGATTGTGGAGGCCCACGGCGGCGCCATCCGCGTCGAAAGCGCGCCCATGAAAGGCGCCGAGTTCATCGTGCGCATTCCCGGGGCTGCCGCAACATGAGCGCGCGCATTCTGCTGGTGGAGGATGAGCCCGGACTGGTGCTCACCCTGTCCGATCTTCTGACCATGGAAGGCTACGCCGTGGAGAGCGCCACCGATGGCGACAGCGGGCTGGCCCGTGCGGCGGGCGAGGCCTTCGATCTGATCGTCCTGGATGTCATGCTGCCCGGGAAGAACGGCCTGGAAGTGTGCCGGGAATTGCGCTACCGCGGCAAGGAAGTTCCCATCCTCATGCTCACCGCCAAGTCGCAGTTGGTCGACCGCGTGGTGGGGTTGAAGATCGGCGCCGACGATTACGTCACCAAGCCCTTCGAAGCTCCCGAGTTGCTGGCCAGGATTGAAGCCTTGCTGCGGCGCGTGAAAAAGCAGAAGCTGCCCCCCGTGGGGCGGTTTGAGTTCGGCAATATCGCGGTGGATTTCGAGAGAGGCGACGTCACCAGGGGCGGTGCGCCGGTCAGCCTCGCGGGGAAGGAACTGGAACTTCTGCGCTACCTGGTGGACCACCGCGGAAACGTGGTTTCGCGCGAGGAACTACTCGAGTGCGTGTGGCAGTACCAGCCGGGCGTGTCCTCGCGGACCATCGATGTGCATGTCGCATGGCTGCGGCAGAAACTGGAGGAGAACCCGCAGAGTCCCCAATTCATTCACACGGTGCGGGGTGTGGGGTACCGGTTTTCCGCGTAGGCGTTACAGCGCCGACATCGACTCGGAGGTTGGAGGTTCGGGATTGGGGTTTGTGGCCGACCCGCAAGAACAGCGCGTGTTTGCTCGGCGCCTGCGGCACCATTCTGACTTCTGACTTCTATCAGGCTAATTCGAGTGACGCCGCCGGATCAGCCAGGGCTCGATGGCCCCCGGATTCTCCAGGATTTCCTGTTCGAGCTCCTGAAATTGGGATTCGATGATGGTGCGCTCGATATCGGCGCCCAGTGACGGGTCGCCGGTTTCCGAACGCTTTCGCTCGATGAGGGCCAGAACCGCCTCCGAGAGTTTGAGTCTATCGGTCGCGTTGCTCATGGCGCTTCCTCCTGTACAGTTAGACGAAGAATTTTGAGAAGAGTTGCAAAAAGAGTTTAGCTGTCACTCTTCTTAAGACGCTTCACCATGCGCAATTCGTTCTTTTGACCGGGTATGATCTGGTACTGCACTTCGTCCATCAGGGACTGAATCAGCCGCATTCCCAGGCCGCCGCTCTTGCGTTTGCTGATCAACTCATCGAGCGTGACCTGCTCGATCTGGCGGGGATCGAAACCGCAGCCCGTGTCGACAATTTCGATCTGCACGCACTCCGCATCCAGCCTGGCCTTCACCGTCACCTCGTGAGTTGCTTCGCTCCCATAAGCGTGCTCGATGACGTTGGCGCAAGCCTCGTCCACCGCCAGCTCGAGCTTGGCCACGTCCGCTTCGTTGAAGCCCGCGCGCTGCCCGATGCTGCCCACGAAATCCCGGATCATCGACAGGTTTTCGGTGGAGGATGGCACGTGCAGTTGAAATGTGCGCTCGACCGATTCCATCGGCTAGGCCTCCCGCCCCGCGGCGCGGCTGAATTTCCGCACCGCATCCGCGCGCGTGGGCAGAATTTCAAACAGCTCGGGGAAGCCCAGAATCTCGAACACCTGGTAGACCGTGGGGACTACCGCGCAGATCTTGATGTCGCCGCCCGCCGCATGCACGTCCTCGATGAAACTCATGAAGACGCCCAGGCCTGCGGAAGAAATGTAAGTGAGCCCGGCGCAATCCACCACGATGCGGACGCGGCCGGCGTCGTATTCCTCCTGGATGGCCTTCTCAAACTGCGGCGCCGTGTAGGCGTCCAGGTAGCCGTTCAACGCCAGGACAGTGACCTGGTCTTCTTCGGAGCGCGCGATGCTGAAGGTGCTGGCCAAAGGGTCGTCTCCACTCTATCGGATTCTTCGTTAGGTTAAATCAAATCGCCTCACGCGGCAAATCGGCCACCCGGACCACCACCACGGTGACGTCGTCGCGCGCCGGGGCGCCGGCCGTAAACCCGGCCAGGTCGCGGAGAATCGCGCTGCGCGTCTCCTCCGCGGATTGGCCGTCGGTCCTCTCGATGGCAGCGAGCAGCCGCTCCTCGCCGTACTGCTCCATCGACCGATTGACCGCTTCCGTAATGCCGTCGGAATAGAGGACCACCGCGTCTCCCGCCGCGAGCGACAGTTCCTCCAGGCGAAGCGTCCGGCTGAACCGCTCGTTGGGACACATGCCCAGTCCCAGCCCGGAGGGTTTGCGGAGCAGGGTCTCGCCGCGCAGCGGGCGGCGCCAGACGATCGGATTGTGGCCGGCGCGCGCGTATTCCAGGCGGCCCGTGGCAGGTTCAATGGCCACCGCCGCCATGGTGACGAAGACCTTGCGTTTGCATGCCCGATACAAATGCAGGTTGATTTGTTGCAGGATGTGCGCCAGGTCGCTGGAATCCTGCGCCGTGGCGCTCAGCAGTCCCTTGGTCACCATCATGTACAGCGCGGCCGGAACCCCCTTGCCGGAAACATCCGCCACCGCGATGCCCAAGCGGCCGTCGGGAAGCCGGAACAGGTCGTAAAGATCGCCGCCCACTTGAAGCGCCGGATCGCACGAGGCCGAAAAAGAATAGCCCTCCACCACCGGAGGCGAAGCCGGAAGCGCGGCCTGCTGCGCCTTGCGCGCTACTTCGAATTCGGCTTCAAGGCGTTTCCGATTGGAGACGGACGGCGCCTGGCTCGAAGCCATCTCCGGCTCGGCCAGGTCCTCCCCGGATTCGGCATCCCGCCCGCGGACTCCGAAGTGGACCAACGCCGCAATCCCGGCCGCCAAAACCGCCAGCAGCCGCAGCCCGGAGTCGCGCAATCCGCTGGCGGGCTGCGCCAGAAGAATCGCCGGAGCGGCCACTGCCTGCGCAGTCATCATGGCCGCGGCCACCGCCAGCACATCGAATTTCTGGTAGAGCCGGAAGTAGATTCCGAGGCCGATGGCCGCGGCGATCAGGCTGGGCACAACCCGGTCGAACGCATGCGCCAGGCTCAAGAGGAAGACGGCACCCACCAGCGCCAGGGCGGCGATGCGCAGCCACTTCCGGCGCATCCGGTCCGCCGCCGGGTAGGCAAAACCCAGGAACCCGAATGCCGGAACGGCAGCCGAAAGCGGCGCCAGCGCCGTTAGCGCCACCGGCGCGCTCAGCACCCCCATGTTGTGAAACAACAGGCGCGCGCCGCGGAACAGAATGGCGGTGGCGTACGGGACAGCGGCCACGCCCAGGCCGCACAACGCTCCGGCGGCAATCGGCATGCTGACTTGCCGGGAGAAGATCTTCCCGCGCAGCAGCAGCTCCGTCGAGTACCATTTGCGCCGCAAGCGTCCCTTGGCGGCAGCGTATCCTGCGCCCGCGAACGCAAACCCGGTCAGAAACGGCAGGCACACGGGGCCCAGGAATGGTCCGACGCCCGTGATTGTGATGTTGTTGTCCTCCCCGGATTCCCGCGCAGCCTGGGCGCGATTGCCGGCAGCCTTTTGAGCCTCTTCATTAGCTTCATTGACCTGAAGTGTCAGCCCCCCGTTGCGGTCGTAAACCATCGTCTGGTAGTCCGCGCCGGCCCATATCATCAAGCCGCTCCAAACCGCCAGAGCGGCCGCTACTCCCGCCGGGACCTGCCACGCGATCCAGCCGCGCCAACATGCCCGCACCGCTAGAACGAATGCCACGCAAAATCCGACAAAGGAGAAGATGCCGGCGATACCCGTGGTCACGCTGCTTCGGCGCTGGTTGTAACTGAAGCCCTGCGCGTAATCCGGGGTCAATACAGCCGAGAGCACGCGCCCGCCGCGCGCGGAGACCGCGAGCTTCGCCACCATGGGGAACGACCACTCGCGTTCGCCCTCCGCCGCGCCCACGCCTCGGTCCGCCGGCCGGAACGCCGCAACGCTGGAACCGGCGAAATCCTCGAGTACCTGGTCCGTACTGACGCCCGCGGCAACCGCTCCCGCACCGGCCGGTTTCAGCTCCCATTCCGCGGGCCGGCCATCCGCCAGAAGCTTCACGCGCACGCTTTGCTTTCCGCCGGGTTCACTGAGGACCACGCCCCAGGCTACCGGCGAGAACAGTTTGGCGGCCGGATCGTCCGGATACAGGGAAAGATAAGCGCGTAGCTTTTCGTCCGTCACCAGCGTGGCCGCAGCCTTCCATCGGGCCGCATTCACGCCGTACTTTGCGGTGAGTTGCCGGGCGCGCTGGATGGCCCCGGCGCGATCCATCGGCACGCTGAATCGGGCCGACGGATCGGTTCGCGAAAACAGCACCAGGAGGAGCGCCACTCCCGCCAGCGCCACGATGGCAGGAAACCGCAGCGGCTTCATGCGATGCCCCCCACGGCCTCGGCCGCGATCGCCTCGCGGCACACCACTACCGCCGTGACGTCATCCGCGGGGGCCTCGCGCCGCCGCTTCAAGGCGCCGTCCAAAACCGCTTTGTGGAGGACATCGGCTGCCGCGTCCGGAAACTGCCGGATCAGATCGCGGAGGAATGCGTCCGGTACCCGCCGCGTCCGTTCCATGATCTCGCCGGCCCATCCATCGGTATAGAAGAACAGGGCATCGTGGGGAGCCAGCGTGGCCGCTCCATGCCGGATCTCGAAACCGCCGCCGCCCGAGCCGCCCGGCCGCTCCGCCACGATCTCCTCCGCCAAGGCATGCCCGTTGATCAGCACCCGCGGCGAACCTCCCGCGCGCGCGTAGCGCACCGACCCATTGCGCCCGTCCACCACCGCGTACAGCACCGTCATGGGGGCGTTCTCGCCCAGCAGCACCGAACCCAGCGTGGCGCGCAGACGGCGTAGGATTTCCACCGGGGGAAGATCCAGCCGCGCGGTGTACATCAGAAAGCCCTTGGCCAGCGCGATGGCCATCGCCGAGCCGAGTTCGCGGCTGCCGCCCTCGGCCAGAAACACGCCCAGGCGATGCTCGTCGAGCACGTAATAATCGAAAAAGTCGCCGCCCACCTCGCGCGCCGGAACGCAGGCGCCGGCAATCGAAAGCCCCGGCACCCGCGGCGCGGCATCCGGCAACAGGCGCACCTGCGCCAGGCGTGCCGCGCCGATCTCCGCCGTCAGCGCCAGGCGTTCAGCCAGGTTCCGGGCGTACAGAGGCCGCACCTGCGCCTCGGCGTAAACGCGTCCGCGCCATGCGAAGTACAATTCCACCGCCAGGAAAACCATGCCCGCCGGCAGAACATGGCTGTAGGCGATGGTCTGCCACTGGTCGGAAACCACGCTCTTGCGCAGCAGGGAGCCGACAAAATCGAGCGCCGTCAGGCTGCTGACCGCCGCCAGCAGATCGCCGAAGAAAAACGGCGCGCAGGCGGCGCATGTCCAGACGACCGTGAAGATCCAGTTGTCCCGCCAGGAGTATCCGGAGGGCGCGACCGTATAAGCCACCAGCGCCGCGGCCGGAAGCGGCGAAGCGACGAGCAGCCAGTGCCGGCAGATTCGCGGCCGCAGAAGGGTCAACGGCAGCATCAGTCCGAAGGCCGCCATGAGGGTGACGTCCGGATAGAGATCGGTCACGCCTTGAATCAGTGGCGACCTTTGGAACGTATTGTCGATCAGGCCGCCATAATCGATGGCCGGCGCTCCGCCCATCGCCAGGAGCGCCGCGTTCTCGATCAGCAACAGCCAGCCGGCGAATGCGCCCCCCGCCAGGATCGAGCGCGCGCAGTTGGCCGATAACCACTTCCCCGAGAGAAACGCGTCCACCGAGACCAGTTTTCCCGGATAGGCCTCGCGCAAATCTCCCTCGCCCGCTCCATACGCCGTGCCCAGGAAAACGCCCAGGAAACCAAGCCCGATGGTCAACGAAATAATGGCTTGCCTGGTGCTCGTAACTCCCTCGTCCTTGGTCATTCCCGACGCGCTGTTCCCGTTCACCAGCAGTGCGATGATGCCCGCGAGCACGAATGATGCCGCCACCAGCAGCGTGCGCCGGTGCGAGATTTCCTTCTCGAGCGACCGTTGCACATACCGCACCACGGCATACACCGCGAGCCCGCCGATCCACAGCACGGCGGCAATCCCCAGGATGACGTTCCACGTGGTGCTGGAACCCGCCTCCCGTTTCGCCGCCGGATCGAGATCCAGGGAGAAGCTCTCGCTGACCGGTTGGCTGCCGGCCATATCCACGTGAAGCTTCACCTTGGATTGCGGCAGTCCCGGAATTTTCGCCTCCCACACGCTCTCGCGCTCCCAGCCCTGCTTGTCCCGGCTCCGCGTGGTGGGGTTTTCCAGCAGAAAGGGATTATCCGGCCCGAGGTGGCGGCGCAGCAACTCCTGCGCGATCGCGCGCGACCGTGCCTCGTCCAGCGCCGGAGTTTCTCGCGGCGGCATCTTTTCCACGAAGCCGATGGCCCGGCCATCCGGTGCGAGGTTCACCGTGATCCAGCGCTGGTCGGGCGCGGTCAAAGTGACATCGATGGTGGCCGGCGCCAGGATCCGTTCGAGGGCCGGCAGCCGGTACCGGTGAAACAGGCGGGTTGTGGTCTTGTGCGCCTGGCCGGATACGTTGGCCGTCCAATCATGCACGTCGATTCCCATCGTCCGTGCGAAATCGGTGGCCTGGCCGATGGCCTGCTCCTTTCCGATCGAAACGAATTTCCCGTCGTGCGGAAGGTGGTCCTCCAGGAGCGTCGCCCCGAAGTAAGCCAGCGGCGACAGTGCCAGGGCCGCCATCCACGCCGTGCGGAGTCCCCGGGAAGCTCCACCGGACGTCAACGTCAGGTGCGTCGGTCGCATGTGGGCAGTATCTTGGGGATTGTAGCATTTGCGGGGGTGGGGCAGGCGTTTTCGCCCGCCCCACACAAGGCACCAGCCAGCTTGTCAATTCTTACAGGGGACAGCACACTCGTTGGTTGAAAGCGCGGGGTGCACTCAGTTACCATTCCCCTTGGAACTGAGGTGACTACTTGACGCCAAATCCCTTACTCGGAGTGTGCTTTCACTGGCTGGGCGGCTTCGCCTCCGGCAGTTTCTATGTCGCTTATCGCGGGGTGAAGCACTGGGCGTGGGAGACCTACTGGCTGGCCGGAGGCATGTTCAGTTGGGTGATCGCGCCATGGGTGCTGGCGTTTCTGATTACCAGCGACCTGGCGGGAGTGCTGCGCGAAGCGCCCGCCAGCAGCCTGTTTTGGGCCTACACGTTTGGCCTGTTGTGGGGCTTCGGCGGGCTCACCTTCGGGCTGACCATGCGCTACCTGGGCATGTCGCTCGGCATGGCCATGGTGCTGGGGTACACGGCGGCGTTTGGCACCTTGCTGCCTCCCATATTCCGCGGCATATTCGTCACCCAAGTATGGGGAACGCATTCGGGCCGGGTGATCCTCTTTGGCGTGGCGGTATGCATGGCGGGAATCGTCTGCGCGGGTTCGGCGGGCGTGTCGAAGGAACGCGAGATGCCTGAAGAGCAAAAGCGCGTTGCCATTCGCGAGTTCAATCTCAGGCGCGGCATCCTGGTGGCGACCTTTTCGGGGGTCATGAGCGCGTGTTTCGCCTACGGGCTGGCGGCGGGCGATCCCATCAAGGAGATCACCATGCGGCACGGCACGCCGCCTTTGTGGCAAGGGCTTCCGGTGCTGGTAGTGGTGCTGGCCGGCGGATTTACCACCAATTTCATCTGGTGCCTCATTCTGAACATCCGCAATCGTACCGGATATCAGTATTTCCAGGCGGAAATCCGGCCGACCGCTTCCGCGCGTGGGGAGAGTCGAGGTGAGGGCGGCCCGTCGGAAGGGGCGGCAGCGGTAGCCGTGGCCGCCGAACCGGTGGTGCGGGCCCCGATGCTGGCAAACTACCTCTTCAGCGCGCTGGCGGGCACCACCTGGTACATGCAGTTCTTCTTTTACAGCATGGGCGAGACGCAGATGGGCCGATACAAGTTCTCGAGCTGGACGCTGCACATGGCGAGCATCATCATCTTCAGCACGCTGTGGGGGATCGCGCTGAAGGAGTGGCGGGGAACGAGCCGCCGCACGAAATTGCTTGTGGGATGCAGTCTGCTGGTGCTGGTCGGCTCGACCATCATCGTGGGCTACGGCAACTACCTGGGAGTGGCGGCGGCGAGCAAGTAGTGCAAATTCCCCACCCGGTGTGCGCCTTTTGCCCCATCGAATAGCCCAAGCCTGCTGAGTTTCTCCACAAAAGGCCCTAAAATCCGTTGGTATCCAAAGTGCCAGGGTTCCCAACATCCTCGGAGCTGAAACCGGGTACATCAAGGAGGTCCCTTGACGTCCAAACGTCCCCAGACGACCTACGGCCTGCTCGCGCAGCACGGCGTGGATCGCCGCACTTTCCTCAAATACTGCACTACCATCACCGCCGCCATGGGACTGGAAGCCGCCATGGTGACCAAGGTAGTGGCCGCCATGGACACCAAGCCGCGCATTCCGGTCATCTGGCTGCACGGCCTGGAATGCACCTGCTGCAGCGAAAGCTTCATCCGCAGCTCCCACCCCATCGCCCAGGATGTCATCCTGAACATGATCTCGCTAGACTACGACGACACGCTCCAGGCAGCCGCGGGCGAACAGGTGGAAGAGATCCGCAAGCGGATCATGAAGGAGCACAAGGGCGGCTACCTGCTGGCCGTCGAGGGCAACGCACCCACTAAGGATGGCGGCGTCTACTGCACGGTAAACGGGCAGAGTTTCCTCGACATTCTCAAGGAAACCGCCGAGGACGCCAAGGCCATCGTCGCCTGGGGCTCCTGCGCTTCTCACGGATGCGTGCAGAACGCCAGACCCAACCCCACGGGCGCCGAGCCGGTGCGCAACATCATCTCCCACAAGCCCATCATCAACGTGCCGGGCTGCCCGCCCATCGCCGAAGTCATGACGGGGGTCCTCACTTACCTGCTCACCTTCGACCAGCTTCCCGAACTGGACCGCCAGGGGCGTCCCAAGATGTTCTACGGGCAGCGCATCCACGACAAGTGCTACCGCCGCGCGTTTTTCGACGCCGGACAGTTCGTGGAGGCCTGGGACGACGAGGGCGCGCGCAAGGGCTGGTGCCTCTATAAAATGGGGTGCCGCGGTCCATCCACCTATAACTCCTGCTCCACCTTCAAGTGGAATAACGGCGTCTCATTCCCTATCGGCTCCGGCCACCCTTGCATCGGCTGCAGCGAAATGAACTTCTGGGATAACGGTCCTCTGTACCAGCGCCTTTCTTCGATTCCGGTTCCGGGCATCGATTCCACGCCCGACCAGGTCGGCAAAACGCTCACCGTCCTGACCGCCGCCGGCGTGGGCGCTCACCTGGTTTCTTACCTGGGAAGGCGCGCTGTGTCGGGCGTCGCGAAGAAGGAAAAGGAATAGGAGGCCGCCATGTCCAAACGCATCGTAGTCGATCCCGTGACGCGCATCGAAGGCCATCTGCGCGTGGAAGCCATACTCGACGATTCCAACCACATCCAGGACGCCGTGAGCTCGGGCACCATGTGGCGCGGCATCGAGATCATCCTGCAGGGGCGCGACCCCCGCGAGGCCTGGGCTTTCTGCGAGCGCATCTGCGGCGTATGCACCACCGTCCACGCCCTCGCCAGCGTGCGCGCCGTGGAAAACGCCCTGGGCGTCGAGGCGCCTCGCAACGCCGAGACCATCCGCAACATTATGTTCCTCACCCAGATGGTGCAGGACCACGTGATCCACTTCTACCATCTGCACGCGCTCGACTGGGTGGACGTGGTTTCGGCCCTGAAGGCCGATCCCGCGGCCACCGCCGCGCTGGCGCAAAAGGTGTCGCCCAAGTGGCCCCTGGCCACCGCCGGCTATTTCGGCGAGGTGGCCGGAACCTTGAAGAAATTCGTCGAATCGGGCCAACTCGGCATCTTCCAGAACGCCTATTGGGGCCATCCCGCCTACAAGCTCCCGCCCGAAGCCAACCTCATGGCGGTGGCGCATTACCTGGAAGCCCTCAAATGGCAGAAGGAGCTGGTCAAGATCCACACCGTTTTCGGAGGCAAGAACCCGCATCCGAATTATCTGGTGGGCGGCGTCGCTTCCGCCATCTCCATGCAGGGCGATAACGCCATCAACATGGAGCGCCTCAACCTGGTGCGGGGCCTGATCGTCGACGCCATCAACGTGGTCGAGAACATGTATATTCCCGACCTCCTGGCGGTGGCCTCCTTCTACCCCGAATGGACCACCATCGGCGGCGGACTGGGCAGCTACATGGTGTACGGCGACCTGCCGCAGAACGGCATCGGCGACGTTTCCCGCTTCCGCTTTCCCCGCGGCGCCATCCTCAACAAGAATCTGAGCGAGGTATTGCCGGTGGATCCGGCCGATCCGGGGCAGGTGCAGGAGGAGATCGCCCACTCCTGGTACCAATATCCTAACGGCCAGACATCGCTGCATCCTTACGACGGCGTGACCGAGCCGCATTACAGCGGTCCCAAGCCTCCTTACAAGGAACTCGACGAAAGCAAAGCCTACTCGTGGCTGAAAAGCCCGCGGTGGAAAGGCAACGCCGTGGAAGTCGGACCGCTGGCCCGCGTCCTGGTGGGATTCGCCAGCGGCCGTACGGAATTCAAGGAGGTGGTGACGGAGGCCCTCGGCAGGCTGAAGATTCCGCCCGCGGCGCTCTTCTCCACGCTCGGCCGGACTGCCGCTCGCGGCCTGGAAACGCGACTCGGCGTGCACTGGCTGCTGGAGGAGTACGACCAGTTGGTGGCCAATGTCAAGAACGGCGACTCCGCCACCGCCGATACGCGCTACTGGAACCCCGAGACCTGGAAACCTTCGTCGAAAGGCTACGGTTTCACCGAGGCTCCGCGCGGCGCTCTCGGCCACTGGGTCGAGATCAAGGACCAGAAGATCGCCAACTACCAGATTGTTGTGCCCAGTACCTGGAATGCCTCGCCGCGCGATGGCAAGGGACAGCACGGCGCCTATGAGGCCGCCCTCATCGGCACCCCTATGGCCGATCCCAAACGCCCGGTGGAGATCCTGCGCACCATCCATTCCTTCGACCCGTGCCTGGCCTGCGCCTCCCACGTCTTCGGACCGGACGGCGAGAAACTGGCCGAGGTGATCGTGCGCTAAGGAGACCGCCATGAGCACCGCCTACCGTCCTCTCGACTTCAAAACCGCGCCGGGGACTTACGGCCGCAAGTACGTGTGGGAATTCCCCGTGCGCCTGGCGCATTGGATCAACGCGCTGGCCCTCACCACGCTGTTCCTGACGGGCCTGTACATGGCCAACCCGGTCCTGGCCCCCAACGGCGAAGCCTACCGGCATTTCGTCATGGGGCGCGTGCGCGAGATCCACTTCATCGCCGGCTACCTGCTGCTGTTCGGATTTACCTTGCGGGTCTACTGGTTCTACGTCGGCAACAATTACTCGCGATCCGGTTTCCCCTTCGTATGGAGGGCCGACTGGTGGGCCGACCTGAAGACGCAGGCCCTCCAGTACCTGCGCCTGAGGCGCGGCCACGTACACCTGGGCCACAACGCCCTGGCCGGGCTGGCCTACACCGTTTTCGTCATCATGTTCGGCTGGGGCCAGATCCTCACCGGGCTGGCGCTGTATTCCGAAGACAACCCCGGCGGTTTCTGGGACCACCTGGTGGGATGGGTCATCCCGCTGCTCGGCGGATCCTTCGGCGTTCGCATGTGGCACCACACCTTCGCCTGGGGGTTCGTCATCTTCGCTATCCTGCACCTGTACATTGTGGCGTTCGACTCTCACCAGTACCGCAACGGTCTGATCACCTCGATCATCTCAGGCTACAAGTTCTACGAGGAGGGTGACCTGGATCATGACCGCTGGCTCAGTTGAGCCGCGCGCGCCGGTGCTGGTTCTGGGGCTCGGCAATCTGCTGCTCGGCGACGATGCCGTGGGCCTGCGCCTGCTCGAGATGCTGCAGTGCGACCCCGCAGTTGGCCCCGGGGTCGAATTCATTGACGGCGGCACGCAGGGGCTGGCCCTGCTTCCGTACCTCGAAGGGCGGCGGGCACTGCTGGTGCTCGACGCGGTCGGGTTAGGCGCCGTCCCTGGAACGGTGCACATGATGGGGCGCGGCCAGATCGAGACGTTCCGCGCCCGCCGTGCCGGATCGGCCCACGAAGGCAACGCGCTGGAATTGCTGGCTACGGCGCACATGCTGGGCGACCTGCCGGACGATGTCACCATCGCGGGCATCGAGCCGGCGGAGGTTTCGACGGGCATCGGACTCTCGGACGAGGTGCAGGCGGCGGTCCCGGAGGCCTTCGAGTCGGCTCGAAAGGTGCTGTTGGAGCTGTAAAAAAACACGATGAGTCACACCGATTCCTGGGGGTCCGGCCAGCAGGATTCGATCCAGAGCTGAAGGGTTTGGTCGTGCCACGACTCGCGAGACAGATACGGGCGGAGCTCCTCGCGGTAGCGGGTGAGTAGCAC